>SXGS01029202.1_pt1 | contig 50301 bp, 49 predicted proteins | sample 3174681 | NCBI WGS metagenome assembly SXGS01 (sample SAMN11356861, study PRJNA531348) | freshwater metagenome | isolation source: freshwater sample F1-80 | place: China: Fuxian Lake, Yuxi | collected 2017-12-25
CTGCGATGTGCATGGCCGTAGGGTAGGTATCATTTGAAGATTGAGACTTGTTTACATCGTCGTTGGGGTGGATTTTCTTTTTGGTATCCTCCAAGTTTCCACCCAAAAGTACATGTGCGCGGTAGGCAATCACCTCATTGGCATTCATGTTGCTGCTGGTCCCGGCGCCGCCCTGAATCGCATCGACCAGGAATTGTCCGTCCAGACGGCCGTCCATGACTTCGCGGGCAGCCGCCTGGATCACCGCTGACTTGGCCGGGCTCAGCACGCCCACTTGCTCGTTCGCACGGGCTGCGGCGAATTTGACCGCACCCAGGGCCCAGACCAGCGAGCGTTGCGCGCCGATGGTTCTTCCGCTGACCGGAAAGTTGTCGATCGCCCGCAAAGTGCTGATTCCCCAGTAGGCAGCAGCCGGTACCTCGGCCTCGCCGAGGCTGTCACGTTCCGGTCGGAATCCTGCCGTAACGGGGTGCTGTGGCTCTGTCATGGGGGCCTTTCGGAAAAGGAGGAACTCGGAAAGCCGGCCGGGCTATTTCGCCAGGCGGTCCAGTGCCGTGAGCGCCAGCGCAACGGCACCATCATGGATGGCCCGGTTCGCCGGCTCGCCGATGCAGTGCGCGGCGAACTCAGGTTGGTGGTTGGCCGCGGGAAAGCAGCCGAGTCCGATGTACGGATGGATCGCCGGAACGATTCGGGAGACGTTGCCCATATCGGTCGACGCCCGGTTCATGGTCGCTTGCTCAGGCGGCGCATCGAAACTGCGGCCCAGGGACTCGGCGTGCTCCAGATACAGTTCCAACGCCCGCAGATCGGTCCGGAATTCCGAGTAGGGCTCCGATTCAGGGGTCATCGACAGCTCGCAGCCGGACGCCAGGGCTCCGGCCTCGAAGCAACGGATGACCCGTTCTTCGAGCTCGCCGAGTTGGTCGAGGGTCTCGGCGCGGATGTACCAGCGGCCTTCGGTACGCTCCGGAATCGCGTTGGGGGCTTCGCCGCCGCGGGTCTGGATGCCGTGGACCCGGGTGCCGGCGGGAAGCTGCTGGCGAAGCAGACCCAGGGCCAACTGGGCGATGAGGAAGGCGTCGTTGGCGTTGACGCCTTGTTCCGGATAGGCCGCGGCGTGTGCTGCTTTGCCTTGGTACGCCACGCGATGGTGCGAAACCGCTTACGGCCGGGCTTCGGCCGAGTCGACCGGCGCCGGATGGGCCATCAGGGCCAGGTCCAAGCCGTGGAAAGCACCTTTGTTGAGCAGCTCGATTTTCCCTCCGCCGCCTTCTTCGGCGGGCGTGCCGTAGAGTTCCACGGTCAGATCGCGTTCCGCGGCGAATCCGGAAAGTGCGACCGCGGAGCCGGAGGAAATCGCGGTGATGATGTTGTGCCCGCAGGCGTGCCCGAGGCCTGGCAGCGCATCGTACTCGGCCATCAGCCCGACCCGTCGGGAACCGGTGCCGAAGACTGCGCGGATTGCGGTCGGGAATCCGAGGTACTCCCGCTGCACGGTGAATCCGTGTCCGGAGAGATAGTCGGCCGTCCAAGCTGCAGCCCGGTGTTCCTGCCAGCCGAGCTCCGGATTGGCATGCAAGGTTTCGGACAACCGCACCAAGTCCGGGATCTGCGTGTCCACCGCGGCCAGCACTCGGCTGCGCTGCAGGTCCCGGGCGGTCCCGGCGCGGGACTCCGGCAGACTACCGGTCATCGCCGGGTACTCCGTAGCCGATCGAAGCGGCAGGGTCCAAGGCGCGAACCACATAGTCCTGGCGCTGCGGCAACCACAACCGGAGCAGCCGATCGAGTTCGGCGATCGGTTGCTCGTGCCAGTCGACGCGCAGATCGGTATCGCGCCAACCGTGTCCGGAGACCACGGAGATTCCGGCCGAATGAACCGGTCCTGCTTCGCCGCCGGCGGATTCGGCAGCCTGCAAGGCGAAGAGCAGGCGTTCCTCCAGCTCGCCGCCGGCGGCTTCGAAGGTTTCGCAGAGCACCTGGGGGAGAGTCGAGGTGGCGAGCATGTTGCCGGCAGCCACGCTGTGCGCACCGCGGGCATCGCCGAAATTGCCCAAGGTGCCGGTCCCATTGAATGCCGCGCCGCGGCCGGAGGAATCGAGGACGACCAGCTGGCGGAAGTCCGCCCAGGGTGTTTCCCGGACGACCGCGTCGAGTGCTTGCCGGGCCGAGGCGCCGGCTTGCATCCGGTCGAGCAGCTCAGGGCCGAGGCGCGGATCGGTGATGTTCTGCGAACTGACCACGCCGACGCCGTCGCGCAGGTGTGCGCACCTGGCTGCTACGGCAGGGGAGGAGGAGGCTACTGCGAGACCGAACCTGCCCGCCCCGTCCGTCGCCGCGATGCTGAACGTCATGCTCCGGGCTCCGGTGAAAGCACAGCGGTGGCATCGATCTCCACCAACCACTCGGGGCGGGCCAGGGCCTGCACCACGATCCCGGTGGAAACCGGAAAGACGCCTTTGAGCCATTTGCCGATCGTCCGGTAGACCGGCTCCCGGTAACGCGGGTCCACCAGGTAGACGGTGATCTTCACGACGTCGTCCAGGCTGCTGCCGGCTTCCTTGAGCAGCAGGTCGATATTGGCCATCGCCCGTTCGGTCTGCGCGGCGACATCGCCGATGCCCACCGATTCGCGGGTGTCCAGGTCTTGGCCGATCTGACCCCGGAGGTAGACGACGCCCTGGGCCACGACGGCTTGGCAAAGATCGTTGTCCAGGTTCTGCTCGGGGTACGTGTCCTTGGTATTGAACGGACGGATGCGTTGGTGGTTCACAGGGCAGCTGCCTTTCAGCTCCGACGGCATCGGATGCACTGGAGGTTTTAAGCCAGCATCCAGCGGCTGAGTCAATCTGTCCAACAGTTGTTTCCGAAGCCTTGCATCGATGTTTCAGATGAAGCGCGATTCGCCTCCAAACCGGTGACTTTGGGTCAGGACGGATTGCCCGGGCACGCAGCAGCCGACGCCGGTTGGACGGTTCAGTGGCCTGAGCTGCGGGTGCATTCTCGGCAACCAGCTATGACGCCGATAATCTACATTATGTAAAGTAAACTGAAAAGCGCGTACCTGCGGGTTCCGGGCGCATCCCCTCGATCGCCAACCAGCAGCTTAGGACCGGGCTTGCTTGCGGCGCGCAATCTCCTCAGTGAGTCGCTGCACGTCGGCAGGATTCGCGTGCCGGGCAAGCGCGACGTAATGGTCCATGACAGCTGGGCGATAACGTACCGGCATGCTCTGTCCTGGCGCGAGCCTGGTGAGTTCGGTGATGGTGAGGCTTTCGTCTGCGATGCCGCGGAACGAAATGCCGTCAATGGTTTCCACGTCGAAGATCAGAACCACGCGTGGATTGCTGTTGACCTCGCGCCAATCGACCAGGACGCCGAGCGCCAGCGGCCCGGTCCGCAGCTCGGCATTGCGGTTCCGTGCCGCTTTGCTCAGCAGCGGGTTCGGCGCGACGCCCGGGAATTCGAGTCCGACGCCGAGCGCTTCCCGGCCCAAATCGGGCCGGAGTTGCTCCATCAGACGGTCGTTCTTCTTCGTCCTGCCGAACATCGTGACCACTCCCCTTTGCTGGGGCCGGAACTTCGACCGGCGCATCGTTGTTGCCGCGATTCTACCTCGCAGCATTTTTCGGCCGCCGTCAAAGGAAGACAGCCTTCAGCCCAACCCGCTCCCCCGGCCGTCTCTCCCGCTGCAGCACAAGCCGAGCTTAGCGCCGGCGGCCGAGCACGTCGCCGATGATCCGCGCCGCCTCGGGGAACCGCTCCGGGTCCGGGCCGGAAAAGTTCAACCGGATGTAGGGCGCCGAAGGCTCGGCAGGGAACCATTCGCTGCCCGGGGCGATGATGACGCCGCGCGCCTCGCAGTCGACGGCGAACTGTTCCGGCACGACGTCGTCGGGCAGTCGGACCCAGAGGTTCACGCCACCGACCGGCAAGGTTTCGAGGTGGGCCCGCGGGGCGTGTTCCAGCAGGCTGGACGCCAACAGGTCGCGCCGGGCGCGGAGCTGCTGACGGAAACCGCGCAGATGGCTGCGCCAGGCTTGTTGGGTGAGGACGTCGAGCGCAGCGGCTTGCAGTAGACCGCTGACGTACATCGACTCCGCAACGCGGTCCGCCAAGATGCGTTCTTTGGCGGGTCCACGGGCGATCACTGCAGCGACGCGCAGCGCCGGGGATACGCTCTTGGTCAGGGAGCGCAGATAGACCACCCGGCCATCCCGGTCATGGGCGGCGATCGGGTGCGGTTCGCCGTCGATGCCGAGGTCGTGCGCCCAGTCGTCCTCGATCAAAAAGGCTCCGTGCCGGGCCGCGATCTCCAGGATCTCGAGCCCGCGTTTCCGGGACCACTGACCGCCGATCGGGTTGGCATATGTCGGTTGAGCATAGAAGGCCCGTGCTTTCGTGCGGGCGAAGGCGCGATCGACGGCTTCGGGGTCCGGGCCGCTGGGGCCGGACGGGACCGGCACCAGTTCTACCCCGGCTTGCCGGGCAGCGAGGATCGCCCCCCAGTAGGTGGGCGATTCCACCAGGAGAGGTTGCCCGACTCCGACGAGGGACCGGAAGATCGAACTGAGTCCGCTCTGGCTTCCGGAGACGATCAGCACGTCGCGAGCCCCGGCTGGAGCCACATCGGCGGGCGCTGCGTCTGCGAGCTCGGTCGCGAACCATGCCTGCAACTCGAGCAGTCCCGTGGCCGGCGACCGGGTCATGGCCGCATCCGTGCGGCTCGCCCGGCTGATCGCGGTCCGGACCAGGCGGTCCGGAAGCAGATCGCGCGCCGGATAGCCGGCGTGCAGGCCGATCGCATCAGGTGCTCCCCTGCGTTGCGTCGCCGACAAGACCGGAGTCTGCGGCGCGCCCAAAGCAGCGGTCTGCCAGCTGTAGTCTGCTGGTCCAGCGGCGCGCCGGGCCCGGATGAACGTCCCCGCGCCGGGTCGGGTTTCGATCAAGCCCAGCCCGGCGAGCGTCCGCATGGCTTTCTGTACGGTCACCGGACCCGCCCGGTACTGAGCGCTCAGCTCACGGTTCGAGGGCAGCCTCGCGCCCGGCGGAGCCTTGGCGATCCAGTCCCGCAGGGCAGCCACGATGCGACTACTGCTATCGTTAGTCATGAGAGAACATAGTAGCGCTACTGGGATCTTAAATAAACCGTTACTCAGTCACGTCGGACTTTGGTGGGGTTTGCTCGGCGTGACCGCATTCTCTTTCACGGTCCCGTTCACCCGGGTGGCCGTGGGCGGCCTTTCACCGTTGTTCATCGGCTCGGCCCGTGCCGTCGTGGCCGCCGCCCTCGCCGCGGTGGTGCTTGCGGCGACCAGGCAGCATTGGCCGGAGCCGAGTCAGTGGGTGCGGCTGGCCGTGGTGGCCGGCGGTGTCGTGCTGGGTTTCCCGCTGCTGACATCTTTCGCCCTCACTGCGGCTCCGGCCAGCCACGGTGCTGTGGTGATCGGATTGCTGCCCGCAGCCACCGCGGTGATGGCGGTGATCCGCGGCAAAGAGCGCCCGGCCCGTTCATTCTGGGTGTTCTCGGTCTTGGGTGCCGTCACCGCGATCGCCTTCGCCGCGATCCAGAACGGCGGCTTGGGTGAGCTGCACTGGTCGGATGCACTGCTGTTCGGCGCGGTCGTTGCCGCCGCTATCGGTTATGCCGAAGGTGGTCTGCTCGCCCGGGAACTCGGCTCTTGGCAGACGGTCTCCTGGGCGCTGATCCTCGCCGCGCCGTTGATGATCGCACTCGCCCTAGTCTCGGTGGCCCAACAGCCTCCGGTGGCGACGCCGACGCAGTGGTTGGCGTTTGCCTACCTCGCTGTGGTGAGCATGTTCCTCGGCTTTTTCGCCTGGTATCGGGGCCTGGCGATCGGCCCGATGGCCCAGGTCAGCCAAGTTCAGCTCGTGCAGCCGGTGCTGAGCATCCTGTGGGCCGCGCTGATCCTCCGCGAGGAGCTCGGTTGGGCCAGCATCGTCGGTGGATTCGCGGTGATTGCCTGTGCGGGCCTCGCGGTACGCACTCGCCTCCGGCGCACTGCCATACCGCTCGACAGTACGACGCCGTCGCAAACCCCGGCTGCCGCCAAGCGATGACCGACTGTAGATCTCTACGAAAGGACCACCTGTCATGACCGAAGGAACGTTGACGAAACGCCGGTTCACGGGCTTGAGCGCCTTTCCGCTCACGCCCCAGCGCGACAACCGGCCCGATGTGGCGGCCTTCGCCGCGCTGGTCGCGTCAGCCGCTGCGGCGGACGTCGATTCGATCGGCGCTCTGGGTTCAACCGGACGCTACGCCTACCTGGACCGGACCGGCCGTGCCAGACTTGCCGCGGCTGCTGTCGATGCCGCCGGCGGCGTGCCGGTGATCGTCGGAGTGGGTGCAATCGGCACCGCAGCGGTGCTGCGCAACACCGAGGACGCCGCAGAAGCCGGCGCTGCCGGGGTGCTCCTGGCCCCGGTCTCCTATCAACCGCTGCGGGACGAGGAGGTGTTCGGCTTGTTCGAAGACGTCGCCCTCCGATTCCCAGACCTGCCGGTAGTGCTTTACGACAACCCGGCTACTACCGGTTTCAACTTCAGCACCGAACTCCACGTGCGCATCGCGCAGCTGCCCAACACCGCCTCGATCAAACTGGGCAAGCTGCCCGATGGTGCCCGGCCGGCCAGGGAATACGTCGAGAAGCTGCGGAGCCTGGTGCCGCAGCAAGTGTCCATCGGGATCAGCGGCGACGGAGCCGCCGCACGCGGCCTGATCGCCGGCTGCGAGGTTTGGTACAGCGTTCTTGGCGGGCTTTTCCCAGGAATCTGCCGGAACATCACGGCCCGGGCGACCGCCGGCGACGCGGGGGCGGCATTGGCGCTATCGGAAGAGCTCGCAGCGGTCTGGGAGCTGTTCGCCCGCTATGGCAGTTTTCGGGTCGCCGCGGCGATCGCCGCCCTTTCCGGCGTCGTCGATCAGGATCCCGTTTACGCACCGGTGCGGCCGCTGTCCGGTCCCGACCGGGATGCGGTCGCTGCCGCCTTGGCGACGGTCGGCCGGCTCAGATGACTGGCCTCGGTGCGATGCGGGACCCGCTGGCTGAACTTTCCCTCGAGCAGCTGCGCCGACGGACGAGCCGGAAATGGCAGACCTTCTCCCCCGATGTCCTGCCGCTCTGGATCGCGGAGCTGGACGTGCGCCTCGCTCCGGCGGTCGCGGACGCGGTACACGACGCGATTCGGACTGGCGACACCGGCTACACAGCCGGCACTGCGTTCCCCGAAGCAGCCCGCGGATTCGCTGCTGCACGCTGGGGCTGGGACTTTGATGTCGAAGGCACTTCGAGCGTCCCCGACGTGATGCGCGGGATGACCGAAATCGTCCGGCTGCTCACTGAACCGGGAGACCGGGTGATCGTGACGCCGCCGATCTACCCGCCATTTTACGGTTTCAGCCGCAGCGCCCAACGCGCTGTCGTGGAAGCTCCACTGACCGCTGCTGGCCGGCTGAACCTGGAGACCTTGGATACCGCATTCCAAGCTGCCACTCAGGGTGGCCGGCGGGCAGTTTTCCTGCTCTGCAACCCGCACAATCCCACCGGGGCAGTCCATACCCGTGAGGAACTCTCCCGGGTGGCCGTTCTTGCCGCCGAACACAAGGTACGAGTCATTTCTGATGAAATCCACGGTCCACTCGTGCTGCCAGGTGCCAGCTTTGTCCCCTACCTCACCGTCCCGGGTACTGAGAATGCGTTCGCACTCATCTCCGCTTCGAAAGGGTGGAACCTGGCCGGGCTGAAGGCGGCCCTTGCGATCGCCGGGTCTGACGCCGTCGACGATCGCTACCGCCTCCCGGTAGAAGTACCGCTCGGTGCCAGCCACCTCGGCGTCATCGCCCAAACTGCTGCATTCCGCGACGGCGGTGCGTGGCTCGACGACCTAATATCAAGCCTGGACCGCAACCGCACTCTGCTGACCGACCTGATCCGCACCGAACTGTGCGGCATTGAGTTCAGCCCACCGCAGGCGACCTTTCTCGCCTGGTTGGACTGTCGGCGGCTGTACGAACAGACCTGCCCGGTCTCAGCCGCAGACTTCTTCCTGGACCAAGCCCGCGTCGCGCTGAACCCGGGCGCGCCCTTCGGCGCCGGCGACGGATTCGTGCGCCTCAACTTCGGCACCAATCCCGCGATCCTGCGCGACGCGATTCATCTGATGTCGGCAGCGCTGGCAGGCGGCGCTGCTGCGCGGCAGGCGTCGCCGGGCCAAGCTGCGGCCAGCAACCTGCGAACGACCTGCGCATAGCGGCTGCCGAAAGGCTGGTCGGAGGCTAGGATTCTTCTGGATATGGCCATTGGTCGACCCTCGGGGCGGATCAAATGGCACGATAAGGACATCAGCCGGAATCGTTGGCTTCCCGGCAACTGTCATGAACAAAGGAGCGTTCCATGTCGATCGCCGTCTCCGATGCCGAACTCGCCGACCTCCGCTCGCGACTGCGCAATACCCGTTGGCCCACGCCGTGGCCCGTGGCCGGATGGGAAGCCGGCACGGATGCTGCGGAACTTCGCCGCCTCGTCTCCTATTGGGCCACCGACTACGACTGGCGCGTCCACGAGGCAGAGATCAATGCCCTCCCCTCGCATGTGGCCGACATTGCCGGAACTCCGGTGCATTACCTCCGCTTCGACGGCGAGGGCCCCGCTCCCCTGCCGATCGTGCTGACCAACGGCTGGCCCAGCTCATTTCTCGAACTGACCGGCCTCGCGCGCCGGTTGGCGTCGCCGTCGCAATACGGCGGCTCGGCAAGCGACGCCTTCACGGTCATCATTCCTTCACTGCCTGGTTTCGGGTTTTCTCCACAGCGTCCCTCGCTGACCGAGCCGCCGCAGACGCACGAGATCTGGCATCAGCTCATGCATGATGAACTGGGCTTCGAACGTTATGCGGCACAGGGCGGCGACTTGGGCGCCGGGATCACTTCACGGCTCGCCGAAGCGCACCCGGAGGCGGTACTGGGCATCCACTTGATGGCTGTGGCCAGCCCGGTCGCTTACGACGCCGACAGCGTCACTGCAGAAGAACGAGCCTACCTCGACGCCGTTGCGGCTTGGTCTGCTGAGGAAGGCGGTTACCAGCATGAGCAGAGCACCCGCCCCATCACGTTGAGCTACGGGCTGGCTGACTCCCCGACCGGCCTGCTGGCCTGGCTCGTGGAGAAATACCGGGCCTGGAGCGATTGCGGTGGGGATCTGTCCTCCCGGTTCAGCGATGATTTTCTGCTCACCCAAGCGTCGCTGTACTGGTTCACCAATACGATCTCCACATCGATGCGGCCGTACTACGAATATGCCCGGCAACTGACGCGACGGGTGGCGCGGGTCGAGGTTCCGACCGCGGTCGCGTTGTTCCCCGGCGACCTGGCCCGGCCGCCTCGGAGCTGGTGCGAACGCATCTACCACGTCACGAGCTACCGTGAGTTGCCCCGGGGCGGCCACTTCGCTGCGCACGAAGAGCCCGTGTTGTTCGCCCGCGAGCTCACCGAGTTCTTCCGCGATCTCAGATGACCAACTGTGGCTGATCGAAACGCGGTCAGTTTCGAACAAGTCATGGACAGCGTTCCAGCGCGTGAGGCGATGTCCTGAACCGCGCCAGACCCGAAAGGTTCAATCCCAATGCAAGCCGCGCAATTCAGCCGCCTCGGCGGTCCCGAAGTCTTGGAAATCGTCACCCTACCGGATCCGCATCCTGGACCGGGCCAGGTGCGGATTGCAGTCCGGGCGGTCGGGATCAGCGGCACTGACGTGAAGCTCCGATCCGGATCGGTCGACTTCGGCGATCCGCTCCCCCAGATGACCGGGCGCGATGTCGCGGGCATCGTCGACGAACTCGGCGCGGGCGTGACCGACGTGGCGGTCGGTGACCACGTGTTCGGCGCATCCGACACCGGGGCCGCGGCGGAGTATGCGTTGTTGACCGTCCGGGCGCCGATCCCGGAGCCGCTGGGCTTCGTGGATGCGGCGGTGCTGCCGGCCGCTGTGGAGACGGCCACTCGTGCCTTGGACCGGCTCGATGTCCAATCCGGACGGGTCCTGTTCGTCAACGGTGCATCCGGCGGCGTGGGCAGCACCTTGGTGCAGCTGGCGGTCGCCCGGGGCCTCCGGGTGATCGGCGCAGCAAGCGCCGCGAATCAGAACTACCTGCAGCTGCTCGGCGCCGAACCGGTAGTCTACGGCGAGGGAATGCTGGAGCGGGTCCGTCTTCTTTTGGCTGACGCGCCCGTGGCAGCAGTCGATGTCGCAGGCAACGGAGTGCTCCCGGAACTCATCCGCCTCACGGGCGATGTGGCCGCCGTGCTGACTTTGGCGGATTTCGCGGGCGCCGAGGCCTACGGAGTGCACTTCAGCAGTGGATCCGAGGACGGTCATGCCTTCCGTTCGCTGGAGACGATCGGCGAGCTGATCGAATCGGGCGAGTTCTGGTTGTCCGTCGACAAAGTCTTCCCGCTCAACGACATTTCCGAAGCCCATCGGCTCAGCGAAGGCAGGGGCGTCAAGGGGCGGCTCGCCTTGATCGTCGGCAAAACCAACTGAGATTCGCCGGTTGCCGGACGCCGAACCATTGCTCGGCGCCGAACGCTTCGAATCGTTCGAGCTCGCAGCAGCCCAATTTCTCCGCGACCCGCACCGACGCTTGATTCGCGATCTGGGTGCAAAGCACTACGGGCTCCCCCGGAATTGCCCGGTCGAACCACTGAAGCGCCGCAGCAGCGGCCTCCGTGGCGTAGCCGGCTGCCAAGCCACAGGTCCAAGATCTGCCATCCGCTGATGGTGACCGGTGGACCAGCCGTCCCGCCGTGCTACTTGGCTTCGAGCGCGGCGCCGGTGAACACCCGATATCCGCGCACCGGGTCCAAACCGTGTATCTCCTTGGTGTCCAACGCCTGCATGAAATCCAGTATCGCGGTATTGAACTCTTGGCCCGGCACCAAGACCGGAAATCCCGGTGGGTAGGGCGTCACGAATCCTGCCGACACCACCGATCCCCCGGACTGCAGGCGGGCACGCACCTCCGCAGCCGTCAGGAATTCGCAGTTGACGTTCTCGTAGGCGAGGAAAAAAGCTTTCCTGAGGTTGCCGTCAGCCGTCTCGCCGTTCGGCCGCGCCCGGAACGCAGCATGGAATCGGGAGAAATCCGGTAATGGCGGAGGAGCTTGAGTCAATGCTTCGACCCGAGCAGCCTGGGCATCTTGTTCGATGGGATCGGCCAGAGCTGCGGCTTGCTCCAAATCGGTCGCAATTCCCAGCAGCGCCCGTAAGAGGCAGGAAACCGCGGAGCGGGTGGTGCCGATGTTGGTCATGGCCAGGATGCTGTTCCGCGTGGTCTTGTTGACCTGAATGCCGGCGCCGTCCATGAGGTACGAGGTCCGGAAGGTGTCGCCGTCGATACCGGTCGCGCCGATGCCGATGGTGATTCGGCTCGGATCGAGCACGAATTCTTCGCGCTGCCAGGCCGCGTCCATGGCCGCCGGGGATTCCGCCAGTGGGCACCCGCTGCTTGCCCTGAACTGTGCGGGAATCAGATCGTCGCTGCCGAGTACCCGGAAATACTTCGACAGCAGCGGGTGGGAGGCGACCGCGTTGCGCACCTTCATCGCCAATTCCACCTGGCGCTGCACCAACTCGAAGCCCTCCAGCTCCACTTGCCGACGTCCGATGTCGAGCGAAGCGAGGATCTGGTAGTTCGGCGAAGTCGAGGTATGAGTCATATAGGCCTCGTAGAACGCTCGCTGGCTGCGGTTCGCAAAGTCTTCGTCGAAGATGTGGATCATCGAACCTTGGCGCAGCGAGGTCAGCGTCTTGTGAGTGGATTGCGTGGCGTATACCCGTAAACGCACCCGGTCCGGATCTGGGAGCAAATTCATGGTCAGCAGATCTGCATCGTTCGCGGCATCGAGTTCTGCCCGATGCCGCGCATACTCTGCCCGGTATTGCGGACTCTGGAAGCGTGCAGCCAATCGTTCTGCGGCCGCCATTGCCGTGCGTTGCCGAAAGACCGGATGGCACCGGGCGAAGGCGAACCAGGCTTCATCCCAGAGGAAAACCAGATCCGGCTTGATCGCCAGACATTCGGTCATGACTCGTTCCACGTCGTACACGATGCCGTCGAAGGTGCAATTGGTCAGGGCGATCATCCGCACTTCGTCGAGCCGGCCTTCCCGGCGGTACGCCAGGAGCGCACGTTTGATGTCCGGCAATGAAATTGCCCCGTACATCGAGTACTCGTCGAGCGAATAGCTATTCAGATAGGCGACGTTCGATCCGGCGAGCACCTGAGCATAATGATGTGACTTATGCGCGTTGCGGTCGACCAGGACAACATCGTCGGGAGCCACCAAGGCTTGGGTCACGATCTTGTTCGCGGTCGATGTCCCGTTGGTCACGAAATAGCTGCGTTGCGCGCCGAATGCGCGGGCGGCCAACTCCTGCGCCTCTTTGATCGGGCCGCGCGGATCCAGCAAGGAGTCGAGCCCGCCCGCGGTCGACGACGTCTCCGCGAGAAAGATATTGAGACCGTAGAACTCGGCCATTTCCCGAATCCACTTGGAATTGACCACGGAATTGCCGCGTGAAATCGGCATTGCGTGGAACACGCCGGTCGGTTGTCGCGAGTATTCAGTGAGCGCCGTGAAGAACGGCGTCCGGTAGCGGTCGGCGATACCGTGCAAAATGCTGAGGTGCAGATCGAGAATGTCCTCCTGTTGCAGGAAGACTGCTTTGTACCGGTCGCCGACGAGCAGCGCCAATTCCTCTACCGACGTCCGCTCGACGAGATACAGGTCGAGTTCCGGCCTGGACCGGCGCAGCCGATCCGCGATCTCGATCAGCCGGTCCTCAGTGGCCAGCGCATCGAAGCGATCGGCATCTACGGCCGGGACCAGGCTCCGGACCAGCTCTGGGTCGGCCGTGGAGCTGGACTGAAACTCCGGACGAACCACGACCGCTTGGATGTCCGGGTTGACCAGCACTGCGACCAGCGCGTCCTCGAGGCTCGGAACCATCACGATCCCGTAGACGAACTCGTCCTCGGCGCGCTGCTCGGCAAGCATCGCGCTCAGCAGGGTTTCCTGTTCGACGTGCGGCGCATCGGTCACTACCAACAGATCGAATCGCGGTCGCAGCTCGATCACCGGACCAGCATCCAGATCTTCGACCGAGGCTAGCGTGCAACGGTCGTCAGCCAGGCGATGGCCAATCGATGACACGAGTCGAACCAGCTCCAGATACGATGCTGACTCAAGCAATTCTGTTATCCGCCCGAGCGTGCTCTGATCCGGGAAACTGTAGTAGCGCGCATACCGGGTGGCCTGGGCAATCGAAGCAGCCAGGCGCTCAGACACCTCGGCTCGGGCCCCGGCGCCCAGGCCTGGTGCCGCCAGTCGGCGTGCCGTATCGGCAATATCCCCCCAGACGTCAATGCGCGCCCGGGACATGCCGAAGTAGGCCCCGGATCCAGTACCTGCATTGATCGAGCTCGTCATTGTGCTTCTCTCCCCCTGCGATAGCACCCGCGGAGTCCGTATCGGCTCATCGGGCCATCGTTTCCCCGCTAGGAATCATTGATCCGGTTCCGAAGCCAGAGCATCCAAGCCAAAGACCAGGATCGCCCCCTGCGTTCTAGCGGCAGGCCCCAGGGTTCGGCGCCAGACCAATCTGGACTTCAATTCAAGCACGGATTGGCGCTCCAGCCGGGATCACCCGGAGGGCCTGCGTGTACGGATCGCTTTGGGTCTGGGCGCGGTACCGGGCAGCACAGCATCCCGGTTCGGCTCGGCTCAGGCCTTGAACGGGCCGCCCGGTCCGAAGGCGAAGTCGGCAAAGCGTTCGCCGATGATCCGGTGCGTGCGGGTATCCGGATGCAGGGCATCCGGCAGTGGATGCGCTGCCGAGTCAGCTTCTCCATACAGCACGGTCCCATCGAGATAGTGCAGATTCGGGTCCGCACGCTGTTCGACGATGGCCGCGAGCTCCCGTCGGATGACCTTCAAATTCAACTTTCCGTATGCGACCTCGGCCGGGTCGCCAGTCGCGATGAAGCTCACCGTTCCGGTGCCCAAGCTCCGCGGATCGAAGGCCCCGGGGCCTGGAGTGTCCTCGTGGATCGGGCACAGGACCGAGGAGATCAGCAGCAGCGGAGTCTCCGGATGCCCGTCCCGGACGGTGTCCAGGAAACCGTGCACCGCGGGTCCGAAAGTGCGCAATCGCATGCCGTCGAGATTGACCACGTTGATGCCGAGCTTGAGGCTGATCAGATCGGCTGGACGGTCCCGCATGACCCGGGCCATGAACGGGTCGAGCAGCGCACTGCCGCCGAAACCTAGGTTGTGGAGCGCGACACCGCCGGCGTGCGCAGCGATCGCCGGCCAGATCTCGCTGGGACCGGCTGCGTTCGAGCCGTGGCTGATCGAACTGCCGTGGTGCAACCAAACCGGTCGATGGTCTGCTGTACGGGCCAGCGGTGCATCCGCAAGCAGCTCGATCAATTCGACCGATTCATTGTGCGGCAGCCAGATTTCGACCTGCTTCCTGCCCTCGGGCAACGGTTCGAAACGGATCAGCTGACTGGCTCCCGGGCGAAAGCCGGAGCTGCCGTTTTCCAGATCGACCTCGATCAGGTCTCCGGCCTCGAGTATCCCCCGATCGTGGAACCCGCCGTCGACCAGGACATCGACGGCGCCACGCGCCCGTTCCATGCCGAGGTAGCCGACCCGGGTGGAATGGATCTTGAGCTCAATGGCCCGCGCCTCGGTATTCATCGCTAGCCGAACACCCGAGGGTTGGGCCTCGACCAGCAGCAATTGCGGATCCGGAAACTGAGCTCGGACCCAAGCCGGCAGACGATGCGGCCTGAGTCCTTTCGCGGTCGGCTCGATCTCCTCGGCGCCTTGGATCAGCTCGCCGAGCTGTTCTGTGCGGATCATCATGGATGCACTCTCCTCATGCGGCTCATGGTGTCACTAGCCCGGCGGGTACGCAATGTCCCGGGACGGTTTGCGAACCGCCTTCCAGTTCCGCTGCGTTGCCCGAAGCAGTTGCCCGAAAGGGAAGGTTTGCCGCCGCGCGCTGGATTGCCGGCAGTCCGCATGAGACCTTGGGCAGGTCCGCATTCCGTTCCCGATCAGGAGCCCCGAGCATGCCGAATTCCGCTAAGCCGATGAAGCCGCTTCGCCTTGCCACTTTGCTCATGCTGGCTGCCGGGGCAGGGTGCGGGATTTCCGGTTGCGCCGCGACGCAGGCGGCTGATCCTGCCGGTCAGGCTGCTGCCTGCCAAACGGACCCGGCGGATCTGCTCCAGCAATTCGCCGACGCCTTCAATCAGCACGATGCGGCTCGGTTGGCCGGATTGTTCGCCGATCGTGCCAATTTCGTGAACATCTACGGCACCGTGATGCGAAATCGGTCGGGCATCGAACAGGGACATGCCCAGGCCTTCAGCAGCCGGCTGGCGCCGGCCAAACTGGAATTCAGCAGCATCGACAAAAACCAGGCCTCGGACCGCACCGCAGTGCTCACCGGGGTTTGGGACCTGGTTCAACCGAATGATGCTGACCAGTCGAAAGTCGTGCCCACCGGTTCCGGGGCGCTCACCGCAGTCGCGCAATGCGACGATGCGCACTGGGTTCTCATCTCCGGGGCGAACGTCAGGAAGACCACGCCGCCCAGCTGATCTGCTCCCCCGACCCTGTCGGGTCAGCGTCAAAGCCCCAGTCCGCGGCGAGAAGACTGTGGATGGACCTTCGTTGCTTCGCTACGCCCTGCGACGAGTGAGACCAGGATCACACCAGCGCTGGAGCAGTTTTCAGCCAATCATCAGAATCGAACCATAACCTGTTGCCTAACCGAACTAAATTAGTCGAAGGGGAGTTCTGAGATGATTGACGTCCGCGACCGTGGCGAGTTGGATGAACGAATTGAGCAGCTTTCGGCCCATGACCGCCAGTTTGCGACCGCCCGACCGCTGCCCGCGGTCATCGAGTCGATGTCCGAACCAGGGCTCGCCTTGGCAGAGATCATCGACCGCTGTTTGGCCGGTTATGCGGACCGGGATGCTCTGGCCGCGCGATCCCGTCAGCTGGTGCAGGATCCGCGGACCGGGAAATTCAGCACCGGCCTGCTGGATTCGTTCCAGGCGATTTCCTATCGCGAACTGCGCAGCAGGATCGACCTCCTGTCCCGGTCCTTGCATGCCGCCGGGCTGCGGTCCGGCGACTTCCTCGCGGTCTTCGGATTCACCAGCATCGATTACACCGTGGTGGACTTGGCAGCTGCGCGGATGGGTGCGGTCACGGTGGCCCTGCAAACCAGTTCGACGGCGAAACAGATCGCGCCGATCCTCCAAGAGATTGCGCCGCGGGTGCTGGCCGTCAGCATCGAAGATCTTGAAACTGCCGCTGCCGTGGTCCCCGAGCTTGGCTCCCTCGAGCAGATTCTGGTTTTCGACTACTCGGCAGAGCTCGAGGAGGACCGGCAGCGGCTCGACGCCGCCGCAAGGGGCCTCCGGGAGGCCGCGCCGCGGGTCAAGGTCCGGACGCTCGACCAGGAACTAGAATCCGGCCAAGACCTCCCGGAGCTGCCGCTTTTCGTGCCGGAAGCCGGTCAGGACCCGATGTCCTGCTTGATCTACACCTCCGGAAGCACCGGAACGCCCAAGGGCGCGATCTACACCCAGAGCATGGTCGCAAGACTGTGGCGACGAGGATTCTTCGGCACCGAGGAACGGATACCGGCGCTGCATTATCAGAACATGCCGATGAGCCACATGATGGGCCGGGCCTGGCTGGTGTCCACCATAGCGAGCGGCGGAGTGGCCTATTTCGCCGCGAAAAGCGATATGTCCACCCTGTTCGAAGACCTTTCCTTGGTTCGTCCGACCTCGTTGTGCTTGGTTCCCCGGGTCTGCGAGGTGGTGTTCCAGCGCTTCCACAGCGAACTGAGCCGACCGGCCGGATCCGAATCGGACGGCTCGCCCGTCGATTCCGGGCAACGCGAAGCCGAGGTGATGACGGAACTCCGCGAGCAGCTTTTCGGTGGCCGGGTACTCTCCGCAGTTTGCGGCAGCGCCCCGCTGTCGCCGGAAATCCGCAGTTTCATCGAATCCTGCCTGCGACTCCATCTCCGGGACGGTTATGGTGCCACGGAAACCGGAGGCGGGGTGCTTGCCGACGGCAAAATCATCCGTCCGACAGTCATCGACTACAAGTTGGTGGACGTTCCCGAGCTCGGCTATTTCAGCACCGACAAGCCGAACCCGCGCGGCGAACTCTACGTCAAAACCGAGACGCAGATCCCAGGCTATTACCGGCGTCCGGAACTCAACTCGGAGGTTTTCGACGAACAGGGTTTCTACAAAACCGGAGACGTCATGGCGCTCGTCGGTCCGGACGAGCTGGTCTACGTCGACCGCAGCAAAAACGTGCTCAAGCTGTCCCAAGGAGAATTCGTCGCGGTCGCCAATATCGAAGCCAGCCTAGCGAGCAGCCCGCTCGTCAAACAGATCTATGTCTACGGCAGCAGCGCGCAATCGTTCCTGCTCGCCGTCGTGGTGCCGAATCTCGAGGCGATCGGTGCACAGGACCCACGTTCCGCAATCACCGCGTCGATCCAGAAGATCGCAGCCGAATCGGGGTTGCATGCCTATGAGATCCCGCGGGACTTCATCTTGGAACGGACGCCGTTCAGCCAGGAAAACGGGTTGCTTTCCGGGCTCGGAAAGTTGCTCCGCCCGGCACTCAAAGCCCACTACGGCGATCAGCTTGACGCGGTCTACCGGGACATCGAGGACAAGCGGCTCAGCCAAGTTGACGAGCTCCGAGCCCGGCGCGATGCAGTGCCCCTTCTGGAGACCGTGCGCCGGGCCGCGCAGCTGACCCTCGGCGTCGACCTGACCGCGCTCACGGCGGAATCGAATTTCGGCGACCTCGGCGGAGATTCACTCGCCGCCTTCAGCTTCGCCTCGATGCTGGAGAACATCTTCCAGATCGATGTGCCGATCCAAACCACGAACAGCCCTACCGCGAGCCTGGGCAGCATCGCCGACTACATCGAGCGGGAGCGCTCCGCAGTTTCCGACCGGGCCAGCTTCGCTTCGGTGCACGGCGCGGACAGCGAAGTGATTCGGGCCTCGGATCTCAGCTTGGCGAAGTTCATCGACGGCCGGACCCTGGCTCAGGCCGCCACCTTGCCGGACGCCAAACCCGAGCCGAAGACCGTTCTGCTGACCGGAGCCAATGGGTACCTGGGGCGATTCGTCTGCTTGGCATGGCTCGAACGGCTTGCCGAAACCGGCGGAACGTTGGTCTGCATTGCCCGCGGCAGCGATGACCAGGCAGCCAGGTCCCGAGTCGCCGAGGCGTTCGAAGGACCGGACGCACAGCTGACCGCGCGCTTCCAGGAGCTTGCCGAAAAGCACCTCGAGGTCTTGGCAGGAGACCTCGGCGAGCCCAATTTCGGCTTGGCCGATGCGACCTGGCTGCGGTTGGCAAGCACCGTGGACCGGATCGTGCACGTCGCCGCACTGGTCAATCACGTGCTCCCCTACCGCCAGCTTTTCACGGCGAACGTGGTCGGCACCGCGGAAATCATCAAATTGGCCATCACCACAACGCGCAAACCGGTCAGCTATGTCTCTTCGGTGGCCGTCGCAGTGCTTCCGGACGGCGGCTTGGTCGATGAATTGGTGGACATCCGCGAGATCAATCCAGTACGGCCGATCGATGGGAGCTATGCGAACGGTTACGGCAACAGCAAATGGGCCGGCGAGGTGTTGCTCCGCGAGGCGCACGATCTGACCGGGCTGCCGGTTGCGGTGTTCCGTTCCGACATGATTCTGGCGCACAGCCGATATGCCGGTCAGCTCAATCTGCCCGATATGTTCACCCGGTTGCTGCTCAGCATCGCGGCCACCGGTCTGGCTCCGCGCTCGTTCTACCGGCTCGATGCGCAGGGCCGGCCGCAGCGAGCCCACTATGACGGCTTGCCCGTCGATTTCACTGCAGAAGCGATCACGGAGCTCGGGCTCCGGGCGAATTCCGGATACCACACCTTCAACGTGCTCAACGGGCACGACGACGGCGTCTCGCAGGATGTCTTCGTCGATTGGATCGAAGCCGCCGGAGTGCCGCTCGCCCGGGTCGCGGACTATCGAGAATGGTTGACCAGGTTCGAAGACGCGATGAAGGCATTGCCAACGGAGCAACGGCGGCAATCGGTTCTCCCGTTGCTGCAAGCTTTCGCGCAGCCGGGCTCGCCTTCCGACGGCGAGTCGTCCGCGAATCGGCAGTTCCGTGCCGCAGTGAAGGCGGCCGGGGTGGGCGTCGAACAGGACGTTCCACATCTCGACGAAGCGTTGATCCGAAAATACCTCAGCGATTTGCGCCGGTTCGGGCTTTTGGCCGGTGATCCGGATTCCATGGAACCCGCGGAATCCGCTGGGGAATTTGCTGCTGCGCAGGCGTAGTCGGCAACAGGACGGGTGACCCCGGCTGGAGTTCCAGCCGGGGCGCTGACCGGGATCGGCCCCGGGACCCAGTTCAGCGAAGCACCAGCAGCGCCTGCTCGCGGGTCGCATGCATCCGCCACAGTGCTTCGGCCACCGCTTCCGGTGCATGCTTGGCTCCGGGCCCGATCGGGCCGACCACGGTCAATTGCGCCGCGTAGACGCCGTCTGCAGCAACCGTGTCATGGAGCATCCGGACGTAGGCGGACTCTGCGGCATAGGCGACTCCGGACACGGCCCGGTCCCGGTGCGGCTCCACGGCAGCGCCACCGGTGGTGAACAACAAGGTGCCGCTGCGGCGTCGGCGCATATCAGGTACCACCGCGCGGACTACCGACGCGGCCGCTTGCACGCTCAGCGCCAACGCATTTTCCAGGTCCGACGGCGTGGTGTCGAGGACCGGCTTGATCCAGCCGAGGCTCGGCCGGGGGCTGAACAGCACTGCCTCGATCGGACCCAGCCGGGCCCGCAACAGCTCGAGTGCGGTGCTGAGCGCAAGTTCGTCGGTGACGTCGGCGGTTTCGAAATCCGTCGTCGCACCGGCGGACCGCAAGCCGGCCGAGAGCTGCTGCAAGGTTTCGGCATTGCGCGAAATGAGCCCGACCGGATAGCCCGCCCGGGCGAACCGGGCGGCGGCCGAGGCGCCCAAGCCCGGACCGGCACCGACCACCACGAAGGCACCCGGCCGGCTCATCGTTCCACCACGGTCCGCGCGGCGACCAGGTCCGCGCTCACCGTCAACGCCTCGTTGGCGTCGATGTCACGCCGCATCCGATCCAGGCGGGCGCGTGCCCCGCCGAGCGCATCGGAACCGAGCAGCAAGCGCAGCGGCGGCAGCTCGGCGTCTACGGCGACCGCGATCGCTGCTGCAGCGCGCGCCGGATCTCCAGGTTGTTTTCCGGAAACGGCCAAGGTGGCGGCCCTGCGCTTTCCGGCCGTCGGTTCGTAATCCGCCAAACGGATCGACGACTGCTGCATGGATTCGCCCGCCCAGTCGGTGCGGAGCCCGCCGGGCTCCGCTATGGTCACCGAAATGCCGAGCGGTGCGAGCTCCGCCGCGAGCGACTCGGACAAGCCTTCGAGCGCGAACTTCGTGGCGTGGTAGTAGCCGGTAGCCGCAAACGCCGCGAGCCCGCCGAAGGAAGAGATATTGACAATCCGCCCACTGCCGCGGGCGCGCATGCCGGGCAGCACTGCTTTGAGCATCGTCACCACGCCGTGCACATTGGTGTCGTACAACGCCCGGACCGCGGAGTCTTCTCCTTCTTCGATCGCAGCGAGATAGCCGTATCCGGCATTGTTCACCAGGACATCGATGCGGCCGAGCGCCTGTTCGCATTCTCGGACCGCCGCGGCCACCGAGGCCGGATCGGTGACGTCCAGGGCCAAAGCCACAGCGCGGTCCGGGTAGGCAGCGGCCAGGTCGACCACGGCCGCCCGATTGCGCGCCGTGACCGCCACCCGATCGCCCCGATCCAGAGCGTAGACGGCCAAGGCGCGGCCCAGCCCCCGGGAACATCCGGTGATCAGCCAGACTTTCGTTTCACTCGTTTCATTCGTCATGGTTCCATCGAAACAGGCGCATTGAAGCGGTACCACTCCCCCTTGGGGGTGGCCCTGGCAGGGTCAGGATAGAGCAGTCCGGGGCAGACCCCGTCGAAGAGTAATCTAGGTCGGGATGGCACATGACGACAATCAACTCGGGTCCTTCCTGCGCAGCCGCCGGGAAAAGGTCGATGCCACGTCGGCTGGTGTAGTCGACAACACGAGACGGCGGGTGAAAGGATTGCGCCGCGAGGAGCTTGCACTTCTGGCCGGCGTCAGTCCTTCTTACTACACCCGGTTGGAACAGGGGCGGGACAACCACCCTTCCGCGGAAATTCTGGCTGCCCTCGCCCGGGTGCTGCGCCTGGACGATACCGAACGGTCATACCTTTGGTCCTTGGTGATGCCGCCTCCGATGCCCAGCGCGCGTCAGGCACCGCCTGGCGGTGCGGTGCGGCCCGGAGTGCTTCAATTGCTCGACCGCTGGGCAGACCTGCCGGCTTTCGTGGTCGCACCGAATCGCGACGTCCTGGCCAGCACGGAACTCGCTTCCCAGGTCAATCCGGCCTGGAGTCCAGGGCACAACCTGATCGAGTTCACCTTCCTCGATCCGCGGGCCGGAACCGTTTATCCGCAGTGGCAGGAAATCGCGGTGCAATCGGTAGCCGGTCTGCGCGGCAGCGCGGTCTCCCGGCGTGGCGAACTCGACGGATTCGTAGCGGAGCTGCGCCGGCGCAGCGAACCTTTCCGAGCGCTGTGGGATTCGCACGACGTCTACGAACGCACCATGGGAGAAAAGCAATTGCGCGTGCCCGGCGCCGGCGTCCTCCGGTTGTCGTTCGAGACGTTCGCCTTGGCGGGTCCGGAGGGACACGTGCTTTACGTCTATTTTGCTCAGCCCGGAAGCGCCGACGAGGAGGCGCTGCGCAAGCTCGGCACGCCATAGCGCAGCAGGGTCACGCCGTTGTCGAATCCAGCGGCCTCCAGCAAGGTCAAGTCTTGGCTGCCGTCGAAGACCCGGAGGCCCGCACCCCTTGAAACCGGGCAAAGCAACAACCGAACTTCATCGATCAATCCGCTCTCGAACATCGAGCGCATGAGCTGCAGGCTGCCCCAGATCCACAAGTCTTTGCCGGGCTGCGCTTTGAGCTTCCGGATGATGCCGCCCGGGTCCCGCAGCACGGTAGCCGGTGCGAACTCGCCCCATGGTGCATCGTCGAGGGTACGGGACGCAACGAACTTGTTGAGTCCGTTGAGTTTCTGGCCGTATTTGCCCTGTTCCGTGGCATACGGCCAGTAATCCTTTGCTTGGGCGTAGGTGTTGGCCCCGAGGATCATGGTGTCTACCGAGTCGATCAGTTCCATCACCCGGTTCTGGAATGGATTGTCGGTGACCGAATCATCGAAGGGAGCACCGGAGACGAAGCTCAAGCCACCGTCCGGTTCCGCCGCGATGTTGTCAACCGTGACCCACTGCTGCACGACGAGCTTTCGCATGCCGCCAAATGTAGTCCTGCTCAGGTCGCCGGTCAACGGCCGGGTCTACACTGGGTGCCATGACGATTTCCCGCATGGACCATGTCGGTGTCGTGGTCGAAGACTTGCCTTCTGCGATCGCCTTCTTCGTCGAACTCGGCCTGGAACTGGAAGGCGAGGCGGCCGTCGGCGGCGTCTGGGCCGACCAACTGCTCGGGCTCGAAGGCGTCCAAGCCGACATTGCCATGGTGCGCACCCCGGACGGCAGCGGACGAGTGGAATTGTCGACCTTCCGCTCACCCCCGGCGATCGCGGCTGCACCGCGGGTACCGGTGAACACTCCGGGCATCCCACGGCTCACCTTCGTGGTCGACGATATCGACGACGTGCTTCGGCGGCTGCGGCCGCATGGTGCCGAACTGGTCGGCGAAATCGCCCAATATCTTCAGCTTTACCGGTACTGCTACCTCCGCGGCCCCGCGCAGTTGGTCATCGGCCTGGTCGAAGAGCTGGGCTGACCAGCCCGACCTGACGGCGTGCCCGAAGCACTCCGCCAGCGGACGCGAGGTACTCAGTCGGTTGCCGTGTCGGCCAGAATTCCGGCTAGCCGGGCGGTATCCGCAAGGTAGCGTTCATAGGGGAAATCGTTGGCCAAAAGGGCCTGTTTGAGTTGTTCTGCGAAGGGACGTCCAGTTCGGTGGAACGCCTCGGTGCCGGATGCCGTGATGTTGACGAGCTTCCGCCGGCCATGTGCCGGATCCGGGCCGATGGCTACCAGCCCGTCATGCAGCAGCGGCTGCAGCGCCCGGCTCACTGCCGGGTCGGATATGGCCAAAGCCTCGGCGAGCTGGTGCTGAGTCAGCGGAGCCAGCTCATCGAGCGTGCCCAGCAACCGCAACTGGCTGTACGTGAGGCTGTCGTCGGCGGGCATCCGGTCCCGGGCGTGACCGCCGAGCAGGGAAACCACGCGGTGCAGCAGATCGGCAAGTCCATCATCCATGAATTCAGTCTAGCAGGATGTTGCATAAACAATATTAACGATGCAAGATAGAAGACATGTTGAACTTTACCTATCTCGCTGAAGCCGCCACTCCCCTGTTCTTCCCGCTGGTCGCCGCGATCGGCGCTGCAATCCATTCGCGCAGCGGCCGCACTCGCCTGTCCCGGGCCGAAATCTGGTTCCGTTGGTGGGCCGTGGCCGCGTTGGGCGGCGGGTCGCTGTGGATGACCGTATCCTTCCTGACCATCCCGGAGACCATGACCGAAATGATCGGTTTCCAGAACACTCCGTTCGTCACCGAAATCGCGTTCGCCAATCTGGGGCTCGCGGTGCTGGGCATCCGCGCGGTTCACGCCGCCTATCGGGAACGGGTCACCATCGGCCTCGGTGCCGGAATGTTCCTTTGGGGCGCGACTCTGGGGCACCTCTACCAATGGATCGCGAACGGCGACACCGCCCCCGGCAACATCGGAGCGGTATTGATCTACGACGTACTGCTCCCCGTGCTGCTGATCGTCCTGGCGATGCAGTCCCGGAAACAGGAGCGCCAGCCGGCCGACCGCAGCGACGCTTCGCCGGTGCAGGTGTCCTGAATCAACCCCGGGTCTCGGCGATCCAGGCCAGGATCGTTTGGATGCTCTCCGGGTCCAGACGGGTTCCTGGCTCGTTGTACCCGGTTCCCGGCGCCGCCGAAATTTCTTCCAGACTCCGCAGTTCTTCCTTGAAGACGTGATTCGCCAAGGGCGGGAACGCAAAGCTCGTCTTCGGCATCCTGGCGGCTGCCGCTTGGAGCGGTTCGCCATCTGCCTGCATCTCGATCTGGATGTCCTTGCCGCCGATCATGACCAAGACCGGAATCCGGACCTCCGGCAAAGAATCCACTGCCGACTCGACCCAGAGCTCCCGGGCCAACGGCAAGTTCGCCGGCGCCTCGAAACTCGCAAGCACCTGCCGTACGCTCTCCGGAAGAGCCGGATCTGGATCCATCGGGCTCCCTTGGGCATAGCGCCGGGCAGCTTCACGGACCTTCGACATCAATTCCGGGCCGTTCGGAAGCTGCGCGGCCTGCCGCTCGAGCTGAGTCATCAGCACATCCTGGATGGGCCGGCCCGGTGGCGCGGCCAGCACGATTCCGGCGAATGGCTGCGCTTGAGCACTGGTTGCGTAGTGCAAGATGTGCAGGGTTCCTTCACTGTTTCCCAAGCCGATGATCCGGGCCCGGTCCACGAAGTCCAGTCCGACGAGTACTTCGACGGCGGCGACCAACTCGTCCAGATGCGATTGCATGCTGATCCGACCGAACAACTGGTCGAGGTTTTCCCGCACGTGCGGGCCGGAAGCCCGCTTGTCGTAGCGCATTGAGGCGATTCCGGCTCCGGCCAGCGCCTCGGCGAGCAGCCGTGCGCTTCCGTTGTCGCCGGGCAGCAGCGGTGAGCACCAGTCCCGATCCGTAGGACCGCTGCCGGCAACCAGCACCACCGCCGGGAATTCCCCTACGCCGTCGGGCCGGGTCACGGTTCCGGACATCGTGATGCCATCGAGTTGCCAGGAAACGTCGAAGGATTCGGTCATCTGCCCAGTCTGGCAGCCGTTCCTTTTCCCGGCAATGCCATCCTGCGGCAGCATCGGCATCGCCTGCTGCCACAATGTACCCGTGACTGAATTGCTCATGGTGATCGTGCTCGCCCTCGTGGTGCTGGCCGCCACTACCCTCCTGGGCCCCCGCCTGGGCATAGCTTCGCCGTTGCTGCTGGTCGCGGTCGGCGTGGCCGCCAGCTTCCTGCCGTTCTTCGGCACGGTGCATATCGAACCGGAGTGGATCTTGGCCGGGGTGCTTCCTCCGCTGCTTTACTCTTCTGCGGTATCGATGCCGGCGATGAACTTTCGCCGCGAGTTCGGTGCGATCAGCGGACTTTCCGTGCTCCTGGTGCTTGGCAGCTCACTGCTGCTCGGCGTGTTCTTCATGCTGGTGATTCCGGATCTTGGCTTTGCCTGGGGCGTTGCACTGGGTGCGATCATCAGTCCGACCGATGCCGTGGCCGGCTCGATCATCAAACAGGCTTCGGTCTCCAAACGCGTGGTTGCGATGCTGGACGGGGAGAGCCTGCTCAACGACGCCACCGCACTGGTCTTGCTGCGTACCGCGATCGCCGCGGCAGCGGGCGCCTTTTCGCTATGGGGTGCCCTGGGCACCTTCGTCTACTCGGTGGCGGTTGCGGTTCTGCTCGGGTGGCTCGTGGCCCGGCTGAATCTGCTGGTGCGCAAACGGATCACCGATCCGACGGTCAATACCGTGATTTCGTTCACCGTCCCCTTCCTCGCCTCGGTGCCGGCCGAATTGCTGGGCGGCTCCGGCCTGGTTGCCGCCGTCGTCGCCGGCCTGGTCACCGGGATCCGCGCGCCCCGGGACCTGTCGCCGCAACATCGGCTTTCCGACTCGCAGAATTGGCGCACCGTCGAGTTGGTCCTGGAAGGCTCGGTGTTTTTGACCATGGGCCTGCAGATCAAGTCGATTATCGAGAGCGTGGAGAACGACCATGCCGGGGTCCTGCCTGCGCTCCTCATCGCCGCCGGGGCCTTGCTGCTGACCATCCTGATCCGGACCGCATACGTCAGCCCGTTGCTCGGTTTCCTCAATTGGCGGGTTCGGCACGACCTCCGGATGCAGGAACGGCTGCAGGGCATGCAGCAGAAAATGACGACTTCGGAAGGCAAGCAGGCCACTTACGAAGAACTGAGCCGGCGCCCGGGACGCCAAGCCAGTGAGCGGGAACTCGAACGCTTCGCCCGGCGGATCACCCACGTGCTGGCGGACATCGCCTACTTCGTCAAACAGCCGCTCGGCTGGCGCGAGGGAACTGCGGTGATCTGGGCCGGCATGCGCGGCGCAGTGACCGTGGCGGCCGCTCAGACGCTGGACGAAAACACCCTGCAGCGCTCCGTGCTCGTGCTCATCGCGTTTTCAGTCGCCTTGCTCTCGCTGCTGCTGCAGGGCGGCACGATCGGGCCGTTGCTCCGACGCATTTCCTCGAAGGCCGGGCCCGCCGACGCCGCTCCGGAAACTGAAACTGAAACCGAAGCGACCAGGCTGTTCCGGTTGCTCAGGGCGAGCTCCGAATCCATCCCTGAGCCGCCGCAGGCCGAAGGCGATCGCCCTTCGGACAAATTCGCTGCCGCCAAGGCGCATCGCTTGGCGGTGATCGCGGCGCAACGCTCCGCGCTGCTGGATGCCCGGGACAATGGAATCTTCGATGCCGAAGTGCTGGCCGATGCCCTGGACACCCTGGACGCGGATGAGATCGCGATTGAGATGCGCGGCAAATTCACCGGCTGAACCGGTTCAGCAGGTGCGGTAATAGTAATCCGGGTCCTTTGCGGCCACCAGGTAGTGATCACGGATGATCATCGCCGTCGGACGGTCCGGGCTTTGGCATGCCGCAGGGAACGCGCTCGCGCCCAGTTCGTCGGTGTACTCGATGTCCAAGACCACCGGGTAGTGGTTCAGGTATTCCGTGCATTCTTCCCAACGGAAACAAGATTCTGCTACGGCGAAATCGTAACCCGCTCCGCGCATCTCCTTGCTGTACTCCTTGGTGTTCTTCTGCGCGATCGCCAAACCGGAACTGTGTGCCAGCCTGGCGTATTCGGCGGCCAATAGAATGTTCTGCTCAGCAGTCAGCTTTCCTTGCGAACGCAGGAACGAGTCCAGATTGTCGATTTCCACGGCGGAGTAGCCCGCACTCTTGCAGCCTTCGATCCATGGCTTGACCAGGCTGGCCAAAGCCTCGCGGTTCTGCGGACTCGACGTGTCGTAAAGGTACTCGTCGGTCCACTTCGGGTCTCTGACCGGTTGCCCGTCGATCTGTACCAGCAGCTCCGGGTGCGCCTGCCGGAAGGCCTCGGAGTCCGCCGGCTGAGTCTGGAAGCCATTGATGTAGCAAATGTCGTACCCAGCGCCGGACGGCGGAGCCAGCCGGTCCCGGGCGACCACAGTGACGCCGTTCGGCGGGTCATAGGCTCCACCGAGCTGATAGTCGAATTTCGCTGCGGCCGGTGGCAACACCGGCGTCGGGAGCCCGATCGCCGCAGGATTCGAATCGCCCGGTTCCGGCGCAGCGGTTCCGCCCGCACCGGTCGTGCAGCCGGCGACGAGCGCTGCGGCGGTGAGCCCGGAAACCAGGACGGAGAAGACTTTGGCCAACTTCGGTGCCGTTCTGCTAGGCGGTCATCGGTCGCCGCCAAATGCCGACGGTCCGGTCTGCCGTGCCCATTCTGGTCCAGGACCCCCGACCCGTCAACCGGCCAAGTCGCCGGGCCTCCCAACGCGTCAGTTGCGCCGGTCCACCCGGACCGCCTTCGCGGCATTGAGACTGATTTCGATCGGGCCCTGCCCGGAGTGCAGCGCGATCGAGGCCGCAGCGGTGTTCACCGCGGCGACCTGCAACACCGCACCGATCGTGATCCCGCGTTCGTCCAAATAACGCAGGATGTCCGGCGACCGGTCGGATACCCGGACCACGACGACTTCGGTGCCGGGCGCAGCGTCGGCCAACAGGCCGCTGTGCCCGGCGACGATCCGACCGTCGGCATCCGGGATCGGATCACCATGCGGATCGTGGCTGGGATGCCCGATGGCGGCGTCCATCCGTTCCAAGACCAAATCGGAAAGCGCGTGTTCCAGCTGATCGGCCTCGGCGTGCACCTGGTCCCAGGCCAAACCCAGGTGCTGATGCAGGTAGGTCTCCAGGATTCGGTGCCGCCGCACGATTTCGACGGCGATCGAGCGGCCCGTGTCGGTCAGTTCGATCCGACCGTACGGCTCGTAGCGGATGTACTCGTCCCGAGCCAGCTTTTTCAGGTTCGCCGAGACGGTCGAGGCAGTCACCCCCAACTGGGCGGCCAGGTCCGTGGTGGTCGGTTGACCGCCCGGCCATTCGTAGGCCTTCCAAATGAGTGTGACGTAGTCCTCGACCATCCGGGTCACCGCAGGACGTGGCATCATCCGAGTCTACCTTCGGCCGGGCGCACCGGACTCAGCGTTTGAAGAGGTCGCCGAAAGGGAAGCCGCCCAGATTGCCCAGCTTGTCGGCGAAGCTGCCGGCTTGCTCCGTCATTCCGGACACGGCTTCTCCGGCACCGCTCGCGAATCCCCCAAAGCTATCCGCGATGCTGCCGACGTCGAGCGTGTTCGCCAGGGCGTCGAAATCGACGCCGAGGTTCGCCGCCTGATCAAGCAACGGCGCAGCCGCCGCGCTGGCCACCGCCCCGCCGGCGACCCCGGCCAGCAATCCGCCCGCCAGCCCGGCCCCGCCGACCACGGCGGCTCCAGTCCCGGCGCGGGCCAACAGACCCCGCATCCGACCCGGCCGCATGCTTTCCGCGCGGGTGGCCGCCCGGGCCAGATCCTGCGAGGTCGCGGTCTGCGGACGTTCGTGTGCCGGCAACTCCTCGCGCATCCGCCTTTCGACCGCATCGCGTTGCGCCGGAGTCAGCGAGCCGAAAGCTTCCTGGTGGATGCGCTCCAGGTTGGCCGGGTCGGCGGTCCTGACCAGGTAGTCGTAGCGGGCAATCGCCGCAGCATCGGCGGCCGGGGCCGCTCGCCCGGGCTGCGGATTGCCGGTGCCCGGGCGAGCGCCGAAGCCGGGCGAACCCGCTGGCTGGCTGCTGGGCTGGCTGCCGGGACGGCCGTCTCCGGTCAGCGTCTCCGCGGTTTTCCGGACGATGGCTCGCCAATCGGTGCCACTGGAACCGGAGCCACTGCTGCCGGTACTCGTCGCCTTTTTGATGGCCTGCGAAGCCAGCCTGATCAGCCGGTCACGGTTCTTGCTCATGGGTTCATTTCTCCTAGCTGGGTTGCCGAATCGGGGTACTGGTGCGCCTAGAGCTTGATCGATTCCGGTTCCGGCGCTGGTTTGCGCGACGGACGGCGGAATGGCGCTGCCAGCGTGGGCAGGATGTCGCGGCGGTGGATCCAGAGCAGCGGCAGCGCCGCGAGCACCTGGATGATGCTGAGCACGTAACGGCCGGAAGTGTCGGTGACGAAGAACTGGACCAGGAACAGCGCACCCAGCGCCAGCGCCGACCAGCGGTGGAAGCGCAGGCCGATGATGATCGCCACGCCGAGCACGGTCTGCGTCGCGGTCAAGGTGAATTCCTCGATCTGCCGCGCGTCGAGCGGAAGCCCGCCAGAGGTGCCGCCGCCGAGCACATGCGCGATCGGCAGCGAGCCGACCAAAAGGCTCCACTGGTTGATCTTCGAAGCGATCAGGGTGCCGATCGCAGCGGCGCCCATGCCGCGCAGCGCGAACATGATCGCAATGATGAACTCCGGGGCTTCCGATGCCAGCGGCGCGAGCCATTGGACCAGGAAGAACGGGTCGATGCCGAGCGCGGAACCGGAGATCACCAGCGATTCAGCAAACGGCTCCGCCGAGGTCAGGATGATCGCGGCAGCCACCACGAAGAGCGCAGCGACCGTCCAGCGGCGACGGGTTCGGGGCAGATTCCCGATCTCCGCCGCCATCCCGACCAGTTCCTCTTCGTCCTCGTCGTGTACCTGGCTTGCGCGCCAGAGGTAGAAGCCGAAGGCGAAGATCAACACTGCGCCGTACCAGATCGGAATCGATCCCAGCAGTGGAATCCCGAAGGCGAGGATCGCGAGCACGGCCAGGAATCCGACGTCGAGCCGCATGCTCTTGTCCAGCACCAGTACCTTGGTAGCCTCAAGCGGCCCCTCGCCGCGCTTGGCGGCCCGCTTGGCCACGGACAGGGCGACGATCACCACGAGCGCCCAGCCGAAACCGAGCAGTAGCCGGTTGGAGCCGGTCATATTTGCCGCAGCATATTGCTCATAGGCCGAATCGCTGCCGGAGCGGAAGGCGTAGTAGAGGTCGACGGCGTATTCGGGAAGCACCGCGATCAAGGCCAGGATGGCGATCGCGAGAGCGCCCGAAATGTCTTTCTGTGCAGCTTCGGCGCCCCACGCGAGCAGGAAGGACGCGGCGACCACCGCGGCACCGAAAATGAAAAGGTCGATCAACGGGTTCGGCGCGAAGCCGGTGATCCGGAAAATGATGGCGGGAAGAGCGATGGCCAAACAGAGGCCGATCTTCGACCAAGCGGATGCGCGCATAAGGTGAGGTCCTTGGTTCGGACGCGGTCGCGAGCACCGGGGATGCTTCGGCCGCGCGCAGAGGCTGCCGAAGGTCTCGTTCGCCTCGAGGACCGAGGTGTTGCACCGGGCAGGTCCTGATGACCGCCAGCATGTCGACGCAACGCGTCCGGCCGCTCGGCCGGACGGAACTACTCCCCTTCGCTTTCAAGCCTCCCGAACGGGTTCTCGGTGTGTCAACGCACAACTGAGAGTTGGAGATGCCACACATTTCGAGGCGGCGGATGCAGTGTTCGGAGAGCCTTTGCGGGGGCTCCCCCGATCGCCCGGAATCAGCCGATTCCTTGCCGATCCGGGGTCAAAGCGAAGCGGCGCAATTCCTGGTCGTTGACCTTTTCTTCCATCGACAACGTGAGCAGCTTCATATGCTTGGAAACCACCGATTCCGGATCCGGGAGCTTGCTTTCGGTGAAATCGGTGTAAACCGCGGCCAGCCGACGGGTCACCTGGGCGGCATCGGCTCCGTATTGGCGCATTTCCGAAAATGCCAGGTCCATGAGTGAGCCCCAGGTGGGCAGCTCCTCGATCAAGCGAACTTCGCCGGTCCGGTCGGAATGGGCCCGTAACCCCTCGGGTATTCTCGCCGCCGCGCGGAGCAGGGCCTGCAATCGATCGATGCACTGGACCGCAGTCGTCGGATCGTTGACCGCCGGGGAGAGTGCCCGGACGCCGATGTCCGCAATCTGCCGGAACCCGAAGGAGATGTCCCGCTGCATGGAGCGTTCCTCCCCGACATCGAGCGAGTCGACCAGCAAACGCCCGCTCGGCTGGCCGGAGCCGGAATAGCCGAACACCGGGGTGCCCTCAACCAGGTAGTCACCGGGCCGGACCAGCAAGTGCAGGCACAGATCGCGTTTGCGGGCGTGGCGGATCAGGCGCCGCAGGTCGATTTCGCAGAGCGCTCCGGGCCTGCCCCGGTAGCGCACCACATCGGTTGAGGCGGCAGGCCGATCCGGGCTCGCGAGATAGCTGCCTTTTTGATACTCCTTGATCAGCGCCAGGGTCTCCCGGGTCACCACATTGATCACTTCGACGAGCCGCATCATCTTGATCGTGCTGTGCACATAGCTCACGAAGAGAATCAGATCCGTGATCACCAGCAGCATGGTGACCAGTCCGGAAAGGAACGGAATGAACTGGCCGCCCTGGACCGAGGATTCCCGGACCGAGAGGTACTGCACCAGAAGCGTGTAGCAGAAGGTGGCGATGAAGAAGGTGAAGGTCAGCTTGACGATCCGGTTGCGCACGAAAAGTCTCACCACCCGGGGAGAAAGCTGCCCGCTGCTCATCTGCAGGGCGACCAGGGTGATGCTGAAAACCACGCCGAGGAAGGTCAGGATGGCCGGACCGACGGCGGCGATCACGGTCTTGCTGGATTCCGCCAGATCGTCCAAACCGGGCGTCGGCGACTGTGAGACATACGTGTCGATAGTCACGGTCAAAACAGCCAAGAGCAGTGATCCGACCAGCCCCGCGATCGGCAGCACGATGAGCGACTCCCGGATGTTCTCCCGGATCCTCAGCCGATGCCGGAAGGGAAGCAGTATCGCGTTGAACATCGGTCCTCTTTCCGGGAAGCCACGATCCCCCGCGTGGCAATTCGTCCATACTACCGTCGCCGCCGCAGCATCGTGCCGCCAGCGAGTACAGTACAGACAAAAGCGCACAACAGGAGGAACCATGGCCGTCCGCGTTGATCTGAATATTTCGCTCGATGGTTTCGCAACCACCACCGATCAAACCCCCGAAGAACCGATGGGCCAGGACTGGGGGCGTCTCGTCGCGCCGTATGTGGCTACCCGGACGTTTCGCGCACGGGTGCTGCACGAGACTGACGGTGCGGGTACCACCGGCGTCGACGACAAGTACGCGGCCGCCTACTTCGAGGGAATCGGCGCCGAAATCATGGGCGCCGGGATGTTCGGCCTGCACAATTTTCCGGATGACCCGGATTGGCGTGGTTGGTGGGGCGAGGAACCACCGTTCGGTGTGCCGGTTTTCGTACTGACCCACGTTTCCCGTCCGACGCTGCAGATGGCGGGTGGCACGTCGTTCGAGTTCCTGTCCGCGGAGCCCGCCGACGTGCTTGCCCGTGCCCAGGCGGTGGCGCAGGGCAAAGACGTCCGGGTCGGTGGCGGCGTCACCACTGCGCGGCAGTTTTTGAAGGCCGGCTTGGTCGATCAGCTGCATGTCGGGATCACGCCGATTCTGCTCGGCCAGGGAATCCGGCTCTGGGATGACCTGCGTGGCCTGGAGGCCGATTACTCGGTGACTTCGGAAGCCGCGGAGAGCGGCGTGCTGCACCTCACTTACCGTCGCTGAACCGGCTGCCCGGCGTGCCCGCGGCTATTGCCCGAATCGTCCGTCGATGCATTCGCGCAACAGGTCGGCGTGCCCGCAATGCCTGGCGTACTCTTCGATCCGGTGCACCATCAACTCGCGTACCGCTATCCGCTCGGCGCCGACCCGTTCGCCCAGGTCGCAATGTGCGGCCAGCGCGGCGTCAGTGGCAGCTTGTTCCCTGCTGAGATCCGCATAGGCGGCGTCGACCATGCTCTGCTCGGCGACCACATCGTCGAAATCGGCGTCGCGCTTGCCGTAAAGCTTCGGCAGCGGTTCGCCGTCGCCGATCCAGTTGTGCCAATCGCGCTCCACTTCGACCAGGTGCCGGAGCAAGCCGAGCAAAGACATCGTCGACGGCGGCACCGAGCGTCGGGCGAGCTGCTCGGCGTCGAGACCTTCGCATTTCATCAGGATGGTCAGCCGATAATGCTGCATATAGTCCTGCAGGGTGGCGAGTTCGCCATCCGGTGAGACCCCTTCGCTATTGCGCGGATCCTGGTCCGGGTCCGCCCACATGTCGGGGTACACGGTTGCTTCGGTCCAGCGCTCGGGTTGATCGGCCACGGGGTCCATCCTGCTCCATCCGGGACCGCCGCGCCAGACTCCGGCTTACTCGGAATGCACGATCTGGATCAAATTGCCGCAGGTGTCGTCGAAAACCGCCGTGGTGACCGGTCCCATGGACAGCGGTTCCTGGGTGAACCGCACGCCCAGGGCGCGTAACCGGGTGAACTCGGCGGCGACGTCCGGCACCGCGAAAGAAGCCAGCGGAATGCCGTCTTTGACCAAGGCATCGCGATACGGTTTCACCGCGGGATGGCCCGAAGGCTCAAGCAGCAATTCAGTGCCGTCCGGATCTTCCGCGGAGACCACGGTCAACCAGCGGTCCTTGCCCAGCGGCACCTCGGTCTTCTTGATGAAGCCGAGGATTTCGGTGTAGAACTGCAGCGCATGGTCCTGGTCATCGACGAAAACACTGGACAGATGGATTCTCATACTGGCCCCCGGGGAACTTCGTAGCTGGTCGAAAAATGGCGCAAAGCCTGTTCTGCATGCTAACAGGTCAGCATCGCGCAGTTCAGTGTCGGGCTGCGGTCCACTCCGCCACGCGCAACGGAGTCCAACCGACCGGCAGAGGACCTTTGATTTTCGCCCGGTCCAGGTCGGCGGCCGCCGACCAGCCCTGGGCGGCAGCGTCGCCTTCCGCAGCTGCCGGGCCACAGGCGACCCGGAAGCCGAGATCCTCGAGCGATACCTCCGGAGCACTGCTCCGCCGCACCGAGGCCCGGACATGCCAGGCATGATCCGCCCAGCCGCCGCCCCGGAATGACCGGTAGTCCGAATATCTGGCCGGATCGGCATAGTCCCAGCACCATTCCCAGACATTGCCCAGCGTGTCGTAGAGGCCAAACCGGTTGGGCAGTTTCCGTGCCACCCGGGCAGGGCCGGCCAAACCATCCGCTGCAGTCCATGCGACATCGTGGAGCGGACCGTAGCCCGGTCCGGTGCTGCCGGCACGGCAGGCGAATTCCCACTCGGCTTCGGTTGGCAGACGATAGCCGTCGGCTGCCGGGTTCCAGTTGACAGTGCGGCCGCTGCGTCGGTACGCGGGCCGCAACCCGACGAGTTCCGACGCCCGATTGCACCAGTCAACCGCGTCGAACCAGCTCAGTCCGTGCGCCGGTTGATCCGGCGGGGTGTCCGGACCGGGTCCAACCGTCGGCCACACCGCAGCGAATTCCGCCCAGGTGACGGGCGTCCGACCGATCTCGAAAGGCTCCAAGGACACGGCTTTGACCGAGCCGCTGCGAGCGTCCCGCAGGTCGATGGTGCCTGCTGGCACACGCACGAGTTCAGGCATCGCCACACTGCCCAGCCTAGTCGGCCGGCAATGCGGTTAGCCGGCAGCGCCCGCCGAATGCTCCGGAAGATCTCCCAGACCCGCCAGCAGAGTCGCGGTCGGAGCGAAGAAGGTGGTTCCGGTGTGCGCCGTGGAAAAATCCAGGATTCGATCGTGGAGGCCGGGCGGGTCGCCGAGGAACATCCGCTCCAGCATCCGCTCGAGCACCCAGAGGCGCCGGGTGTAGCCGATGAAATAGGTGCCGAACTCGCCATTGCCCGGCCGGCCGAACGGCATGTTGTCCCGCAGGATGTCGTGTTCGCCTTGCTCGTCTTCGATCGTGGCGAGGGTCTTGTGCGATTTCTGCCCGGAATCGGCATCGGCAAGTTCGACGTTGTCCGGCTTGGTCCGGCCGATGATCGCTTCTTGTTGCTCCGTGCTCAGCCGCTGCCAGGAGTCCAAAGAGTGCAGGTACTTCTGCACCACGACATAGCTGCCGCCGGCGAATTCCGGGTCTTCTTCGGACACCAACGTGGCGTCCGGCAGATCCGGACCCACCGGGTTTGCCGTTCCGTCGACAAAGCCCAGAAGGTCCCGGGAGTCGAAATAGCGGAAGCCGGAAACCTCATCGACGACGGTGACCGCGGAACCCAAGTCCTGGAGCAGGAGCCGTTCGAACTCGAAACACAGGTCTTCGCGTTCGGCACGGATATGGAAAAGCAGATCTCCCGGCGTGGACACCGCGGTGTGCGTCGGCCCGCTGATCTGCGGAAACCGGTGCAATTCGGCGGGTGCCTCGCGGCCGGTCAAAGGATGCCAGATCCGACTGCCGATGCCTACCGTGCAGGACAATTGCGCAGCGGGGTCACGGAAGCCCACGGTCTTGACCAGGTCCGACAGGCCTGCCAAGGTTTCCCGGGCCGAGGCCATGGCCTCGGCATCTTCATTGACCACCACTACCAGGAAGATCGCCGAACTGGTCAGCAAAGCATCGACGCTTTGCGGCACGAGCGGAGAATTGCTGGACGAACCCGTCCCGGTCGATCCTGGATTCAGTGGCGCCATTGAGCGGTTCCCTTCGTGGGTGTTCAGTCAGTCGTCGAGACGGCGGGCTTCTTCTTCCTCACGGCGCCGCTTCCATTCTTCCTTCTTTTCTTCCTCTTTTTGAATGGCTTCTTCGCGCGGTGTCTTGTCGCTCATGGTGCACTCCTGTCGCTTCATGGACTCCCCCGGGCCGAAGGGTTCGACCGGTCGATGCCCTGATAACCGTTCTACAGGCGTCGGTCGATCGCCGTCAACCGATCTGTCGGACCAGGTGCCTAAACACTCCTACCTGGGATTGTTTGCCTCGCATTGCGCTTCTGACCGACCCGATCATATCTCGTAACCGACTATCTGGTCTGCTAGACTGACCAAATGGTTTACGAGAAGCTGCCGACCGCCCGAGCCGGAGTCCGCGAATGGCTGTCACTGGCAGTCCTCACGCTGGCCGTCATGTTGCTTGCCGTGGATGGTACAGTGCTTTCGTTGGCGGTGCCGGCGCTCAGCGCTGCGCTTTCCCCGACCGCGACCCAGCTGCTGTGGATCGGCGATGTCTACTCCTTCGCCTTGGCCGGCCTGCTCGTGACCATGGGGAATCTGGCAGATCGGATCGGACGCAAGAAGCTGCTGCTGATCGGTGCCGCCGGATTCGGTGCGGCGTCCGCGCTCGCGGCCTTCTCGACCTCTGCCGAGATGCTGATCGCCGCCCGTGCCTTGCTGGGCATCAGCGGAGCCACCTTGATGCCCTCCACTTTGTCGATCATCAGGCAGATCTTTTTGGTTCCGGCGCAACGCACCCGGGCGATCGCCGTTTGGTCCTTTGGCGCCATGGGCGGCGCGGCCATGGGACCGCTGGTCGGCGGAGTCCTTTTGGAGAACTTCTGGTGGGGCTCGGTGTTCTTGATCAACCTCCCGGTGATGGCTTTGCTTTTGGTCACCGGCGCCTGGCTATTGCCGGAGTCGAAAAATCCCCATGCGGGGAAGGTTGATCTGCTGTCCGCAGGCTTGTCGATTCTGGCGATTGTCCCCGTGGTCTTCGCGATGAAGCAAGTCTTCGGCTATGGGATCACGGCACCGGGGATCGTGGCGCTCCTGCTCGGGCTGGCGTCCGGCTGGGCCTTCTGGCGCAGGCAGCGAAGATTGGAAACCCCGATGCTCGATGTGGCCTTGTTCAAACTGCCCGCCTTCACCGGATCGATCGTCGCCAACGGGCTTTCGGTTTTCGCGCTGAGCGGGCTGCTGTTCTTCTTTTCGCAGTACCTGCAATTGGTCCGAGGCTTCGGTCCCCTGCAAGCCGGCCTCGCGGAGTTGCCGATCACGCTCGCAGCGATGTCCGTGGTCTTATTGGTCGGCTGGGTTTCCGGCCGGTTCGGAGTTGCCAGATCGGTAGGCGGCGGCTTGATCCTGGGTGCCTTGGGTTTCGGCTTTCTGGCCGTGGCCGAAGGCTTGCCGAACTACCTCTGGCTGGCCCTGGCCTTGGCAGCGACCGGCTTCGGCGTCGGACTGGCCATGACGCTCGCTACCGATGCCGTGGTGGCTTCGGCGCCCAAGGAGCGGGCCGGTGCGGCGTCTTCGCTGTCCGAGACGTCCTACGAATTGGGCATTGCCGGCGGAATCGCGATTCTAGGATCCTTGCTGACCAACCTCTACCGGAACAACCTGCCGGACCTGGCGGGGCTGCCGGATCCGGTCGGAGCCGGAGTCCGCGACTCGCTCGCCTCAGCCGTGCAACTTCTGCAAGGCGACGAATTCGCCGGGCTGCTGAGCCAAGTTCAGCATGCCTTCACCGCGGCCATGCAGACGACGTCGGTCATCGCCGCGATACTCTTGCTGCTGGCCGGGGTGTTCGCCTGGAGAGTGATTCCGGCGCGCTTGGCCGAAGATCAGGAAAAGGAGTTGATCGACAAATGAGCCTGCACGAATCGGCTGCCGGGGGCAGCGAACGGACCCGCCGTACCATCATCGAGGCCACCGTGAGGATGCTGGCTGAGCACGGCACCGCGGCCACCCTTCGCGACGTGGCGGAAGCCTCCGGAATTTCCAAAAGCGGGTTGCTGCACCATTTTCCGAACAAAGAGAACTTGATCTGGCACGTCGTCGTCGACTTCTTGGACCGATTCCGCGCCGAGGTGCTGAGTCGGGTGGATCTGTCAGAGAACCGACCCGGGAAATTGCTCCGGGCCTATCTCCGCACGCTCTGCGACCCGAGTCCGGAGGCGTTGTCCGACTACCATTCTTTCGCCGCCATGTGCGACTCGCTCAATGAAACCGACGCCGTCGCCGAAGTCATCGACCGGGACAATGAACAGTGGCGGGAACAGTGGCGGGAACAGCTCCTGGCGGACGGCCTGGACCTGGAAACCGTCTTGGTCGTGAAGTATGCGGCCGAAGGACTTGCTACCGCGTCCTCTTACGACGAGTTCGTTCGCTCCGAGGGTATGCGGAGGGCGCTGCCCACCTTGTTGGCTTTGACGGAGAAAAACGCTCCGTAGCCGCCACTCGGCTCCGGCGACCGGGCAGAACCCACGGAGCCGGTTGCCCGGCCTGAACCGGCGACGCGCCGGGGTATTCTCGATCAAGCAGCCGTCCGTGCCCACCGCTACCGTGGCAGATCCGAACGAGGCAAGCCGATGATCTCTCCAGCCGAGCCAGCCGGCCGCGCCGATGTGCCCACCGAACCCCCGCCGGTTGACTCTGCGCAAATCGAACCCGCACAGATGCTGGCTGCCTACGATGCGCAGCTGCGAACGCAGAGCGAAGCCGCCCACGCGCTATCGGTGGCTCGGCAAGGTCCCTTGTGGCTGATCACCTTCCGCGGTGGCTCGGGCTTCGTCACCTATCAGGACCTGGCCGGTGCCACCCCCGTCGAGATCGCCCGGATGGTCTCCGAATCGCTGGACCATTTCCGAGCCGATCCCGAGGTAATCGAGGTGGAATGGAAGACCCGGGGCCATGATCGGGCTCCGGGACTGCAGACCGCGCTGCTTGCGAACGGTTTCGTTGCGGAGGAGGCCGAATCGATCATGCTGGGCCTGGCCCAGAGCTTGGCCGCCGAGATCAGCCTCCCGGCTTCGGTCCGCCTTCGGCGGATCACCGAAGCCGACGATGTGTGGCGGATGAACGCGATGCAGGACGAAGTGTTCGGCAGCTCCCCGGCACCGGAGGGCAGCAAAGCCCTGATCGACCGGCTCGCCGCCGATGACGGGCTCGAACTCTGGATCGCGGAATCCGGCGGCGAGGTGATCAGCACCGGGCGGCTCGAACCGGTCGCCGGTACGGATTTCGCCGGAATCTGGGGCGGCGCGACCCGCCCGGAATGGCGTGGACGAGGCATCTATCGCGCGCTCACCGCCGCTCGCGCCCGTTCCGCGCTGCGGTTGGGCAAGCGCTTCATCAATAGCGATTCGACCGAATTCTCCCGCCCGATCCTGGAACGGTCGGGCCTGGTCAAGGTATCCACCACGACCCCGTACCGTTGGCGGCGGTAGCCGCGGTTCAGTGCCGGCGGTCCCACCAATCCAGAACCCGCAACGAGTAGAGAGTCAGCCATTTCGACGGTTGCCCCGGCGGGACATCGACCTCGAACCAAGCGCGCCCGGGGTGGCGAAGTTCCTGCCACCAGGTGCCATCGGCCTGGCGCTTGCCTGACAGCAGCTCCACAGCTTCGGCCAGCCGCGGATCCGGAGCTGCGCCGTCGTATTCCGCGGCTAGGCGAAAGTAGTCCAGAGCTTTCAGCACGCTGTACTTCCAGCGGAACGGGTAAGCGAGCTCGCCCGCCCAAGGACCCACGGATTGGCCTGTAGACAGCCGATTGAGCAGATGCCGTTGCAGGAGGTATTCCTCGGCCGCGTGCCGCGCCTCGGCCAGTTCCGGCACACCACCGACCCGCGATTCGTAATACAGAATCCCGATCAGGGCATTGAGCGTGGAATGGAACGACGATCGGCTGGCGCCGTCCAGCCAATCGCAATTCCAGCCGCCGTCCGGCATCGAGTGGCTCAGAAACCACTCCGCAATGCCGGAAACGTCGGCTCCGAGCCAGGCACCATTGGCCAGGGTATAGCCGTTGATGCAGCAATCCACCTCGCCGTGCCAATAGGGCAGATCCGCATAGCTCCATCGGCTGTTGGCGGCCAGCAATTCGGCGGTTCCGGCAAGCTCGCCGGCATCCAGGCCCCAGTCCCGCAGGGTGTTCAAAGACCAGGTCGTGGCGGTCCAGGGTTGCCCGGCGCCGTTCCCGGCCTCGGGGCCGTGGAAGTCGAACCCCGCCGGAAAAAACGACCCACCGGCCCATTGCCCGTCTTGGCCCTGCAGTTGGAGCAACCGGTAGCCGAAGCCGGAGCCGGCGATCTGTCCGCGAGTGGCGCGCCAGACCTCGGCCGGTTCCTGCAAGAGGTCCCGTTCGACTTGCCAGCGCAGGGCCGGATCGGCGTCGAGCAACCAGTCAGCCAAGGCTGTGGTGATGGTCATGTCCGGCAGGCTACCAGCCGACCATCCCGCGGGCAATCAACATCCGCGGCCCGGCCCGAGCGGACCAGGTTGAACGGCCGACCCTGAGGTCAGGCCGAAAGCGAGGTCGTGAGCAGATCAGATCCGGCCGGCTCCGGCTGCAGCGGCTTGACCAGCCGCAACCGCACGACCTCGGCTTGGCGTTCCGGGTCCGGAACCGGCAGCAAATCCGGCATTGCGGTGCTTTGAGGCGTGCCGGGGGCGATCGCTGGCGATTCGACTGGGAAGGCGTCCACCGACTGAGGCCAGACCAGTCGGACCGCCGCGCTTCCGGCAAGCGCAGCAGCGCACAAGAACTGCCATTGCAAGCCGAGGAATAGGCTGCCGACGGCCCAGACGGAGGACAAGAGCAGCAACGTCCAAATGGCAAAGCCTGAATTCGCTCGCATGATGGTTTCCTCCGACCCACGATCAATGTCATAAGGCATTCGCACCAGATGCGCCCAACGATTGGTTTGGATTTCGCGCCCTGGGCGCCGTGGCCGCCCGATGCGACCGGGGAATCTCTGGCCGGCCGTCCGCGTTGCCGAGTGTGGGACCTGGCGAGCAGCCGAGAAGAACGGAAGACCATGACCGAGATTCTGAGATTGAGCGCCTTCGCAGCAGCTCCGGGCGGGGGCAATCCGGCAGGAGTGGTGCTCGATGCAGGAGGGCTCTCCGACACGCTGATGCAGCAGATCGCGGCCGAGGTGGGCTACGCCGAGTCGGCCTTTGTGACCTCGCCTGTTCCGGCGAGCGGCGTACGGAAGGTCTCGGTGCGGTACTTCTCCCCGATAGCCGAAGTCCCGTTCTGCGGACACGCGACGGTTGCCGCAGCCGTGGCTCTCGCCCAACTCCATGGTCCAGGAAGCTTCGTTTTCCAGACCATGGTCGGTGATGTGCTCCTGGAAGCCGCTCCGGGCCAAGAAGGAATCGAGGTCTCTTTCACCAGCGTGGACCCGGTCGTGGAATTGCTTCCCGAAGCGGATCTGGACGCGATTCTGAACCTGCTGCAGTTGCACCGCTCCGATTTGGCGGACCACTACCCGCCCCGGCTCGCTTTCGCCGGTAACCCGCATCCGGTGCTGGTCCTGGCCGATGCCGCATCCTTCGACAGCTTCAGTTTCGACCCGGAAGCCATGCGCGGGCTGATGGACCGACGCGGTTGGACCGGCACGGTGACTCTGCTGCGGTCCTTGTCGGCCCACGAGTTCGAAGCCTGCAATCTCTTTCCGGTCGGCGATCTCGTCGAGGATCCGGCAACCGGGTCGGCGGCCGCCTCAGTGGGCGCCTACCTGCGCGAATTGCAGCTCATCGACGTGCCCGCGGAGATCGTGATCAGGCAAGGCCGGCATATCGGGAGGCCGAGTGTGCTTCGGGTACAAGTGCCGTTGGCGGGCGGCATCACGGTATCCGGCGGAGCGATCCGGATCGAGGACTGAGCCACCGGGGCGATGGCATAGAGTACATCCGGGCGCACCGTGCGGCCGCTTTCGAAAACGAGGTTTTGGCATGGCGTCGAGCAGCACCCTGGGCTTGGGGATCATCGGATTGGGCGCCATGGGTGCAACGCTCATGCGCGCGGCCCGGGAACATTCGGACTTCACGGTCCGGGCCGCCGCAGACCCGTCGGAGTCGGCGCGGCTGACGGCTGCGGGGCTGATCCCCGGAGTGCGGCTCAGCGCCGACCCGGACGCGGTGCTGAGCGATCCCGGTGTCGATCTGGTCTACATCGCGACTCCGCCGGCCTTCCACCATGACCTGTCGCTGGCAGCTTTCGCCCGTGGGAAACATGTCTTCTGTGAAAAGCCGCTTTCGGTCAGCCTCGCCGAGGGCGAGGCCATGGCGAGGGCTGCGGCCGAATCGGGCCGGGTCAGCGGAGTCAACTTCGCACTGTCCGATCGCAGCTCGGTGCTCCACCTGGAACAGCAACTGGCCGACGGCGCGCTCGGCGACGTCCGCGGCGTCGAAATCCGGTTGCAATTCCCGCAATGGCCCCGACCGTTTCAGGAAAAGGCGCTGTGGCTCAATGGCCGGGAGCAAGGCGGCTTCGTCCGTGAAGTGCTCTCCCATTTCATTTACCTCACGCAACGTCTTTTCGGTCCGCTGGAGGTCCGGTTCCACGATGCCAGGTTCCCGGCAGACGGCTCCGCGGAAACCTGGCTTTCCGCCGCATTGACTGCCGGCGGGATTCCGGTCCAGATCACTGCTGCCGCCGGCATCGGCTCGGAGACCACGTACGAATGGTTCGCCTGGGGCACCGAAAGCTCCTACCTGCTCAAGGACTGGGCGAAGCTTTCGCAATTCCGGCAAGGACAATGGCAGCCGGTACCGATGCCCGTGCAACAAGGCGACGAAGCGTCCCGGCTCGCACTCCTGGCCGCCGCGATCCGAGGTGGGTCCTTGCAGAACATCGCGAGCTTCGATGCTGCGCTCGGCGTGCAGCGCGTGATCGAACAGCTGGTCCGCTGAGCCGCACCGAGCAGCCTTTCAGGTGATCGAGGCCAACTCCCGCTGGCGTCCTTCGCTGGACAGGAAGACCGCAGCCGCCGCGATCAGGAGCACCAGGACCCAGACTGCGCCCAGCAACCAGAAGGATCCGGCGGCCACCGCGACCAGGGTCGCCGCGATCGCCGGGGTGAATCCGGCGCCCAATGTCGAAGCGCTCTGGTAGGTCAGCGAAGCTCCGGTGTAGCGCATCCGGGTCGGGAACAACTCGGCCACGAAGGCGCCGAACGGACCGGAAATCAGTCCTTGGATCACCTGGCCCAACAGGACGGCTGCCGCATAGGACCACGCCGTGCCGAATCCGACCAGCCAGAGGATTGGAAAAGCGAACACCGCGGCGGCGAGCACGCCGGCCAGCAACACCGGCCTTCGGCCGAACCGGTCGGACAGTTTCGCACCGACGATGGTCGCGCCGATCGAACCTAAAGCAGCGAACGCCTTGGCATTGAGCACCCAAGTCGCGTTCGCCCCGGCATCCACCGCATAGGACACCGCCCAAACGGTGACGATGCCGGCCATCGTGTAAATGCTCATCCCGGCCAGCACGCCCAGGATGATGTCCTTGGGGTGCGTGGCCAATACTTCGAACAACGGAATCCGCTTGGGCGCCGCCTTGGCCTCGAGCTCCTTGAACACCGGGGTCTCCGAGACCTTGTAGCGGATCACCAAGCCGATCAGCACCAGGAAAACGCTCAACAGGAACGGCACCCGCCAACCCCAGGAAATGAATTGCTCCCGAGGCAGTAGTGTGAACAGGGATACCGCGAGCGAGGCCAGAACCGCCCCGGCCGGCGCGCCCATATTCGCGAAGCTCGCCGCAAAACCGCGTTTCTTGTCCGGTGCGTGTTCCAAAGCGACCAACATCGCACCGCCCCATTCGCCGCCCACGGCGAATCCTTGGACGATCCGAAGCCCCACCAGCAGCACCGGGGCTGCGACACCGATCTGGGCGTAACCGGGCAGCAAGCCGATCAGCGTGGTGGCGATGCCCATGAGCATCATGGAGACGATCAATACGGTCTTGCGACCCATCCGGTCGCCGAAGTGGCCGAAGAAGATCCCGCCCAGTGGTCGCATGATGTATCCGGCGGCCAGCGTGGAAAAGGACGCGACGGTGGCGAATTCCGGCCCCATCCCGGCGAAGAACACTTGGTTGAACACGATCGCCGCAGCAGTCGCGTACAAGATGAAGTCGTAGTACTCGATAGTGCTGCCGATGAAGCTCGAGGCGAGGATCCGCCGCATTTCTTTGGTGTTGAGGCTTTGACTCGGTGCTGCACCGGGTTCTTGTTCGACTGCTGGGACGTTCACCATTGAATCCTCGCTGTTGGCTGTTCGGGTTAGTGCTCGGGTTGGGTTTGTTCGATCGTCGTTCGGGCAAAGCAAATCGTCTCGAGGTCAGCCGGGACCCGGACCGGTCCGGCAAACGTCGCCTCCGCGGCCCGCCATACCGCCGGGTCCACGTTGCCCGGCGACAGATGGTGCAGGGCGAGGACCGATACACCGGCAGCACTCGCCAGTTCTCCGGCCTGATGCGGGCTGGTGTGCGACTTGTAATGGTGGTCCATGGTTGCTTCGGCGGTCTCCCGGGTTTCGTGCCGATAGATCTCCTGCATCGCGGAAAAGTCCATGGCCTCGTGCAACAACAATTCCGAGCCCTGGGCCAAACGGACCAGGTTGCGGCTCGGCGCGGTGTCCCCGGAGATGGTCACCGAGCCCTCCGCGGTCTGGAAGCGGAAGGCGAAGGCCGGAGCGATCGGTGGATGGCTGACCAAAGTCGCGGTCACGGTGACCAAGTCATCGCGGTAGATTTCAAACGGTTCGACGTCGGGCGATGAATTCAGGTTCGGATGGAACCCGGAATCGGCCGGCAGCTCGATGTCCTCGGCCTGGAACAGCCGGACCGGGGACGGCCGGAGCGAATCGAGCACCCGGTCGTTGATGTCGGTGGCATAGGCCCGCAGCAGCAAGTCCACCAGCTCTGCCGTTCCGGGCGTCGGCTGCTCCGGGAAAACCGGTTCCGGCGGCGTGGCGGCGCGCGGCGATACCGGCGGAAGCATGCCCCGATTGCCCGGGCCGAGGATCCTGATCGGGCGTTGTCCGGGGTCCGGGAGGTGCAGGAAGCCGAAAACCAGCAGACTCGGCAGGTCGATGGTGTGATCGGAATGCAAATGGGTCAGGAAGATGCCCCGGATCTGCGGAATCCGCAGTCCGGCGTGGGCCAGCTGCTGTCCCACGCCATGTCCGGCGTCCACCAGATAGACCGCCTCGCCCACTACCACTGCAGTCGCAATGCCGGCCTGGTGTACCGCGTCAGCGGAGCGCCACCACCGTGGTCCCCCGGCGGTGCCGAGGGTCACGACGTACGGATTGACGGCGGTCTTTTCGGAGCCGGTGCCGGGGATCATCGATCGGTTTCCGCTGCGGGCCGCAGTCCGGCGAGTTCTGCGGTGAGCGCAATCAGTTCGGCCGATTCGGCGGCGTGCTTCTGCTCCGCCCGGTCGAGCACCGATTCGACGTCGGGCCAGGGCACCACTGCTGCGCCGTCATCGTCCGCGACGATCAAATCGCCCGGCTGCACCACCACGCCGCCGATCGCCACCGGGACCTGGAGCCTTCCCGGTCCGTTGCGGTATGGCCCGGCCGGGCTCACCGAGCGCGCGAACACCGGGAATCCCAGATCGGCCAGCCCCGCCGAATCCCGGACCGCACCGTCGATCAACATGCCAGCCACACCGCGTACTTTGGCGCGTCCCCCGATCAACTCGCCGATCAACGCGCGGTGCGTGCTGCCCTGTCCATTGACTACCAGGACCTCGCCCGGCTGAACCTGTTCCAAAGCCTCGTGGATCGCCCGGTTGTCGCCTCCTGCGGTGAGCACCGTGAAGGCCGGCCCGGTCAGCCGCGCCCCCGGCCAGACCGCATGGATGGCTCCGTCCACCACGTTCAACCGGTCCATGGCGTCGCCGAGGTTCGCTACCGGGAGGGCTGCCGCGCGGGCCAGCTCGGCGAAACCGAGGGGATTCGCGCTCATAGCCCGGCCACCACCTTCGGCAGCAGCCTTTGGAAGGCTTCTGCATAGCGCACCTCTTTGCGGCCGCTCACCTTTCGGGCGTGGTTCGCTCGGTGTTCGGCGCGTTGCGCGTAGTACTCCTGGAGATACTTCTGGGCTTTCATTTCCTGCATCGCGGCGACTTTCAGCTCGAACACCGAGGTGATGTCGACGAACTCCGTCGGCACGAATTCACACAGGTCAGGCTGGTGCGGTTCGAAAGCCAAAAGCTGGCTCGGTGGAACCGTCTCGAAAGCCGAAGCGACGCCGGCCCCGGCAGCGAGCAGCCGCGCCCGAGCGACGGCGGCAGCCGCCGTCGGATGGTCCGGGTTGAACGGGTCCTTTGCCGGGTGGGTGAGGATGATTTCCGGTGCGAATTCACGGATCAAGGCGGCCAACCGGTCGATCGCCTGGTCGTCCAGCCGCAAGGGGTAGTCTCCAGCGTCGAAGCCTTCGAAATCCGCGCCCAGGATGCCGGCCGCAGCGCTCGCCTCTGCATGCCGGATCCGCTTGACGTTCGCTTCGGTCTGACCGGGCTCGCGCCACAGTTCGCCGGACTCGCCCCGCTCGCCATAGGACAATGCGACTACTTTCGCCTCGCCGCCGGCCGCGGTGTGCACCGCGATCGCTCCGGCGGAACGCCAGACGAAATCGGCGCTGTGCGCGCCGACGACCAAAAGCCGTTGGGACATATTGCTTGCCTCTCCTTGACGGTCATCACGATGCATCGGTGTAGCAGTGATGTACCTGTGGGCCGGATCTGCAGCGACCCTGGTCAATATTGTTGACAATTCTCATTCGATTGTCAACAATATTGTCAATGAAACGAAAAGGATCCGGAAAATTTCCGGAGCCGGCGGCGGAAGGACCAGACGTGTTGCGAATCGCGGTCATCGGTGTGGGCGAGGCAGGACAGCATTATCTTGCCGGCTTCGCCCGGGGCGGTGCTGAAGCCTCCTGGTACGACCCCTTCGCGGCGGAGCCGATCAGCAACGGAATCGAAGGCTCGACTTCCCTGGCCCAGGCGCTGCAGGGTGCAGAGTTGGTGGTCAGCCTGGTCGGGGCTTCGGCTGCCGCCGAGGTCTGCCGGGCCGCGGTCGCCGAACTCGGACCGACCGCGATCTACGCCGACTTCAATACCGGAGCCCCGGCGGCGAAACGCGAGTTGGCGGCGATCGCGGCATCGGCCGGAGTCGGTTTCGTCGACGTCGCGGTGATGGCTCCGGTGCCGCGCGCCGGGATCGGCACGCCGTTGCTGGCCAGCGGAACCGCGGCGACCTCGTTCGCCGGCCTGCTCCGCCGCTTCGGCTCGGAGGTGACCGTGGTTGGGCCTGAAGCCGGCAGCGCGGCAGCCCGGAAATTACTCCGCAGCGTCTTCATGAAGGGACTCGCGGCAGTGCTTCTGGAGTGCCAAGCCGCCGGTGACGCAGCCGGATGCTGGGATTGGCTCGCCGAAGACATTTCCGGCGAACTCAGCGCGGCCGGTCCGGAGCTGATGGAGCGGTTGTTGCTCGGCAGCCGGCAGCATGCGGTGCGTCGGCGGCACGAAATGGCCGATGCCGCTGCCTTCCTCGCAGAGCTCGACGCGCCCTCCGACGTGGCCCAAGCCGCCGCGCGCTGGTTCGAGCGGTTGATCCGGGAAGCTGCGGACGCCGGATGAGGCAGCTGAGCGTGATTGGTAGAATTCATTCGCCCATCGGACCATCCGAGCGAATCGAGCCGTGCGATATGACCACAATGTCGAAAACGTCCGCAAAGTTGGCCACTGACGCCGAACAAGCCGCCCGCGATATCCGCGAGATGATCTTCCAGGGCGGCTTCGCCCCGCAGCAACGTTTGGTCGAAGCCGATTTGTCCGAACAATTCGGCGCATCGCGGGCCACGATCCGGACTGCGCTCACCGAGCTCGCGGTTGAAGGCTTGATCGAGCGAATGCCCAATCGGGGAGCCCGCGTGCGTGCTGTCTCGATGGTCGAAGCTTTGGAGATCATCGAGGTCCGTGGTGCGCTCGAGGCACTGTGCGCGGCCCGGGCGGCGGAACGGCTCGGCGACGCCGAGGCCGCGGAACTGGCCGCGATCGGCCACGCGATGACCGCGGAACTGGCCGCCGGAGACCAGCGCGCCTACTCTGAGCAAAATCAGTTGCTGCATCGCCGTCTGATCGAAATCAGCGGCCAGGCCACGGCAGCGGCAACCATCCGACGACTGCACGGACAGACCGTGCGGTACCAGTTCCAGTTGTGGAATGACCCGACGCGCTCGGCGGCATCATTGGCGGAACACCTCGAGCTGATCGAGGCAGTCCGCTCCCGGGATCCGCAACGGGCCAGGAACTCGATGCTCGAGCACATGCAGTGCGTAGGCCTAGCAATCAATTCCCAGCAGACCGGAGAGCCGGCTTTGGCGCAACGCCATGCCGGGACCGGCACAGAGCCACAGCTCGGAAAGGGCTGAATGTCACAGCTGCCAGAACCGTCGAAGCACACCGATGAAACCGGCATCGACTGCCTGTGGATGCGCGGCGGCACCTCGAAAGGGGCGTACTTCCTGGCGGCGGACCTGCCGGAGCAGGAAGATCTCCGGAACGATTTGCTGCTGCGGATCATGGGCAGTCCGGATGCCCGGCAGATCGACGGGATCGGCGGCGGGCACCCGCTGACCAGCAAGGTCGCGGTGGTGTCCCCCAGCAGCGACCCGCGGGCCGACGTCGACTATTTGTTCCTACAGGTCAATCCCGCCACCGGTGAGATTTCCGACCGGCAGAACTGCGGCAACATCCTGGCCGGCGTGGGGCAATTCGCCTTGGAACGCGGCCTGCTTCCGGCTCCGGAAGGCAGCGAAACCGCAGTACGCATCCACATGGTCAACACCGACAGCATCGCCGTGGCCAGATTCCCGGTCCGCGGTGGACGGCCGGTCTACTCGGGTGCCAGTACGATCGACGGCGTGCCCCGGTCGGCCGCTGCAGTGAACCTGACCTTTTCCGAGATCATCGGCTCGACCACCGGTTCGTTGCTGCCCACCGGGCAGGCGCGGGAAACCATCGACCAGATCGAGGTGACCTGCATCGACAACGGTATGCCTTCGGTGCTGATGTCCGCGGCAGATCTCGGCTTGCGCGGCGACGAATCGTGCCAGGAGCTCGAGGCCATGGACTCGCTCAAAGCGCGGATCGAGCGGATCCGGATGACGGCTGGTGCCCGGATGGGCCTCGGCGATGTGGCAGCCCAGAGCATTCCGAAAATGGTCCTGCTCTCAGCTGCCCGGAACGGCGGCAGCGTCGGCACCCGGAGCTTCATTCCACACCGTTGCCACCCTTCGATCGGCATCCTGGGTGCGGCAACCGTGGCCGCGGGAATGTTCACCGATGGTTCGGTGGGCCAGCAGTACCGTCCGAACCAAGGCAGCGAAGTGCGGATCGAGCATCCGAGCGGCTACCTGGAAATGGACGTCGAACTCGAAGCCGGACGGATCAGCTCGGTTTCCCTGCTGCGCACGGCCCGGAAACTCTTCGCGGGCGAGGTCTTCCCCTGGCACGCCGACAGCCAGCATCCACTCGCAAAGGAAACCCCATGACCACGCCTTTCCACAGCGTTGCCCACCTCGGCGGCGTCGAGCTTTTCACCCCGTGCCTCGAGGAGAGTGTCGGGTTCTTCCAGGGCCTGCTCGGAATGGATGTCGTTTCGCGTACCGATGCCGCGGCTTTCCTGCATTGCTGGGACGACTACCTGCCCTACACGCTCAAGCTCACGCAACGGGAGCAGCCCGGGATCGGCGCGCTGGGTTTCCGTGCGGCCAGCCAAGCCGCGCTTGAACTGGTGGTCGCCAACATCCAGGGGGCCGGGCGGCCCGGGGAATGGGTCGAGCCGCAGAACGGCATCGGCCCGGCGTACCTGAGCACCGACCCGGACGGGCATCCGATCTATTTTTTCTTCGAATGCACCAAGTACACGGCTCCCCCGCAGCTGCGCCCGGCGCTGAAGAACCAAGCGGCCCGGTTCCCCGGGGCCGGCGTCAATGCCAGGCGGCTGGACCACGTGAACTTCTTGGCGGCAGACGTTCCGGCCAACGGCGGTTTCGTCGCGGAGGCGCTCGGCGGCAAAGCCACGGAGCAGATCCGCCTCGATGACGGCAGCATCGCGGCGCAGTGGTTGACTTTCGGACAGAAGACCTACGACGTCGTCTACACCAGGGATTGGACCGGCAGCAACGGTCGGCTGCACCACATCGCCTTCGCCACCGATACCCGGGAAGACATCCTCAAAGCCGCCGATGTCTTTCTGGAAAACGGGGTTTTCATCGAAACCGGC
>SXGS01710749.1_pt1 | contig 50222 bp, 50 predicted proteins | sample 3174681 | NCBI WGS metagenome assembly SXGS01 (sample SAMN11356861, study PRJNA531348) | freshwater metagenome | isolation source: freshwater sample F1-80 | place: China: Fuxian Lake, Yuxi | collected 2017-12-25
CGAACGAGACGCACTACCAACTGCGCCACAGCCCCTAGTGAGAGCCACAGGGTAGCAAGTGCGTTTCGGTGCCCATCTTTGGACGCCGGTTGGGGCAATTAGCCGACCGCGCGCTGGGATTCCTCGAAGGCAATAGCTGGGATTTCGGCCGTCGCGGCCTTGGCATCGACATCCTTAAATGCGACTTGACGCTGCATCGCCTGGGCAGCGTCGACCATGGCTTCGCCAGTCCATTCACCCGGGCGGGACCGGTCAATGCGACGAGGTACCTGTGAAGCACGCGGTGCACTGACATAGGTGGGCAACGTCGTCGGCACGGCTTCCCAAGCCGAATCATCCTCGGCCCATGGGTCCCAGTTCTCCCAATCGTCATCGATCACCGCAGGTGCTCCAGCGTTGAGTTCAACGACATCGGCCCCACGCCTCGTACTGCGAGCAGTGCGGGTATCAACAGCAGCTTTTGAACGCGCAGCTGCATTTGCGCGCGAGGACGCAGTCGCAGCGCCAGCTACCACGAAGGCGAGGACCAACGCAGCAGCGACCATCGGGACGATCATCGAAATCATCGAAAGCAGTGCGAGCACGATCGTCAAAAGCGTGGTTACGGCCAACAGGCTCAGCACCATTAGCCGGCGTTGGGCCGCACGCGCCCGGTTAGCCATCCGCGCCCGCTCGGTTCGCGCCCGCGCCTTTAGCTCGAATCTGGCGGGGTGCGCTTCGTAACTGGATAAAGTCGCGGCGTGGTGACGCTTTGAGCCCAGACTCGCCATCGTGGAGCTGAATTTCTTGGTGGATCGAACCTCGCTGATGCGATCGTGTCGACGAAGCCACATCGGGATCAGGACGGCCGCCCAGAGGGCAATAATTACACCGTAAATTACTCCCGTCACGATTCGTACGCTAGAGCCCCTCATGAGGGACATCTGGGATGCGAGCCATTAATTCTTCGGCGTGTCGCAGCCCCTTCGGATTCAAATTTCAGGTCTGGCTCGAGATCCGATTTCGTCGCCACCGCTCCAAAACGCCCCCGGCGTAGTCGCCTTGGATGACCGAGTAGGTGATGTGATCGCGCCATTGGCCATCGATATGAAGGTACAGCGGGCGTAACCCTTCCTCCCGCAGGCCGAGTTTCTCCACCACTCGACGTGATGCGAGGTTTTCGGGGCGGATATTGATCTCGACCCGGTGCAGCCCCAGCTCCGAGGTGCAGTAGTCGCAGGCGAGCGCGACCGCGGTCGGGGTAATCCCTCGGCCGGCAAAGCGCTGGTCAATCCAGTAGCCGATATAGCAGGCCCGCAACGAGCCCATGGTGATCCCGCCGACTGTCAACTGGCCCACCAACTGGCCCTCGAAAGTCACGGCCCAAGGCAAAATTCTGCCCGCCCGGGCCTCCCGGCGCAGCCGCCGCACCATCCACCCAAAATTACTCGGGATCTCAACAGCGCACCGGCCCTCCGGTGGCAAGGTGGCCTCCCACTCCTTGAGCCAATCTTGGTTGCGCAGTCGGATTGCTTTCCATGCGCGACCATCTCGCCCACGCAGTGGTCGCAGCGCAACCGGGCCATCGGTAACGGTGACCGGCCAAGTCACGGCAACTCCGCCGCGAAGACTTTCAGCCAGGTGCGAAGTTCGGGACCGAGGTCTGGCCGCTCACATGCCAGCTGGATAACCGACTGGAGATAGGAGACCCGATCACCGGTGTCGTAGCGACGACCACCAAAGACCACCCCGCGCACCCCGCCACCTGCCGCCTCGGGCATTTGCGCCAGTACTCGCAGTGCGTCGGTGAGCTGGATCTCGCCACCACGCCCCGGCTCGGTGGTGCGCAAAATCTCGAAGACCGCTGGGTCAAGCAGATAGCGTCCGATCACGGCGAACGAACTCGGGGCTTCGGCAACATCCGGTTTTTCAATCAGATCGGTGATGCTGACGACGTCGCCGCTGTCGGTTTCTGACACCGCCGGGCAACCGTAGAGCGAGATATTCGCGCGCGGGACCTCCATCAGGCAGATAACCGAGCCGCCGAACTCAGCACGCACCTGCAACATGCGCACCAAGATCGGATCCCGCGGATCAATAAGGTCATCACCAAGCAGCACCGCAAATGGCTCGTCGCCGACATGGTTCTCAGCCATCAGCACCGCGTGGCCAAGGCCTAGGGGCTCACCTTGTCGCACGTAATGGATGCGGGCAAGATCAGTGGCGGAGGTGACCATTGCCAGTCGCGCATCATCACCTTTGAGACGTAGCACCTCTTCAAGTTCGAAATTGCGGTCAAAGTGATCCTCCAGCGCGCGCTTACTGCGTCCGGTGATGAACAAGACGTCATCGAGACCGGCCGCAACCGCCTCTTCAACCACGTACTGGATAGCCGGCTTGTCGACTACCGGCAGCATCTCCTTGGGCATCGCTTTGGTCGCCGGCAAAAATCTGGTGCCAAAGCCGGCGGCCGGCACTACGGCCTTGCGCACGACCTGCCCGCTTGCCCGCTTGCCCATAGAACGACCCTAATGGGTCCAGATCGGGCACGATGTCCTCATGGCCCCCTTAACCGATGGTGCGAGTGCGGCAAAAGCTAACCTGCGGGCCCAGATCCGCGGCCGCCGGTCAGCGCTTGACCCGGCCGTCTTGGCCGCCCGCGATGGCGAGCTCGCAGCCACCGCCGGCGCCCTGATCAAGGACCTACCGCCAGACGCCCGGGTGGCCTGTTACCTATCAGCCCCCACTGAGCCAGGTACCAACGCCTTGGTGCGGGCCCTGCTGACTGGCGGCTTTGAAGTCATCGCGCCACGGGTGCGTGGTCTGGACCTTGACTGGGCGGTGGTCTCGGCGGCCAGCACCTTTGCGACCGGATCATTTGGCATCCGCGAGGTGACCGGGCCATCAGTTGGTCAAGGCGCCGAGCCCTTGCGATCGGCGGTATTGGTATTCGTGCCCGCGCTCGCCGTCGATCACCGAGGGGTACGACTTGGCCAAGGTGGGGGGTTCTATGACCGCGCTCTCGAACACCTAAAAACCGGGCCTCCTGCTGGCCCGCAACTTGTCGGCGTGATCAATCAAGATGAGCTCTATGACAAACTGCCGGCCGAGGATAACGATCGCGTCGTTGCCGCTGCCTTGAGCCCAATCAAGCTCACCTACCTGCCGAAGGCAACCGGCTAGTAAGCCAACTCCCACGACACACTTCCCCTAGGACGAGAGGTTGCGTTCCAAACCTCTCGACCCGGCGTGCAGATGCCGTTCGGGCACAGCTGCGGCACAATCCAACTATGTCGGTGAACACATCTCCCAGCAAGCCACTGGCAGTTGTAACCGGGGCTAGCCGGGGCCTGGGCTTTGAAAGTGCCCGCGGCCTAGCAAGTAACGGATTCAATCTGGCCATAGTCGCCAAGGACGAAGCCGGCTTGCAGGACGCCGCCCGACGCCTCTTGGCTGAGTTCCCTGATCTCGAGGTTTACTGCTGCCCCGCCGATCTGCAACAGCCTGATTCCACCCGCGCCGTCATCTCCACGATCTCGACACTAGGTCAAGTAACTGTCTTGCTAGTGGCGCACGGCGTGATGAGCGAGAAGATGTCGAAGACTTTGCGGACCAATGACGTGGAGTGGCGCCGCGTGATGGCTACCAATCTCGATTCGGTATTCGCTCTTCTTAATGGCCTCGTGCCGGCGATGGTTGAAGCAAGACTCGGACGGGTGATCGTTTACTCGGCCTGCATGGGACGCATGTCGGGCCCCGGCAATACCGGGGGTTACGCGCCCTACCGCGTCAGCAAGGCTGCGGTAAATGCGCTGGTGCGAAATCTGGCTCATGAAACTGGGCTTGGTAGCCGTGGCGTGCTAGTCGATGCCGTCTGCCCGAATCATTCGCGCACTGACATGGGTGGACCAACTGCACCCCGAAGCGCGTCCGAGGGTGCCGCAACCTCGATCTGGCTGGCAACCCGCGCATTTGAGTCCGGCGATACTACCGGCGTCCTATGGGAGGATGAGCAAATAGTTCCTTGGTAGATCAACTACTACCCGATCCAATTCGCCAAGGTGTAGGTGATCAAGAATGCCCCGGTGCAGGCCACCGGCATCGCAATCACCGCCCACCAGAACACCGCCCGACTAATCGACCACAGCCGGTTTGCCTCCCAGGCGAAACCCGAGAAAGTTGTGAAGGCACCGCAGATGCCCACTATTAAGAAGGTGCGTAGTTCACCCGATGTCAACGTAAGCACCGGCCCCGCTACCGCCGAGCCGATCACGTTGACCGCAAAAAGCCCCCAGGGAAATGCCGCTAGGCCAGTTGGCCCAGAAGTGCGAGCCGTGAGCCACCTGTCCAGCAGATACCGCATCGGAGCGCCGACGGCCGCGCCAAGTGTCACCGCCAGGGCGGCGATCATCGAAGCCGCCGGTCAGCGATGCGCACACCAATGCGGACGGCCATCAGGCCACCGACCATGGTGGCGACTAAATAGCCGGCCGCTCGCCACCCTTGGTCATCGAGCAACATGACCCCAGACTGTGCGGCCAGGGCGGAGAAGGTAGTAAACCCACCCAAGATGCCGGTGATCAGGAACGGTCCCGCCGATACCCAGCGGGTGCGGGCAAGTAGTAGCGGGGCAAGTAGCCCGATCGCCAACGCACCAACGAGGTTGACCGTCAAGGTCGCCAGCGGAAAATCCTGCGGGCTAAGCGGCAAGGTTCCAGCCGCCAATAGATCTAGTGCGTAGCGGCCCAGGGACCCGATGATGCCGCCGGCCGCCACCAGCCCAAGAATGCGAATTTGCCCCACGGCCAAACCCTATGGATCTAGGACGCCGGCGGTTGCTCTGGCGGCGATTGGACGAATCTGCTCCGACCGGGCACACTTAGCACTCGGTAACTAAGAGTGCTAATCGGAGGATCCGTGCCCACGTATGAATATGCGTGTTCGACCTGTGCCACCAACCACGAGGTCGTGCAGCCGATCACCGATGCCACTTTGACCATCTGCCCGGTCTGCGGTGACCCGGGACTGCGCAAGTTGTTCTCCAATGTCGGGGTAGTCTTCAAAGGCTCCGGCTTCTACCGCACCGATTCCCGAGATAAGAAGAGTGACTCGGCCGCCAGCGACACCAAAGCCAGCGACACCAAAGCCCGGGAGCCGGCCAAGAAGGCCGAAGCCGCGCCTAAGACATCGGCGCCAGCTAGCACCTAGGGCTAACCCCTGTGGATAACTAATCGCACGGGTACCGGATTTTGCTTAGCCTTCGCCCATGGTTGACCTGCACAAACTTCGAGCTGGTGCCCCAGCACGATTCATCCGGCGCCATCGCCGCTTCATTGCCGCCTCCTGCGCCGCCCTGGCTGTCCTCCTGGCCTTGGGCTCGGTCCGCTCAGCAGGTACACCTTCAGCTGCCGTCGCCGGTGGCCCCATCGCCGCCTTGGTTCAAGGCGAGCTGGCAATACCGGTACCCCTATCCCCACCTGCCGCCGCCGGCCTACTGCATCTAGGAGATGTCATCGACGTCATCGCCATTTCCGAAAGTGGCACCGCCTCCACGGTGGCCCGCGGTGCGCTGGTGTTGGGGGTGCCGGCCGGTGGTGGGTTTATGTCGGCGGCGTCAGCTATCGTTCTCGTCGCGGTCGATGAGTTAACCGCCCTGAGAATAGCCGGCGCGACCGGGAGCGGCGAGCTCACCTTCGCCTTGCATCCCACCAGCCCGCGCTAGCGGTACCTTGGTAGAGGTAATCGCAACATTTACCTAGGAGGCCAAGTGTTTAAGGGGTTTCGAGAGTTCGTGCTGCGCGGCAATGTCATCGACCTGGCTGTTGCATTTGTGGTAGGTGCTGCCTTCTCAACTCTGGTCGGCGCATTTTCCAAGGCCCTAATCAATCCTATTGTCGGAATCTTCTTGGGTGGCGGCATTGACGTCGGCCAGCTCACGGTGCGCGATCAAGTCATCGACATCACCATGATGCTGAACGCGCTAATAACTTTCATCATTACCTTGACGGTCATCTACTTCATCTTCGTCGTGCCGATGAACTCATATCGAAAGAAGACCGGTCAAGGCGCCGTGGATGCCACGCCCGCCGATGTCAAACTGCTCACTGAGATCCGCGACCAGCTGAAACAAAATCACGCCCCGTGATGCGGCGGCACCTCAGCAAGCAGCCGACTATCACTTGAAGCAAAGCCGCCGGACTCGTCGGAGGTAACATCCGGCAGCAGGTGGGCAGTTAGCTGAACCGGGTTGGCTCGGGTGGAGCCCACCTCGGCGAGTGACTCATCAAAAGCCCGGCCCATCGCGTGTAGCTCTTCGCGGGTGATCACAAACGGCGGCGAAACCTGCAGGCCACCGTCGGCCAACAACCTGGTTAGCACCCCGCGCGAGCGGGCGGCTCGCACCAGCCGGGCGCCGATGGTTGGGTCGTCCTTGATGATTTCGGGGCGCAATTGCACGGCTCCCAGTAGCCCGATGGTGCGCACGTCGGCCACATGACTGTGCCCGGCTAACGGGTTTAGCGCGGCCGAAAGCACCGGGGCCAGGTCAGCGACGCGCTCAACGAGTTGCTCCCGCTCAATGATGTCTAGGTTCACGCTCGCAACAACAGCCGCGGTCGCATGCCCGGAGTAGGTGTAGCCGTGCCGCCAGACCAGCCCCGGGGTGTTCCAGAATGGCTCAGCAATATGGCCGCTGACCAGCACCGCCCCCATCGGCAGGTAGCCCGAGGTGAGGCCCTTGGCGGTCAAGATCAGATCCGGTTGCATATCCCAGCGTTGCGAGGCAAACATGGACCCGGTGCGGCCGTACCCGCAGATAACTTCATCGGCGACCAGTAGGACCCCACGCTCCTTGCAGATATCTCGCACCCGCGCCAGGTAGCCATCAGGTGGTGGGTAGACCCCGCCCGCCCCAATAACCGGTTCGCAGAAGAACGCTGCGACATTCTCCGACCCGATGGCGTCGATCTCTTGCGCCAGCGCTTCGGCATCATCCCAAGCCACGTTTTGGATTTTGGGATCTGGCTCACCGTGGCCATCACGATTCGCCGGGATCCCGCCGAGTGAAGTCCCCGCAACATGCATACCGTGATATGAACGGTGTCGCGCAATTATTCGAGTCCGCTTCGGCTCACCGAGTAACGACCAGTACCGGCTGACCATTTTGAGTGCCGTATCAACGGCGTCACTGCCACCGGAGGTGAAAAATACTTTTGCATCTGCTAGCCCGGAAAGTGCCGCGAGGCGGTCAGCCAGCTCAAGGGTTGGCTGGGTCGCATAATCACCGAAGGAGGAATACGAGGCAATCGCGCGCATCTGCGCGGCCGCCGCATCGGCGATCTCGGTGCGCCCGTGACCGACATTGCAGTACCACAGGGCAGCCGTTGAATCCAGGTAGGTGCGGCCATCAGCGGCGGTGACATGGGCCCCCTGCCCGGAGGTGATGACGAAATCGTGGCCGGCCACCGCCGACATATCGGCGAATGGGTGCCACATTGCGGAGGGGGGGCCATCGGTCACTTTGCAAGATTAGGGCATCGGTGCCGTAACGTCATTACCTATGAACACCCAAGTCGGCCGGCACCTAGCGGGCAGCGGGCGGGTGGTGCTCTTTGGCGCCACCGGCTACACCGGGCGACTTACCGCCGAGTCAATGGTGCGCGCCGGATTGGCGCCGGTCCTAGCCGGGCGCTCTTCGGCCGCCTTGACCGAGTTGGTAGCCGAGTTGGCGCCCTACGCACCGATCAATGCCGCCCCCACCTGGCAGGTTGCCGAGGTCGGCGACCAAACCAGCGTCAACGCGCTCCTGACTGCACCCGCTGATGTGCTGGTGTCCACGGTCGGGCCCTTCACCCGCCTTGGCGCCCCGGCGATCACCGCGGCGATCAATGCCGGCGCTAGTTATGTCGACTCCACCGGCGAACCGCCATTTGTCCGTGAGGTATTCCAAACGTACGGGGTGCAGGCCCACGCAACCGGGGCCCGCCTGCTAACCGCCTTCGGCTACGACTACGTGCCAGGCAATCTCGCCGGCGCACTCGCGTTGCAACGAGCTCGAGCCATGGGCGCGGTGCCAACACGAGTCGAGATTGGCTACTTCGTCGGCGGCGAGAGTTTCGGCATGAGCAGTGGCACTAAAGCAAGTGCCGCAGCAATCATGCTGGCACCGTCATTCGCTTTTCAGCACGGTGGCATCGGCACCGAACGCAGTGCGCGGAGCACCAGCAGTTTCAACGTCGACGGTAAGCCCCATGCTGGGCTGTCCGTAGGTGGCAGCGAACATTTCGCGCTCCCCCGATTTGACCAGTCAGTGCAAGATGTTGGCGTCTATCTGGGTTGGGCCGGCAAAGCCACCCGGGTGGCAAGTGCCGCAAGCAGTGCGATCAGCGCAGTTGCTCAGGTGCCGGGGCTTGGCAACCTCATGCACCGGGGCCTTCGGTCCGCGGTCGGCGATGCCACCGGTCAAGGGCCCACGAAACGCCAACGCGATACCAACACCTCGATCGCCGTGGCCCGAACCTTCGATGGCGTCGGGCGCCCGCTTTCGCGGGTGCAGGTGACCGGCCCGTCGCCCTATGCCTTGACGGCCGAATTACTCGCGTGGGCCGCAGCCATGTGTTTGGTGCGCCCCGCATTAAGTGGTGGTGCCTGCGGCCCCGTTGATGCCTTCGGACTTGAGGCCCTGGTACGCGGCTGCGCCGACATGGGTCTAGTGCCGGTTGACACATGATCGTGCTCTTGGAACCGCAGTGGCGGATCCGCCAGCTCGCCCACACCGAGCGCGTCTTGCCTTGGGTCACCCCACGCCTGGAGAGGAAAAAACTCGGCCTTTCACATCCAGTCGATGACTTCCTGTTCGACTACTACCCGTATTCGGTCAATAAGCTCCTGTCTTGGCACCCCGGCCACGGGGTTGAGCTCCAAGGCGATGTCACGGAATTCGACCCGCATCCCGCGTACCGGCGACTCAATAACGATGCCAACGGCATCACGACCGACATTGGTCAGCTCGAGGCGAAAGCGCACCGACTGGACTTGGTGATTCGATTACTCGCCGGGACAAGCGCTAAACCCGCACAACTAAATTGTTTCGGCCTTCATGAGTGGGCGATGGTCTACCAGACCCCCGAGGCTCGACACTCCAGTTATCCACTTCGTGTCACAAGCGCCGAGCTCATCGCCACCGTCGATGAGCTCGGGCTCCGCTGCACACATATTGACGCCTACCGATTCTTCACAAAGGCGGCAACGCCACTTAACAGCTTTGAGCCCAGCCGCGAAAGCCAGCCTGACCTTGAGCAACCCGGGTGCCTGCATGCCAATATGGATCTCTATAAGTATGCGATGTGGTTCAGCCCGTTCATCAGGAGTGAGCTGATTGCCGATTGCTTCGAGTTGGCCCGCATCGCCAGAACCTTGGACATGCGTGCCGCCCCCTATGACCTGATTGACCTTGGGTATGAGCCGATTTGCATTGAAACTGCCGAGGGTCGGCGCGACTATGTTGAGCAGCAACGACTAATCGCCGCGCGTGCCCAACCCCTGCGGGCCGATCTAAGCCTGGGGTTATCAGCCTTGGTGGCCGCTGGAGCGCAGGTGCCGATGGCGAACCATGAAGAAACTGATGCGGCAACGCGATACGCAGACCGGGCTTTCACTAGGAAGTATCCGCCCCCCTAAGATTTGCAGGTAGCCGGCGGTTCCGCCAGCGAGGTGGAGGTGATCAATGAGCCGCTGGGCCGTCAATCACCCGGTGCAAGCACTTATCACCTGGGTACTGCTCATCGTGCTTATCGGCTTCGGCGCGGTGCGCTTTGCCGGGACCTTCAACGACAGCTTCGCCCTGCCCGGTGCTTCCTCAACCACCGCACAAAACATGCTCACCGCCTTAGCCAGTAAGCCATCGACTACCTCAAGTTTCAAGGTGGTTTGGTCCACTCCTGATTCATCGGTTACCGCAGACGCCACCAAGTCGGCGATTGAGCCCACCCTCAAAGCACTAGCCGCCCTGCCCTTCACCGAATGCGTTGCCGGCCCTTACGGCAAGAATTTCGGCACCAAGTGCCCAACTGCTATGCCGGTGGATTTTCGCAAGGCGGCGCAGCAGGCGGCACGAGCCGAAATCTCGAAAGTCACCAAGATACCCGAGGACAAGATCAATGCAGCCGTCGATGCCCTGAACTCGCTGGCGCCAATCGAAAAGACTGACCCGGCCAAGCTAGCGGCCATTGGCCGGGCTCTCCCCGAGATCGCGCGCCTCGCTTCCGCCCCACGCCCGGTACTTGATGCCCTCGCGGCTATCACCCCGGCTGACCTCAAATTCCTTGTTGGACTCAACGCGACTGATATCAAGATCGCCTTGATTGCGGTGGGCGGCCTAGATGTGTTCGTGAACCTGCCGGCGGCAGACCTTGCTGCACTGGTCGCCAAATGGCCCGCGCTGAAGCCATTCGCTAACGCCTCGAAGCCGACATTGGATGCGCTCGCGAAATTGACACCCGAGGACCTGTCCTTCCTGGTGGGGATCACCAGATCTGAAATCGATGCGGTCACCAAGGGATTCGGTGATCTGGCGCAGTTTGCGAGATTGCCACCGGAAGTCCTGAAGGATCTCGCCAAGGCGGACCCGAGAGAGCTCGCAGCTCTCGCAGCAGGCTTACCCAAAGACGTCGCCAAGGCCATTGCCGCAATGGATAAAGTCAAGACCGAGATAAAGGTCGTCGAAAAAGCCGCGGCCGCCACCCAAAAGGTGATCACGGCAATCTCACCTGATGACAAGGTGGCCTACGCAACCGTAACGCTGAACAGCACCACACCTTCGACCGTTCAGTCCGCTCAGGTTGAAGCAATAGTCAAGGGTGGTAGCACACCGGCTTTGGTGGTCGGTGGCTCCGGGGCGGTGCTTGACGCCGCCGGGCTCGGACCCGATACCTCACAGGTCATTGGCCTACTTGCCGCAATCATCATTTTGCTTCTCGCATTCGGGTCACTTGTCGCCGCGGGCCTACCCATCTTTGTCGCCGTAACCGGCTTGGTCGCTGGGCAGTTAATGATCTTGGTAGTGGCGCACCTCGTCGACGTTGCATCATTTGCGCCTACGCTGGCTGCGATGATCGGCCTTGGCGTCGGGATTGACTATGCACTTTTCATCCTAAATAGATTCAACCAAGGTGTTAGATCACAATTGGCGCCGAAGGACGCTGCCCTGTCGGCGGTGGGCACCGCCGGCAAGGCCGTACTGTTCGCCGGGTCAACCGTCATCATCGCGCTGCTCGGTATGTTCGTGCTCGACATCAACTTCTTCAATGGGCTAGCCCTTGCCGCAGCGGTATCCGTGCTGCTGGTGCTGCTGTCAGCCCTTGTCATGCTGCCTGCACTGCTGTCGCTGCTGGGGGCCCGCGCCCTCAGCCTGCGCGCCCCATGGGCTAGGCACCCACAGGATTTCGATCCGCAAACCTCACGCTGGAACACCTACGGAAAACTCCTGCAGCGCAAACCGGTCATCCCTGCGCTGATTGCCCTTGCCATCTTGGGCGGTCTGGCCTTCCCGGCCACCTCAATGCGGTTGGGCTTTCCGGATGATTCGAGCGCCGCAAGCGGCAGCCCGCAGCGGATCGGTTTTGATCTCCTGGCCGAAGGCTTCGGCCCCGGGGTGAACGGGCCCTTCTTCCTCGCGGTCGAGACTGCAAGTAAGGATGACTTCGATGCCCTGGGCAAAACCATCGCGGCACTGGAGGCGACACCGGGGGTAGCACAAACCATTCCCTCCTCAGGCATGATGCCGATCCTCAAACTAGATAAATCGGTATTCGGATCCGGCGGCACAGTCACGTCGGTAATCATTCAGCCAGGCACCGCGCCCTCCGATCCTGCAACCGGCGCCCTGCTGGATCTAATTCGCACCGAAACCGCACCAAAACTTTTAGCTGAAACTGGGACGCATATTTATGTGGGCGGCACCCAAGCCGTCGCGGAGGACTTCACCACCCGATTAACGGCCGCACTGCCGGTGTTCCTGCTTCTCGTCGTCGGCTTGGGCTTCATCGCACTAATGCTGCTCTTCCACTCGCTGCTCATCCCGTTAACCGCCGCTCTAACCTCACTACTTAGCTTCGCTGGAGCATTGGGCATCACTGTTGCGGTATTTCAATTGGGATTTGGTGATTCGATCCTGGGAGTCACCGGCACCGGCCCGATCCTGCCCTTCTTGCCCATCATGGTGTTCGCCGCACTCTTTGGCCTCTCGATGGATTATCACGTCTTCTTGGTTTCGCGCATGCGTGAAGAGTGGGCTACCTCTCAAGATAATTCGCTCTCGGTACGCCTTGGATTAGCCGGCTCTGGGCGCGTTGTTGTCGCGGCCGCCGCGATCATGACGAGTGTGTTCCTGTCTTTCGTGCCAACACCTATTGGCGCCATTAAATTGTTCGGGGTAGCTCTCGCTTCTGCCGTATTAATTGACGCCTTCATCATCCGACTAATTTTGGTGCCATCTTTGATGACCCTATTCGGTAAAGCCAACTGGTGGGTGCCACGTTGGCTCGGCCGAGTGCTGCCCAATATCCGACTTGAATAACCCGATCAAGTACCTACCAACGCGGCAGTGCCTTTCCGGGGTTCAATATGCCCAGCGGATCCCAGGCGGATTTCACGCGCGAATGCAAATCGATCGCTACCTCATCGAGTTCGAGGGCAAGATGGGCGCGCTTCAGTGTGCCGATGCCATGTTCACCGGTTACCGTGCCACCGACTTTTAGCGCAACGTCAAGAATCTCATTGAAGGCGACCATCGCGCGAGCCGCAGCCTCTTCGTCACCGCGCGGCACCACAATCGTCGGATGCAGGTTGCCGTCACCGGCGTGGCCGAAGGTGCCGATGAAGACGTCATTGCGCTGCGCGATCTCCGTGATCATGATCATCGCCTGCGCTAGTTGTGACCGTGGCACCGCGATGTCGTCAAGGAGCCAATCACCCATCATCTCCAGGGCGGGGATCGCCATTCGCCGGGCGCCTACGAGCATTTCGGCTTGCTCAAGATCCTCAGACCGATAAGCCTCTGAGGCACCATTGCGCTCGCAAATTTCGAGCAGCAGGTCAGCCTCAGCAACGCCTGCGCTGCCGGCAGCATCGGTCTGGGCGATTAACAATGCCCCGGCTGACGTATCTAGACCCATCGGGCGCCAAGTTTCCACCGCGGTGATGGTCGCCTGATCCATCAACTCAAGCATGCTCGGGGTCAATCGTGCCATGATCTGCTCAACCGCTAGGCCCGCTGCACCGACATCGGCGAATACCGCAACCGCGGTTGTGGGTGGGGGCGGCGGCGCACGCAACTTAAGGCGTGCCATCGTCACGATGCCAAGGGTGCCCTCGCTGCCGACCATCAACCCGGTTAGATCGTAGCCAGCAACACCTTTGATGGTTCGACGCCCGATTCGCGTTACCCGACCGTCGGCCAGTACGACTTCGAGCCCGAGGACCGAATCGCGAGTAACCCCGTACTTCACGCAGCACAGGCCACCCGCGTTGGTGTTCACATTGCCACCGATTGAACAGAAATCCTTGCTCGCCGGGTCCGGGGCATACCAAAGCCCATGCTTTGCCACCTGCTCGCGTAAGTCGGTGTTGAAAATCCCGGGCTGTGTTTCAACATAGCCATTGCCTGCATCGACAGTTAGCACCTCACTCATCTTTTCCACGCAGACGATAAGTGAGCCGTCGATAGCATTCGACCCACCGGACAACCCCGAACCCGCGCCCCTCGGCACCACCGGGATCCGATACTCGTGCGCGGCTTTCATGATGGCACTGACCTGCTCGGTTGAGCGCGGAAAGACAACGGCGATCGGCTCACCGGCCTGCGACCCGGTAGATCTATCCCGGGCATAGGTGGGCAGGCGGTCTGGATCAGTGACTACGTCGCCATCCGCCAGTGCCGCTTCACACGCCGCGAGTAGGGCATCCTCATCGATCACGCGCAGCCACCCAGACTTTGCGCAGAGGTTCGTAAATCTCCCAGCGAGTTTGCTCACCTGCAAGTAGCCGCCCGACGGTACCGGGGGCCAATTCAAGAAGCGCACCATCTTGCATCCGGATGCGACCGCGGCCGCTCAGCACCACGAAGACCTCATCGTTTTCGGTATCTGTCGAAACGCCGACCGAATGCTCCCAGACCCCGATGGTCATGGTGTCGGTATCACCGATGGTCACCGACCCGGTAGTTACCCCACCACTGACATCGCGGGCATCGTCAAGGGGAATATGCGCCACCACGATACGCATCGGGTCATCTACGCTGGCCATCACCAAACCCTATTCGACTGCTTACGCTGCTGCCTCGGCTGCCACGTAGCAATGGCCAACCAAGACGTGCACCCATCGGGGTGCGCCCGCAGAGAGTGGGCAAAGATGGGTCCCGGCCCTCGTAGCTCAGTCGGATAGAGCGACCGCCTCCTCAGCGGTCGGCCATGGGTTCAATTCCCGTCGAGGGCACCACCGCAACAGGCGGCTTCGGGGCTAGCTTCCGGATTTGCGCGGGCCGAGCGCTTGCTGGCGTAGGTCTAGGGCCAGTTGAGCAGGTCGGACAAGTGAATCCGGCAAGCCCTCTTCATCGCGAATTCGAAGGAGTTCTTCCTGCTCGGCCCTGATCATTAGACGTATGAGGTCAACCGAGGTCGGCGCCAGTTGTCCGGATTCCACCGCATCCTCATCTTGCGCAACGGCGTCAATTCGCCGCTGGGTCTCCAGCCGCAACGCCTCGATCACCTCACGCTTAATATGCTGACCCCGGAGATCAACGGCCTCCTCAACCTCATCAAGTTCCTTTAAGGCGGCGTAGGCCAACGCTGCATCGAGTCGGCGGGTGCTTGCCTGCCCATCGACTTCTTGAACTTTGAGTTTGCGGGCGATCGGCCCAATCGTTTGCGCCAATAGCAAAGTCACCACGATTACCCCAAAAGTCGTAGCGACAACAACATTGCGAAACGGAAACGGATCCCCAGACGCGAGGACTAACGGAATTGAAAATGCAGCAAGAGCCGAGATGGGCCCTCGCGCACCAGACCAACCCACAATAAAAGCACCACGAAGCAACCGCGAGGTGGGCTGACCATGGAACGTTGGCATCCGACGCCCCAAAACACCGACCAAGCCCATAACAAAGACAAGTCTCGTCGCTATTAGGGCTAGCACTACCGACACAATCAAGATTGCGACAAGTAACCTTTCCTGGCTAGAAACAGCAAGAAGTGTGTCAACCAACTCAATCCCCACCATGAAGAAGGCGAGCGCCTGCAGTACGAAAGTCACGTGCCGCCATAGCATTGCACTTTGCAGCCGGCCGGGATTTCGCGCTTTCGTGGACTGTGAATGCGCGGCGTAGAGACCTGCAATAACTACCGCAAGAATCCCTGAGCCTTCAAGTCGGTCAGCTACGAGGTAGAGGCCAAATGGAGCAACTAGAACCAGACTATTAGCCGCGATAGTGTCATTGCTGCGAGCTAGTACCAGTGCCAGCGCCCAGCCACCCAATAAACCGATGCCGACTCCGACGACTATCGCAAGCACGAAAGCGACACCGATCTGCAGCGCGGTGATGCTGCCGGCGACCGCCGCCAAGATCGCAACGCTCAATGCGGTCAAACCCGTACCGTCATTTACGAGGCTTTCGCCCTCGAGAATTGAGACCAACCCCCGGGGCAGTGCGGCCTTGCGTGCCACCGTGCTCACCGCAACCGCATCGGTGGGGGCGAGCACGGCGCCTAGGGCAAATGCCACCGCAAGAGGCATTGCCGCAAGCTGGAATGCCACGCCACCAACCACCAAAGTGGTGGCAATGACCAGGCCGACGGCAAGTGCCAGCACCGGCCGGCGCACCCTTCGGATATCAAGGAAGGACGACCCGAGTGCCTCACCGAAGACAAGTGGTGCCAGTATCGCAATAAGGAACACCTCCGGGTCCGGCACCGCGTTTGGCCCTATCGGCAGAGCACCCACAATCGCACCCGCGGCCAGGACGGGCAATGCCATTCCCCAACCGCGCTGACGCGCCAAAATCGCAATCAAAACAGCGACAACGACTGATGCCGCAAACCAGCCCAAGATGCTTTCCATTGCTATTCACTCACCGCCGTAGCCCACAGCAGCAGTACCGCGTACACCGTGACGCCGATAGTGAACCAGCCAAATTTTGCCGCCTTGACATCAGGTAGCTCTTCGCGAAATACGCTGGTGAGAATTGAGCCGGAAAGGAACGCGACCGGGATTGCGACTGCCAGTTCAGTTGTTGGGGGCAAAGCGGCAGCGAGCACAAGGCCAAGGAGTAAGGAGCTGACCAAAATCCACCGGGTCAGATGTGAGAACCGGGTTGGATGCGCCTGGGCGAGATTACGGTCGGTCAGGAGAAAGTGCAGGCCAAAAGCGACCGCGAAAAGCAAAGCGAAATCGAGGCCGGTCGCAACCCTGGAGGGCATCGTGTAGGTAATCACAATATTCAAAACCGCATAGGCGCCCACCTGGACCACATAAGAAAGTTGAGTTGGCCCAGTATCAACCCGAGCCCATGAATCCAGTCCATAAAACACGAGCATGCTGAGCAGGGCTATCAGGAAAATCCCAGACGCCAATAGCGGGGCCGGCACCACATCGGAGGAGACTTCATTGGTGAAGGCCACCTGGCCGTCTGCGAGGTCTGGGAGTAAGTGCAAGAACACATAGGCGATGGCCGTGCCGCCGGCGAAGGAGGTCACCGCCTCTTGGTGCCGCTTGGGGATCTTGAGCAGTAATGGAGCCGAGATGTGCATCGCCGATATGAGGAGGGTCAGGGCTCGGGCCACCAGCGCCGTGTTCGTCGACACCGCGCCCACTACGCCATAGCCCGGGAATTTGGGGTGATAATCCGCAGCCGCACGACCGCACGATAGCCCCTTCGGGGGGTCGGGTTGGCGCGCCGCGGCCTATTGGGCACGATACGCAGATGACGAACATCAGCACCGCACCGCCAGCGGCCAAAAAGCCACGGACCGGCCGCCGAGCCGTTTGGATCGCGGTGCTGGTTGCGATCGCTTGGGTTGCCATCAGCGGGGTGGTGGGGCCGCTGGCCGGCAAGCTCAACGAGGTGCAAAAGAATGACAACGCCTCCTTCCTGCCCGCCTCCGCTGAGTCCACCTTGGTGGCCGATGAGCAGGCCGCCTTCAGTGACGACACTTCGTTCCCGCTACTCGTAGTTATCACGCGCCCTGATGGTGCAGCAATGTCCGCTGAGGACGCCGCGGCCGCTGCTGCATTCGCCGCCGCAATACCTGGCTTAACGGTCGAGGGCGGCACCACCGTCGCCGATTTTCTTGACCCGGCACCGATTGTCCCGTTCCCTTCGCAAGATGGTCAGGCTTTCCTGATCAATGTGCCCATCAATGGCGAAAAGGGCGGCGAGACACTCGATGGCGGCGAACTCGCCTTCGGCGGCATTACTGCCGCGGTGCGCGAACTGGCACTTGAGTACCCGGAGCTGCAGATCAATGCGACCGGCCCGGTCGGCATCCTCGCTGATCTGATCAAGGTATTCGGTGCGATCGACACTACTTTGCTAGGTGCCACCGCACTCGTTGTCGCAATCATCCTGATCGTCGTCTACCGCAGCCCGTTCCTCTGGCTCATCCCATTGCTGGCCGCCGGTTTTGCGCTCTCCACGGCAAGTGCGATCGTCTACTACCTGGCCAAGGCTGATGTACTAGTGCTCAATGGCCAAAGCCAAGGGATCTTGACGGTTCTCGTCTTCGGCGCCGGCACCGACTACGCCCTATTACTCGTGGCCAGATACCGAGAAGAGCTCCATCACCATGCTCAACATGCTGACGCTATCCGCGCCGCACTGCGCGGCGTGGTTGAGCCAATTGTGGCAAGTGGTGCCACGGTAATCATCGGGTTGATGTGTCTACTGCTCAGCGAACTGAACTCAAACCGATCACTCGGCCCCGTCGGTGCGGCAGGTATCGTCGCCGCGCTACTGGTAATGCTGACTTTCCTGCCCGCACTGCTAATCATCCCAAGTGTCGTGTTGCCAATACTTGCATTTATGGTGCCGGCGGTGGTCGGCCTCGTCCTTAGCCTCGTAACCGATATCGCGATCGGGCCATTCATCGCGGTTGGCGGGGCGCTGGCCGCCGTCACCGTAATCTGCTGGATCATCTTTGGGATCTTGCGCATCACCCGCCCTGGCTGGGGGCCGTTTAGCCGCCAGAAGTTCCCGCCCGGCCGTTGGGTCTTTTGGCCCAAGGTCCCAGCAGATGATGACGTTGACGAACGGCTCTCGGGTATCTGGGCAAAGCTTGCCGGTGGGGTTGGCCGGCGCCCGCGCCTGACCTGGATTGCCACCGCGCTGGTGATGGTTATCTTCGCCGGCTTCTCATTGACTTTGAAAGCAGACGGCATCACGACCACCCAGGCATTCGTCGAGCGCACCGATTCGGTCATCGGCCAAGAGAAACTGGTTGATCACTTCCCCGGTGGCTTAGGTACGCCAACAATTGTCATGGCCAATGCCTCGGCGCTCGAAACTGTAATGACCGATATGCAGCAGACCGAAGGTGTCGCGGCGGTGGCGGCGTATACCGGCCTGCCACCGGGCACACCAGGCTCTGACATGGCCGAACCCATGATCATTAATGACCGTGCACAACTACTCGTAACGTTGTCAGCGCCGGCCGATAGCCAAGAAGCGGCTCAATCCGTTCAGCTGCTGCGCGATCGAGTACACGCACTCGACGGAGCCGATGCCCTAGTAGGCGGACAAACCGCATCTCAATTAGATGTAGATATCGCCTCAATGCGTGATCGAAATATCATCATTCCGGTGGTGCTGTTGGTTATCTTCATCGTCTTGATGCTCTTGCTTCGCTCGATACTGGCACCCGTGCTCTTAATCGGCACCGTATTGCTCTCCTACTTCGCCACCTTGGGTGTCTGCGCACTGGTATTTGACAATGTCTTCAAATTCGCAGGCGCCGACACCTCATTCCCGCTTTTCGCATTCGTTTTCCTAGTGGCCCTAGGAGTCGATTACAACATCTTCTTAATGACACGAGTCCGAGAAGAGTCCATAAAACTTGGCACTCGACCCGGCATTCTCAAGGGCCTCACGGTAACCGGGGGTGTCATCACTTCGGCAGGTATCGTCCTGGCCGCCACCTTCTTGGTACTCGGGGTGCTCCCACTGGTGTTCTTGCGTGAGATTGGATTTGCGGTTGCCATCGGTGTGCTACTGGACACCTTCATCATTAGATCAACTCTGGTGCCGGCACTCGCCTACGACATTGGCAAGAAGATCTGGTGGCCCAGCAAACTTGCGAAAGCACCTGACTCAAAGCTTGCGTCCTGAGTCGGCCCCTCGGTCTCGTCCGCCGGATCGGGAAAACCGTTGATAAAAATCTGTGCCACCCGGTCCACTAGCTCAAAGAGCGCGAGCTGCGGGATGGCACCGGTCAGAGCCGGTTCCACCGCAACGAAGGTGTCGTTGACATCGGCCTGTGGCTCAGTGAACTCAATCGGATCCGCCGCTGCCCGCTCCATGTAGTTCTGCCAGGCTAAGTTGTGGGTTACGTAGGCGTCTTGTGCATCCAAGATCGTCGTGTGCCAAGGCATTACCAAAACCTCGGCAACTTGATTCCCGGCGTCGGCGATGCTCAGTTTGGCGTACCCGGCCACATTCGCCAGCTCAGTGACCAAAGCCTCGCGGTCGGCGGTTACCGGGTTGTCAAGACCCCCGTAGGCATCAAATGCCGCACTGACCGAATCTTGGGTCTGGGACATCGTCAACTCGGAGTTCTCAATTGCGATAACCAATGCCCGCATCTCGATGTTTCGAGCGAACCAATCACCGGCAATAAGCCCAAAACTGGCCAGTGCCACCACAAAGGTGACCGCCCCCAGCACATAGGGGACCCAGCCGTGGTTTTTGTTGCGCGGTGTGACCGGACCACCTTCTGGGCTGAGGCTCACGAGGCAATCATGACCTATGGCTGACCCCAATGGACCCCAAGGGTTGGTCCGCCCTGCCACTCGGGGCTACCGTTAGCTCGTGACGACGACCGAACTGACCAGCAACTGGCGCACCGGCTACCAGCAACTGGTCGATACCCTCGCGGACCAATACGCCCAAATCCCAGTTGGTGCCCCGATCAGGCTGGCGAAGAGGACCTCAAACCTGTTCCGCCCACGAGCCGAGGCAACCACCCCCGGCCTTAATGTGGCCGCCTTCGACGGAGTACTCGAAGTCGATATCGAAGGCCGCACGGCTCAAGTGCTCGGCATGACCACCTACGAGCACCTGGTTGATGCGACATTGCCTTTTGGCCTGATGCCAATGTGCGTGCCGCAATTGCGCACCATCACCCTCGGCGGCGCCGTCACCGGGCTGGGCATCGAAAGTGCAAGTTTTAGGCACGGCACCCCGCATGAATCAGTCATCGAGATGGATATTCTCACCGGGTCCGGTGAGGTACTCACAGTTAGCGGTAGCGCCGACGATCCGAACCGCGACCTGTTCTTTGGCTTCCCCAACTCCTACGGCTCACTGGGCTATGCGCTTCGCTTGCAAATCGAACTCGAACCGGTGAAGCCTTTCGTGCATCTGCGCCATCTGCATTTCGCGACCGCAACGGCAATGACGGCAACAATGGCCGCGATCACCGCCGATCGCACCTTCGAGGGCCATCGCGTTGACTTCCTAGACGGCACCGTGTTCGCGCCAAGCGAGCAATACCTGACCCTCGGTGAGATGGTCGACACCATCCCAGCAGCGTTAACCGTTAGCGACTACACCGGAATGAACATCTACTACCGTTCGATCCAGGCCAAGACCGAGGACGTTCTCACCATCCATGATTACCTCTGGCGCTGGGATACCGATTGGTTCTGGTGCTCACGAGCCTTCGGCGCCCAAAAGAAACTGGTGCGCAAGTTTTGGCCCAAGCGCAAACTCCGCAGTGACGTCTACTGGAAACTCATCGCCTTCGACCGGCGCCATGATGTTTCAGGCAAATTGGCGCGCCTGCGCGGTGCGCCCAAGCGCGAACCGGTGGTCCAAGATATTGAAGTACCAATTGACCGGCTTGCCGAGTTCTTGGCGTTCTTCCACGCCGAAGTCGGTATCGAGCCGGTCTGGGTCTGCCCCCTTAAACAACGTGACCCAAGCGCTCGGTGGCCGCTCTATGAGTTCGACCCGCAGGTCACCTATATAAATGTCGGGTTCTGGTCGACCGTGGCCCTGCCCGCAGGCACCGAACCGAGCGCGGGCCGGGTAAATCGGCTCATCGAGGCCAAAGTTACTGCGCTCGACGGGCGTAAGTCGCTATATTCGACCGCGTTCTACGACCGCGATACCTTCTGGTCAATCTACGGCGGCAGTGTTTATGCTGGACTCAAAGCACGGTTTGACCCGGACAGCAGATTATTGGGACTGTACGAAAAGGTGGTTGAGCGCCTATGAAACTAGCCGAGGCATTCACGATTGTGGTGCCCCCTGAGCGCGGGGTGGGATTTAGGGCTTTCGACGGGTCAACCGCCGGCCCCGAAGATGCCCCCGTTGCCTTAGAGATACTTGACCCCAAAGCCGTTGGCTACCTGGCCGGCTCCCCTAGTCAGCTGGGGTTGGCACGCGCCTACGTCAGTGGCGCCCTGGAAATAAGAGGCGATGCCTACGAGGCACTGCGCCGGCTCTACCCCTTTGATGCCACGAGTATCACCGCCGGGCAGAAGCTGAAACTGGGCCGCACCTTTCTTCCCTATGTCTTCAAACGACCGGCCCCGCCACCGCAGGAGCGTCGGTTGAGTGGCGGCCGCCACTCCAAGTCGCGCGATGCCGAGGCCATCCATCACCACTATGACGTCAGCAATACTTTTTATAGCTGGGTCCTTGGCCCCTCGATGGCCTACACCTGTGCGGTTTTCCCCAACCCTGATGCCTCCCTCGAAGTTGCGCAAGAGGAGAAGTTCGACCTCGTCTGCCGCAAACTCGGCCTGCAACCCGGCATGAAGTTACTCGACGTTGGCTGCGGCTGGGGTGGCATGGTTCTGCATGCCGTCAAGAACTATGGGGTTACGGCGATCGGGGTCACCCTCTCGCAGCGTCAGGCCGAATGGGGCCAAGGGGCAATCGAGGCCGCCGGGCTCAGTGACCGTGCGCAGGTGCGCTTTAGTGACTATCGGGATGTCACTGAATCAAATTTTGATGCTGTCTCGTCCATCGGCCTCACCGAGCACATCGGCCGACCCAACTACCCATCTTATTTTAAGTTCATCTACGACAAACTGCGGCCCCAAGGTCGAATGCTCAACCACACCATCACTCGACCAAATGATGCAGAGCCAACCCACTACCGCACTTCATTTATTAATAGGTATGTGTTCCCCGATGGTGAGCTCTCCGGGCCCGGCCACATCATGAGTGCCATGAACACCGCCGGGTTTGAGATCCGCCATGATGAAAACCTGCGCGAGCACTACGCCTTGACCCTTAAGCACTGGTGCCAGAATCTCGAGGACCACTGGGATGAGGCAGTCGCCGAAGCCGGGCTTGGCACGGCGCGCGTCTGGCGCCTCTATATGGCGGCATCTCGATTGGGCTTTGAGCTCGACACCATCCAGTTGCATCAATCCCTAGGTGTCAAGCTCGGCGCCGGTGGAGCCTCCGGGCTGCCCCTGCGCCCGAATTTTTGACCCTTAACTCTTAATCACCGGGTCACCGGCACCTTAGGTGTCTGTCTTGGCCCAGGGATTCTTCTGGGTTCCGGCCAAGTGGCCGATTATTGCTGTAAAAAAGGAGCTTGGTGACTGACCGCAAGACGAAATCTCTGCTGAACTCATGAACAAGGCGAATTCACCCGCTTCGTCCTGAGCCACTACAGCCGGATAAGCCCCCTTGATCACTTTTCGCACTGCATCGGGCTGATCGTCGCGATGAAAAGCTCGGAACTCCACCCCGAACCTTGCAGTTAGTTCCGCTTGACGCTCTTTCCAATCTACTTTCGCACGAAACAGTGAATGCGTGATGTCGCACAAACTGCAATGCCTCATCCCAAGGCGGGCCCCAATCCAATACGTCATCTCCCCCCAGATCGAGGCATCGGCGTCATAGACTCCAAAAAGAATGATGATTTTCTTGGGTGTATCTGGTGTGAGGGTCATCTGAATCCCTTTCTATTCCCTTTCTTATCCCTTACTTGGCTAATTGCTTTCGCCACGACGAGAAACTGCGAATCGAGCCCGAGTGCGGCCGCCTCAACCATGGGTAGGGGTGGATCTCCGCGAGGTCCCTGAATTCATTGAATGACGGCACGGGTGCATGGGTCACTGCGACCGCATGGCCGCGGGTAAATTCATGGGGATCGCCAATAAAGACAGTCAACTGCCGCCGGGACCATAGATCTGCCAGAGTTTGCAGGTAGAAAGCAATTCGCCGCGAACTCAGCTGCATTTTCGCAAGAGCCTTCTGATTGAAAATGAATATCACCGGTAAGCCCGGGTTGGCTGCCAGTGCCGGGTCGCTATCACCAAGTGAGTCAATTGTTAGGAGTACGAACTCTGCTTTAGCTGTCTTAATTGGGTTTACCGGACCTGTTGTTCGCGCAAGGTCAGGATCGTGATCCAGAATTGGATCGCTTTCCAATTGGCGCATCGGGGATTCATCAGGGAACTCTTGGATCGGACAATTGCTCCTGAGCCTGCACCGCGCACATAGCCCCGGCGCCCTTTTGTCCACCTGCCATTTGGCGAAACCATACGGCTTCCCGGTGCCCGCGCCAACCGTCCACTGCCAACCCAGGAGGTTCGCCGCTCGGGACCCGTCGATTAATTCTCGGTGCATTCGCTCCTGCCCGTGCAACCAGCCCATCTCACTTCGAATGGTCCAATGCGAGGCCAGCCACATGCGGCTCTGGTTGACCAGCCAGCCCTCAGTTTCCAGTTCGGAGACGACTTCATCGATACAAAGCAGGTCCCGGTTCCAGCCATCACCTTGTGAAAATGAATTCGCGGAGAAGCGTAAGTTCTCGAAAAGCCTGACCCCAATGCGCGCATAGAGATGCCGGGCATACTCCTGCCAATAGAGCTCATCGCGAAACTTCTCGCGGTCCTTGTCTGGAGCATCTTGAACGGCTTCGTAAACCTCCGCCAAGGTGAGAAGGTTGTGCCTGATGTAGGGGGAAAGCACCGAGGCGCCTCGTTTATTTTTCGGGTATACCTGTGAACGCGAACTCGCGTAACCGGTTATGTCCAAAGTGCTTAACGCACGATCTGCAGCAGTTTGCCCACCGGGAATGGAACTCACCCCGACCTGACCTGAATAAAGCCCTCGAAAGTCTTTCTCAATTATTGCAAGGGGATCCTTGCTCAGCACGACTTCAAGCATGGTGCGGACATTAGTCGACCTTTTGGCTTGCTGCAGAAAGTCCTGAACGCCTATCTTGGAATTTGCTGGCGAGGGCTCTTCATAACCGTCCCCATCAAGGACTTGCCGGCAGGTGATTCGGCCCGACCATGTCTAGGCCACCGTCCATGACGATAGTGGTGCCGGTGATGTAGTCACCCGAAGGCGAGGCGATGAATGCCACCAGGTCGGCGATTTCATCAGGGTGCTGCAGTCGGCGCAGGGGCACCACCGCGGCCACCTTGGCCGGGTCCACCCCGTACCGATCGAAGGCCTCTGTGTGCACGATGCCCGGGGCGACTCCGACGGTGCGCACCCCACGACTGCCCCACTCAACGGCCCAGGTGCGGATCAGTGATTCCACCGCGGCTCGAGCGGCTCCTGAGTGGGCCATACCAGGGAGCGCACCACGCGGGGTGATGGTGATGCAGATGACTTTCCCGTAGCCGCGAGGCAGCATGGTGCGGGTGGCCACCGCGGTGGTGAGATACCAGGTGGCATCGAGATTCAACCGCGTGACCGCACGGAAACCCTTGGCATTGATATCTTCAGCGGCCGCGACGAATTGGCCGCCGGCATTGTTGACGAGGATTTCGATGCCGGGTGTCTCATGCAAAATACGATCAAGAGCCGCATCGACTTGTTCCGGCTCGCGCACATCAGCGATAACCGGAATTACCCTGCCCGCAGGTGCCATGCCGGCAGTTTGCTCCAAGGTTTTCGCCGTGCGCCCCATGATAAAAACTTGCGCACCCAGCTCAGCGAGTTTTAGCGTTATCGCCCTGCCGATACCGGTGCCGCCACCGGTAACCAAGCCGATGCGGCCGGCCAAAGATTGCTCAGTCACCAAGTGCCGCCGCATCAACCAGCACATACATTGCAACCTCGTCACTCAACTCGGTGTGTTCGCCGGCGCTGCCGATGGAAACGCCGCCGGTTGATCTACGCACCTGCACCAGCGCGCCGGGTAGTGCGCCGACGCGTCGCAGCCTTGTCATGGTCTCCGCATCAACTTGGATCGACTCGCCGAACCGGCGGACCGTCACCTGAACCAATTCGGTGCTGGCAATCAGCGAGAGCGGGCGCACCGCACCAACAACTACTTCGGTGATGTCGAACTCCGGGCGCAGTTCCTGCAGCCCGGGTATTGGGTTTCCATAGGGTGAAACAGTTGGATTACCTAGAAGTTCTAGCACTCGCCGCTCGACCGCATCGCTCATCACATGCTCCCAGCGGCAGGCCTCAGCGTGCACCTCCTCCCAGGGCATCCCGATTACTTCGACCAGCATGCATTCGGCGATGCGGTGCTTGCGCATGACACGGATGGCCGCCGCGCGCCCAGCGGCGGTGAACTCCAGATGGTGATCGCCGTCGGCCACCATCACTAGGCCATCGCGCTGCATGCGAGCGACCGTCTCAGATACCGTGGGACCACTTTGCGCCAACCGCTCTCGGATGCGTGCCCGCATCGGCAACACATCTTCCTCTTCAAGCTCGAAAATGGTGCGCAGGTACATCTCGGTGGTGTCGATGAGGTCACTCACAGCGGCCAACCTACCCGAGTGCCGAGGCGAGCAGCAGGGAGAGTGCGAAGCCCGCCACCACCAGCCCTCCCGTCCACTCCCGCTCAACTTGGTATGCGTCCGGGATCATGGTGTTCGCGATCATTGCTAGCAGCGCCCCGGCGGCGAAAGTCTGCACGACGCCGGTGATAGTGCCGTCGTCAGTTGCCAACAGGGTGTAACCAAGTCCGGATGCGATCGCACTTGTCGCAACGACTGCGGCGTACATGAGCAAGACTTTTGCCAATTTCCACTTTTTGGCACGGAGTCCGGCCGAGGCCGCCATGCCTTCTGGCAGGTTTGACAGCGCGACACCGGCAAGTAACGTCGGGTTTACCCCGCCGGCAAGAACACTGATCCCGATAACAAATGACTCCGGCACTCCGTCCAGCACGCTACCTAGAACAATGGCGAGCGGATTGCCGCCGGTGTCGCTACTTTTATCGTCTTTCTTGCCGACCGTGTGGTCCTTGCTTCCGCGACTTTCCAAGATCTTCGTCCCGAAAACGAAAACCGCGGCACCAGCGAAAAGCGATAAGGCGAGGAGCGGAAGGCTCAGTGCTAGCTGGGCATCGGCAACTAGGTCGTAGGAGACGGAGCCGATCAACAGGCCACTACCGGCTGCCATCACTATCGCGGTCAACCTAGGCGAGGGCTTGAAGGCGTAAGCCAAGACGGCGCCCAAGATCAACGTCGCCGATGAGACCGCACCCCAAAACATCGCACCTAGCACCATGACACTGTGCCCTAAAGCGAAGGTGGGCACAACCCTTTAGGCTGACGAAGTGCCCAGCATTATGTGGTTTCGCCGCGACCTACGGCTCCTCGACAACCCGGCGCTGCTAGCCGCGCTGGCTGCCGCACGGGCCGATGCCTCAGCTGACGGCCGGGTCGTCCCGTTGTTCACCGTCGATCCGGTGCTTTGGGATGCCGCGGGCCCGGTTCGCCAGGCGTACCTGTCCCGATCCTTGGCCGCACTTGATAAGTCCTTGGGCGGCAATCTGCTGATCCGCCACGGGAACCCGATCGAGGGTGTGCCAGAAGTCGCCGCTGCCACGGGCGCCAGCAGCGTGCACATCGCTGGCGATTTCGGGCCCTACGGAAGCCAGCGTGATGCGGCGGTTGAGCGCGCGCTGGGAACGGTGCCGCTAATTCGCACCGGTTCGCCCTATGCCGTCGCGCCGGGTCGAGTCACCAAGGATGACGGCACCGCGTACCGCGTCTACACCCCATACTTTCGCGGCTGGCTGCGACACGGTTGGCCCAAGCCGGCCGCGGATGTGCCCACCGACGCCAACTGGTGGCAAGGAATGCAGTGCCACGGCATCCCGCCGGCCCCCGACCTCAGGGCCTTGGTCCTGCCGGAGGCCGGCGAGCAGGCCGCGTGGGCGCGCTGGGAGCAATTTCGCGCCGCCGGCCTATCGACCTATTCCGAACTCCGCAATCGAGCCGACCTCGCCGGCACCAGCGCCCTTGGCCATCACCTCAAATGGGGCGAGATCCACCCGCGCAGTTTGCTTGCTGAGTTGTCCGAGGAAAATGAAGTCTTCCGCAAGGAATTGTGCTGGCGGGAGTTCTACGCCGATGTGTTAGCGCAGCACCCGCAGACCGCGCGCCTATCCCTCGACCCCCGCTTTGATCAGGAAATGCGTTGGGCAGATAACGCTGACGACTTTTTCGAGGCCTGGGCAACAGGCAACACCGGCTACCCATTCGTTGACGCCGGCATGCGGCAACTTCGCGCCGAAGGTTGGGTCCACAACCGGGTGCGCATGGTGGTGGCCAGTTTCCTGATCAAGGACCTGCACATCCCTTGGCAGCGCGGCGCCGGCGAGTTCATGTATTGGCTGCGCGATGGCGACCTCGCGAGCAACTCCCACGGGTGGCAGTGGACCGCAGGTTGCGGTACCGACGCTTCCCCGTTCTACCGGGTATTCAATCCCGTCCTGCAGGGCCTGAAATTCGACCCGGACGGTGACTACGTGCGCCGGTACCTGCCTGAACTTGCCCACCTACCCGGTAAATCTGCCCACGAGCCATGGCTGCGACCCGATGGATATCAGGGTGGGTATTCGGAGCGAATCGTGGACCACCACCGAGAGCGTGAAGTCGCCTTGGCCAACTACTCGGCGATCAAAAAGCCGACGGCCTAATATTGGCTCATGCCCACCATCGCAGTGCTGTCCATGAAAGGCGGCGTGGGCAAGAGCACTATCACCTTGGGCCTAGCCAGCGTGGCTTGGGAGCGCGGCCAACATGCCCTAGTTGTCGACCTTGACCCCCAGGCCAACGCCACCATGGGCCTTGACGTGCTGGCCCCCGTCTTCACTACCAATGACGTTTTGGCTGACGCCCGACCCGGCATTGCCGCCGATGCGGTAACCGGCACCGGCTGGGCCGCGCATATCAAGGTCATTGCTGCCGAGCGCGCCCTCGAGCACCGCAATGTTAATGAAGGCCGCCACTCAGCCCTTCGCCTGCGCACCACCCTGGCCAGCCTGCCGCGGTCCTATGACCTCGTGGTAATCGATTGCCCACCATCACTTGGCGAACTCACGCGCAATGCACTCAGTGCCGCTGACCTGGCCGTGGTGGTAACCGAACCCGGATATTTCGCACTGCATGGCGCTGCGCAAGCACTCGAGGCAGTCGAAGTCATTCGAGGCACCACCAACCCCGGCTTGCGCACGGCCGCCATCGTCATCAATCGCGCACGGCCGCATCTTGCCGAGCAACAGGTGCGCATCACCGAGCTTCGCGAGGCTTATGGCGACCTGGTAAGCCCTAGTGTGCTGCCCGAACGCACCTCGGTGCCCCAAGCCCAAGGCGCCGGTATTCCGATCCACGCCTGGCATTCACCCGGTGCCCGCGAGATCTCGAATCTTTTCGAGGATCTTTATGACGAAATCCTGCCAGGCCTGAAGATGGGACCAAAATGAGTGAGCCGAGCGTTCCTACTCAACGATCAGCCTTGGTCAAAGCCGCCGATGCCCAACTGCATCCAACCACGCCCAAACTCGAGCCCCTGGGTGACCTGGGCACCAAGGCGGGCAGCGCCACCTCGGATGTGATGCGGGGGCCCAAGAAGGAAAAGCTCGTCACCATCAAAGTCGATATCCCAAGGTCCGTGCGCAAGGCACTTAGCATCGAAGCCGAAAAGCGCGGCCTGAGCGTCAAGCAATTGATCAACGCCATCCTGCGAGATCGCACCCGGGGTTGACCCACGCCCCGAATCAGCCGGGGCTCACGGTATCGGATGGCGCGCGTCGTACCGCCAAAATGATGGCACAGCTCTACTCAAGCCCAAGGCGAGCACTACGCAAGCCACCCCGCCGGAGACCACCGCGAAGGCCTCGCCCGCCAGCGCCGCGACCGCACCGGCCTCGACATCACCCAGCCGGGGCCCACCCGCAACAACCACGGTAAAAACCCCCTGCAACCGCCCGCGATACTCATCTGGAGTGGCCGCCTGCAGGATCGTCGTCCGAAAGATAGCCGACACGTTGTCGGCCGCACCGGCGATGACTAGGAACAACAGCGCCAATGGCAACCAACGCACGAGGCCGAATGCCGCAATCGCAGTGCCCCAAACCACGATCGAGATAACCACCCAGCGACCCTGCGCTCGCACCAGGCCCAGCCGACCGCTGAAGACACTGGACAACAGGGCACCAACGGCCGGCGCTGCCGCCAGGAAACCCAAGACGGTCGCGACCTCGCGCATCGAGCCGCCATACCAGAGCGCCGCAATGGCAGGGAACAAAGCACGGGGCATGCCGAAAACCATCGCGATGATGTCCTCATAGAACGACATCTGCAGATTGCGTTTGCCTTTGAGGAAGACGAACCCCTCCTTGACCGCGCTCCAACCGGCGCGCGGGCGGGCATCACCGGGGATCAGGATCGGCGGCAGGCTCGGCAATCGCCACATGGCCCACACCAAAATTGCGAATGCAATGACATCAATGACATAGGCGGCAGTGACGGTACCGAATGCAGCAATCACAATGCCACCGATCAGTGGCCCGACAGTGAATCCAATATTCCAGGTGATCATGCTGAGCGCGTTGGCTGCGGGCAGCATTTGCGTTGGCACCAACCGCGGAACAATTGCCTGCCGCGCCGGGTTGCCCACCGCGAAGAACGCCGATTGAATTGCCACGACCAAGAAGAGGACCCCGACCGAGTTGATCGCGAGCGCGGACTGCAGTAGAAACAGGATCGAGCAACCCCACAGCCCGAGCGCACTGATCAAGCCCACCAACTTGCGGTCGAAGGCATCGGATAGCGTGCCCCCGTACAGGCCGAAACCAATTAGCGGGATCAATTGAAATAGCCCCACCAAGCCCACCATGAAACTGGATTTTGTTAGGTCATAAACCTGCAGGGCCACCGCCACCGAAGTCATCTGCTGGCCAATATTGCTAACACCGAGCCCGATGAACAGGCGCCGATAAGGTGCGCTGGCCCGAAGAGGTGTTAGGTCAGCAAAAATTCGAGCCACTCGGTAAACCTATGCCCAGCGTCGGTACTCGACTTGAAATGGGCTATGGCGAAAGCCGCTCGAGGGTCCAAGCGCTTTGGTCGTCCAAAGCCGCTTCCGCGTGCAGGGCCGTGAATCGCAGTCGGTCATGCAGTCGCGAGGTGCGGCCCTGCCAAAACTCGATCGTCACCGGGCGGATCAGCCACCCACCCCAAAAATCGGGCAGCGGTACGTCAATGTCGGCGTAATCGTCCACCAATTCATTGAAGCGTAAGTCGAGTATCGAGCGGTCCTCGATAACCTCTGACTGCCGGCTGACCCAGGCCCCCAGCTGCGAATCGCGGGGGCGGGAGCCGAAGTACTCGGCCACCTCATCGCGCGCGATGAGCTCGGCGCGTCCGACAACCACCACCTGCCGGTGCATCGAGAACCACGGGAAGGTGACCGAAGTGTTCGGATTGGCATTGAGATCGCGGCTCTTGCGCGAACCAAGATTGGTGAAGAACGTAAAGCCGCGGGCATCGACCCCTTTGAGTAGCACCGTCCGGGTACTCGGGGCCCCCGCGGCATCGGCGGTAGCGAGCACCATGGCATTGGGTTCGACCAACCCGGCGGCATCGGCAGCGGTGAACCAGGCCGAAAATGCGGCCAGCGGCTCATCCCCAAGGTCGGCGGGGGCTAAGGCACCGGTGTCATAGGACACCCTCAAGTCGGCAATCTGCTTGTCCATGACCTGATCCCACCACGGGTTCATGGATCAGCGCCACCCGGCGGCGGCATTGGCCCGCAATAAGTGTTGGATAGGGCTTAATCCCACCCACTGCAAGGAGGAACCGTGTCAGAGTTCGTGCCCGGCCTCGAGGGAGTCATTGCCTTCGAGACCCAAATTGCCGAGCCCGATCGCGACGGCGGCGCCCTGCGCTACCGCGGGGTTGATATCGAGGATCTCGTCGGCCGGGTTTCCTTCGGTAACGTCTGGGGGCTGCTCGTAGACAATGAATTCAATCCAGGCCTACCACCAGCCGAGCCATTCCCGATCCCGATCCACTCCGGCGATGTGCGCGTTGATGTGCAGTCGGCGATCGCGATGCTGACGCCGGCCTGGGGCCTGCACCAACTGCTCGATATTGACGACGGTACCGCGCGCGAGAACCTGGCCCACGTCTCCGTCATGGCTTTGTCATTCGTCGCCCAGGCCGCACGCGGGCTGGGCCTTCCCATGGTGCCGCAGGCCCGGATCAACGAAGCATCGACCATCACCGAACGATTCATGCTGCGGTGGCGCGGTGAGCCGCACCCCAAGCACATTCAAGCGATTGACGCCTACTTCGTCTCCGCTGCCGAGCACGGCATGAATGCGTCCACTTTCACCAGTCGGGTCATTGCATCAACGGGCGCCGACGTTGCAGCGGCGATCTCCGGTGCCATCGGAGCCATTAGCGGCCCACTGCATGGTGGCGCACCCGCGCGGGTTCTCGGGATGATCCAGGAAGTCGAGCGCACCGGCGACGCCGACGCGTATGTGCGCTCGGTCCTCGACAAGAACCAGCGCCTGATGGGCTTCGGGCACCGCGTTTATCGGGCCGAAGACCCAAGGGCCAGGGTGCTGCGCCGCACCGCACGTGACTTGGGTGCACCACGCTACGAAGTCGCAGCCGCGTTGGAGCAGGCCGCACTTGGTGAGCTTCGGGCCCGGCGCCCCGATCGCGTCCTGGAGACCAATGTGGAGTTCTGGGCCGCGATCGTGCTCGATTTTGCCGAAGTCCCGGCTCCGCTGTTCACCTCGATGTTCACCTGTGCCCGGCTAGCCGGGTGGAGCGCCCACATCTTGGAGCAGAAGAAGACCGGCCGATTGATTCGCCCGTCCGCCCGCTATGTCGGACCGGCACCACGTAAACCAGAGGCGGTGCCCGGTTGGGATCCGGTGATGGTCGCCCCCACCGGCTACACCCCAACATCAGGAGCAGAGCGTTGAACGAGATTCGCATCCCCGCTGACTTACTACCCACCGACGGCCGCTTCGGCGCCGGCCCATCCAAGGTGCGCGAGGAGCAAGTCACCGCGTTGGCTAAGGTCTGGCAGTCCTATCTGGGCACCTCCCACCGGCAAAAGACCGTCAAGTCCGAGGTCGGCCGGCTGCGCGCCGGGCTCACTTCGCTATTTGCCCTACCAGCTGGTTACGAAGTGGTGCTGGGTAACGGTGGCTCCACCGCATTTTGGGATATTGCGGCATTTGGTCTCATCAAGGACCGAGCCCAGTTCCTAACTTTTGGCGAGTTCGGCGCAAAGTTCGCCGACGGGGTGCAAAAGGCCCCATACCTCGGTGAGCCAACCATCATCAACACTGCGCCAGGTGACGCTCCCGCATTTGCCGCAGAAGCCGGTATCGACGCCTACTGCTCACCGCATAATGAAACATCCACCGGTGTCGCAATCCCACCACTTCGCCCAGTCGGCGCTGATGCGGACTCGATCGTCATCATCGATGCCACGTCAGGTGCCGGTGGCCTGCCCGTTGATCCTTCGCAGTTCGACACCTACTACTTCGCCCCGCAGAAGAGCTTTGGCTCGGACGGTGGCCTGTGGTTCGCGCTGATGTCGCCGGCCGCCATCGAGCGCGTAGCGCGCATCGCGGCAGGTGGCAGGTGGATCCCGCCCTTCTTGGACCTGCAGACGGCAATTGATAACTCGCGACTCGACCAGACCTATAACACCCCGGCCTTGGCAACCATCTTCTTGATGGCCGAACAGGTTGACTGGTTAAACACCAACGGCGGCCTGAGTTGGTGCACCGCGCGCACCGCTGAATCATCCGGCGTGCTGTACGACTGGGCAGCGGCCAACCCCATGGCCACCCCATTTGTCCAGGACCCGGCCAAACGCTCCGCGGTTGTTGCGACCATCGACATTGATGACTCCATCGACGCCACGCTGATCACCGCGGCACTGCGGGCAAACGGCATCGTCGATACCGAGCCTTACCGCAAGCTTGGGCGCAACCAGCTCCGAATTGCTGTTTTCCCAGCGGTTGAGCCCGACGATGTGCGCGCCCTCACCCGCTGCATTGATTACGTCATCAACCAGCTTTCGTGACACCAGCTGTCACCACAAATCACACCCCGGTCCGCGACCGGGTCACCTGGATCTCCTACGTGCAGATCTCCTTTTTCACTTGGTTCATGTACAGCTTCGGGGCCACCCAAGCCCTACTCCGCGATGAGCAGGGCACCGGACTAGTTCTAGCATCGCTGCACGGCACCTTCTTGTCTATCGGCGGCTTACTTGCCGCATTCATCGTAGCCAGACTCATGCTGCATTACGGCCGCGGGCGCGTCCTGCGCCTGGGTTCCATCGGCACGATTATCGGGGTTCTGCTTCTGACTTGGCCCGGGGTGAGCATCGGCGTAACTTTTCTCGGGGTCTTCCTGGCCGGTGTCTTCGGTACTTTCATCGTTGCCACGGTTAATGCATTCCTGCTTGATCACGAGGGCTTGGCCGGCCCGGCGGCACTCACCGAGGCAAATGCGCTGGCCTGCTTAGCCGGCCTCCTCGGGCCATTGGTGATCGGCATTGGCGCCGCGACACTGATCGGCTGGCGCGCGGGCATGTACGTCGTAATTCTCGCGTTGATCGCGGTCGAGATCTGGCGCGGGCGCAACACTGAGGCATTCAGTGAACCACCGGAGATCTTCGCCAAAGTAGAACGAGGCAAGATACCTCGGGCATTTTGGTGGTCATGGTTACTACTTGTCTGCATTATCGGTGCTGAGTTCTCCCTTACTTTTTGGGGCGCGGATCTGCTGCGCGAAAGATGCGGGTTCGGGCCCGCCGCTGCTGCGGCTTCGCTGGCCTCGGTTGTCGGCGGGATGTTCATTGGCCGGGCCTTCGGCGCTCGCTTAGCGCGGGCCTTTGCCACCGAGTGGATCCTGCGCGTTGCCATGACCTGTGCCCTCGTGTCCTTCGCCATCGCTTGGTCATTTACCTGGTGGCCTGTCGTCATCCTCGGGTTATTCCTCACCGGTATCAGCATCTCCGTGCACTGGCCACTGGGCGTGGCGCGGGCGGTGGTGGCCTCCGATGGTCTAACCGACCGGGCCGCTGGGCTGGCGTCGGTCGCGGCGTGCGTTGCTACCGGTATTGCGCCATTTGCGCTCGGCGCCCTCTCGCAAAGCATCGGGTTTCATCTGGCGTTCTTGATCGTGCCGGTATTCCTCGGCTGCGGGTTGGCCATACTTTTCATTAGACCTGTCCAACAACTCATCACTGGGCGGGCACTGGGACCCTGATCAGCCGGTCATCGCGTTCGCTCGCTATTAGCAGTGCTCGACTATCGGCCGTCCAAGTAATGGCCTCACCTTGAAACTGATAAGGCAAGGCAATGCGGGCTACTTCCGGGCCCGGCGGTAGGCCCGAATGCACCACCGCGTTGACGTAATCACGCAAGACATATTTCGTGCCATCCGGTGAGATGGCCCCATCGGTTATCAGGCCACCCTCGATCTGCAGTTTCCTCGCAATGTTCAGGGCGTTTTGCCGTAGTGGATACGGCAGCGAATACAGCGAGCCGTGTGCGAGTTGCTTGGTGACCACCCAAAGCCGCGGACCGGACGGATCCGCGAGCAGCGCCTCAGCATTATGGGGTCGGTCGCGGTAGGTGAACCGGTAAACCTTGGCCCGCACCGTTTGCGAGGTCAACCCCGCCGGCTCACGTATTCGTAGCACTTCAACTTCCGGCCAGTTATCTCGGTTGTCACCGATATCGCCGAGCCAGATTACGGGGCGGCCCCGCTTGTCGCTGCCAACCGCAATCGATTCGAAGTCGCGGGCCCTCGCACCGGTTATTTTTATGGTGGCACGGGTCGTGCAGTTCTGCGAATCGATCGCATAAATGACCGGGCCACCGGATGAGTCATTGTGCAGCCAGATGGTGTGCGGGTGCTGGATAGAGGTGGCCAACCCGCTGATCTCGGTGAACCTTGGGTCCTTGAAAGTGCAGACCACCGTGGTTTGGGCGGTTGCGGCCGGCGCCCAGACAACGGTGAGGGCCGAAGTCCCGAGCAGGACTGCGGCCCACGCCTTGGTACTGCGTGCTTTGCGGATCACCGGCTCATCAGGGCAGCGATCACCACAACAGCCACCGTGGAGCACAGGACCACGAGCGTGATGATACGTCGCGTTCGCGGGTCCATACGCTCAGCCTACGGCCCCCTAACCTAGGCCGAGGACCCCCTGAATTGGATCGATCGCGAAGTAGATGACAAATGCGATCGACACCACCCACATCAACCAGTTGATGCTCTTGGCCTTGCCAACAGCGATCTGGATGATTACCCAGGTCACGAAGCCCGCGCCTATCCCGTTGGTGATGGAGTAGGTGAACGGCATCAACGCAATGGTCAAGAAGGCCGGGATTCCGATTTCATAGTTCATGAAGTCGATATGGCGGATCTGCGTCATCATCAAGAAGCCGACCACGATCAAGGCAGGGGTGGCGGCTTCGTAGGGAATGACGGTAACAAGAGGCGAGATGAACATCGCGACTAGGAACAGCAAGCCGGTGATGATCGAGGCGATCCCGGTGCGCGCACCTTCGCCGATCCCCGACGCCGACTCGATATACGAGGTATTACTCGACACCGATGCCGCACCACCAGCCACCGCTGCGATGGAGTCGACAACCAAGATGCTCTCGAAGTGCGGGATATCACCGTTCTCGTCAAGTAGTTCTGCTTCACCCGCCAGACCAAAGGCGGTGCCCATCGTGTCGAAGAAGTCACTGAGCATCAGGGAGAAGATCGCGAGCAGAGCCGCAATCACCCCGATGACCTGGAAGCTGCCAAAGAGATTGAACTGGCCGAGCAGTCCAAGGTCTGGGGTGGCCACGATCTGGTCTGGCACCTTTGGCACATTCAAGCCCCAACCCACCGGGTTGACGGCACCATCCGCGCCAAACTTCGGGCCCACCTTGGCAACGGATTCGATGATGATCGCGACCACGGCGGTGCCGATAATCCCGATGAGGATCGCGCCGCGAACCTTTTTGACGACCAAAATGATCGTCAGGATCAACCCGAAGCAGAAGGTGAAGATCGGCCAGCCGGCCAGGGCGCCGGCTGGCCCAAAGGTCACGAGTACCGGGCCCGGGCGCACCAAACCGGAGTCGACCAGCCCGATGATGGTGATGAACAGGCCAATTCCGACCCCGATGGCGTATTTAAGCTGCTCGGGTACCGCATGGAAGACCGCGGATCTAAATCCGGTCAGCACCAGCAGCAAGATGAGCACACCTTCGAGGACCACCAAGCCCATCGCGTCGGCCCAGGTCATTTGCGGGGCCAAAGTGAACGCCACAAAACCGTTCAGGCCCAGGCCCGCCGCGACCGCGACCGGAAATCGGCCGATTACGCCCATCAAGATCGTCATCAACCCGGCGACAAGTGCCGTGGCAGCGGTCACCATGGTGATGGCTTTGACCACATCGGTGGTACCGCCGATGAAGTTGCCGTTCATGTCCTTGGCGGTACCGATGATCAGCGGGTTTAGAACTACGATGTAGGCCATCGTGAAGAAGGTGACGAAGCCACCTCGAATTTCACGGCCGTAGGTTGAACCACGTGCACTAAGTGCGAACCAGCGATCCATGCTGCTGGTCGAAGCTGGGGGGGCAGTGACGGCCATTATTCCTCCGGTTGGCACCAATGGTCGGATCACAATTGGTGACCCGGGTTGTCGGCCAGGGGGACGGCTCAAGCGGCATCAGCCCGACGTTCCGCACGCAGAGTACCGTAGGAGACATGGTGGATTCAGGTGATGAAGACACGTCGTTAACTGCAAGTTCACCACGTGCGCAACATCAGGACAATGCGTTAATTCCTGTCACAGTAGGAACAGGTGCTTGGCTATTTGTCGGTATCGCCTTGGCCCTCTTCCACACCCAACTGGGTATCGAGAGCTGGTGGATCACTGTCGCCGGCATCGGCTTCATCAGCGGCGTCGGTGGCATCGGCTACCTCAAGTACCGAGCCCGCCGCGAGCAGCGTCTCATCAGAAATACCAGCGCCGGTTAAATCACCCGGCACCTGGCCATCGTCGGGCAGATCTGGTTCCGTTAGATCCAGGTGATCCCAGCCGAGCTCATCGGTGGCGTTCTCGGCCCGCGCAGCCACCGGGTCAAGAATCACCTCGGAGTGCCCACCACAGCCGTAGTTCATGGAAACGACATGCCCATCAGCGGGGGCAATCAAGTTGGCGCACACCCCGAACATCTGACCCAGCGGTCCACCGATCGGCAGCAAGAACCCGCAGGTGCTGCAGCTATTGGTCGATGACCTAGCCATCGCCGCGGCCGGCCCCATCTCACCTTCGTACCAACGTTCGGCAGCTTCGTCGCGGCCCACCACCGACAGCACCCGCACCCGGCCCAACCCAAGTTCCCAGAACCCGGTTAGCGGACTGGCAGAGGCCGCCGTCTCCAAATCATCTTCACCGGTGAGCCCGGCGATCAACCGGAGATCATCGGCCCCGGTGACGAGGACGTCGCCGACCCCCAGATCCCCTGGCAGCACCCGTTCACTCCACGGCACCCAAGCCGGGGCCACCAAAGCGGTTGGGCCCGGCAAGAGCACGACATCGCAGACGGTGACTTCGGTTTGCTCAGGGGCTCGGGCCACCGTGACCGCCCAGCGCCAGCCGACATAGCCGGGGTGCAAGCAGGTAAACAGGTGGGTCGCCAAGCGCTCATCTTCCATCGCCATCCCCAGGTGCGCACCGACATAGTCGGCCTCGGCCTCGGTGACGGCGGCGGCACGGGCCAACTCGGTGGCGGCCGCCAGATCCTGATCGTCTCGCACCTTTTGCATGCCCCGATTGTGGCCCACCGGGGCCGGTTCAAGTGCACCGCCCTGCGCAGGTGGCGCCGGCGCTGAACTGAGCCAGCCGACCGACTTTGCTGGGTGCGCGCCTTTTCGTCGTCAAACCCGGGTTTTTTGACCGTTTCACGACGAAAACGCGCGCGGTCACGGAAGTTGGGCGGGCCAGTGGCTCGGCCAAACCACCGGCTCGGGTCGCACCCGTGCTCGTTGACTTCACCGTCGTTGCCACCACCTTTGCCCTCATCTTCCCCGCCGAGCTACCCGACGAAACCTTCATCGCCACCTTGGTGCTCGCCACGCGCTACCGACACCTACCGGTCTGGCTCGGCGTTAGCGCAGCATTCGCCGTGCAAGTCGCGATCGCGGTGACCGCCGGCGGCCTGCTGGCCCTCCTCCCCCAACGATTGGTGCTCGGGGTTACCGCCACGCTCTTCGTGGTGGGGGCGGCAGTACTAGTAATCGGCGGCTTGAAATTCCGAGCCGCCGAATTCGCAACGGAGCAAGACGAACAGGCAGCGCTCGAGGCCAAGGTGGCCGCCGACGGTGCTCCTTCGGGAGCCGAAGTTGACGTAGCGAAAGCGACCTCGCCTTGGCGCGTCTTCGTTACCAGTTTCGTAATCTTGTTCACCGCCGAGTGGGGTGACCTCTCCCAAATCCTGACCGCCGGGTTGGCCGCGCGCACCGGTCAACCATTTTCGGTCTTCATTGGCTCATGGGTCGCCCTGATTTTGGTCGCCGGCATCGCCGTGCTGGCCGATCGCTGGCTCCAGCAACGAGTGCCCATCTGGCGGATCCGCCTAGTGTCCGGCGGCATCCTCGCGGCCCTGGCGATCTGGACAATCGCGGAATTCGTCCGAATCTGAAGAGGTGAGGCGTCAGGTTATCTAAGCCAGTTGGCTACGCGGCAGATAGTTGAGTTTCGGAAATTGCAGACCGGCAAACAGTACGTGTTGACTGCTGTTTTCAAGATGGTCAGGTTTCAAGTCTTCTCATTTAGTCTCTTTGAATTGGGGAACCGGTGCCACCGGTGGAGTTGTTCTTTGGTGGCCTCTTAATACGCGCTGCAACCAACACCGGTCTGGGGTCGGTAACGGGCTTTAAACACCGCACCTAGCGGTGCGGGGCAGTTCTACTCTTCATCGCCCTCAAAACACCCACACCCACCGCGGGCGCACCCAGCACACCCCCCAGTGATAGGGGAAGAGGGGTTTAGGGTGCCGCCGATACCACCCGCACCCGGGCGCACCCAACCAACACCAAGAGCCAACCGATCACTGGCCACCGAACTAACCGGGGCACTAACTTCCACACTAGGCATCTAATTGTCCTTTCCGAAGGGGTAGCGGCCCGTGGATGAGCCACTACGATTAGAACACCGAAACCACGAAAAGGCAATGCCGAAAGCCTAGCAATTCCAAGGGACTGCCAATGCCCCTGCGCGGGCGAGTTGATCAACCAACATCGCTGGGTGCGCGCACACCAATTCGCGGCTACCGGTGGGCATTGCAGCTAAGACTTGGGCCATTCACTTAAACGGATAGGACTGCTGGCTTAGGGTGCCGATAGTGAAACCTGTGTAGGCCCGGCTGATGGCGGTCTCGCGCGAACCGGCACTCCTGGTGCCAAGGCTAGATATCGAGGTCGTCAGCGACCGCACGAAGTACGGCGGCGATCTTCGCCGCTGCCGCGTCCGGCGGGAATTTACCGCGCTGCAGTTGATTTGAGACCCCGTCGAGTAACTTGATCAGATCCTCGACAATCCCGGCCAGATCGCCGGCATCCTTCCGGGAACCCTTAACCACCGACGGTGGTGGGCCGATGATCGAGACGGTCAAGGCTTGCTTTCCACGCTTACCGTCGACAATGCCGAAGTCAACCTTGGTGCCCGGCTTGAGCGAGGGCACTCCGGCGGGCAGCGTAGACACATGGACGAAGACATCATCGCCGTCATCTGAGTTGATGAAGCCGAAGCCCTTCTCCGCGTCGTACCACTTGACTATTCCCGTTGGCATAGGTGAAGGCTACCGACCCACCCGTAAGGTGGTGCGGGTGAGTCCACGCAGCTTGGCCGATGCCCTCCGGCAGCGCGATGACCTAACCCTCGCCGCCCTGTTGCACCGGCGCCCCGATCTGCTGCATCCCATCCCCTCGGATATCACCAATTTGGCGACCCGATCCACCACCGGTCCCAGTGTTTCCCGCTGTTTGGACACCCTGAATGCCCTGACGCTTTTTGTCCTGGCGGTGGTCGCGAGGCAGTCGGTCGAGCTGCCCGCCCTGCCCAAGGAGGTCATCCGCACCGTTATCGATGACTTAGATGACTCGGCCCGTGACCAGGCCGAGACGGCCTTGCAGGACCTGATTGAACTTGCCCTGGTCTGGGGCACCGATGATGAGATTCGCGCCATCCATGCGGTGCGCGAGCACATTTTGGGGGCCACCGCACCAACTTGGCCGCCGCCGCAGTTGCCGACCACCACCGGCAATGCCAACACCGCGGTCAGTGACGAGCAGGCCGGCGTGCACGCCCGCGAGGCGATTGCGCAAGTACGCGACCTACTTGATGCCTGGGCCGTCGACCCACCGAGTGTCTTGCGAGCCGGTGGTCTAGCCGTGCGGGATTTCGCCGCCACCGCACGTGACCTAAACACAGATGCCCCAACGGCCGCGCTCTGGATCGAGATCGCACACGCCGCCGGCCTACTCGATGATGACGGCGAAGAACGCCCATCGTGGGTGCCAACAGATCGGTTTGACATTTGGCTGGGCAAACCAGCGGCCGAGCAGTGGGTGGCCCTGGCTCAAGCCTGGCTCACCTCACCACGGCTTTCGAGTCTGGCTAATGACAAGTCAACCCTGCTGTCAGCCGACTCTGAGCGCAGAGCGGTTGTCTCCCTACGCGCCCAAGTACTGCAACTGCTGGCAGCAAGCACCGACCCGGTCGAACCAATCGCGTTGATTGAAGTTCTCGATTACGCACAACCGCGGCGAAGTGGCGCTCTGCAAGCCCAGGTGGTGCACGCGACCTATCGTGAGGCCACCTTGCTTGGGCTGATGGGAGCCAATGCATTGACCAGCCCCGGCCGCGTCCTCGTTAACCCCGATCCGGCCAATGCCGCCGCCGATATCGCGGCAGCGATCAGCGTGCATTTGCCCGCGGAAATTGATCATGTCCTAATTCAGGCGGATCTCACCATGGTTGCCCCCGGCCCGGTTGCCCCAGATCTGGCGCGCAAATTGCGGTTGCTCGCCGATGTTGAATCCCGCGGCCATGCCACCGTCTATCGACTGTCTGAGCAATCCCTTCGGCGCGCATTCGACGCCGGGTGGGACGCCGCGAAAGTGCATCAGGTGCTGAATGACGCTTCGACAACCGGGCTGCCGCAGCCCCTTAGCTACCTCATCGACGATTTAGCCCGTCGCCACGGTGCCATCCGGGTTGGTGCCGCCTCGGCATATCTAAGGTGCGATAACGAGGGCACGATTCAAGCCATTCTCGGCGAGCGCCGACTACGCGGCCTTCAACTTTCACAGACCGCGCCCAACATCTTGATCAGCCAGGCCACCCCGCATGAATTCATGGCGGCACTGCGCGATGCCGGCTACGCGCCGGCTGCCGAAACTCCCGATGGCGCGGTGGTGGTGTTGCGCCCGGATGAACGCCGGGTGCGCTCCAAGTTGGCGCGCAAGGTCACTTCGGGTCGCCGCGATAGCGATGCGCTGATCGCCAGCGTGGTCAAGGGCTTGCGCTCCGGTGACCGCGCAGCACGTGCACCCCGCGGCGAGATGGTGGTCGGGCCCGCCGGCACGAGCGATGTCCCGCGAACCAGCAGTGCCGCAACCCTCGCCGCCCTAAGACTTGCGATCGCCGATACCACTCCGGTTTGGATTGGGTATGCCGACGCCGATGGCACCACCACCGAGCAGATCATCGACCCGATCCGCATGGGTGGTGGTTCGGTAACCGCATTTGACCACCGCACCGAGCAGGTCCGAACCTTTTCGATCGCACGAATCAGCGGGGTCGCGCCCCTCGCTACCTGACTCGCAGATCTCGGGTCCAGACCCGAAAGGCTGCGAGTAATTCGGGGATCGGCTCCACCCCTATCCCCGGGCCCGCCGGCACCGGCAGCCGGCCGTCTTGAAGCACGAATGGCTCGGTGATGTCGACCGCGTAGTAGCGGTTGGAGGCACTGGTGTCACCCGGCAGGGTGAAGTTCGCCATAGCGGCCAGCGCTAGGTTCGCGGCCCGGCCGATCCCGGTCTCGAGCATGCCCCCGCACCACACCGGTGAGTTGCGCCCTAGGCACATGTCGTGAATATCGCGGGCTGTTAGGTAGCTGCCGACGCGGCCCGGCTTGATGTTAATGATGCTCGCCGATCCAAACTCCAGTGCCGACTCCGCGGAGGCCACCGACAGGATCGACTCATCCATACAGATCGGTGTCGTGCAAACTTCGGCGAGCAGTCGATGGCCGAGCCAATCTTCTTCCGGTAGCGGCTGCTCGATGAGCAGTAGGCCGAACTCGTCAAGCTTCGCCAAATGGGCCGCGTCAGCACGCGCATAGGCCTGGTTCGCGTCGACCTGCAGTGGCATTTCAGGCCACTGCGCACGTACCGCGGCAACCGGCGCCAGATCCCAGCCCGGTTCGATTTTCAACTTGATTCGGCGGTAGCCGGCATCCACATAAACGCCGACTTCCTCCAACAACTCACCCAAAGTCTCAGTTGTTGGGATACCGACGCTCACTCCGCAATCAACTTCGGTTCGGGTCGACCCAAGGAAGCTCGCCATTGATTGATTTCGTTCCCGCAGCCAGACATCGAGCATCGAGGTCGCGATCGCGGTCTTGGCCATCGGATGACCGCGGATCACGTCAAGTGCCGCCCGCACTTCCTCGGGTTCCGCGGTCATTGTCGTCTCCCGTAAGGCCGGGATCAGGTGATCGGTCATTACGCCGATGACCCCTGCGGTGTATTCCGAGCTGTAACCGGGCCACGAAGAGGCGGCGCATTCGGCCCAGCCGCTGGTGCCGTCGCTTGAGATCGCCTCGACAATCACGACCTCGCGCACCGTGTCGGTGCCAAAGCTCGTGCGGAACGGGCGCACTAACGGCATCTTCACCAGGTGCACGCGAAACAACTCAATGCTCATTCGCGCTCCCGATACAGGACGTAACTGCCGGCCCGTTCAACCCCGATAATGCAATAGCCTTCGGCAAACGCAGCGGTCAAAGTCTCGCGAAGGGATAGCCGCCACCGCCGTGCCGCTTCCGGATCGACTCCCCGCAATTCGACAATATCCTGCGGGATCTCTACCACGCGGATATCTCGCCCCGCCTGAGTGAGCATCGCGGCGTCAAGCGGCAGCAGTCGACCCGCGACCGCGTCAGCAACCTTGGCCGATGACAGGTGCCACCACGCGAATACCCGGTCGGTGGGATCACCAACATTGATGGCGTCTGGCATCTGCCCGTAGAAATCGATTTCATATCCTTTGACATCAACGCCGAGTTTAAGAATGTTCAAGACGGCATTGCGCCTAACGAGCGGGTCGAAGGTCCAGGAGATCGTTTCGATTCCACGTTCTAGTGCCCACATTCGTTGATGCAGTTTCAACGCCGTACCAATATGGCGGTCGCGATGACTTTCGAGCACCGCCGCCATATGCGAATGCAGGTGCACCTGCCACCCATCGCCTAGGTGTCGGCCGATTACCGCCAGGGCCGCCCCCACTGGTTCACCACCTATATATACGGCGGCGCAGTACCCACCGGAATGAATCAATGCGGTCAGTAGATTTTGCTGGACCTGCGTGCCCTCGCCGGGCCAGACCGTATCGAAAATTCGCCGCGCGGTAGCCAAGTCAGTAGGGTCTGATACTGACCGGACTTCCACGCCAGCGCGCTCCTGCGCGCGCCGGACATCGGCCGCCGCACTAACCACCAAAGTCACAGCCACCACCGTACCGATACGACAAAGCACGAAAAGGAGCAGCGTGCCCCAGAGTCTGGAATCAGCGAACGCTCTGCTCCCCCGCATGATCGAAGCGGTGCAGTTACTTGTCCGCACCGAGTCACCAACCCACGATCTTGCTGCCTGCGCGAATATCGCCGAAGTCGCCGCCGCCTTGACAGGTGAGTGGCTCCAGAGCCCGGCCCGAATCGAAGTCCATGACGGCTGCCCGGTTCTACGCTGGGGCCCCGCGCAGCCGCGCGTCCTACTGCTCGGCCACCTCGACACCGTGTGGCCGGCCGGCACGCTAAGCCGCCTGCCCGCGCAACTTAGTGACGGCCAACTGACCGGCCCGGGCGTCTTTGACATGAAGGCCGGCATCGTTCAGGCCTTGGCCGCCGTTACCTTGCTGATTTCGCAGGGCGTCGACGTCGCAGCGGTCGGGCTCCTACTAACCACCGATGAAGAGACGGGGTCGCGGGCCTCCCGCGGAGTAATCGCAGCGGCGATCACCAAAGCCAAAGCGGTGCTGGTGTTCGAGCCATCGGCAGGCGGTGCCCTCAAGACCGAACGCAAGGGCACCTCGTGGTACCGAATCAAGTTCCACGGTCGAGCGGCCCATGCGGGCCTGGATCCCGAGCGCGGAATTAACGCCACCGTCGAGGCTGCAGCATTCGTCCTAGCAACCCAAGCTTGGGGCGATCAAGGGACGGGTACCACCGTTACGCCAACCCTGCTGAACTCCGGCTCCACGGCAAATACCGTCCCCGTGCTGGCGGAGTTGACCCTGGACGTTCGCGCCTGGACTGCGACCGAACAGCAACGAATCGATGCCAAGGTGCGCACTTGGCGAGCCAACCACCCCGAGGCGCGCATCGAAATCGACGGGGGCATTGACCGACCGCCCCTGGAGTTGTCTGCATCCGCCGGCCTATTCGCACTAGCTAAAAAAGTGGCGGATGAACTTGGTCTACCAGAGCTGACATCATGCGCGGTCGGTGGCGCCAGTGATGGCAACCTCACCGCCGCAGCCGGTGTGGCCACCTTGGACGGCCTCGGTGCCGTCGGTGATGGTGCCCACGCCGATCATGAATGGGCTTCGGCCCCCGCCATGGCCGAGCGGGCCGCCTTGACCGCCGGAATTATCAAAGCCATGCTTAATGGAGAGGTAAATGACTGAAGGCCCCTTGATCGTGCAAAGCGACAAAACCCTCCTGCTCGAGGTTGACAATCCACAGGGGCAGGAGTGCCGGCGCGCGATCGCACCATTTGCCGAACTTGAGCGCGCCCCCGAGCACATTCATACCTATCGCCTTACCCCCCTTGGGCTCTGGAACGCACGCGCCGCCGGGCACGATGCCGAGCAGGTTGTCGATACCCTCATCCGCTACTCGAAGTATCCGGTGCCGCACGCCCTTCTTATTGACATTGCCGAGACGATGTCACGTTATGGCCGCTTGCAGGTGAACAACCATCCAGTGCACGGGCTGGTGCTGCAGGCCCTTGACGAAGCCGTGCTCGAAGAAGTCCTACGCAGTAAGAAAGTGGCACCGCTGCTGGGTGCGCGCGTTGACCAGACAACTGTTGTGGTGCACCCAAGTGAACGCGGTCACCTAAAGCAGGCGCTCATCAAACTCGGCTGGCCGGCTGAGGATGTCGCAGGATACGTCGATGGTGAGCGCCATGCCATTGGTCTCATCGCCGATGACTGGCAGCCCCGGCCCTACCAGCAGGAAGCTGCCGAAGGTTTCTGGCATGGTGGCTCTGGCGTGGTTGTCCTGCCCTGTGGTGCCGGCAAGACCATTGTCGGTGCGCTAGCAATGACGCTCGCTCAGGCCACCACGCTGATTCTCGTCACGAACACCGTTGCTGCCCGGCAGTGGCGCGATGAATTGCTCAAGCGCACCACCCTCACCGCCGATGAGATCGGCGAGTACTCCGGCGCGAAGAAAGAGATCCGTCCGGTGACAATCGCCACTTACCAAGTCATGACCACCAAGCGCCAGGGCATCTACCCCCACCTTGACGTTCTCGACTCTCGGGACTGGGGCTTGATCATCTATGACGAGGTGCATCTCCTACCCGCACCGATCTTCCGGTTCACCGCCGATATTCAGTCGCGCCGCCGCCTCGGGTTGACCGCAACCTTGGTGCGCGAGGATGGCCGCGAGAGTGACGTATTCAGTCTCATCGGCCCGAAACGCTATGACGCACCATGGAAGGACATCGAGAACCAGGGTTACATCGCCCCCGCCGACTGCATCGAGGTTCGGGTCACTTTGCCAGACAGTGACCGCATGACCTATGCGATGGCCGAGCAGGAGGATAAATACCGGCTCGCTGCCTCCGCGCCGGAAAAGAACCGGCTCGTCGAAGAAATCATCGCCCATCACCCAGACGACCGAATCCTGGTAATCGGCCAGTATCTTGATCAACTTGCCGAGCTCGGTGAGCACCTTGAGGCACCGATTATCACCGGCGCCACCCCGGTCAAGGAGCGCGAGCGCCTGTTCGCGGCGTTCCGCGTGGGTGAGATCAGACTGCTCGTGGTGAGCAAAGTCGCCAACTTCTCGATTGACCTCCCCGAGGCGGCGGTGGCCATTCAGGTCAGTGGAACATTTGGCTCCCGGCAGGAGGAAGCACAGCGCCTCGGCCGCATCCTGCGCCCGAAGGCAGATGGTCGCACCGCGCATTTCTACTCGATTGTCACGCGCGACACCGTGGATGCAGATTTCGCGCAGCACCGCCAGCGTTTCTTGGCCGAACAGGGTTATGCCTATCGAATTATCGACGCCGAGGAAATACACTCCGGGAAATGGGAAGCCGTATGAGCCGCCGAACAGTTGGGGTACCGATGAAGCCGCGCCACCTTGCCGCCAGCGCCGTGATCGCCAGCGCCCTAGCCCTGGCTGCTGCTTCCCTCGCAGCACCCGCGCAGGCCGTCAAACTCGTACCGGCTGACTCCGCCTGCTCATATGTCTACAAGAATGGCAAGCCCACCACCAAGACCTATGCCTGCTTAGCCGTGGCCAAGTCACCGGTCGCAGCGGGCCAACCAGCCACCTTCACCGGAACCTTGAGCTCAAAGGCCATGTCGGCCTTGGCTGACTGGACAACAGGGGCCAACACGGTATGCCTGGATCGCTACCCAGCCAAAGCCAATAACGACGGCTCCATGCCACGTACCCCACTCACCAAGGCCTGCTCACCCGTCAAGAAGAACGGCGCGTTCACAATCAACGCCGACCTGAGCGTCAAAGGCACGTACTACTACGGCCTGAGCATGGGCCCCTGCACCGCGTCTGCCACCACCTGCGGGAACGCTGACCCAGGGCTCGTCGGGGTCCAAGGGCCCGAAGTAGTTCAGCTCAAAACCACGTAGTTGTACTCCCACTAGCTAAGGACGCCGGTGCCCCAGATGGCAATACGCCAAAAACTAATCGCCTGCACCGCGGTTGCCTTTCTCGGGGCAGCATGCGTTCTTGCTCCCAGCGCACTAGCCAAGGACGTAACTAATCTGAAGGTCATTCAAAAGCAGGTCCCCTTCACGATTTACACCCCGAAATTCACCGCGCATGTGCCACTGGCATCGGTCACTCTGAGCAAATACAGCGAACAGGCGGTCGGCCCGTACCCGGGCAAGTGCACGTACTACCTGACCACCAAGTATGGCGGCGGCAAGAGCCCGATGGTGGTACTCGTCCAGTCTTATCGCTGCACCGACCCGCCCGCGCCAATGGCCGATGTCGCTAGCTTCAAAGCCTTCGGCCAACAACTGACAATCACGACTGCCTGCCCAAATACCAGCGCCACAAGGGAAGCTGACTGCCTAACCGGCTCAACAACAACTCCCGCGCAATTACTGGAGCAGCCACCCGGCACCGGCGAAACCTGGATCCCGAAGCTACCGGCAAGTGGCGGACATCTGCCGACTACGGCCAATCTCTCAACTAGTTTGCTATCCGTGCAGGAGATCAAGCAGGTGGTTAGAAGCCTCGTCAGCGTTGGCTAGCTGGCCGACGACCGCAGTGCGAGTTTTGCGTCGACATCGAAGCTGAAGTTGTCGATGGTGCCCAACCCCGGTATCGGCAGATGCACCGTGCCCATGCTCGCGCTACCGGTGATCTCAATCTCCCCCATCGGTGCGGTTGGTGACGCAACGGGAGTAATGGTCAAACCAAGATCAACGTCGATAGTTCCGGCTTGTGCAGCGCCGGCAACCGACCAGGTTTCACCCACTGGTCCGGTGCCCGAATAAACCAAGGTGTGCGCCTGATATCGGCTGACGATGCTGCGGGCGGCGGACTGCAGCAGGAAGTTCCCGGTCTTGAGCTGATCAAGGGCCAGCTGCAAGGTGAGGGTGATCTCATGTTTGGTGACGTGCAGCAACCCGCTGGACACCGGCGCTACGACATCAAGGTTCATCAGGCCCAGCTGCCCGCTACGCAACCGAACCTCCGCGCCATCAACGGCACGGATTTCCCACTTACCAACACTCATGGGGTCACTTTGCCATGCCGCTTTAAGTTCATCAGTGCGGGAGCGTCAGTCAGCCAGGACCCGATGCACCTTATGTTGGGCGGCCTGTGCGACCGGGCGGATGACCATGCGATCGATGTTGACGTGCGCGGGAAGGCCAGCGACCCAGGCGACAGCTGACGCCACATCGTCAGCGGTCAGCGGCTCCTTGACACCTTCATACACTTTGGCCGCCCGAGCTTCATCACCGCCGAAACGCTTGACCGAGAACTCATCGGTTCGCACCATGCCCGGGATGATTTCAGTGACGCGGATCGGTCGCCCAGAGAGTTCAAGGCGCAAAGTACCGGCTATCGCCGCGACCCCATGCTTAGTCGCGGTGTAACTGCCGGCATTCTCATAGGGGATATACCCAGCGGTTGAACCCATCAGCACGATCAGTCCATGCCCAGAACTTTCAATACTTGGCAGGAAGGCTTTGACCGTGCGCACCAAGCCGATGACATTCAACTCATAACCGGCCTGCCAGCCGGCGAGGTCCGCGTTCTCGATCTGCTCGGCCTCGAACGCGGCACCGGCATTGGCAACCAGCACCGCAAGTGGTCGGCCGGTTAGCTGTTCGACCAATCGATCCACACTGCCTTGATCGGTTACGTCCAACTCCTGGGCCGTGATACCAGGGTGCTCCTGGGCCAGTTGATCAAGGCGGTCAACGCGGCGCGCCCCGGCGATCACGTCATACCCGAGGCCGGCCAATTGGCGGGCGCAGGCGGCGCCAATACCGCTACTTGCGCCGGTAATGAGTGCGAGGTCAGGTGATTTGGTCATGGTGCAAGATTCCAGATCGGGACAACACTCAGGCCATCGGGTCCGCTGAACGCCCACATTTTGGTTGTGAAAACCTGATTTTGGGCCAGTTGCACGACAACAACGTGCACGTTCACGTCAAAGGCGGCTCCCCTTTCGGGGAACCGCCTTTGGCTGAATCCGTGTTGCAGCAGTCCTACTTACCGGGACTTCGAACTTCGTTAGAAGTCCATCCCGCCCATGCCGCCGTCGCCGCCGCCCATCGGCGGGCCAGCCTTCTCCGGCTTGTCCGCGACCACCACCTCGGTGGTCAAGAACAGACCGGCGATCGATGCTGCGTTCTGCAGCGCCGAGCGGGTTACCTTGGCCGGGTCGATGATGCCCGACTTGATCATGTCGACGTACTCGCCATTGGAGGCATCAAGGCCGTGACCGGTCGGGAGTTCGCGCACCTTCTCAGCCACCACGCCACCTTCAAGGCCAGCGTTCTCCGCGATCTGCTTGAGCGGTGCGCTCACGGCAACGCGAACGATGTTCGCGCCCACGAGCTGCTCGTCGGTCAGGCCGAGTGCATCGATCTTGGCGGTTGCTGACTTCATGGCCTGAATGAGTGCCACGCCGCCACCGGCGACGATGCCCTCTTCGATCGCGGCCTTGGCGTTGCGCAC
>SXGS01054234.1_pt1 | contig 50198 bp, 52 predicted proteins | sample 3174681 | NCBI WGS metagenome assembly SXGS01 (sample SAMN11356861, study PRJNA531348) | freshwater metagenome | isolation source: freshwater sample F1-80 | place: China: Fuxian Lake, Yuxi | collected 2017-12-25
CGGCTACTTCAACATCGACCTGAGCATGAGTAAGGCGTTCTCGATCGGCATCGCCGAACACCGCCTGCGCTTCCGTTGGGACGTGTTCAACGCCACCAACACGCCGAAGTTTGACGTCGGCAATCTCACCAACACCCCCGATATCTCGGGCTTCGGCCGCTACAATGGCACGCTCGCCACCTGCGACGCGCAGGCCGGACGCTGCATGCAGTTCGCACTCAGATACGAGTTCTAGGGCTGCAGATGACACAGATGGCGCAGATTTGTTGCGTCATCTGTTCATCTCTCACTTTGAGCTTGATCCGTTTTCGTGGACGGTTTAACTACGCTGCCTGAGCTGCTCGCCGTTCGAAGGCGGCCGGACTGATCTAGCCCAGCGTCGAATGCCGTCGCCGCTGGATGTAGAACACTTCGATGAAGTCGAGCAAGGCCATCTTGGCGTCGCCGCAGCTCTCGAAGTGCTCGCGCTCTTCGCTCTTCACCGTGGCGAAGAAGCTTTCAAACACCGCACTGCCGTAACAAATTTCCCGCGCCGGCTCATGATGCACGTGATGCCGTGGCTCGCCAGCCTCGCAGTCCTCGCTCGCGTAAGTGCACCCCCGGTACATCCAGCTTGATCTTTTTGTGGGATAACACGTGGGACAGACACAAATCAAATGCATCTAACTTTTAAGATGCAATAACTTGAGCGAATCTAGTGGCGGAGAGGGTGGGATTCGAACCCACGTGCCCTTTCGGACAACACGCTTTCGAGGCGCGCCCGTTACGACCACTTCGGTACCTCTCCGCTCGGGTGGGACCGCGACTGTCGCCGGGGTCTCCCATCATATAACACCTACTCGGGATCCAGCCAATGCGCTCGGACAGCGCCGTCTCCCTGGGCGGCCCGTTCTCGCTCGGCCGCCACGCGCTCCTCTTCTTGCCACCGCCGCCGGATCCCGGCACTGTGCCGACGGCGACGCCACACGGCCAGCGCCGCCAGCAGGATCACGCCGAGCCAGAACGCTTCGCCCGACGTCACCATCGGCATCCAGACCGTCCACACCCGCTGGCGTTCCCAGAACCCATCCTCGGCGATGCCCAACGGCTGCCCCGCCACGGTCGCCACCGCGCGATCAAACGGCACCTCGTCTCGAACCAATCGCAAGATGGCCGCCGGCGCCGTGCCACCATGCTCGCGGATGAGGTCGCGCACGAAGGCGGCTGACAGCGAGTAGGCGCGCGATTGTGCCGCCGGCCCAGCCTCGAACATGGCGTCGACCGCACGCAGGCGCAGTCGCGGACCGGCCATCAGCTCCCACACCAGGCGCGAACGGTCCTCGAAGTCCCAGGGCCGCTCAACCGCCACCGCCAGTCCCTCGTGAAACCAGCGCGGCACGTCGCGGCCCCCGGCCGCGCGCGCAATCAGCACGTGCGCCACCTCGTGCCGCAGCACATCCTCGAGCGTGTCGTGGGGATACACCGGTGAGCGGGCGGGAAACAGCACGACCAGGCCCGCGTTACCAAGCGCATAACCTGAAATCCAGTCGCCGGCGCGACGGGCCGCCTCGCTGTCTTCGCCGGCTAGCACGACCTGGATCGCCGGACCAGGATCATCAAGACCGACGGTCCGGACGATACCGGCCAGGGAGAGAGCGTTGAACGACTCCAGGCGAGCGCGGGCGGCGGCGAGTTCCCCAGGCGCCATGATCGCCAGGGCCGGCGCCGACTGCGCCGCGACGGGTGCCGTCCCCGCCAGCCCAGCCAGCAGCAGTACCATGGCTAACGGCCGGCTCGAAGCGTTCAGCGACGGCGTGTTCGCCATCATCATCACCCTCATGGTGCTCGAACTGAAGGTGCCGCACGGCCGGCGCCACTCGCGTTCGTCAATCAGTGGATCGCCCTTCTACTGTGCGCGGCGGCGGCCCTGATCTGGCTGGTTCCGGATCGCCGGTTCGAGAAGCCATCCGCCGCTCCCTGAAAAAGTCCTGGATAATCGCGCGGCACTCGTCCTCGAGCACGCCGCCGATGGCCTCAAGGCGGTGATTCAGTGCGGGGAACTCGTGTGCGCTGGTCATGGAGACGATGGCGCCTGAGCGGGGTTCGATGGCACCGAAGACGAGAGTGCGAATGCGGGCGTGAACCATGGCACCCACGCACATCAGGCACGGCTCGACCGTGACATACATGGTCGCGCCGGTGAGCCGGTAATTCTTGAGCAATGCGGCCGCCGCGCGCATCGCCACGACCTCCGCGTGAGCGGTCGGATCGGTCGCGGCAATCGGCTGGTTGAAACCCGCGCCGACCACCACACCGTCAAGCACCACCACGGCCCCGACCGGCACTTCGCCGGCATTGCGCGCCTGCGCGGCTTGCGCCAGCGCCAGCCGCATGTAGTCGTCGTGATCCATGCGGTGATTGTAGCGGGCCTCGTCCGGCATGGCCACGGTGACCCTGTGGTCCTTGCAGCACGCCATGTCACGATGCGACGCCTGCCGTCCGCAGCAGGCAGAAAACAGGCGCATTTTCGATTCAAACGCGGACCAACGCGCGGAGAATCCACGCAATCCCACTCGCGATGTTGATATAATAGCCGTCCGATTCATGCGTCTGGAGGATTCGATGATCGTTCGCGTCTGTCGTCTCGCTGCCCTGTGTCTGTGTTGTCTCATCGCCGGCTCCTCTGCGAGCTGGGCTCAAGAGAGTCACCTCGATGCCGCGGGCGACGTCCCCAAATACGTCAAAGACCCCATCCCCCTCTACACCACTGCGCTCGGTCCCTTTAAGCGCCCCATCTCCACCAAGAACGCCGAAGCCCAGGCCTATTTCACCCAGGGCTTCCAGATGATGTACGCGTTCGCGCGCATTGATGCCATTCGCTCGTTCCGCGAGGCGTGGAAGCGCGACCCGGACTGCGCCATCTGCTACTGGGGCGAGGGCTGGGCGTGGGGCTCGTATCTGAACGGCCCAATGTCGGCCGAGCAGTCGCCCTTCGCATACGCAGCCATGCAAAAGGCCGTGAGCCTGAAAGACAAGGCCTCGCCGAACGAGCGCGCGTTCATCGAGGCGCTCAGCGTTCGCTACGTGAAGAATTTCGATGTCAAGACCCGCAAGGAACAAGACCAGGCCTACGCCGATGCCATGAAGAAGGTGGCGGACCAGTATCCAAACGATCTCGACGCCATCACGCTCTACGGCGATGCGCTGTTCCTGCTGGAGCCGCGCCGCGGCACCCGCGACATCAACCAGCCGAGCGTCAAGCGCCTCCACACGGTGCTCGAGACCGTGCTCAACAAGGATCCGAAGCATCCGGGCGCCTGCCACCTCTACGTGCACGCCACCGAATCCACCGTCGTGCCCGACAAGGCCGTGGCCTGCGCCGAGTACCTGGGCAAGACCATCCCCGGCGCCAGCCACATCAACCACATGCCGTCACATACCTGGAACGTGGTGGGCCGCTGGGCCGATTCGGTGCGCGCCAACCTCGATGCGTGGCATTCAGACCTGAAGGCTGATGCCGGTGAAGGCTTCGCGATCTATCCGGATCACAACCTGCACATGTTGCTGTTTGCCGCCTCGATGGACGGCCAGGGCGCGATCGCGACGCAGGCCGGCAAAGACTACACCAAGCGCACGAAGGACACGATGTACCAGGTGCTGACGCTCGTCCGCTTCGGCCGCTTTGGCGAGGTGGTCGAGATCACCACGCGCCCGGAACGTGAGATCCCGTCCGCGGCCTTCGATTTTTCGCAAGGCTATGCCAAACTCAAGTTAGGCGACGTCGATTTCGCCAAGGCCTATCTCGCCAAGGTGAAAAAGGTCGCGGCCACCTCCAAGCAGGAATTCCGTCAGCACTCGGCGGCGCGGCTCGGCGGCATCATGGCCGGCATTCTCGAGGGCGAGATCGCCCGCACCGAGGGTCACCTCGACGTCGCCATCGCCAACTTCGAGGCGGCGGCGAAGCTCGACGATGAACTGGAGTACGACGAACCCGAGCCGCTGCCATTTGCGGCGCGGCACTGGCTCGGTGCGGCGCTGCTTGAAGCTAAACGGTCGGTCGACGCCGAGCGAGTCTACCGCGAGGACCTCAAGGCTCACCCGCACAACGGCTGGTCGCTGCTCGGCCTGCAGCAGGCGCTGAAGGCGCAGGGCAAGACTGACGCCGCCGTGGACGAGGACCTGGCCAAGAGCTGGGCGCGCTCGGACACGTGGATTCGTTCGTCGCGTTTTTAGGTTCGCATAGTGCGGCCGGAGCGAGAGGAGACGGACTGTGGCAGCCTGGCATTCGCGTCAGGTGTGGGAGCGCATCGTCAGCGACATCGCCAAGCGCATCGGCAAGAAGAAACAGCGCGCCTGCGGCGTCTAGCCCGTGAGGGTGGTTTGCCGCCGGATCCCTGTGCTAAGCTTGACGGTCTGTCGCGCCCATAGCTCAGCTGGATAGAGCGTCTGGCTACGAACCAGGAGGTCGCATGTTCGAATCATGCTGGGCGCACCATTCGACAGTAGGTTCTTCATCCTGAAGAACTTATGAGGACGGTGCCGTGAAGCGAAGGTCCGAAAGGATGTTCTGGCTTCATGGCTACCCAACTCGAAACCCTCTTCCAACAGTTTCTCAAAGAGCGCAAATACCTTCGGAATGTCAGCCCTCAGACCATCGAGTGGTATGAGACGGCCTGGAAGTATTTCAACCGTTCTGCGACCCCCTGTCTCACCACCAGCACGTCTCTTACCAGAGAGAGCCTGGAGCAATTCGTCTACGGCTTGCGCGACCGTGGCGTTCGTCCTGTTACGTGCAATACCTGGCTGAGAGCGTTGAATGCATTCTGCCGCTGGCTTCATGAACGCGGCGACCTGCCGACCAAGGTTCATCTCAAGCCGTTAAAGGCCGAGAAGCGCCTGATTGCCACGCTTGAAATGGAAGCGATTAGCGCCATCGTCAGCTTCAAGCCGCCAACGGCTGTCACGGTGAACCTCAAACACGCAGACGGCCCCAGGAAAGGCCAGAAGGCGTTTGCATGGTGGCGCATCCACGCCCTAGCCTGCACCCTGCTCGACACTGGGTGCCGTGTTCAGGAGCTACTGGATGCCAGGGTCGAAGACTTCGACTTCGAGGACTTACTGTTGACCGTCGTGGGCAAGGGCGACAAGCAACGGCGAATTCCCTTCTCCATAGACCTGCGCCGTATCCTGTTTCGCTACCGCGACGAGCGCGGAAGATTCGGGATCTCAACGAACGAACCTCTGATGTTCCCCGTTCACGAAGGCGGGTCGTGGGATCAGCGCAACGCTCTTCGAGCCTTCTACCTCCTACAGAAACGCCTGAGCCTGGAGCCGGTTGGCTTTCATCGACTCCGACACACGTTTGCGACTGAATACCTTAGGCGAGGCGGAGATGTTGTGCGTCTGTCGAGAACGCTCGGTCATACGCAAATAACTACGACGATGCGGTATCTACATTTGTTGACCGAAGACCTGAGTGCCGCTCATTCGCGTATATCCCTGCTTGGTGCTGTTCGTGGCCGCTGAGCGTGAGCTGAAGCCACAGTTCCGTCGCCAGCCTCTAGAGGCTAACAACCGGAAGCGGGGGAGCAACAGACTGAAGAGCCAGGCGAAGAAGGCCCGAAAGACATCCACAAGTCCAGCCGTGCTAGGATTCGAAATCCACATGCCGCCTCCCTCCGAAGATCAGGTCGTCCTCTTCGTCGACATGCTTGGATTTGCGTCTCTGGTAGAGAGCACACCGAATGCCCTCGCGAAGTTAGAGCCTATATTCCAACCGCTGACCACGCTTGAAGCAGTCAGGCTGAGCAACAAACTGGGTAACAAGGGGCCATTGGTCGAGCAGTTCACACGTTTCCACATCGCGCTGGAAAAGCGAATTCGCGACAAGGTCAACAAGGGCATTACAGCAATCACCTTCTCAGACTCAGCCTTCATTCATCTTCCGCAGCCCGAGGCGGCGATTATCTTTGCGCGTTCGTTGATGCGAGAATTGGTCAAGAATCGGGAGCCAACTCGGATGGGCATTGGCTATGGGTCCTTCGCAGCGCTCCGCTTTTTTTCAGACTCAACCCCCGCTGCTCGAATTCATACAACTCAGTTCCTCGGCACGGCTGTCGTGCGAGCGCATGCAGCGGAGCAATCGGGTATCAAAGGCCTTCGAATACTGATTCACCCTTCGGCCATGAATGTCCTCCGTGATGAGGACCCGGCTTCATGGCTTAGCTTGGATGAGGGGAATGACGATGCGTGCGCCGAGGTGAACTATCTGTTCTTCAGCGGCGGTGGTCCCACCAAGACTGGCCCTGCCGCTATTCGTAACCGGCACGACGTGTATCGCGACTATGTCGACTCGATGCGGGATAAGGCACCAGCAAACAAGCGGCACTACTATTCGAACACAATCGCAGCATACGTTCGAATGCGTGACCACATGCTGAAACTCAGAAAGAAACAACTGCTCACCGACTGATGGGGTGCGTGGGCGCTGATGGAGGGTGTGAGACTCCAGGCAAATTTTGCTCCGAGGGCTTGGAGCTGGTCTGCTATCACCTGGACCTGGCTCAATGGTTTCCGGACACCGGACGGGTGAGTGTGCGATGACGACGATCAAACCAAAAGAACAGTTGCAATCGCTCGCCAAGACGCTTGCAGACGGCGGAACGCCACCCCGTCTAGCGGTCCGCGATTTCCTGTGGTGGTGGAACACCACCCGACGAAGCCATTGGGTTGTCGTTGAGATCAAGCAAGCCCTTGAGGATGCCGGCTTACGGACCGAACCAGATTTCGAGGACGCTCACCTCGATACCGAACTCGCCTTCGTGCCAGCAGCACTCCCTCGGCAGGCAGCCGCTGTTGCCAATCCGGTCGCCGCTCCGCCGATTCCACACGCCGCCGCTTACGCAGACCCGACGAACCGCATTAGCAAGCTCGCCGCAGCAAACAATCGACCGATAAGCGTCAAGCCCAACGCGACCTTGGCGGAGGTGGTCACGGTCTTGATGACCAATGCGTTCTCGCAGACACCGGTCATGACCACGGAACGGGACGTCAAGGGGATCGTAAGCTGGCAAACGATTGGGAGCCGCTTGGCCGTGGGGCGGGCGATAACATCGGCATCTGATGCGATGGAACCAGCCGTCGAGATCCGCTCGACTGAGTCAATCTTTGCGGCCCTCCCAGTGATTGTCGAGCACCAGTATGTCCTCGTCCGAGCCGCAGACCAACGCATCATTGGAATCGTGACGACTGCGGACATCGGGCTGCAGTTCAGACACCTTGCAGAGCCGTTTCTACTGCTAGGTGAAATAGAGAATCACCTCCGCAGAATCATCGACGCAAAGTTCGGCCCTGAGGATCTCGCCTCAGTAAGAGACCCTGACGACGCTAATCGAGTGATTACCTCCGGGACTGATCTGACATTTGGTGAATACCGGGTCTTACTCGAAGACCCTAGTCGGTGGGAGCGCCTCGCCATAGCCCTCGATCGCACTACGTTTGTGAAGTTCCTAGAGCGCCTTCGCACAATCCGTAATAATGTGATGCACTTTGACCCGGACGGAATTGCAGCCGTTGATTTGGAAGCACTGCGAGACGGCGTTAGGTTCTTGCGGACGCTACAAGCTATCGGCTCGCGCTAGGGCAAACCAAGGAGAATCATGCGCTGCACCTCCACTCAGAAGTCGATTGGTTACTTTCTAACCGAGCGGAACGTCATCAACGAGAGCCCGACCTACCAACGTGAGTCTGGGGTTTGGGGGCTAGAGAAGCAGCAGCTGTTCCTTGACTCGATGTTCAATGGCTATGACGTTCCCAAGATCTATCTACACGACACGAAGGGAGCGGACGCCCGATTCGATTACGCGGTGATTGACGGCAAACAAAGACTGGCTACCATTTGGGCATTTATGGATGGTGGGCTTTCGCTAGCAAACGACTTCGACTTGTTTGAGCCACGTCGAGATCACTCAGCCCCTCAGAAGGGATCGAAGTTCAGAGACCTTGACGACTATTGGCAGGAGTTCTTCAAAAGTCGGTCTCTGGATGTGGTGCTCGTGCAGGATGCCGATGAAGAGGATATCGAAGACCTGTTTTCTCGCCTCAATAACGGCGAGCCGCTGAATGCCGCCGAGAAGAGAAATGCGATGGGCGGCGATATGTGCTCATTGATCAGAGATGTGAGTGAGCACAAGTTTTTCACACAGAGAGCCGCGTTTCCCAACAAGAGGTATCAGCATTACGAGGTGGCGGCCAAGGTTTTACTGATCGAGAGCACCGAGGCTGCTGGCGGCTCACCATTTGTTGATCTAAAGAAGCGGTTCCTTGACAAGATGGTTCGGGATCGTAAGGTGATGGAAACAAAGACGCGCCTTCAGCTGCAAGAGCGCGTGACGACCCAACTGGACTCCGTTGCCCGTTTGTTTGGAAAGCACGATCCGATGCTTGCGAAACAGGCGTATCCTCCCGCCTATTACCTGTTCGCCAAGACGATGGAAAAGGAATATGCCCATCGGCAGCTATTTACTTGGATGAAGGCTTTCATTCCCGATTTCAACGCGAGGCGTCACGAGAATCTTGAGCTACCCGAAGACCAACGAGATTCGGTGATCATTGAATTCAGTCGGCTGATGCAACAGGGCACGAATGACAAGAACAGCCTCGAAATGCGGGTATCCATCCTGCGTCGGTATTTCTTGCAAGAGCACCCTGACATAGAGTTGAGGGACCGCAAAAGAGGGTTCTCGCAAGAAGAGAGAGCGGCCATTTACTTCCTCTCTGGTAAGCGCTGCGCCAAATGCCGCAAGAATTTCACAGAGATCGAAGAAATGCATGCGGACCATGAGAAGCGATGGGCCGAGGGAGGCAAGACAAGTCTCAAGAATGGTCGGGCTCTCTGCGAGACTTGCAATTTATCCAGCTGACGCCTCTAAGAAGCCTTTGCGCCAGTCTGCCTGGACCACTGCCACCCCTACGGGGAGGAGTGCCCGTAACTAGGTAGCCGGTACAGCCCGCTTCTTCTTGCGCTTCTTGGCCTGTCGCTGCTTGCGCTTGTTGCCGGTCTGGAAGCAAAGAGTCGAGCACCACTTCCGCGTACCCGTGATCTTGCCCTTGGCAAGGAAAGGGCCCTTGCAGTGCTGGCACACTCTCACCTTTCCGGCCTGTAGCTCCAGCAGGGCACCAAACGCCATCGCTGACATGGTTGATGCGGCAGCCCATTCAACTGTGCCGCTCTTCCTTCCGGCCCCGATCCAGCGAAGTTGACCGTTGCTAGACAGGGCTTCGAGTCGCTGCTTGGAACCGGCCTTCGCCTCCTTCAGGGCTTCGAGCATCCAGGTTGCGGCTCTGAGCCAGGACGATACCGACTCACCGTAGTGTTGCCAAAACTCTGGCGACAGCGGCTCTGGAATAGGAGCGTTTGCCGGTAGGGTTGGGAAGAATGCTCTCAGGTCATCCAGATTCGCGCCTTCGATTCTCTCGCTACCTAGCCGCCGCAAGAGCGCCAGCGAACGCCAATCGGCATCGGGAACCAGTTCGCCTTCATTGTCCTCGTAGTCTTCGGCTGCGGCTACTTGCGCGTCCGGGTCGTAGTGCGGGACACCAACATTGCCGAGATACCAATACGTAGCCTGCTCGTTCCGTTCGACGGCAATCCAGCGCCCCGTTTCCCGCCGATAAATGGTCTGGACGGGCATGACGGTGTAGTGGGTTGTCTCCCCTGGCTCGGCCTCAGGATTGGTCTGGCGCTGCTCGTAAAGGCCAGGCAATCGGACTTCCACAAACTCTTCCAGGAAGAGCCCCCAGAGGCCCCACTCCCCGCACCAATCAAGTAGCAATCCTTCGGCCTTAGAGGACAATTTGCCGTCCTTGTAGCCCTCCAGAACCCGCTGATGGACACCGGCCAATCGAGCCCAATTGCAGCGCTCAATCTTCCGAAACCTAGGATTGGGGCTGGCTCCAGTAGCTGGAAGAACGGTCCCTTCGTGGACGCGATAGGTGCTGGCTGCGGGCCAACTGATTTGAAACATACGGGTTACAGACTATTTTGTCGTCCATAACAAGTCCATATTTTATTATGGACGCCGCCCTGTCATTATTCCACCCTTGGAAGGGCTCATTCGCAGACCAATTGGGGGCTGCCTCTGGGGCTCAATAAGGAGCAGTTTGTATGGACACAGTTCAACTAAACGTGCGGCTTGGCTCAGCCGCGAGAAAGCGACGGAGGCGACCCCGAAAGGGCAAGGGCCAGCCCGTCGCACAGCCATACGCCAGTCAGCTTCACAGGCAGGTCAAGTCACAACCCGACGACCCTCACCACTTGGCGAAGGTGGTGATGGATAAGAGGTTCACTTCGCAGGGCGAGCCAATCCTGGCTTTCTGGCAAGGACTGATCCTTGAATGGAAGCAGGGCCGCTATCTAGAGGTTCGCAAAGACACGCTGGAGAACCACGTCAATGCCATCACCTTGGCTGAGTTCGACAGAGTGGCTCAACGGGAAGGTAAGCCGAGGCGGAAGGTTAGCCAAGCTGTAATCGCGAACACCATCAAGGCGCTCGAAAGCACCCGAATGGTGGAAGCGGAAGCCATGCCTATCTGGCTCGGGCCGGAAGGTCGCGCAGACTACTTCGCCTTCCAGAACGGGTTAGTCAGCTTCGAAGGGGCCATGAGCGGTCAGCCGAATCTGATCGGCGCCACCCCCAAGTGGTTCTCAACGACCTGCTTTCCGTTCTCGTTCGACGTGAAGGCTGAATGCCCGAAGTGGGAGGCGTTCTTGTCTGAAGTCCTTCCTGACGACGATAGCCGGCTCTTGCTTCAGCAGGTATTTGGCTACTTGTTGAAGGCCGACACTTCCCTTCAGAAGTTCTTCATCTTTGAAGGCAAGGGCGGCAATGGGAAGGGCGTCGTGACGAGCCTACTGACATCGCTGCTAGGTGCGGACAATGTCAGCAGCGTTGCGCTGGAACAGTTCGGGGAGAGGTTTGCTCTGGCTCCAACGATTGGCAAGTTGGTGAACATTGTTCACGAACTCGACAAGCCAGGAGCATTGGCGGAAGGAACGTTGAAGTCTTTCGTGGCAGGTGACCGCATCACGATTGACCTCAAGCACCGTCTACCGGTGACGACAAAGGCAACCGCCCGTTTGCTCATCACGACGAATGAGTGGCCGGAATTTAGGGACAGGAGCGATGGGATCACTCGAAGACTGATTCCGCTGAGATTCCCTGTCCAGATTGCGCCCGAGAAGATGAACCCGGCGCTCTCAAGAGAACTGGAGGCGGAACTTCCAGGCATCCTTAACTGGGCACTGGACGGGCTCAGGAGCCTCAAGCACGCAGGAGCATTCGCCGTCCCTCAGGCTTCGGCGGCATTGCTTGAGGAGCTAAAGCCAGCGGCGGATAGCGCGGAGAGGTTCCTAGCCGAACATTGCGAAGCCTCGCCGGGAGTCACCCTAATCACCGACGACTTGTATCAGCACTATTTGTCGGTCGGTGAGCCAGCAGCCAAGGTCTCGAAAACGCGCCTCGGAGAGGCTATTCGTCGGGTGTTCCCTAATGCCAAGCCAGTCAGGGAACCTTCGGGCCCCCGTCGTTATGGCTACAGCGGGGTGAAATTAAGGGATCCGTCTAGGCCGTCTGGACAGAATCCATCCTTATCTCCACATTCACAATTGAGTGAATTAGAGAATAAGTTGCAAGTGGCCTAGACGACCCAGACGGAACAAACCCGGACTGAGAAATTATCTCGGTTCGGGCTCCCTCCCCTGAGGTCTACTCCACCACCCGATCCGACGTCGCCTCCTGCGCATAAGTGGTAGGCTACTTTCAGCGATGGATCCTGAGTTGAAAATCATGGCGCAATTCGCCGCAGGATCTGCTGTCCTCTTGACGTTGTTTGCCTACGCAACGAGGAACGCTCGATCGCCAATGTGGGACCCAGGGAATCCTGCGATGTGGATTTCGATTGCCGGCCTGTCCTTCATTTGGGGAGCATTGGCGGCTTTTGGGTAGTTGCTCGATCCTCGTCACACTCAACCCAGCGACGGCCACGGCTGTAGCCTTCCAGAATTATTAGCGAAAACTTGACGCCCTTTGTCGTGTAGCTGGGCCTGCCACCCGGCAGCAAGGGGTGGGGGGGACTAATTTAGGCTCCAGGGGGCTCCAAATGCCGCATCTGACCCGCATTTGCACGGGGGAAACGAACCTAGATCTCACTCCCAAGGAACTACCGATGAAAAGAACACCGAGCCGAGCGCTGGCGATTACATGCGCGTTCCTATGCCTTGCGAGCCTAGCCACGGCTCAAGAACTGTCCCTTGAACAATTGCGTCTGCGAGCCGACAAGGGTGACGTGAAGGCCCAGGTCGAACTTGGGCTTCGTTACTTCATTGGGCGCGGCGCGAGGCAGGACGATGACCAAGCAGAGCGATGGCTACAGCGGGCAGCCGCGCAGGACGATCTGAAAGCCTACGTAGCCCTTGGGTGGTTCTACATCAACGCCAGCAGGCCCAAGACAGATCGTGAGCGGGGAGTGGCGCTGTACCGGGTTGCAGCCGAGAGGGGCGACATCGAGGCCATGTATAACCTCGCGGAGCAGTACAACCTTGGTCGGGGAGTCCCGACAAATGAGTCTCATGCCGAAGCCGCCGTACGATGGTTCCGCAAGGTGGCCGACTTTGGCGATCCGCAAGCCATGAACGAGTTGGCCCACCTGTACGAGGACGGAAGAGGCGTGCGTCGCGATTACATCGAGGCTTACAAGTGGTGGAGCATCGCCGTCACCAGAGCCACACCGCCGGATCGACAGCGTTATAAGCAGGACCGTGACTTAATGGCCGGTGACAGCATGACTCCCAATCAGATTGGCACCGCTCGACTACTCGCCAGGGAATGGCTGTCGGCATTCGCGAAGCGCAAATAGCACCGTTTGGTGTGGGTGGGGCCTCGCCAAAAGGAACCCATAAACGACCTTCGACTGAAGCGACTTATACTCGATTTCTCCACGAAGAGACGAGGCTCGCGAGGTAAAATAGTGTCGGACTTCGCAAACGACGAACGCCTACCCTTTGGGCTACGAACCAGGAGGTCGCATGTTCGAATCATGCTGGGCGCACCAACTGTCGCCAACCTGTGCCATCTCGGTTGGCTACGGTTGGCAAGCCAACCAACCATAACGCCACGCGAAGGTTGTCCACGCGGGCCTCGTAGCACGGATTTGCTGATCAGGCATAATCTGAAGCATGACGCTTCCGTACGCAAAGACACTTTTCACAGCGGCAACAATCGTTCTCGCCACTGCCGTCGCTCTCGGTGGACAAACATCTCCACCACAGGCCGCCCCACCGCCGGCCGGAACCCCCGCGACGATTCCCCCGACGGTGGTCGCGGCGGCGGACAAGATCGCCAACGATCCGCAAGTCCTGGCACTGCTCAAAGACCAGAGCACGGATGCGGCTGCCAAGGCACGATGGAACCAGTTCCTCGAGCTCGTTCGCATCCCCTCGCCGTCGCGCCAGGAGCATCTGAAGGCGGCCGAGATTCATCGCCGGCTGGTGGCGGAATGGGGGTTCTCGCGGCCTGAAGTGATGACGCGCGCCGATGGGATCATCGAAGCCAGCGATACGAACATCGTCGACGGCCTTCCGGTCTACAACGCGTGCGTGGTGGTCAAGGGGTCGTACTCGGGTCGCGCTGACGCTCAGCACTACAAGGGCCAGTTTCCCAAGGTGCTCGTCGAGGGACACATCGACGTCGTCAACCCCGAAGAACTGCCGAAGGCGGGTGACCCATCTATCCGCATCAAACTCCAGCCGTATGGACAGCCAGTGGTCGCGACCCCGGCGGAGCTGGCCGCGATTCCCGATGAACTGTCGTTCGACGCCGCGGGGCGGGTCGTCGAGAACGACAACTACGCCACGGCCAGTAAGGTCTTCGCCAATGCGAAAGAAGCCGAAGCCGGCGGAGGGGTGCGCATCTATGTGCCGGGGTACGGCGACATGATGCCCAGCACATCAAATGCCTTTGTCCTCGCAACCGCGATGAAGAAACACAAGATCCAGCCGGTCTACGACATCTGGATCTGCGGCACTGCCGGTGAAGAAGGCAAGGGCAACCTGGCAGGCGTCAAACAGCTCTACGGCTTCGACCAGAAGGCCGGCACCGGCTCCAATCCCCTCAACATCGTCGCCAACTTCGGCCTCGAGGGCGGCGGTACCGTCAACTTCATCGGCAGCTATCGTTTCGAAATGAAGTTCAAGGCGCCGGTGCCTCGCGGGGGCGGGAACGGTCCAAGTGCGCCTGAGGCCATGGCCGCCGCGATCGCGAAGATTGCCGACGTCAAGACCCCGTCGGAGATCCGGGAAGGTGCTCCGCGCACCACCTACACCGTCGGCCGCGCCAGCTGCGAGCCACCGCCGGCCGGCGGCACGGTCGTGCCGAGCTGCTCGCTCGAAGTTGACATGCGCTCGACGCGCAAGGAACCACTCGAGGTGATGCGCCAGACGATCGAGCCCATGTTCCAGGCGGGCGCGTCGGCGGAGAACGCCAGGTATGGGCGCAAGGATGGCGGCCCCGAAGGGATCACCCTGGAGCTGATGTGGTATGGCCTGCGGCCGGCGTTTGTGGCCGACAGCGTCGATAACGTCGCGGTGCATGCGGGCCTTCAGTCGGGCATCCAACTGGGGGTCCTCACGTCGCCGATGGTGGGCACTGGATCCGGGAGCTTGAACGACAACGTGCCGGCCAACACCGGCATCCCGACCTACCAATTCACCCTGGCGTCATCGGCCGCCGGCGCTGGCGTACATGCGTTCTGGGAGTGGGGCACTCGAGGCGCGCCTGCGACGGAGGTCGCCCGCATGCACCGCGTGCTCACGGCCGCGTTGATCGTGTCGGGATTCCACGCGGCGGACGGCACCGTCGTGCCACCAGCCATTGGCCCAATCGGCAAGCGGACGCGCGAAGTCGCGCGCTAACACTGGAGCATCTGATCATGAAGCGTCTGATGTATTCGCTCGCATTCGTCGTCGCCGTCGCCGCGACCGGCACCCCTGCCTTCGCCCAACAGGCGGGAAATTTACGTGTCGAGTTTCAGGGACCTGGGGGCCATAGTTCCGGCGCCTATGGGCGCGTCAGCGCCCTGCACGCCGCCGCTCGTGCGGTCATCCTGATGCAACAGGCACTGCCCTCGGGCAGTTACCAGATCACGAACCTGACCGGCGGGAACTCGGTCAATTCGATCGCGTCCGACGGCCTCATCGAGATGAAGCTGACCGCCGCCAATGCCACCGCGTACCAGAAGCTGGTAGCCGCCGTGACGAACGCGGCGGCTGACGGCGCCGCCGCTGAGAATGCGTTTCGAGGCGTGAAGGCCGGAGACGTGACGAGCGGAGCGCCGGCGACGGTTCGGTCTGTCGTCATGCCGTTCTGAAGGGCAGAACGCCCTCCATTGTCAGAACGTGAACTGCATACCAAAGCGCAGGTAGCGGCCAGTCTGAATCGCCTGCGGGTTCATCCACACCCGGGTCGCCGGGTTGGCGCCGAAGGTTTCGCTGAGCACCGTCACGGTACCGGCGTTGAGCAGGTTGAAGATGTCGAGCTGGCCCTGCATCTTGTAGCGTCCGCCGAAGCGGAAGGACTTCGACAGTCGCACGTCGAGGTTGTTGATGGTGTCGCGGAACGAGGTGTTGCGCTCGATCAGATTGACGTTGATCTGCGTGGCGCCCGCGGTGCTGCCGATGATCGGCCGGTCGGCAATGGCCGCCGTCACGGGGTAGACCGCCTGGATGTCGGCGCCCGGCCGTGACGTGAAGCTGCCGCTCAACTGGACGTCCCACGGCAGCGGGTAGGTGCCGGAGAGCTTGAAGATGGTCCGGTACGGGCTCAGCGGCTCGCAGAAACGCAGCTGATTGGGATCGTCCCGCTGGTCGCAGTTCGCGGTGGCCAGATCATCGAACGTCACGCCGCCGAGCAGCATGCCGCCGCCATCGAGCCGGGCCGTGACGAGCGCGTCGAAGCCGTTGTAGGTGCGCGCATTCAGTGCCGAGTAGGTGCGCACGTTGTCGCTTGGTGCGCCGACCTTGGCCGGATTGAGCGTAAACATCTCGATCGGATAGCCGCCGCCGCCCGGCAGGCGCGCGTCGAGCGGCGCCGTGATTGTGAAGGGCGTCCAGTCAGCTACGCCCAGATTCAGGTTGTCGGTCAACGCCAGGTTGCCGAACGTGCGGCGGTGATAGCCGACCGTCATCGCCATGCGCTCGACCAGCTCGTGCTGCACCGAGACGCCGTACTCCCAGTTGGATTCGCGCTGCAGCTCGGGGTCGGGACGAATCGTGCCCGAGGCCTGGCCGAAGTTGGCGGTGCCGCCAATCACCTCGCTGCGCTGCAGGTTGCCCGAGGCATCGAGCACCGACCGGTTGCCGTCCAGATCGACCCAGCTGCGCACTTCGCTCTGCACGGTCAGCGTGTTGAAGAGCTCGGCGTAGCCGAGCGCCGCCGAGGCGAGGTACTTGCCGGCGCTGGCCTTGACCGCCGTCTTGCCGTTGCCAAAGACGTCCCAGGAAGCCGCCAGCCGGGTCGACCAGTTCTTCCAGTTCGGCACATCCTCCACCGCCGGCCGCTGGCGGGCCGTCACCCACGTGCTGGCGGGCGCCGAGACCGCCGGCACCTCGGCGTTGAAGTAGTCGTAGCGCGCGCCGAGGTTGATGGTCACGCGGTTGAGCGTCCAGGCATCCTGCACGAACACGCCGAAATCGGCATTCAGCCGCTCGATCGACTCGTCGATGGGGGTGTTGCGCACGGCCACCTGGGCCGGCAGGTTGTTGTTGAACCGGAGCTGCGCGATGTCAGCGTTGTTGGGCGTCGGCCAGCTGCGGGTGCGGTTACCCCACAAGTGGTTGAACCCGCCCTTGAGCGAGTGGCTGCCGGTGACATAGGCGGCCGACGCCCCCACCTGGTAGTTCTTCGTGGCACTCAGCGACGGGGCGGCGAAGGTGCCGGATGACACGCCGTTCGCGATCTCGAATTGCGGCAGGTCGTTCGCGCTGAAGCCTGGCTGGCGCTCGCGCAGAAAGCTCAGGTCGTACATCGTGAAGCCGGCGTCGAGCATCAGGCGATTAGTGGCCGTGCGGGTCCACTTGATCTGCGGCGTAAATCCTCTCGGGGTGTTCAGCACGTGCGACGCCGACAGCGTCGTCGTCGCGCCCAGCCCCTCGAACCGCTGGGCGTTCATCTGCTTGTCGAGGTAGACGCGGACCTTGTCCTTGCTGCCGGCCTGCCAGGTGAGGCGGGTCACGTAGCTGTAGTTGGGCCACTGTTTCTGAAAGCCCTGCGTGCGATCGGGCAGCGTGACGTAGTTCTTGGTATCGGTCAGTTTGTAGGTGAAGTAAAACCACAGCGCGTCGCGCTTGATGGGCCCGCCAACCGAGGGGTTCAGCTCATAGGTATACGCAATCCCCAGGGGCTCGGGGATGTAGACCTTCACCTCGTCCGAGCGGTTGTCGCTGGCGAGCGGGCCGTTGGCGCCCTGCAGGAACACGATGCCCGAGAACTTGTTGCCGCCGTCACGCGGAATCATGTTGACGCGCAGCCCGCTCTGGGCGACCTCGGCGCTTTGGGCGCCGGTCTCGTAGGAGATCTCCTGGGCCATGCCGTCGTTCAGGTAGATGCCACTGAACTGGCCGCTGCCTTCGAGCAGGTTGAGCCGCATGCCGTCGACCATCACCACCTGATCGGCGGCCTGCGACCCGTAGATCGTCATACTGGTCTGGCCAGACCCGACCGCGGTGACGGTCGTACCAGGAATCAGGTTGGCCCGAGCCTGCAGGCTGCGGGTCGAGGTCGGAATGGCGTCGAGCATGTCGCGGTTGACGACCACTGCCAATCGGTTGCCGCTGACATCAACCACCGGCGAGCTGCCGGTGACCACCACGGTCTCGGCCAGCGCGCCAACCTCCAGGTCGGCCGACACCGGCGCCGTAAAACTGCCCTGCAAGACGACCCCGTCACGTCGCACGGTCTTGAAGCCCGTCAGGGTGAAGGTCACCGAGTAAGTACCCGGCGGCAGGTCGACGATGCGAAACTGACCGGAGCCGTCGGAAATGGCGCTGCGGACCCGCTCGATCAACGCCGGGCTCGACGCCTCGACCGTCGCGCCCGGAAGGGCCGCCGCCGAACCATCGCGCACAATGCCGGCAATGGCCGCCTGGCCGTACGCCGCTGACGGAGCCAGCCCCATCCACAGACCAGCGACCGCGACACCGAACATGAAACGACGCATCTGCACCCTCCAGGTTGGATCGCCGCGCGAGGCGGCCTGATGCGGCGGACTATAGCACCGTTGTCGGCGGCGACGACTACTGGCGGCTGCCGGGGCGTGACAGCCCGTGGCCCAGCTCGAACATGCCTGGCAAGGCAATCGGCAACTTGCCGCCAATCGCCATCTCACCGGCCAGCGCCTTGATGGCGGCGCGCTCCGAGGCATCGGAGAAATCGTAGGTCAGCATTACCGCCGGCGCCTCTGGCATCCCCATCGCGGTGTAGGGATTGCCAAACAACACCGACACGAACGGCTGCTTGCGCCGCTCAGTCGCGCGGGCGAGGTCTTTCAGGAATTGCTCAAGCTGCGGCGCCAGGTCCAACCGGCCACTGCCCGAAGAGGCGCGGACGTAGATACCCGCCACCACCGCGTCGTATTTCGCAGCGAGCGTGCGGACCAGGTCCAGCTCCGTCGGGGTAGTTCGGTCGGAGATTTCAAATGCCTCGGTGGCCGCCCACCGCGCCTTGAGCTCGGGAATCATCGTCCGGCTCGGCGCGGCAATGCGCCAGCCAGACGGGTAGTCGAGCACCGAGAGGTACATCATGCTGCCAGTCCGCGGCGTCGTCAGCGGCACCATGGCGCGCTCGTCCTTGATCAGGGTAATGGCGCGGTCGCTGACCGCTTGGGCCACCGCTTCGTGCTTGCGGCCACCGGCCAGCAAGGCTGCTGTTTCGAGGTTGACCGTGCGCGTCTTGTGCAGACCCAGTCGCGCCTTCGACTCAAGCAGGCGACGGACGGAGCGCTCGACCTGAGTACGAGGGATAGTGCCGTCCTTCACAGCGGCAACCAGTGCGGTGGCGGCCACCGCGGAGTCGGGCGAATCGAGAATGGCATCCACGCCGGCTGTCACCGCCAGCACCGCGGCTTCACCGGGCGATGCCATCTTGGTGATGGCCGCCATCTTCATGGAATCGGTGAAGATCAAGCCATCGAACTTCATCTGGCCGCGCAGCACGTCGCCAATGATCACTGGGCTGAAGGTGGCGGGCCGCTTCTCAGGATCGATCGCCGGCATCTCCATGTGCGCCACCATCACCCCGGCGGCACCGGCCGTCATGCCGCCCTGGAACGGCGGCAACTCGACGGCGTCGAGCCGGCTGCGCGGATGCGCGATGATCGGCAAGCCCAGGTGCGAATCGACATCGGTGTCGCCATGACCCGGGAAATGCTTGAGCGTGGCGAGCATGCCGGCTTCCTGCAGACCGGTGACCCAGCCGTTGACCATCGCGCCGACGCGAGCAGGATCTTCACCGAACGATCGAATGTTGATCACCGGGTTACGCGGGTTGTTGTTCACATCCGCCACCGGCCCGAAGTTGACATGGACGCCAATGGCGCGGCTCTCGAGGCCCACCACCTTGCCGGCTTCATACGCGAGCCGCGGATCGCCGGTGGCGCCAAACGCCATGGCGCGCGGAAACCTGGTGGTGCCGGCGACGCGCATGGCCACGCCCCACTCGAAGTCGGCGGTGGTCAGCAGCGGCAACGCCGAGGCCGCCTGCAGCCGGTTGAACAGCGACGCCAACTCGAGCGGCTGGCCGAGAATCACCGGGCCATAGGTGTTGTTCAGCATCACGTTCGGCATCGGCTCGGTACCGCCAAACGCGATCAGCCCGCCGATGTGTGACTCGTGGATCAGCTTGACCAGCGCTTCATACGAGTCGCTGTCGCTACTGAGATAGGTGGAGTTGAGCGGCGCGAAGATCATCTGCCCCACCAACTGCTCGAGGGTCAGCTTCTTGAGTGTCGCCGCCACCCACTGCTGGGCAGCCTGGTCGAGCGCCGGCTGCGCCGTCGGCGCCATGGTGGCCAGCAGCAGGATCACCGTCAGCGGCAGCAGCCGTTTCATCGCCACCACTATAATCGACGGGTGAGCCACACCGAACACCAGGCGCTGGCGCCCGACCGGGTGCGGGTCTTTGTCCTGACCGTCAGCGACACCCGCACCGACGAGACCGACACCGCCGGCCGCGCCATCATCGACCTGCTGCTCGACGCCGGCCACGCCGTGGCGGGTAAAGCGATTGAGCCGGACGAACCGGCGCGCGTCGCGGAACTGGTGCGCCAGCAGGCCGCCATCGCCAACGTCGACGCCATCATCACCACCGGCGGCACCGGACTCACCAGCCGCGACAGCACCTTCGAAGCCATTGACGCGCTGCTCCACAAGCGCTTGCCCGGTTTCGGCGAGCTGTTTCGGATGCTGAGTTACCACGACATCGGCGCCGCCGCCATGCTGAGCCGTGCCTGCGCCGGCACCATCGGTCGCGTGATTGTGATCTCGCTCCCGGGTTCGGAGAAGGCCGTGCGTCTTGCCATGACGAGGCTAGTGATTCCAGAACTGGGCCATTTGGTTCAGCAGGCCCAGAAGTGAGAAGTGAAAAGTGAAAAGTGAGATGCGGCCTATCAAGGACACGATTCCGCTCGAGGAAGCGCGGCAGCTGATCGCCGCGGCGTGCGGGGCGATCACGCGACGCGAACGGATCGCGTTGCTCGATGCCAACGGCCGCGCCGCCGCCGTGGACGTGCTGTCGAGGCGCGACGTGCCGCCGTTTTCACGCGCCGGCATGGACGGCTACGCGGTGATCGCCGGCGACACGGTCGGCGCCAGCCGCTACGACCCCAAACCGCTGCGCGTGATCGAGAAGGTCTATACCGGCCAGATGCCGACGCTGACGCTCACGCCAGGCACGGCCGTCGAAATCGCCACCGGCGCGCCGATGCCCGCCGGCGCGGATGCCGTCGTCATGGTGGAGGAAACCGAGAGAGCCGGCGACGAGGTGCGGATCCAGACGCCGGTCTATCCCCGCCAGAATGTCGGCCGCCAGGGTGCCGACATCGTGATTGGCCAGACCGTGATTCGCGACGGCGAGATCCTGAACCCGAGCCGCATCGGCGCGCTGGCGGCACTCGGCCTCGGCGAGGTCGAGGTCTACGCGAAACCCACCGTGGCGATTCTCTCCACCGGCAACGAAATCGTCGACCCCGGCCAGGAGCTGCAGCCGGGACAGATCTACGACATCAACAAGTTCACGCTGAGCACGATTATCCAGGAACACGGCGGCGTGCCCAGGCTGTTCACGACCACGCAGGACACGATCGAGGCGCTCGAGGAAGCAGTCGATACGGCGCTTGGGCGCCGAAGCCCTGGCCAAGGCGGCTGCGAGATGCTGGTGTTCTCCGGCGGCAGTTCGGTTGGCGAGCGTGACCTGATTCTCGATGTGATCGGCCGCAAGGGCGAGATCCTGTTTCACGGCATTGCGGTCAAGCCCGGCAAGCCGACGGCGTTTGGCATCATCGAGGGCAAGCCGATGTTCGGCCTGCCGGGCTACCCGACCTCGTGCCTCTCGAATGCCTACCTGCTGCTGGTACCGGCGCTGCGGGCGATGGCACGCCTGCAACCGCGTCACACGCATACGGTGAGCCTGCCGCTCGGCCAGCGGATCGTCTCCACCACCGGCCGGCACCAGTTCTATACCGTGAGGATCGTCGATGGCCAGGCGATGCCCGCGTTCAAGGCCTCCGGCGACATTACCTCGATGTCGCAGGCCGACGGCTACATCGAGATCCCGGCACAGACCGAGATCGCCGAGAAGGGCGAGACCGTAGACGTCAAGCTGTTTTAACCCGGCTGCGCCATCACCGGCGTGACGGCGTCCTGATCCTGCTCGCCGGTCCGGATGCGAGCGATGGTTTCGATGGGCATCACCAGGATCTTGCCGTCACCGACCTCGCCGGCTCGGGGCGGCATGAGGATGGCGCCGGTGGCGCCGAGCGCCAGTACCGACGCCCCGGATGTCGGACTTGCGTTCGCGCCGCGGCGGCACGTACCGACTGACGCCGCGGCGATTCACAAAGAGCGGCTCCTTGCTGACGCGCGGCACGACCACGGGCCGGCCGCTCGACATGACCAACGAGTCCCACACAGAAGACAAAGAGTTACAACGCAAATACAGCTATCAGTAGGTAGGTTTATAAAAATGTAGTCTTTCTGGTGTCTGCGACATTCACGCCGGCGCCGTGTTCATCGCGACGACCAGCCGTAGAACAACCCCACGCCCAGGGTCTGCTGCCAGTGTCCGGCCGGGCCCGTCCCGGTGGGAAAGAACTCGGCCGTCGATCGGTCGACGCGATACTCCACCCGGGCTGACAGCCCCGCCGCGATCGCGCGTTGCATCGTGATGGTGCCTTCGACCACGTCCTGTGCGACGCCGGTCGAGGCGCCTTGCGGATCGGCGAACCACTCGACGCGGGGCGCCAGCGTCCACTTCGGTGTCAACTCTGCGCGCACGGCCGCCGCCACGCCGTGCCAGCCGACACCGGGTCCCAACCCGCGGTCGCGCACGTAGTCGGCGTTCAGTTGCAGCTTGACCTGTGGCGTCACCGTCACGGTCACGATCGCATCGAGCATGTTGCGCCAGCCATCGACGTCGGTCTGCTCGGCGCCGCCGATCCAGGTGCCGACGAGGCTGACGCGGTCGGAGGGAGCGACCAACACCTGTGTGCCAAACGACTTGGCGTGGTTGTTGTCCTTCACGTTGTTCCAGCCGTTCAGCAGGAACCCCGTGGCCGAGACCTGGTCGCTGACGGCGTAGCTCGCGCGGACGCCAGCGTGATAGTAGGGAACAGCCCACGAGAACAGCAGGCTGCGCGAGTAGTTCCAGTTATCCTGCGTCTCGATCACTTCCGCACCGGCCGGGGTCACGAACTTGCCGGCGTCAATCGTGAGGCCCGAACCAATCGGCGCGCGCACGCTCAGATAGGCCTGCTGGACGTATTTCAGGCCGGACGGTCCGGGCTCTGGCGCCCCCACCAGATTCGCCGTCGGTCCGGCGCCGAGGTCGGCGCGGAAGCCCACCGCCACCTGAGCCGAGGTTTTTCGCTCGAATGCCACCTCGGCGTAGTTCATCCGAACCTGGCCACTCCGGGTATCGAAGTTGCGCAACAGGTTGTCGCCGTCAGATGGATGGTTGGCGTTGGCCATCACATACGCGTCGCCAAGACCGAAGACCGTGATGCTGCTGAGGAATGAGCCGGTGCGGCCCGGTGGCGGCGGGGGCACGGCGGGCTGGGGCTGTTCACTGGCCGGCGGGCTGGCCGCCGGCGACTGGGCGCGCGCCACGGCCGGTGTCGCGCCAACGATCACCGCCACCCACGCTGCTAACAACAGCCTTCGACCACCGATCGGTACGAGTTGAATTGAGCGACTCACATGACCTCCTGGCAGATGTCTCTCCACACCGTGTGCCACCGGGAAGACCGGCAGGCCGCCGTGCGTTAACGCCCTTGGGTATAACGAGTTGTCTCGGTCCCGGTCATCGATGCGTCGAACGCATCACAACAATTGCAGGGCCTTCCGGCGCAGGCGTGACATTCTTGTCAGCCACGGACCAAGAACAGCGCGCTAGCCAATCGCGCGGCGGTCGTTCAGCCGCAGCCATCCCGACGCGATTCGATAGATGGCCCAGCAGCCCAGCGCGAACAGGCCGACCGCCCAGATGGCGAAGCCCACCAGCACGACGACCAGCATCAGGCCAATCACGAACACCGCGCACGCCCACATCAGCGAGAACCAGAAGGTTTGAATCTGCCAGGTGAAGTGCGACTCGAGCCAGGTGCCGCGGGCATCGCCGCGCTTCACGTAGTTGATGAGCACCGCAATGATCGACGGCCAGCCGAAGATGAACGTGCCAATCACGGTGGCCGCGCCGAACGCGCCAATCGCCAAGCCGAGCGCGTGCAGGCCGTAGGTCACGTGCGTAATCGTCACCAACGACGCATCGGGTTCACGAGTGGGGATGGGGGGGATGGGGTCGCTCATCGAACTATCGCTCCTTGTTAAAACCGAATGACGTTCTCAAGGTACCAGAAGGTGAGACGCGTGCCACTGAAGTGCTGCGTTACGACCTCACCGCCCCACAGGGTCCCAGCATACGCGTTCACCGACCAGTATTTCTTGAGCGGCACCTCCACCGTGGCATCGAGCGCGGTGCCCAGGCTCAGGTGCCCACCAGCCGCGCGGCCGGAGAACCCGAAGTAGCGCCCGGTGCTGGAGGTGGCGCCGCTGCCCTGATACCAGAGATCGTCGGCACTTGCCAGGCCGAGTGCATGTACTTCGATACGGGTCGTCACCCCGCCGGGTTCAAACCACGCCTGCACGAACGCGTCGGTCAGGTTGACCTGCGCGTAGGTCGACGACAGCGCGTACTTCCGCGACGAGGGCAGCATCGGGAAGAAGGTGCCATGCCGGCCATCATCCGGATCGCCGTCGCCAGACGCCCACAAGTAGCCGGCGCGCAGCCACGGCTGGCCTGGGGCACGGGTCCAGCGATGCCCAACTTCCGCAGCGACACTGCCGGCGCGATGCGACTGGCCATACCAGTCGCCGGCTTCCGCGGCCGCCCAGATCACCGTGTCGAGCTCACCGTGGCGGGTCGGCGTGACACCGGCGTGCGATCCACCGAAGGCCGTGATCGTGACGTCGACCGGCCGCTCGCGTGAACCGGTGTTATCGACCACGGCGGCCTCCGCGCGGCGGTCGCGATAAAGCGTGGCGAACGCCTGCCACTCGCGGGATTCAGCTTTCCTGATGAAGGCGGCGTGGACCACCTGCACTTGCGGCATGGACAGGTTGGTGGATTCCTCGAAGCCGCCCTGCGTCGGCAGAAACGCCGCAGCCGTGGCATGCCAGCCGGGCCGGTCCACGTCGAGCCGCGCGCCGTCGAAGCGACGCTGGTAGTACGACCACTCGAAGTTGCCGACCAACCGCGAGTGCAGACGTTCGCGTTTCAAGATTTCGAGCGATGGGTTCGCCGACGCGGCCTCGGCGCCCGACGCAAACGGCATGCGGCCCACCGTCACCGACGCGCGCTCTTCGGGCGCGCTCACCCGAAGGGCCAGCTCACTGAGATACAACTGGTAGCTGTAGCTGAGGCCGGTGGCGGCAAAGTAGAAGGCACCCGTGCCCAGTCCCCCGGGACCAATCGCATCGGTCGGCAGGTTCTCCAACCGCACGTAGTTGAAGGCGCCACTGAGATCGAACCGCACGCCGTCAACGCGGACGCCCAGTTCAGCGCGGTCGCCAACGAAAGTGTAGTCAGAGTGGCCGACTAATTGGCCGGGTGCAGTGGCGGGGTACGGGTCGAAGAACGACCACGACTCGACGCGGGTGAGGTTGGAGAGCGTGCCGGTGACGCGAGGCGGCTCCTGTGCCAGCGTGGTGACCGCAAAGGCCACCACGAAGCACACGAGCGCAAGAAAGCGAATCGGACTAGCCCTTCAAGAGCTTGTTCACTGCCGCCCAGTTCACCACGTTCCACCACGCGCCCAGGTAGTCGGGACGGCGGTTCTGGTACTTCAAGTAGTAGGCGTGTTCCCAGACGTCAATGCCGAGAATGGCCTTCTTGCCTTCCATCAGCGGATTGTCCTGGTTCGGCGTGCTCATCACTTCGAGCTTGCCGCCGTTGTCGATCACCCACGCCCAGCCGCTGCCGAAGCGCGTCGCGCCGGCCTGGTTGACGGCGGTCTTGAACTTCTCGAAATCGCCGAACGAGCTGGTGATGGCATCGGCCACCGCACCGGTGGGCGGGCCGCCGGCGCCGGGCGCCATCAGCGTCCAGAACAGCGAGTGGTTCCAGTGGCCGCCGCCGTTGTTGCGCACGGCCGCCTTGATGTCGTCGGGCACGCTGGCGATGCCCTTGATCAGGTCATCGAGGCCCTGGTGATGCAGCTCGGGATGCTTGTCGAGCGCCGCGTTCAGGTTGGTGACATACGCCTGGTGATGCTTGCCGTGATGAATCTGCATCGTCTGGCTGTCGATGTGCGGTTCGAGCGCCGCGAAATCGTAAGGCAGCGCGGGAAGTGAATGAGCCATGAAAGTCTCTCTCCTTATTTGATCGACAACATTCGATCTAACACGATCTTAGCCCACTTCTTCGGCCACGACCGGCCGGTTTCCTTGAGGAATTCGGACCACGTTGTAGAGCGTATCGCGTTCGATCGGTTCGCGGCCTGCGTCGCGGATGAGCTGCTCGATGTCGTCCGTCGACAACGATGTCGGCGTCGATGACCCGGCCATGTGGTAGATGGTCTCTTCCTGCACAGTGCCGTCGAGGTCGTCGGCGCCAAACCACAGGGCGGTCTGCGCCACTTCCACGCCGCACGAAATCCAGTAAGCCTTGATGTGATCGACGTTATCGAGTACGAGGCGCGCCACCGCATGCACCTTCAGCGTCTCGCTGGCCGACGGCGCCGGGAGCTTGCGCATCTGGTTGTGGTCGGGATGGAAGGCCAGCGGGATGAACGCCTGCAACCCGCCGGTCTCGTCCTGCAACGCGCGCGTCTGCAGCAGGTGATCGACACGCTCTTCGGTGGTCTCAATGTGACCATACAACATGGTCACATTGGTGCGCATGCCCAGCTCGTGCGCCAGGCGATGAATCGCCAGGTAGCGCGCGCCATCGCACTTGTCGTGGCAAATTTTCTGGCGCACGCGCGGCGCGAAGATCTCAGCGCCGCCGCCCGGCAGCGAGTCGAGGCCGGCGGCCTTCAGTTCCTGCAGCACTTGCCGATCGGCCTTGCCGTAGTGATCCGCGAAGAACGCGATCTCCACCGCGGTGAAGCACTTCATATGGATGCCGGGGCGGATCTGCTTCAATCCGGTCAGCAGGTCGGTGTAGTAACTAAATGGCAAGCCCGGGTGCAGGCCATTGACGATGTGGATCTCGGTCAGGGGCTGGTCGGCGCGTTGGCGCAGCTTGGCGAAGATCTGCTCGAGCGACATGGTGTGCGAGCCGGGGTCGCCTTCCTTCAGCCGCGCGAACGAGCAGAACAGGCAGGACGCTTCGCAGACGTTGGTCGCCTCGAGCCGCAAGTTGTGATTGAAGTAGGTGCGGTCGCCATGACGGCGCTCGCGCTCGCGGTTAGCGATCCAGCCGAGCGCCAGCAAGTCGGTCGATACGAACAGCGTCACCGCGTCAACGAACGACAGCCGTTCGTGCGCCTCGACCTTGTCGGCAATCTCAAGAAGTCCGGCAGTTTTCAGACGCTGTCGCATGGAATTGGTATTCGCACTTTTCGGCACCCGAAGCGCCTTCAATAGTATCTGATGCTACAATCCACAGTTCAATAGACGCGCAGTGCTTTCCGCCGAAGAGGTTTCTTTCCGCTACGCGCCCGACGGCCCGCTGGTCGTCAATGGCGTCAGCGTCCGGCTGGCCGCAGGCGCGCTGGTCGGCATTCTCGGCCCCAATGGATCTGGCAAGACCACGCTGCTGCGCCTGCTGAGTGGCACGCGGCGCCCCTCGGCCGGCCGCGTGATGCTGGGCGACCAGCCGCTCGATCGCCGGTCGCGGCGCGACGTGGCGCGGCGCATCGCGGTGGTGCCGCAAGAAACAGAACTCGCCTTCGAGTATTCGGCGATCGAGATCGTGCTGATGGGCCGGCACCCGCATCTGGGGGTGTTCACGGTGGAAGGTCCCGAGGACATGCGCATTGCCCGTGAGGCGCTCGCCGCGACCGGCACCGCCGATCTCGCCGAGCGCCCATTCCACCAACTGAGCGGCGGCGAGAAGCAGCGCATCGTCATTGCCGCCGCGCTCGCGCAGTCAGCGGCGCTGTTGCTGCTGGACGAGCCAACCGCGTCGCTCGACCTCGGCTACCAGTTGGAAGTGTCGTCGCTGCTATTGCGCCTGAACCGGGACCACGGCGTCACCATGGCCATTTCGACGCACGACCTGAACCTGGCGGCGTCGATTTGCCGAGAGCTGATCCTGATGCGCGACGGCAAGGTGCTGGCGTCGGGGCCGACCGACACAGTACTAACGCCCGAGAACGTCCGGCGCCTCTACGACGTCGAGGCCGACGTCCACGTACATAGCGAGACCGGCCACATGACGGTGGTTCCTGTCAGGCGAGTCACCCGGTGAACATCCGCCTCCGCATTGTCACTGTCGTCACGCTCTTTGCGATTGGCACGATCGCCGTCGTGTTGTGGGCACCCACCGTCGGCAGCACCAGCATCTCGCTGACGAGGGCGTTCGATGACTCGATTCCCTGGGAAGAGAACGTCGACGCGCAGATCTTTTTTGTCGCGCGCCTGCCCCGCGTCCTGTCAGGGGCGCTCGTCGGCGCGACCCTCGCGGCCGCGGGCGTGGTGCTGCAGGCGATGCTGCGCAATCCGCTGGCGACGCCGTTCACGTTGGGAGTCTCGGCCGGCGGTGCGCTGGGAGCAATGCTGGCGATTGCCTTCGGTCTGGACGTGGGGATGATGGGCGTCTCGTCCATTCCGATCGCCAGCTTTGCCGGGTCGCTCGTTGCCATCGGGATCGTCTACTGGATGGCGTCCTCACAGAAGCGCGGCTTGTCCACCAACGTGCTGCTGCTGGCCGGCGTCACGCTCAACTCGTTCTTCTCGGCCTTGATCCTGTTCGTGCAATACCTGTCCGACTTTACCGAGTCGTTCCGGACCATCCGTTGGCTGATGGGTGATCTGGACGTCGGCAGTTACCGCCCGATCATCGCCGCCCTGCCCTTCGTCGTGGCGGCCTTCGCGGTGTTTGCGATCCTGCCGCGGACATTGAACTTGCTGACGCTCGGTGACGATGTCGCTGCCGCCAGGGGAGTGGCGGTCGTGCGCACGCAACGGCTCGCATTCTTGAGCGCATCGCTCGCGACCGGCGCCGCCGTCTCGCTGGGCGGCCCGATCGGCTTCATCGGCATTGTCGTGCCGCACCTGGTCCGCTTGATGGTGGGTTCGGATCATCGCATCGTGTTGCCGGCAGCCGCGCTGTTCGGCGCCGCGTTCACGGTGCTGTGCGACTTGGGCGCGCGGACCATCATGGCGCCGCTCGAGTTGCCGGTGGGCATCATCACGGCCCTAATCGGTGGACCGTTCTTCCTGTGGCTGCTGGTGAAGAAGTCATGAAGAAACAGGGCTTGGAGCTTGGGGCTTGGGGCTTGGGGGCTTGCCTCGTGCTGGCGAGTTCCTTCGTCGCCACACAATCGAGGCCGCAGCGGATCATCTCACTTGTTCCGGCCCTCACCGAAATGCTCTACGCCATTGGCGCCGGGCCGCAGGTCGTCGCCGTGTCGAGCTACGACGAGTATCCGACCGAGGTGCAAGCGTTACCGCGGGTGGGCGCGCTGATTGATCCCGACACCGAACGCATCATCTCGCTGCAGCCGGATCTCGTGATCACCTACGACAGTCAGGTTGACCTGCAGGCGCAGATGAAGCGCGCGGCCATTCCCTCGTTCGACTACCGGCATGGCGGCCTCAGTCACATCCTGGTCACCATGAAGGAGCTGGGGGTTCGCACCGGCCACGTGGCTGAAGCTGACAAGGCGGTGGCCGCGATCGAATCGCGCCTGGCCGCGGTGCGAGCCGATGTCGCCGGCAAGCGGCGGCCACGCACCCTTCTCGTGTTCTCGCGCGAGCCGAGGACGCTGCGCAACATCTACGTGAGCGGCGGCCGCGGCTTCCTCCACGAGATGCTCGTGATTGCCGGCGGTGAGAATGTCTTCAGCGACATCGATAAGGAGTCGGTACAGGTCTCGACCGAGACCATCCTGGCGCGCGCGCCGGAGGCGATTCTCGAACTGCGGCCCGAGGAGATCCCCGCCGGTCAGCCGATGCGGAACGAACTGGCGTCGTGGTCGCGATTGGCCTCAGTTGCGGCCGTTCGCAACAAACAGGTGCTGTTCATCTCCGGTCACGCCATCACGGTGCCAGGCCCCCGCGTCGCCGACAGCGTCGAGCGCATGGCCAAGGCGCTGCACCCATGAAGATCCTCGTCAGCTGGTCGAGCGGCGAAGACTCGGCGTGGATGCTCCACACCCTGCGGCAGCAGCAGCCAGATGCCATTGGTGGGTTGCTCACGACCACGAACGAAGCATGCGATCGGGTGGCCATGCACGCGGTGAGGCGCGAGCTGCTGCAGGCACAGGGGCCCGCGGCCCTCACCGAGGGCGTGCGGCAGGTGCACGACATCATCCGCCGTGCCGTCACGGCTTGATGCCCCATCGCGGCGGTTGGCCGCATACAATGGAGCAAATGAACAGACTCGCGACCCCCGTTGCCCGCCCTTACCTTGCCGTGCTGGCCATCGTCTTGATGGCCATCCTGACCGGCGCGTGCCAGTCGACACCCGCGACGCCAGCCGCATCCGCGAATGCCTGGGCCACCGTGAATGGCCGGGAAATCAAGCTGGATGAGGTCGAGAAGACCTACCGCCGCACGGCGCAGGACAACGCTACGCCGTCCGAGGAAGAGATCGCGACTGCCAAGCTGGGCATCCTCAACGAGCTGATCGTCCAGGACCTGCTGATGGCCAAGGCCAAGGAACTGAAGATCGAACTGCCCGACACCGACGTCGACAAGGCGTTCGAAGAGGGCAAAAAGAACATCACGCCCGAAGCCTTCGAGAAAAGCCTCGCTGCGCGCAACCTGACCACCGCCGACATGCGCGAAGCGCTGCGCCGCGACATGCTGACGCAGAAAGTCGTCGAACAGGAAGTCGTCAAGAAGATCGTCGTCACCGATCAGGAAGTGACCGACTTCTTCACCGCCAACAGGGCGCAGTTCAATCGGGCCGAGGACGCCTACCACATCGCGCAGATCGCGGTCACGCCGGTCCAGGACCAGGACATCGCCAATCGCTCGGGCGACGATGCGAAGAGTCCGCAGGAGGCGGCCGCCAAGACCCAGATGCTGATGGAACGACTGAAGTCGGGCGTGGCGTTTGGTGACCTCGCCGCGGACTTCTCCGAGGACCCGCAGTCGGCGCCGCGCGGTGGCGACCTGGGCTTCATCCCGATCTCACGCCTGCAGCAGGCGCCCCCGGCACTGCGCGACGCGGTCCTGAAGTCCGAGCCCGGCTCGGTTCGCGTCGTCAGCAACGCCGGCGCCCACACCATCGTCCTGTTCGTGGCCAAGGACACCGCCGGCCAGAAGGATCCGAGCATGCCGGTCGTGAAGGACGCGATCACCAGCGCACTCCGAGGCCGTCGCGAGCAGTTGCTGCGCGCCGCTTATCTCTCGGCGATTCGCAATGACGCGGTGGTGGTCAACATCCTGGCGAACCGCCTGGTTGACCTAAAGGGCAAGGCCCTGCCGGCCGTCCCCGCACCGAAATAACTTATCGTCCGCGCGTCACGATCACTCTCACGACGAGGGCGCCAGCGTTGTCGCTGACCTGACCGTCGTTGATGCCCAGCCACAGCGGCCCGTCTCCCGGCATGGGCAGCGGCACACTCTGGTTGCCGATGGCGAACGGCGCGCCATTGCCGATGCGGCCGAGCAGTGCGCCCGCGAGTACCGCCGGCATCGGCGAGTTGGCGACCGTGCGGCCCTTGAGGGAACCGGAGGCCGACGCCTTGTCGTCGGCCTCACCCGACAGCTGAATCTCGCCCTCGGGCGTGAACAGCACACGGTCGCCACGACGAATCATCATGTTGGTCGCCGTCCACTGCTGGTTAGCCAGGACGCGCACGCTGCCCTCGGGCACCACCGTCGTCGGCGCGGCCGGGGCCGGCACCGGTGCCGGCGCGGGCGCGGGCGCCGCAGTTGTCGGCCGCGGGTAGTTGCCAAGATAGATTCGCGCCACCTCTGAGAAGCGGAGCCGCTGCTCGGCACCCCCGGCCCTGAAGCTGACGCTGCGGGGCTCGTTCGGCTGGGCCGAGCCCTGGCCACCCTCGATGTTCACCAGCCGGCCCGTCATTACGTCGCCACGAGTCGTGATGAGGATGTGCTCCGCCCCCTGGGCGGCCTGCGTTTCGTTGGCCGGCAGATTGTTGGCGTCGCCGTTCACGGCAATGACCAGGATGTCACCCAGCCCGAGCCGCCGCTGATCATTCTGGGAGACGCGAACGTAGATCGTGTCGGTGGCACGCACCCAATCTTCGAAGCGGCCGGAAATACGCTCGCTGTTCCGCCGAACGATCGTCACCTGTTCCTGGGCGAACGGCGCGGCCTGCGCCGCCAGAACCACCAGCACCAGGACCATCAATCGTATTCTTGTCATTGCCAATTTCCTATCTGCCATGTTTCCTACCGCGCGGCCCAGGGCGCGCGGATCAGTTGTTTCGGATCCGCGCCCGGTTTGGGCACAAACTTCTGTGTGCGTCCGTACTGGTTGTCACCGCCATAGAGGTTACCGTCGGAATCCACCGAGAAGGTGTGCACTTCGAGATAGCCATCCGGCAAATCCGGCGGTACCAGCCAGGTGTAGAGGTGGTTCCCGTTAAAGTCGAGCTTCACGAAGCGCAGCGGCTTCAGGTCGGTCAGCCACAGGCTGTCATCGTTGACGATGAGGTCGAGCGGCAGCGAGAAGCCGGGGAAGGCGGTCACGAACTCCACCTTGGCCGGATCGGCCGTCGTCCTGAACACGTTGATGCGGCCGCCCGAGCGATCGAGCGCGAAAATGCGGTTGCCAGGCCCGACGGCGATGGCATGAACGCCGCTGAACTGTCCGGGACCCTTGCCGTTGCCGCCGAATTCGCCCAAGTACTTCAGGTCCTGGTCCATGATCATCACGCGGTGGTTGTCGAGACCGTCGGCGATCAGCACGCGACCATCGGGCAGGAACGCGACATCCTGCGGCTTGGCAAAGTGGGTCGCGTCACTGCCGGGCACGTTCTTCTCACCGAGCGTCTTGAGCAGTTTCTTGCCGTCGTTGGAGAAGATGTAGATGGTGTGGAACGTCTCGTTGATCACCCAGACGCGGTGTTCCTTGTCGTAGGGGCTGATGCGAATGCGATGCGGACCCGGTCCGCTCGAGCCCTCGCAGAGGTGATCCCACTGGGTCCAGCGCTCCTTGACCTTGCCGGTGCGGTCGAGAGTGTAGAGGCAATTGCGCCACTCACGCCGATCGGCGAGGCTCAGCACGTTCATCTTGAGCGAACCGGCGAAGCCACCGTACTCGGCCGGCAGCGGGTCCGGCAGCTTGAACTCGCCACGTTGCAGGATGAAGATGCGGTCCGGCGACTCCGCAAACACGCCGGAGTTGCCGCCAAAGGCGTAGCCGGGACCGGCGAACGGCTTTTGCCATCCCCGCAACACGGTATAGGGACTCGGACCGACCGGCCCGTCAAGCGGAACCGACTGCGCGCGCATCGCCGGGGCGACGGCCAGGATCGTCAGCAACGAAGCAGTGATGGCAAGGGGCTTCATGGTCATGGTTACCCATGAGTAGACGTTGAAGCCCTCGTCGGCGTCAACCCGGAGTTGTCGTCATCGCGATATGATGCCGCCGTGCGGCAGCGCTCTGCTGAAGGAGCAAGTCAGTTAGGTAGCATCGGCGAACGGCGATGCCGAGACTCTCAGCCCAGGACGCCGCCATAGCAGGCTCTGCAGCGCTCACCCATCCGTCAGCCGTCGCGCCGGGCGAGCGTCTCGTCAAGGTCGGGGAACAGGAGCTGCGGCAGCGAGCGTCGCGATCTCGACGCGCCCGCAAACCCCGTGGCGCGCTCGTACCGCTCGACGGTGGCGAGCGCCTCGTCGAGCGAGTCCTTGCGCGTCGCCTCGAACTCGACGCAGCGGACCGCTGCGGACGAGCTCGAGGCCTGGTAGTAGACGACCTCGCAGTCAGGGAAGTACCACACTTCAAGCTGCTTGTTGAGCGTACCGCGCCAGATCACGCCAAGCCGATCCATGAACGCATCCACCTGTGCGGCCTGGGGACCCGCATGGTGCCCGAGGTCGAGGTTGACCTCGTCGCGCACTTCGGTGTCGGCGCCCAGGGTCTTAATCGTCAAGTGATGAAGCTCGGCATCGTAGCGATGCCGAATCAGGTAGTGGCGCGCGTGGCCACCCTCGGTCAGGAAGTAGCGGTCTACTACGCTCACGGCGCCGATCCGGATGGGGCCGAGCGCCGCCACCGCTTGCCTGAAGCGTGGCAGATCGAACTCGTCGTCGATCACGTACTTGTGCTCGATCTCCTTGAACTGCAGGCTCACATCCACCTCTTGAATCGACCGAGCAGCCACAGCCGCGCCCTGAGACGGGCCGGCCATTCGGCCACCACCTCCGGCGTCACCAGCATGTTGTCCGGGTGGCGGCGCAGCTCCGCAAAGATTTCAGCGGCCGGCTGCGTCGCGCGGACATCGCGGCTGGCCAGCATGGCCTCGGCCAGCCGATCGTGGGCCGCGTGCTCGAAATTGTAGCTGCCGAACGCGACCCACTCGTCATCGATCAGCACGATCTTCGAGTGCTCGCCGCGCCGATTCTCGTAGATGCGCACACCCGCCGCCAGCAGACAATGGTAGTGGGCGGCCGCCGCGAGCCACGCCAGGTCGGTCGCCGGCAGCGCCTCGCGATGCGAGTGGTGCACCTCGACCTGCACGCCCCGTCGTGCCGCGGCGACGAGTGCGGCCAGCAGCGGCTCGACCGGCTTGAAGTAGAAACTGGTGAGGTCGATCGACCGCTGCGCAGTGACGATCCGCTCGATCAGGCGGTCGGTCACGAGGTTGCGGCCACGCCAGCCGAGTGGACCAGTCATGCCCTGGCCGGTGTTGGGGTTGCACAGCCAGTAATCGAGCACCAGGTCGGCCACACCGGCATCGGCCACCTTGTCCAATTGCCGAAGATGTGGTTCGTTCACGACGCCGCCAATCGCTCGATAGCTGTCGAGCAACGCGCGCACGACGGGGCCACGCAGCGCGACGGAGTATTCGTTCCAGCCCTGGTACGACGAGCGGCTCAAGTTGCTGCTGCCGAAGATCGCCTCCCCCGCTTCCGAGACTTGGATTTTGACATGCTGGCCGCCACCCAGCCACCGCTGCAGGCGTCGGGCGGGGTGGTAAGTCGTGACGATGGCCCCCGCGCGGAGCAGATCGTTCAGCATGGCGTCGAGCGTGGCTCGCTGCTGACTGGACATCAGCACGCCACCAAGGCGCTGACCAAACCCGTCGATCAGCAAGTTGACCGCGACACCCCGCCTCTGAGCCGCGACCAACTCGGCCAGCATGCCCAGGCCATACGAGTCGTGCTCGATGTAGAAGGTGGACAAATACAGGAACGACCGCGCCTCGCGCACCATCGCGAGCCGGCGCTCCCATTCGGCGCCACGATTCCACAGCGGCACTAGCGCGGAGGCGCTGGTCATCGCGCGCTACAGGCGATAGCCGCCGGCGACGTCGAGGTTGACCCCGGTGACATACCGGGCCTCCAGCAGGTACTCGACCGCCTGCGCGATATCGTGCATCTCGCCGGCGCGGCCGAGCGGCACCGTCTGCCCAATCTCGTTTGGCGACGGCAGGTCGACGGAGTTATCGAGCTGACCCGGCGAGACCATGTTGACGCGAATCCCGCGCGAGGCATACCCGGCCGCCAGCGATCGGGTCAGAGACAGCAGGCCGGTCTTGCTGACGTAGTAGTCAGCACCACGGACGTTTGCGCGCGTGCCTTCGAGTCCGGCCATCCCGATGTTGATGATGTTGCCGTCCGCCGGTATCAACGGGAGCGCATGAAAGCAGCAGTAGTAGGCACCTGAGAGATTGGTCGCCAGCGTGGCATCCCACACCGCCGGGGTCAGCCTGGTGACGTCCTGCGGATTATAGTTGCCGACGTTGTTCACGAGCAGATCAACGCGGCCCTCCATGCGCACGATCTCCGCAAACGTCTCGGCCACCTGCGCCTCGACGCCCACATCCACCGCTCGCGCGCGGGCGCGGCGTCCCGTCGCGGCAATTTCGGCCACGAGCGCCTGTGCCGCCTCAGCGGAACTTCGATACAGGATCACGACGTCGAAGCCGCGTGCGGCCAGCGTCATGCACAGATGGCGGCCGAGCCTGCGGGCACCGCCGGTGACGATGGCGACAGAGGCGACCGCGCTCACGAACGGACTCGCTCCACGCGGACCACGGAGCACGCCGCCGCCGGCACCGCGGCCGGCTTGCGAATTTCGATCCGAACCCGAGTCACCTGCGGAAACCGCGACAGCAACATCGCCGCCGACTCCTCCACCATTGTCTCGATCAACTGGAACTGCCGCCGAATCGCGAGCTCGGTGACCTGGCTGGCCACGGCGGTGTAGTCCACGGCCGCATCAATCGCGTCACCGGTGGCCGCGGCGGCGAAGTCGTAATCCAGCTCGATGTCGAAGAGCACGGACTGTGGCGTCGCACGCTCGTGTGGGTGGATGCCAACAAGACACTCCACCCGAAGGCCCTGCAGGCCTGCGGTTCCGATCATGGCTTATTCTCCCCTACGTCGGTCGGCGGGCGAGCCAGATCTGCTCGTGCGCCGAGGCGTCCGCGAACGGCGTGCCGGCGAAATCTCCGCAGCACGATTCAATCACGAACCCGGCGTCAGTGAGCAGCGCACGCGCCTGCGACGGCTCGAGCCAACTGAGGCTCAGCCGGCGATACCGTCTCTGCACCAGCGCGCCCTGCGAATCGAGCTCATCTTCCCACGTCACGACCTTGATCGAGTGCGACGCCTCATCCACCAGTGACGTCACCCACAACAGCGCATCAGCGCCGTTGGCCAACTGGTACTCGGCTCGCAACTGCACCTGTCGCATGTGGTCAATCAGGAGCGGCGTCATCAGGAAATCGTCGAAGATGAAGCGACCGCCAGGGCGGAGCTGGGAGAAGACCTGTGCCATCGCACGACGCTTGTCGTCGAGCGCCACGAGATGGCCGAGGCTGTGGTAAGGCAAGGCGATCAAGGCCGCGGGCTGGTCGAGTTGAAAATCGCGAAAGTCAGCGTGCAGCAGCGTGAGCTGGTCGAGCACGCCGGCCGCTTGCGCCCGAAGGCGGCATTGGTCGAGCATCGCCACTGACAGATCGACGCCGACCACGGACCGTCCCCGGATCGCGGCCGCCACGGCAATGCGGCCGTCGCCGACCCCCAGTTCCACGACGGGACCAGGCTCGCTGACGTAGGCGTCGACATAGAACGACAGGTTGGCCGGCGTCGACGCCGCGGTGTCGGTCCAGACCTGGTAGATATCGGCGAAGCGATCGTACTCGCTCGGTCGGGCCACGCGGCTAACCCAGTTTGACGATGGTGGTCGCGACGCGCGCACCGAGCGCCGACAGCGTCAACCGGGTCCGCTCGTTGGTCATGGCGCCCGTTTCGTCGAACGCCTTCGCCACGCCAGGCACGGCGACGATCGGCAGCATGAGCACACCGAGGTTGGAGAGAATCGACGACACATGCGGCAAGGCGCGGATCGTGCCGAAGGCGCCGTGAGAGGCACCCATCAGCCCGCCCACCTTGCCCTCGAACGGTGCCCGGCCGCTGTCGCCGTTGGCGTCCTGCGACAGCCAGTCGATGGTGTTCTTCAGCAGCGGCGTGATGGAGGCATTGTATTCCGGGCTGGCAATCAGCAAGCCATTGGCGGCCATCATCAGGCGGCGCAACTCGAGCATCGCCGCTGGGACACCATGCTCGGCGTGCCAGTCGCCATCGTAGATCGGCATGGGATAGTCGTTGAGATTGACGACCGTTACTTCGGCACCGGCCTCCCGCGCTCCGGCCACCGCCACTTCCAGGACCTTACGGTTCCACGAGTCGCGGCGCACACTGCCGGCGAAGGCGAGAATCTTTGCGGTGGTCATTGGTATTTGACAATCCTACTGCCGGACGCGGCCCTTGACGGCTGACAGTCCGCCGTCGACGCCGATGACCTGGCCGGTGACCCACCCACTGTCTGGACCGAGGAGCCAGTGCACGGCGCTCGCGATGTCCTCGGGCGTCCCGATCCGTCCGAGGGGGTGCATGGCAATTGAGGCCTTCAGTGCGGCCTCGTTCGAGGTGATGCTCTGGCTCAGCGGAGACTCGACCAGCCCCGGCGCGACGGCATTCACCCTGATCCCGGACGACGCGTAGGTCGCGGCCGCGGATCGCATCAGGCCGAGGACACCCGCTTTGGCGGCAGCGATGGCCTCGTGGCTGGGCAGGCCGATCTGGGCGGCGGCCGAACTCATCAGGACAATCGACCCGCCGGTCTGGCGCATCACCAGCGCGGCGGCGCGCACGGTGGCGAAGGCGGAGACGAGATTGGTGGTGACCACCTGGGCGAACTCGTCGGCGGTCGTCAGGTGCGCTGGCTTCAGGAGGATCGAGCCGGCGCAGTTCAAGACGCCGTCGAGACGTCCGGTCAGCGCGGCGGCCTCGCGGGCGCACTGCGCGAGGTCTTCAAAGCTGGCCGCGTCCGCCTGCACTATCCGGCCGTCGACCTCGGCGGCCAGCGCCTCAATCCGCGACCGGTCCCGTGCGGCGAGCACGAGCGCCGCCCCGTCGGCGGCGAGACGGCGCGCGACCGACGACCCGATCGCGCTGCCGGCAGCGATGATGAGATAGGTCGGCGGCACGGCGTTACCGCCGCTGCCCGCGCGCGCGCCCGTCGGATTCGCGGCCGAGCCGAGAAATCTCCGTCATCGTGAAGTAGAGGCCGAAGAGGCACAGCGTGCTGACGCCGAGGCCGACGAGGAAAATGCCCATACCCGACATGTCAGCGGGCCTTGACCTGCGCGACCAGCGTCGCGAAAGCCAGAATCGAGGGCACCCAGATACCCACGAACAGGCCTTCTTCGCGCTGGCCGGAGAACCACAAGTAAATGGAGAACAGAAACGACAGAAATGCGGCGGTGATGAAAGCGTAGTCGCTACGGTGGAACACGTCGGTCTCCTTGTAAAAAGGGTCTTAGTCGACTCTGGTAGGACGCCACCCCCGGCGCGGAGGATTCGCGCGGGTGGGCATGGGCACCTGCAACGTGCCGGTGGGGGCCCTTATGGAGCGTAAATAACGAGCAGCAGGGTGAGGCAGAAGAAGGCGAACGACACCACCGAGATGCCTTGCGTCACTGAGAAGAACGCTTGCGAGTAATCCATCAGATCGAGGAAGCTGGTGGTCATCGCCGATGATTCTGACATGGAGCCAACGAAAACTTATGACGACCTTTCTGACCGTACTTCAAGTCATCGCCGCGCTCGGCCTGCTGAACGTCTGGCTGTTGCGGTTCAATCGAGGCACGAAGTATCGCGGCGGCAGCGCCAGCACGATGCTGGAGGAGTTCGCCACCTACGGGCTGCCATCGTGGTTTGCGTATGCCATCGGGGCACTTAAGGTGGGGTCGGCGCTGGCGCTACTGGCCGGGATCTGGTTCCCTTCGCTGGTGCTTCCGGCCGCGGCACTGGTGGGCCTGCTCATGGTGGGAGCCCTCGCCATGCACGCCAAGATCGGCGATCCGCTCAGCAAGTCGGTGCCCGCACTGGCCATGTTGGTGATCACGCTCTTAATCGGCTTGGGCTCGCTTGGCTGAGCCTGCAGCCCGCGTGACCGCCATCACCGTGGCGGTGCAGTAGCGATGTGTGGGAAACCGCTCTACTGGGTGCAGCGCGGCGCCGCCACGCTGACGCCCTGCATCAGCATGGCGCGATAGGCCTCGATCTCTTCTTGACACCGCGATTTTTTGCTTTTTTCCCAGAATTGATTCGCGAGCCAGAACAGGCCTGCCGACAATGGCAGGCCGGGTGTCCGATAAATCTGCGGAGTGACATGCTCGATGAACTGGCGGTGCGTCGGCGCCGAACCTGGTACCGGACCGTTGAACAGATCGACACCCTTCAGCACGTCGATCTTCGGCGCCGCACCGTAGACCTGGACCCGGTATTCGAGCCGGAAGGTCGTGTCGGACGGCTTGTCCTTCTCGCGTGACTCGGTCACCCGCAGACCCCGCTGAATGCGCTCGAGGGAGACGCCGAACCTGGTGGGGTCAACGGCTGCCTCAACTTCCTGATCAGGGGCGGGCTGTTGGTCTTGAGCCCAGGCGGGCGACGACCAGCTGAAGAGCAGCGCGGCGAGCGCCAGGCCTCTCATACCGCCATTATGACGCCGGACGGGGGCTTGAGGCTTGGGGCGTAGGGGCGCGCTTCAGCGCGCCCCTACGCCCCTGGTCGCGGCGAGCGCCGCGGGCACCGCGTCGGCGATGATCTCGACCACCCGGTCCAACTGCGCCTCGCTGACGACCAGCGGCGGCGAGATGCAGATGCAGTCCAGGGCCACACGCGTCAGCAGTCCGCGCTCGAGCATCGCCTCGGTGAGCCGCGACGCCATCTGCGCCTCCGGCGGATGCAGCGCCTTCGTCGTCTTGTCGGCGACGATCTCCACCGCGCCGATCAAGCCATGCGAACGCACATCGCCGACGCCGTCAAGGCTCGTCAGACTCTGTAACCTTTCGGCCAACTGCACACCCAACCGCGCCGCCCTTTCGACCAGTTGTTCGTCGTCGATGATCTCGAGGTTTTTGAGCGCGACCGCGCAACACGTGGGATGGCCTGAGTAGGTGTAGGCGTGCATCCAGCGCTTGCCTGGCGCCACGCCGTTGATCACCTCGCGAATGGCATCGGACACGCCAATGCCACCGAGTGGGATGTAGCCGCTGGTAATGCCCTTGGCAAACTGCATGATGTCGGGCTCGATGCCGTAGTGCTCGAACCCGAACCACTTGCCCGTTCGTCCGAAGCCCGTGATCACCTCGTCCGCAATCAGCAGCACGTCATGGCGATCGCAGATCTCGCGGATGCGGGGGAAGTAGTCCGGCGGCGGCACGATCACGCCGCCCGCGCCCTGCACCGGCTCGGCGATGACGGCGGCGACCGTGTCGGCGCCCTCGCGAAGAATCGCGGCTTCGAGCTGGTTGGCCGCGGCCACGCCGATGCTCACGCCGGGATCTGGATTGACGAAGCGGTACGGATCGGGCGCGTCGATGTGAAAGAAGCCAGGCACGCGCGGCTCGAACATCGGCCAGAACGCGGGCAGGCCGGTCGCGCTCATCGCCGCCAGCGTCAGGCCGTGATAGGCGCGATGCCGCGAGATGATCTTGGTCTTGTCGGCCTTGCCCTGCGCCTTCCAGTAGAACCGGGCGGTCTTGATCGAGCTTTCAGTGGCCTCGGCGCCACCGCTGGTGAAGAAGAACGTGTTGATCGACGGGTAGGCGATCTCGCTCAGGCGCTCAGCCAGGGCAATGGCCGGGTAGTTGGTCGACCCGGCATACGACGAGCAGTAGGCCAAGGTGGCCATCTGATCGTGCGCGGCCGTGGCCAGTGACTCGCGGCCGTGGCCGACGGTCACGTTCCAGAGCCCGGCCAGGCCGTCCAGATACTCGAGGCCGGTCGAGTCTTTGATGACCGCGCCGCGGCCCTCGACCCAGATCCTGCTCTGCGGATAGGCGGACGGATGGTGCAACGGATGCAACAGATGGGCGCGGGCAACCTCGAGTCCGGGTCGCAAGTCGGTCATGGCGCAGGAAGAGTAACACTGCTGCCCCTGAGTATTACTCCCCGAAGACCGGAACCTGGAGTGAGGGCCAGGCGGCGCTGGCTGACCTCGCCAGGATGCTCAACTGCCGTCATGTCCCGGTTCCCGGCAATTTCGGACGCGGAATTCCGTCGCTTCGTGGACCAGCACCGCGCGCGGTGCCTCTGGTTCCTGAGGGAAGGCTACTCTCCGCGAACGCCGGCGGAGCGCGAGGAGGTGCTGCGGCAGATTGCGCAGCGCGGCGACCGCGAGGCGTTTCTGCGCGTCGCCCTCAACGTGGCGCTCGCAGCGCACCGCCTGTCACGCGTTCTCACCTGTTCCACGACACCACCGAGGCCGTGGCCCGATCATGGGACGCTGACCGGCCCAGCCGGTCGCTCTCGACCAGGGGCTCGCCAGCGGCGACGTCGTCTTTCACGCCGGCCGCCTCGGTGGCGCGCTTCCGCAAATCACGGGCTGACCCAGACTCGGTCCACCTCGGATTACAGCTGAAACACCAGGAAGGTGCCGCTGAGATTGGCGTTGCTCGCCGGCTTCGTCATGGTGGCACGGTGACCAAAGGCGTAGATGAACCTCGGGTTCGCGACAAAACACGCCGCGCGCCAGCCGCTGAAGCGCCCCAGGGCACGGCCCATGTCGGCGTACAGCTCGAGCAGTTCCTCTTCGCCGTGCTCCCCGCCAATGCGCACGCCGTACGGCGGGTTGAAGCAGAACACACCCGGCCGCATGTCGCGCACCGCCGGCAGCAGGCGCTCGATGTGGTCCGGCGTCAGCTCTCGCACGTCTTGTTGCCCGATCACGATGGACTGGTCGTAGGCGGGACCGGTCAAACCCGCGGCGCGCAGGTTACCGACCATCGCCGGAATCAACTCGGCGTCGGCGTCGAGCGCGACGAGCCTGGCCACGGTGCCTGGGAACAGGTCGGGCGTATCGGTTGGCAGTCCCTTGAACGCGGCGAGATGCCGCAGCGGTAAGTCCGCCGGATGACGAATGGCCGCGCCCACCGCGAGGCCGGCCGCCTCGATCGGAATCGTGGCGCCGCCAGCCATCGGATCGACCAGCGGCTCGGTGCGCGCGTCCCAGCGCGACAGCATGATCAACTGCGCCGCCAGCGTCTCGCGCAGCGGCGCCAGCCCGCCGGCCACCCGCGCACCACGGCGATGACGCGCGCCGCCGCCGACGTCAATGCCCACCACGGTACGCCGCGCGTCAGGCGTTCCCGCTCGGCGCACGACGAATACGACGTCGGGCGTGTCGCCGTCGACGTCGGAGGCGATGCCCCTTGACGCCAGCGCCTCAACCAGCGCGTTCTTGACGACGCCACGCAGCTGCAGCGGCGACGCTTCGAAGTCGGACGATGACCCGAGCTCGACCGAGAAGCGGAGGTGCCTGCCGTCCGCGAGGCGGTCGTCCAACGACAGCATGGGCAGCAGGTCGGCGAACAGCGGCTCGAGGCGCACGGCGGGACTGGAGCACAAGTCCCAGGAGATGCGAGACGAGGTACGGTGATGGCACGCCGCGACCCACGCCACGCGCGCATCGAACGGGTAGAGCAGGGTTTCTTCGCCCTCGCGCTTGGGCGGGGCGAGGCGCAGGTCAAACGGCGAGCGCATCACGAGCCGCTTGAGCTCGGCCTCCATGACCCGGTTCGCACCACCCGAACCGGTCAGGCGCAACTCGTCGCAACGTTTCGCGCTCAGGCCTCGCACTCGGGTGTCATCTCATCCATGGAATTACGTCGGTCTGGTCGAAGTCTCCGCCCGTGAAGAGCAGCGGCTCACCCCGATCGATGGCCAACGCGTAGGCGAAACAGTCACCGAAGTTCAGCCCCGCTGGGTGGCGGCCCTTGCCGTAGCGTGCGAACGCGCGGCGCGCCGCGTGCCCCTGGGCGAGCGTGACATCAACCAGTTCGATGGCCGCCCGCTCGATGAACAGGTCGAGGTCGCGAATCCCCTCGGCGCCGTAACGGGATTCGATCACGATCGAGGCCTCCACGAAGTTCGCCATCGACATGGCGCGAGTGTCCGCGGCCTCAATCGCCTCGTTGAAGGCGCGGCGCTCTGGCTCGTCGTGCAGGATGGCCAGCAACGCCGAGGTGTCGATCACCATCAGCCGGGTAGCCCCGAGTCGTCGTAGCCGAGAATTTCGTCGGCCAGGCGGGAGTCGCGCACCTTTCGGCGCGCGCACTGCGTGGCGATCTCGTCCAGTTCGTCGGCAAGCCGGCGGCCGTGCCGGTCGCGGGTGACCTTGGCTAATCGGTCGCGGAGCGCCTTGGTGACCGCCTCGGTCTTGTTTTCGCCAGTCAGCTTCGCCAAGCGGGTCGCCAAGCGCTCGGTCTCGACATTGCGGATGTTCAGGGCCATTGATACCTGCGTGTAGTAACGCAACTACATTGTAACACCTGAGGGACATCGGCTACGACGGCTGCGCACGACCACGACGCCAGCCCGGGTCTCCAGAACTTCCAGGCTCTACACGCAGATGTTCAGCTTGACCCCATCCACCTCGAAGGCCCCTCCCGCCGCGCGGCACGGCCACAGCGGGGCCTTGAGCTGCGCCTCCCACGTGGTGAGCTCGGTCTTCAACTGCTGCACGATGTCCGGCCGCTCGGCCGCCAGGTCCTTCTGCTCACCCACGTCGGTCGACAGGTCGAATAGCCAGTAGCGGGTGCCACCCTTGAACAGTTTCCACTGACCCTTCCGCACCGCGGCGTTGTCGCCGTTGCGCCAGCGCAGCACGTCGTGGGGCGCGGTGGTCGTCTTCCCCGTGAGGTAGGGCATGAGATCAACGCCGTCCAGCACGCGGTCTTTCGGCAACGCTCCGCCCGCCAGCGCCACCGCCGTCGGAAACAGATCGAGCGACGAAATCACCTGGTTGCTGACCGTGCCAGCCGGCAGGTGCCCGGGCCACTGCATGGCAAACGGCACGCGGAAGCCGCCCTCGAGGTGCGTGAGCTTGCCGTAGCGGAGCGGGTCGTTGGTGCACGCGCCGGTGTAGGTGGCACAGCCGTTGTCGCTCAGGAACACCACCAGCGTGTCGCGCTCGAGTCCGGTGTCGCGCAGCTTCTTCAGGATCGCGCCCACCCCATCATCGAGCGCGCTGACCATGGCCATGTAGATGCGCCGGCGCTCGTCCTGCACATTCGGAAAGCGGTCGAGGTACTTCTGCGTGGCCTGAAACGGTTCGTGCGGGGCATTGAAGGGCACATACAGGAAGAAGGGCTCCTTCTGGTGACGCTCGATGTACGACACGGCCTCGCGCGCGAACGCGTCGGTGAGGTACTCGTCCTCGTCGACGGCGGTCGTGTTGCGGTAGATCGGGTTCTGCGCCGTCCGCGTCCCCTCGCTGCCGCCGCCGGCGGCGTTCGTCATGGTGGTCACGTTCGGGGTCTTCGGCGTGGCGTAGAGGTTGGCGCCGAACAGGAAGCCGAAATACTCGTCGAAGCCGCGCTCGGTGGGACGATACGGGGCGTTCATGCCGAGGTGCCACTTCCCCACCATGCCCGTGGCGTAGCCGGCCTGCTTCATCACCTGCGCGAGCGTGACCTCGGTCAACGGCAGGCCCATGTCCTTGTTGGCGATGGCGCGCTGGAGGGGACCGGCATTGAACTCGAAGCCGAAGCGTTGCTGATAGCGGCCGGTCATCAGGGCCGCGCGCGACGGGCTACACACCGGCGCGGTGACGTAGCCGCTGGTGAAGCGGACGCCGTTCTTGCCGATGGAATCGATGTTCGGCGTCGGGATGTCCTGGCAGCCGTACATGCTGATGTCGCAGTAGCCGAGGTCGTCGGCGATGACGAACACGACATTCGGCTTGCGGGCGGCCGGGGCGTCGCGTCGGGCCGGGGTCTGGGCCGCGACATCGACGAGCATCGCCACGGCGGTCGCCACCAAACCGAGAGTCGGGGAGAGAAAAGTGCGACGGTCCATGGCCGGGTATGGTATCTCAGCGTCAGGAGTTCCCGATGACCTCAGCGAGATCACGCACGGCCACCATTTTGCTCGGCGCCCTGGCCACCGCCGCCATGCTGGCCGGCTCGGCAGGCAGCCAGGCGCAGGCGCCCTCGACGCCGCCTGCAGGGGCCAACGCGAAGCCGATTGCCGTCCGCAACCAGACGCCCCAGGCCGGACGCGAGGTCCTCGTGCTTCGCCACCAGCAGTTGAAGAAGGGCGCCCACGACGACTACTACCGGGCCAGCCGCGCGGGGGTGTGGCCGTGGTACGAAAAGATCGGCGCCCGCGTCGTCGGGCAATGGCTGGTCTTCAATCCCGACGGCGGTGCGCCGGCAACGGCGGACGATGCCTACCGGCTGGCGCGCTATGCCAGCTTCGAGCATTGGCGCGCGACCCGCGACCCCGCCAACGTGTCGCTCGGCGGCAACGGCGGCGACCAGGCCAAGAGCCTGGAGTCGGGGCGCGAGCGCGGCGACGTGCAGACGGGATCGAAGGGCGCCTACTTTCTGCAGGGCGAGTACGCCGATACACGGCCGCTCTACATGCCGGGATTGCCGGAGTCTTACGAGCGCGTCGACGGTGCCGCGACGCCGGGCGACGAGGTGATCGCGATGCGCACGGCCGCCGCGCAGGCGGGCCAGGAGATCCTGGAGCTGCGCTATCAGCGCATCGCCAAGGGCGCCTTCGACCGGTTCGTCGCCGGCACCATCGCGGCGGTCTGGCCGTGGGAAGAAAAGCTGGGCGCGCGGCCGATTGGCCAATGGCGCGTGATCTACCCCGCCGCACCCAGCCGCACCCGCGAACGCGCCGACTTCGACGAGGTGGTGACGATGACGCGCTTTGCCAGCTACGCGCATTGGCAGGCGATGCGGCCCGAACGGGCCGTCCTGCTCGGGGGCAACGGCCCCGACTGGCGCCAATGGCGAAGCGCGCTCGAGGCGCAAGCCGCGTTGACGCGCGAGACGTCGGTGGAGTTCCTGCAGGGCGAGATGTACTACAGCCCGCCGGTGTTCACGCCCGGTCTGGGCGAGCGGTATCGGCTGGGGCGATGACCGTTCAGAGCATTCCCAACTCGAGCTTGGCCACGTCCGACATGAGGTCCTTGGTCCAGGGTGGGTCCCAGACGATTTCGACCTTGGCGTCGGTGACGCCTTCGACGGTGCGCGCCTTGTCGCGAACTTCGACCGGCAGCGACTGCGCGGCCGGGCAATTCGGCGCTGTCAGCGTCATCTTGACGCCCACCTGGCCGCCGGCATCGACGATGACGTCGTAGATCAGTCCCATCTCATAGATGTTGACCGGGATCTCCGGGTCGAACACGGTCTTGAGGGCTTCGATCACCTTGGGAGCGATCGCCGCCGTCTTGGCCGGATCGGCGGTGATGTCGCCAGTCGACTGGCTGATGGCATTTGCGGCGCTGTCTTCAGGCAGGCCGCCGGTGGTCATGACAGGTAGATTCATTCGGTGGATACCGTCGCGTCGCTGTGGTGCGCGACCGCCGCCTTCATGGTGTGCCAGGCCAGGCTGGCGCACTTGATGCGCGTTGGAAACTCGCGCACGCCCGCAAGCACCGACAGCTTGCCCAAATCAGCCGTCGGACCGGCATGGTCTGACGTAATCATGGCGTGAAACTGGTCGAACAACGCAAGCGCTTCACCCGCGGTCTTGCCTTTGAGCGCGTCGGTCATGAGCGACGCCGACGCCTTGGAGATGGCGCAGCCCGATCCCTGGAAGGCGACGTCCCTGATGACGCCGCCGTCCATCGCGACGTACAGCGTCAGGCGATCGCCGCACAGCGGGTTATAGCCTTCCTGCGAGGTGGCACCCTCGATCACCCGGAAGTTGTGCGGGCGGCGGTTGTGGTCGAGAATGACTTCCTGGTAGAGGTCGGTGAGCTCGCTCATACGAACAACTCCCGGACCTTGTGCAGGCCGCGAACGAGGGCGTCGATGTCCTCGCGCGTATTGTAGATGCCGAGCGAGGCACGAATGGTCGCCGGAATGCCGAAGCGATCCATCACCGGCTGCGCGCAGTGCTGGCCGGTGCGCACGGCGACGCCCTGCTGATCCAGGATCGTCCCGGCATCGTGCGGATGCACGCCGTCGAGCACGAACGACAACACGCCGGTCTTGTGCTTCGCCTCACCAACAATCCGCGCACCGGGAATCTGGCGGACCTGCGCGGTCGCATAGTCCAGCACGGCGTCTTCATGCGCGAGCGCCGCATCGCGATCGAGTCCCGCCAGGTAATCAATCGCGGCGCCCAGTCCGACGACGCCCGCCATATTGGGCGTGCCGGCTTCGAACTTGTACGGGACCTGGTTATAGAGCGTCTTCTCGAACGTCACCGACGCAATCATGTCGCCGCCACCCTGGTAGGGCGGCATCGCCTCGAGCAGCGAGGCGCGGCCATACAGCACGCCGGTGCCGGTGGGGCCGTACATCTTATGGCTCGACAGCACGTAGAAGTCGCAATCGAGCGCCTGCACGTCGACCACCAGGTGCGGCATGGCTTGCGCGCCATCGATCAGGACCACCGCGCCGGTGGCGTGCGCCTGCGCGATCATCGCCTTGACCGGGTTGATGGTGCCAAGCGCGTTCGAGACGTGGCCGATCGCAACGATCTTGGTGCGCGCCGACAGCAACGCGGCGTAGTGGTCGAGGTCGAGCTCGCCCGCCTCGTTGATCGGCACGACCTTGATTACCGCGCCAGTCTGCTCGGCTACGAGTTGCCACGGCACGATGTTCGCGTGATGCTCCAGCCAGGTCAGCAGGATCTCGTCACCGGGCTTCAGCGTGGAGCGGCCGTAACTTTGCGCCACCAGGTTGATGCCGTCGGTGGTGCCCTTGGTCAACACGATCGTGCGCAGGTCGGGCGCGTTGAGGAACGCCGCCGCCTTGGCGCGGCTGCCTTCATAGAGCGCGGTGGCGCGCTCACTCAGCAAGTGGGTGGCGCGATGAATGTTGGCGTTGGCGTGGCGGTAGTAATCGTCCATCGCCTTCAGCACGGCCTCGGGCTTCTGGCTGGTGTTGGCGCTGTCGAGATACACCAGCGGCTTGGTGTGCACCCGCTCGGTGAGGATCGGGAAGTCGGCCCGGACCTGGTCGACGTTAAACGCCTGCACGCGTGTCCTCGCGAAGGCGAGCGAAGAAGTTGCCTTCGATCTGCTCCCGTAATGCCGGAATCTTGAGGCCTTGAATGACCTCGCCGGCAAACGCGTGCAGCAGCATGTCGCGGGCAGCGTCGCGATTCAGGCCGCGCGCCTGCAGATAGAACAGCGCCTCTTCGTCCAACTGCCCCACCGCCGCGCCATGCGTGCACTTCACATCATCCGCAAAAATCTCGAGCTGCGGATTCGAGTTGATGGTCGCTTCGTCCGACAGCAGCAGCGCGCGGTTGGTCTGCTTGGCATCGGTCTTCTGCGCGTCGAGCTGCACGATGATGCGGCCGTTGAACACCGCCCGGCCCGTGCCCGCCAGGATGCCCTTGTAGATCTCGTGGCTGGTGCAGTGCGGCATGGCGTGATCGAGCGAGGTGTGGGTATCCATGAGGCGTTCGCCATCGGCCAGGTAGACGCCGTTCATGGTGCAGTCAGCGCCTTCGCCCTTGAGGCCGATGCCAATATCGTGGCGCATGATGCGGGCGCCGGTCGAGAAGGCATGCGACTCGAACACGCCCTTGGCCTCGACGTGGGCCTGGATATTGGCGACGTGAAACGCCTGGTCCGACTCGCGCTGATCGGTGTAGAGCTGGACCAGGGCGCTCGACCCGACGACCACTTCAATCACGGCGTTGTTGAAGTACGCCGTGTCCGGGGAGCCAATGAAGGTCTGGGCGACACGGACCTGGCTGTTCTCGCCGGCCACGATCAGCACACGCGGATGCGCGACCACCGGCGTCTCGCCGCCGGTGACGACCACGATGTGAACGGGCGTCTCGACGATCGCGCCCTTGGTGGCCATGATCGCGACGCCGTCATCCAGGAACGACGTGTTGAGTGCCGCAAACGGATGCGTGGCGATGCTGAACACCTTGCCGAGATGCGTCTCGATGCCGTCGGTGGCATCGCGCGCGCCATCGCGCAGGCTGGCGATGCGTAGACCCTTCGGCAAGGTGCTGAGGTCCGACAGTCCGGCGGCGAACCGACCATTGACGATCACCAGCCGCACGGCACCAGGAATGCTCACGGCAGCCGTGAGCGCGGCGGCCTGCGCGAACCCGCCCTGCGCCAGCGGCCAATTGGCCTCGGCGATCGGCGAGACGTTGGTGAAACGCCAATCTTCGAGGCGGGTGTTCGGAAAACCGACCGCGGCAAAGTGCTTCGCTGCGGCATCGCGGCGCTGTTTGACCCACACCGGCGCGGCCGGCACAAGCGTCTCCATTACTTCCTTGCTCCGGCAGGCTCGGTCCAGGCGTAGCCCTTCTCTTCCAGTTCGAGCGCCAGTTCCCGGCCACCCGAGCGGACAATACGGCCGTCGGCCAGGACATGGACGTAGTCGGGCACGATGTACTCGAGCAGGCGCTGGTAGTGGGTCACGACAATGAACGACCGCTCGGGGCTGCGCATGGCGTTGACGCCGTCCGAGACGACGCGCAGGGCGTCGATGTCGAGACCGGAATCGGTTTCATCGAGCACCGCGAGCGTCGGCTCGAGCACCGCCATGTGAAAGATCTCGTTGCGCTTCTTCTC
>SXGS01401184.1_pt1 | contig 50068 bp, 43 predicted proteins | sample 3174681 | NCBI WGS metagenome assembly SXGS01 (sample SAMN11356861, study PRJNA531348) | freshwater metagenome | isolation source: freshwater sample F1-80 | place: China: Fuxian Lake, Yuxi | collected 2017-12-25
ACCTGCGCCGAGGCGCCGCCGCCGATGTCGAGGAAGTTGGCGGGCTTGACGCCACCGTGCGCCTCACCGGCGTACGCGACGACGTCGAGGGTCGACATGACCAGTCCAGCACCGTTCCCGATGATGCCGACCTGTCCGTCGAGCTTGACGTAGTTGAGGTCGTTCTCCTTGGCCTTGGCCTCGAGCGGATCAGCAGCGTCTTTGTCTTCCAGCGCTTCGTGGTCCGGGTGCCGGAAATCGGCGTTGGCGTCCAGGGTGACCTTGCCGTCGAGGGCCAGGATGCGGCCGTCTCCGGTCTTGACCAGCGGGTTGACCTCGACCAGGGTGGCGTCTTCCTTCTTGAAGACGTCCCAGAGCTTTTTGATCGTCTCGATCACGCCGTCGCGCACATCCGCGGCGAAGCCTGCGGTGTCCACGATCTCTTCGGCCTTGGCCTGGTCGATGCCCACGGCCGGGTCGACGGCGATGCGAGCCAGCGCCTCGGGACGCTCAACCGCGAGGACCTCGATCTCCATGCCGCCTTCCACCGAGCACATGGCCAGGTAGTTGCGGTTCGCGCGGTCCAGCAGCACCGAGAAGTAGTATTCTTCGGCGATGTCCGCGCCCTGGGCGATCATGACTTTGTGCACGGTATGGCCCTTGATGTCCATACCGAGGATGTTGCCGGCGTATTCGAACGCCTCGTCTGCGGTCTTGGCGACTTTGACGCCGCCGGCCTTGCCGCGGCCGCCCACCTTTACCTGTGCTTTGACAACGGTCACGCCACCGATTTTCTCGGCTGCGGCCTTGGCTTCTTCTGCGGTGTTGGCGACGATGCCAGCGAGCACGGGGACTCCGTGTGCTTCAAACATGTCGCGCGCCTGGTATTCAAACAGGTCCACGGGCTCAAGTCCTTCTACGTCGAAGTAGTTTTCGTTTCAATCGGGTGATCATCTGCACCTGACCCAGGGCATGTTGCAATGCCCCATGGGGAACTTTAGTGCAGCGGCCTAAGCGGCCGCCTCCAGAGTACCTGTTTAGTGAGTAACCCCACATTCCGGGCCGCTACTGTTGCTTGCCGCCGAAAAGCTGGTATTTGTCCTGGGCCACGAAGAACCCGGCGCCATTGCCCAGGTTGGCGCAGGCCACTCCGGAATCCATCGGGGCGCAACGGTAGCCTTTCGCGTCCAGGGCGGATCCCTCGGCGAGCACCGGCAGCCCGGCCAAGAGTTTTTTGCTGCTGCTGGCGTCGTCGCCGGAAGCTTCGATCCCGGTCAACCCGGCCCGGCACGCACCGTAAACCGCGCCGTCCGGTGCCAGTTGGGCCACCCCGCCCAGGTATCCGATCCCGGTGCCGCCGCAGTCGTCACGGATATCTTCGGCCCGCGGGGCCGGATACTTCGCCAGCTCGCAGAGCACCACCGGGATCACCGGCTGCGGCTGATTCGCGGCATCGGCGAAGTTGTTCGGTTCGAACGGGGTATTGACGTGCCCATTGCGCGAATCGGTCAACACACAGGCGATCCCCCGATCCGCGACGGCGAAGCCGCTGACCCCCTCGGCGAGGGTCTTGGCCGCCGAAGCCGTCGGTTCGACGGCCTGTGCGGCCTTGAGTCTTTCCAGGTACGACGGCGGCGGCCCGGAAGCAGCGTTCGGGTCCGGACTGCTGATCGAGATGCACCCGGTACTGGCCAGCAGCACCGCCAGCACACCGAGGAGCGCACTGGCCACGGTCCGGGGTGCGCGGTTCATGCCCTTAGACTGCCGCACCGCCTGCTCGGGTGCAACTAGGTCCGACAGCCTCGGCTCTGGAGCTAACGGGTGATTTCGAACGCGTCCACCAGAAAGTACCCGGCTGTGGTGCTGGTGATCTTGATGGTGTGTCTGCCCGCGGCCAGACTCGGCGACGTGAAGACTGTGGATTGGTATTTGCGGGTTGTGGTTTTCAGGCTCACCGGAACGCCGGGGCCGCCGTCGAGGGACACCGTTACCACTGCCTCGTCCAGGTTGGTCTGGGTGATGAACTTGACCGACGTCCCGTAAAACGCCAGTTCGGCTGAATCCCCTTGCACCGTGGATGCATCGAGATCGTCCAGGAAGCTATTGGCGCCACCGCGGTTTTTCGCCTTCCAATCCCAGCCGGTGCCGGTGTACATGACCCCGGAGGTGTTGTTGATTTTTTCCGCTCCCCCGGGTCTGGTCAAGGTAGCAGTAGCCGGGTTCTGCTTCCGGGACAGCTCGAAGCTGACCTGGCTTCCGGCCGGAATGGTGTTCCACACCGTCCAGAAGCTGTTCTTGTCCGTTACCCGGGCGCCATTGACGCCGATCACGACGTCGTTCTGCAACAGGCCCGCGGCAGCCGCGGCCGAACCGGCTGGAACCTCGCCGACGACTTGGCCTTGGCCGATCGGCCGTCCGACGACGCTCGCCATGCCGGTCGTGGTGATGCCGACCAAACTGCTGCCCAGCCAGGGTTCGATCACACTTTCCCTGGTCGGCACCACGACCACGGCCGTCATCACGGTCGCCGGTGGACGCTCGGTATTCCCCGGCCGGCCGAAATTATCCATCGGAATGTTCTGATAGCCCAGGGTCAAAGCGGGCGAATCAGCGGACAGCGTGTAATCGAGCAGATTCGGGTCGAGCCAAGGGCTGCCGGCTGCAATCCGGGGGTCGGCAACGATGGAATCCTGGTCCGCCCCCTTGGCTTGCCACTGTTGCAGGGTTTGGGTGGTTCCGTTGTCCTGCCGGCCGATCGCAATCGCCCCGCCGTCGTTCCAAAACGTGTTTCCGGCGTAGACCATCTTGGTGATCCTGGGGTCGGAAGCCTCGTCGCCGTAGTTGTTGTAGGGCATCGCACGCAAAATCACGTTTTTGCTGACTTCATCCCCGTTGCCCGGAAACGCCACCTGTTCGAAGATCGATCCGTTGACGATCATGTTGTTCCGGGCAATCCGTTCGAAGCCGTCGCGGATCTTGATCCCGGAATTGAGCAGCAAGTTGTTCTGGACCAGGTAATTGCTGGAGCCATCGTCCAGATCGATCGCCCAATCCGAACTGTGCCAAATCCGATTTTGCTCGATCACCGTAGTCTCCACCGCATCGGCTTTCATGGCCTTGCGCAAGGTGTCCGCGTCTTTGCTTTGGTTCTTCGAATAGCTGACACCGGTGGGCGCCGAGAAGGGCCACCACCGATCACGGCCCCAAGCGTTGATCGGGCCGTGGTCGCCGGTCTGCTGCACGGTGTTCCAGATCGCATTGCGGGCGATGCGATGGCCGCCCCAAGTCCCGTCGTTGACATTGATGCCGGCTCGGGGAACGTCGTGGATGGTGTTGTTCAGCACGCTGATCCGCTGTGCCACCGAGATCTGCACTCCTGCAGTCTGCAGCTCGTAGATACCGAGGTTGGTCATCAACGAATTGCTGACGGTGATGTCCCGCGGGTAGTCCTCGGTCAGCGGCCCGGGAGTGAGATCCGGCCAGGTTTTTTGGAACTGTTCGAACGACGACGGCGAACGCACCGCGGATTTGGCTCCCGCCGTGACCACAGCGCTGGCGCCGACCTGGTCGAAGACATTGTTGTCCAGGACATTGCCTTTGTTGTAACCGTCGATGAATACCGCATTCCCGCCGATCTGCACGAAACTGGAGTCACGGACATCGACCCGCTCGGTGTTCTTCAACACCACCGCAGCGCTGCGCACGATGGCCCAGTCGCCGAGCAACATTTTCTCGTAGCTGCTGTTGAACAGCGTCCGGTGCGTTTGCGTATAGGCGATTCCGGCAAAGCTCAAGTCACGGACCGGGTTCGCCGTGGAGGCGCCCTCGACCCGGATCAACTCGTTCAATTCACCCAGGCCTATGCTCGCCGCGCCCGGGTTCTTGCCGTCTTCCGGATAGAAATAGAGCTTGCCGGTGGGCCGGTCGTAGAACCATTCGCCGGGCGCATTGAGCTCCTCGAAAATGTTCTCGACCATGCGTTCAACGGTGTTGATCCCACTGCCGCGGTTGTTGTCGCCGACCCATTCCAGATCGGCGTTGCCATTGGCTAGCACGCCCTTGATTTTGAAACTGTTGCCGCCCCACTCGTAGTTGTGCAGCGCCCGGACCAACCCGGTCTTGGGATTGGACCAGGTCTTGATCCGTTCCGGGGCGATCGCGTCTTTGGCGTAACCACCCAGGATCGCACCCGGTTTCGGATCGAAGTTGGGATACCGAGCCAGAATCTTCCGGCTGCCGGCTACGAAAAGCTGGTCGAAATCCAGATTCGCCGGAAGGTCCGCGACATAGATGCCGTTCCGGTACGGCGTCCATTGCGCAATGATGCTCCGTCCGCCGGCGAACACCGGACGCTGCCCTGCTTTGGCCAGCCAACGTACCGGTACCGTCGGGCTGCCGGAATCAGCCGGTCCGAAGCTGAGCGTAGCGCTGAGCGAATACCGGCCGCCGGAGAGCCGGACCTCGATCGGACCGGTGGCGAAAGGCAGCAGGTCCCGGACCTTTTGCTGGGCACCGAGCAGATCAGTGGGTTCGGCATCGCTGCCGACAGCTTGCCGGCTGCCGTCCGGGGCAGCGTAGATAATGTGCGCGGCCGCCGCAGCGGCTTTGCCGGCAATCAGCGGGGCCGCCGCCACGCCGAGGCCAGCTACCACGGAAAGCCCGAAGGCGCGCCGGGTGATACCGAAACCAGATGAAGCTTGAATCACCATTGACTCCTAGATCTTCTCGGCCTCCGAGTAAAACAGACCACGGAGCATGTAGAAGCCCCAATAACATCAGATGACTCGGATGATTATCATGAAGAGTAGCAACAAATACTCCCCAGCGACTAGGGATTGTCAATTAAAAGTCAGATGTTTAAACGGTGTCAAAAATCGTGTCTTACCCGCCGACTTTGCTCAGCGGCGCATAGCGCAACAGCAGCCGCTTTTCCTCGCCGGCGAAGCGCACTTTGGCCACTGTCTTGTCGCCGGCGCCTTCGAGCGCGATCACGGTTCCGGCGCCGAAGCTGGTGTGTTCGACCTGGTCCCCCACGGAGAGCTGCGGAACTTCTTTTTGCGGTTGCACCCGGGCCGCCCGGGTGGAAAGACTCGGCGGAAGCTGCCCGGTGTCCCGGCCGCCGACCGCTGAACCGGCGCCCCAGTATGAGCCTTCGTAGCGGTCCCGGCCGAAGCCCGACGATCCGATCGACGGAATCATCCGGGCGCTGCCTTCGCGCTTCCATTCGATCAACTCCGCAGGCACTTCGTCGATGAACGGACTGGCCGGGTTGTACTGGCTCTGCCCCCACAGGCTGCGCACCTCGGAGCGGGTCAGGTACAACCGTTTGCGTGCCCGGGTCAGCCCCACGTAGGCCAGCCGGCGTTCCTCGGCCAATTCCTTGGCGTCGGTGGCCGAGCGGGCATGCGGGAAGATCCCGTGTTCCATTCCGGTGAGGAAGACCACCGGGAACTCGAGGCCCTTGGCAGTGTGCAGCGTCATCAGCGTCACCACGCCCAATCGACGGGCCTCGGCGACCGCGGCTTCGGTATCGCTGCCCGGGGCGTCGGGGATCTGATCGGCGTCGGCCACCAGGGCCACGCCTTCCAGGAAATCGGTCAGCGAGCCCTCCGGGTTGTCCCGCTCGTATTCGCGGACCACCGCGACCAGTTCGGCCAGGTTCTCCACCCGGGATTCGTCCTGCGGGTCGTTGCTGGCGCGGAGCGTTTCCAGGTACCCGGTCTGCTCCAAGACTGCTTCCAGCGCAGTCGCCGCTCCGGAGGTCTCCGCCACCTGGCTCAGGTCATCCATGAGTTTGACGAAACCGTTGACCGCGTTCAAGCTTCGGGTAGCCATCGCCGGCGCTTCATCGGCCCGCCGCAAGGCCGCCATGAAGGAACTGCGTTCCCGTTCGGCGAGGGCCGCGACCGCGCCCTCGGCCCGGTCGCCGATGCCGCGCTTGGGCTCGTTCAGGATCCGGCGCAGGTTGACGTCGTCGTCCGGGTTGACCAGCACCCGCAAGTAAGCGAGTGCATCCTTGATTTCCTTGCGTTCGTAAAACCTGGTGCCGCCGACCACCCGGTACGGCAGACCCACCCGCATCAGGATTTCTTCGATCGAGCGGGACTGCGCATTGGTCCGGTAGAAAATCGCCACGTCGCCCGGGCGCAGGTCTTCGTCGTCTTGCAGCCGGTCGATTTCCTCGGCGATGAACCGCGCTTCTTCGTGTTCGTTCTCCGCGACGTAACCGATGATCTTCTCGCCGTCGCCCTCGGCGGTCCAGAGCCGCTTCACCGGTCGGTCCGGATTCTTCTCGATCACTGCGTTCGCGGCGCTGAGGATGGTCTGCGTGGAACGGTAGTTCTGCTCGAGCTTGATCGTCCGGGCGTTCGGGTAGTCCTTCTCGAACTCGACGATGTTCCGGATGTCCGCACCCCGGAAGGCGTAAATCGACTGGTCCGAGTCGCCGACCACGGTCAGCTCGGCCGGCACCTGGTCCGGGCCTTCGCCGGGCCCGACGATTTCCTTGACCAGCGCGTACTGCGCGTGGTTGGTGTCCTGGTATTCGTCCACCAGAACATGCCGGAAGCGGCGCCGGTAATAATCCGCGACTCCGGGGAAGGCCCGGAACAACCACACGGTCTGGGCGATCAGGTCGTCGAAGTCCAGGGCATTGGCCTGCCGCAGCCGCTGGGTGTATCCGCGGTAGACCTCCGCCACGCCTTGTTCAAAAGGATCGGTCGCCGTCGAGGCGTAGGCGTCGTCGTCGATCAATTCGTTTTTCAGTGCGGAGATCTTGTGCTGCATGGCCTTCGGCGCGAACCGCTTGGGGTCCAAGTCCAGGCCTTTGGCGATCAAGGTGATCAGCCGGAGGCTGTCCGCCGAGTCGTAGATCGAAAAACTCGTGCTCAAACCCACGGTGCTGGCCTCGCGGCGCAGGATCCGCACACAGGACGAGTGGAACGTGGAAATCCACATGTTTTTCGCGGTGTCCCCGATCAGCGCACCGATCCGATCGCGCATTTCCGCCGCGGCTTTGTTGGTGAAAGTGATCGCCAGAATCTGCCCCGGGTGCGAACGCCCGGTGGCGAGCAGGTAGGCGATCCGGTGGCTGAGCACGCGGGTTTTTCCGGATCCGGCGCCCGCCACGATCAGCAGCGGCGAGCCGGCGTGCACCACAGCCGCTTCCTGCTGCGGATTGAGTCCGTGCAACAACTCTTGGGCGTCGATCTGCGGGTTGCCGGATTCCTGGGGCGCACTGCGGCCAAAGCGACCGGCGTCGAAGAGCATGTCCATGATCAGCTAAGTCTAGTTGTCGGCACCGACAGCCGAGGCATCGCCGGCCGCCGGGGATGCCCCGGGGCCCAGCTCCCCGGATGCCAGCGCCGCGCGCAACCCGGCGACTGCGGCGGCTCCGCCGGCGACGAACCAGTTCAGCCCGTTCACCCGCAGGACCTCGGTGACCCCGCCGGCTGCGGTGACGATCGCTTTCCCGGGCAGCCAGTCCCACAGCGGCGTCGAGTGTTGGAACCAGCAGCCCCATTCGCCCTGGGCGACCCTGGAGAGATCGCAGGAGCCCGAGCCCAGCAACCGGAAAGTCGCCAGCTCGGCGACTGCGGCAAGCCACGGGGCAGCAGCTTCCGGGCGGGCCAACCAGGTCGGGTGCAGATAGGTCGCGGCGCTGAGCTGGTCCAGTGAAGCCTGCGACAGAACCGGCAAACGCTCGCCATTGAGCGTCGCCGGAATCTGCTGCCCGCCGAGCCAGAGCTTCTCTTCCTGCGGTTGGTAGACCGCGCCGAGCAGGACCTGCGGGTCAACTGGATCCCCGCCGTCGACCCGCAGTGCGATCGCGGAACACCAATAGCTCGAACCGGAGAGGAAATTGTAGGTGCCGTCCACCGGATCGATCACCCAAGTGCGTCCGGAGCTGCCCGTGAACTGGGCGCCCTCCTCGCCCAGGATCCCGTCCTCGGGACGGCAGTTCCGCAATTGCTGCAGCACGTATTTTTCCGCAGCCTTGTCCGCCGCAGTGACCACATCGGACACGGACGTCTTCCGTTCTCCGTCCAGTCCTTCGGCCCGCATCGCCAGCGCCATCCGGCCGGCATTGCGGACCAGCGCCGAAGCCAGCTGGGCATCATCGAGGGCAGGGTCGAGGTCTTCGTAGACTGGCATGCTTCCACTCTACTTATCCACAAGCCGGAACTCCCCATGTACCCTCCGGGCGGCCCCGGACTATGCTCGTCTCACTTTTCCGCGACTCCTGGAAAGGGCTTCTGATGGGCACCGCCGAATCACCCCGGAATCCGGCCGACGGCGCGGTATCCGACCGGATGTCCGGCTTGCGGAGCCGCGATGTCCGCAGCCTGGCGGCAACTATGGAACGCCTCGCGGAGGACTTGGATTCGACGTCGTTCCGGCTCGGGCGCAGTATTGCCGACTGCGCTTGGGCCGGTCCGGATGCGACCGGGTTCCGCGAGCGCTGGGCGGGCCGGCAGCGCCCGGCGCTCGGACTGGCCGCAGCCGACCTGCGCCGGCATGCCGAAAACCTGCTCGGGCAGGCAGCCGAGCAGGAATACACCAGCCGGGCCCGCGTGCTGGCGCAGTCCGGAACCGATCGCAACGTCGAAGGCCCGAACGGATTCCTGCCGACCACCGCGCCACGGGACGGCCCGGCCACGCCGGCTCCGCGCGGGGCCGGAGACGGGACCGTTCCGCAGCCGTGGCACGCGATGCAGAACATCGCGGCGGCGGGGCGCCAAGCCGCAGCGGATCAGGTCTATCTGGCGGGCATGCTCGCCAGAATGGCCCGCGGCGAACCGCTCCCGGCGTCCGCCCTGGCCGCAGCGAAACTCCTGGCTGCCCAGGCGGCTGCGGAATTCAGCACGGTGCTGGCCAGCGGCGGGGCCGCGGAACCGATCAGCAGCAGCCTTCCGCAGTTGGGCGAACCGCTGCCGGTATCGGCCAACCGTGCCGGGATTCCGTCCAGCCGCACCCCCAGAACGGTTTCCGATCTGCTGAAACTGACCACCGACGCCTATGCGCTCACCGGGCGTCCCGGAACTTCGGAGGGCGCGCTTCGGATCACCCGGGTCTCCGCTGCGGGCGGCCGGGGCCGCTACATCGTGAGCATCCCGGGCACCCAGCAGTGGGCCACGGTCGGGAACCCGAGCGCTTTCGGCATGCGGGGCAACCTGGTCACCGCCTCCGGACAACGATCGGTGCTCAGCCAGGCGGTCATCGATGCGGTCGGCGCTACCGTTCCACCGGGTTCCGAGTTGCTGCTGACCGGCCATTCGCAAGGCGGGATGACCGCGATGAATCTGGCCGCCGATCCGGCCGCGCTCGCCGGGTACCAGCTCACCCATGTGGTCGTTTACGGCAGCCCGGTGGACAACGACCGGCCGGATCCCGGAGTCACGGTTTTGGCCTTCGAACACGCCAACGACGTGGTGCCGAAAACCGACCTGGGAGGTTTACTCAGCAGCGGACTGCGTCATCCATTGCCGAGCAATCTGCACAAAATCCAATTGCCCGACCCGCCGGGAGTCGACCCGCTGGACGTCGCCGGGAATCACCAACCGGGCGGCTACACCGCTTCGGTGCAAGCCATGGAAGACCCGTCCGGTGCTGTCGGGCTGTTCGGCGTGCCATCGCTCGCCGACTACCTCGGCGGCGATCCGGCCGAGACCAGCGCGGTCGATGTTCCGGTCCGCAGCCGGATCCGGCATTGAGCTGCCGGCCGGGTCTGCGCCGGGCCCGGATTCAGCCGGCCAAAACCTGGTCGATCGGATTTTTGAGCGTGGCATAGTCGCTGGAATCCACCGAAAGCAGGCTGCCATTGAGCACCACGGACGGGGTGCCCTTCAAGCCCAACGCCGTAGCATCCTGCAAGTCTTGCGCGACCCGGTTCTGGACCTTCGCCGAGGCGAAGTCCGCATCGAAGCGTGCCATGTCCAGGCCCAGCCCCTGAGCGAACCCCCGCAAGGTCTCACGCTGGCCTTCGGTCGCCTTCGCCCAACTCTGCTGGCCCAGGAAAACCGCCGAGGCCATGGGTTCGAGTGCCCCCTGTTCTGCAGCAGCCTCCACGGCCTGCGCGGCGAGCGGGGCATTCTGATGCATCGGCAACGGGTAATTCCGGACCACGATCCGCACCGAATCCGCGTATTCCGCCTTGGTCTTCTGGATCAGCAGATCCATTTTCGCGCAGTACGGGCATTGATAGTCGGTGAACAGCACCAAGGTGGCCTTGGCACTGGCCGGGGCGTTGACCTCACGGGAGTCCGCGCGGACCAGTTCGGTCGGCACCGCCTTGGCCGTGGCAGGCTGCGGTTGGCTGGCTGAGCTTTGGCTGCTCGCGCTTTGGCTGCCGGACGCGGCAGTCTGCCCGCAACCGGCAAGCAGCACTGCGGCCAGCCCGGCTGCGACCACCGAAGCAGCGATTTTCACACGTGTCATCTCATCCCCCGAAGTAGATCTGCAATCGGGGAAAGCCTATCCGCGCCCGGCCGGGGACACCTTGTTTCGTGATCGGCCTAACAACTGCGCCGCGATGCCCGACGCCCGGACACAGCCGGGGATGCCAGAATGGGGGGATGGCGAAAACCCCTGCCCAACGCGCAAAAAAACACGGCGACAATGCTAGCCCCGGCCCAGGGCTGCCGGCCCGCGCCGGAGCCGTCGGCAATCCGTCGACGGCGCGCACCCCGGAAAGGGCAAAAAGCAACGGGAATCTGATCGTGATCGCCGGGGTGGCGGCAAGCGCTTTCTTGTTCTGGTACTTCCATCTGCTGACGCTCAACCAGATGACCCAACTCACCGACGGCTTGGCCATGCCCGACTCCATGGTCTTCGGCTTCGACGCCGATTATGTGGCCACGCTCAAAGGCCTGCTCAATGCCGACGGCCTGGGACAGCTGCAATACGTGCACAAAACGGCGGGCACGCTGTTCCCCTTGATCTTCGGTTTCAGCTGGCTTTTGCTGATCGGCCTGAATGTCGCCTCCCGGAAATTGCGTTGGACGCTCTGGGCCGCCCCGGTGCTGTTCGCCGTCGTGCAACTGGTGGCCAATGTCCAGATCGATGCGATGCTGGCCAGCCCGACGACCGACGCCGGCCAGGTTGCTTGGACCAGTATTTTGGTGGTCGCTTCCTGGGCGCTCCTGGTGCTTTCGCTGATCGCGGCCGCGATCGCCATGTTCGGCCGCCGGAAGAAGTCCAAGGCCGCGGCCGCGGAGGCTCAGCCCGGGGCTTGAGCCGCCTGGGCCTTCCGTTCGGCGCGGACCCCGCGGGCCACGGTCATGCCCACCACCGCGAAGCCGATCACCACTGGGTAGACGATCAACCGCTCCACCAAGCCGCCCGGGAACCCGGGGACATCGAGCCAAAGCGAAAACACCGTGAACAGGATTGTCGCAACGACCGCGACGATGCCGCTCAGCAGCAGGATCCAGCTCGACCAGCTGCGGCGGTACCAGATCCACCAGAGCAAGAACTGGGCGATCGAACCGCAGACGAAGAACAACGCCGCGCCGAGGTAGTGCAAGGGGCCGATGGTGTCCTCCGGAAAGATCCCGACCGCCATCACGCCGATGCCGCAGACCACCAGGAATCCCCTGACCCAGTGCGCGGCGCGCAGTTGCGGCGGCTCCGCCCCGTGGAAGTGCGCGGCAACGCCCAAAAGCGTGCTGCTGAGCAGCAGGCCGCCGAGCAGCATGCCCAAGCCCTGGAGCACGAACGAACCATTCATCACCCAATTCAGCGGCGAGCACACCGAGCGTCCGTTGTAGATCCCGCACTGCGCCGCCCCCAAATCGCTGATCACATTGAAGATCGGGCTATACGCGCTGCGGCCCGCCCAGGCCAGGCTGACCACGAACTCGGCCAGGAAAATCTGCAAAACGCTGATCACCGACCAGGCGCCGAACAGCGCCCTGGTCGTCGATCTCGTGTCGAATGCCCGGTCTGGGATGCTTCGCGGCGCGTTCATGATTCCAGCCTAACCAGCCAGGCTGACAAAACTCCTGCGGCAGGACCGCAGCCGTGGCGGGTGTACTGTCGGGGTACGGAGTCACCGCGGCTCCCCGATGAGGGAGCAACCATGGCCGATAAATCACCCAGACAAAGCGCGGCTAAAAAATCCGGCAAATCGATTAAAGAAAAACGGGCCGATAAGCGGGCCACCGAGGCCGGCAAGAATGCCGCCACCCTCGCGGAAAAGCTGACCCAGCCCAAGAAGCGCTGATCCGTGGTTGCGGATTTGTCCCTGGGCGTCATTGCGGGATCACGCAAGCCGGACGAACGGCGGCTGCCGATCCACCCGCTGCAACTCGAGCGGATCGACGAGGCATTGCGGATGCGGATGCGCCTGGAAACCGGGTACGGCGAACGGTTCGGCGTATCCGACGCCCAGCTGGCTCCGCTGGTGGCCGGACTGGAATCGCGCGAAAAGCTGATCGAGACCTCGGACGTGGTGCTGCTGCCGAAGCCGCAGGCCTCGGATGTCGCGGATCTGCGCGACGGGCAAGTCCTCTGGGGCTGGCCGCATTGCGTGCAGGACCGTGCGCTCACCCAGTTGGCCGTGGACAAGAAGCTCACCCTGATCGCGTTCGAGGCGATGAACCATTGGGCTTCCGACGGCGGCTTCGGCCTGCATGTCTTCCACAAGAACAACGAATTGGCCGGCTACTGCTCGGTGCTGCACGCTTTCGCGCTCCGCGGCATCACCGGAGACTACGGCCCCCGTCTGCGCGCGGTCGTGATCGGATTCGGGGCCACCGCCCGCGGCGCGGTGACCGCCTTGAACGCGCACGGCGTCCATGACGTCCAGGTCCTGACCAACCGCGGCGTCGCCGCGGTCGGCTCGCCGATCCACTCGGTGCACATCGTGCAATTCGACCACGATGAAAATGCCCCGTTCCTGAGCCATGCGATCACCGACGCCGGACGGGTGCCCCTGGCTCCGTTCCTGGCCGACTTCGACGTCGTGGTCAACTGCACCCTGCAGGACACCGCGGCGCCGCTGACCTACTTGGACTTGACGGATCTCGACGGATTCCGGCCCGGAAGCCTGATCGTGGACGTCTCCTGCGACGAAGGCATGGGCTTCAGCTGGGCCCGGCCGACGTCGTTCCAGGAACCGATCTTCGAGGTCGGCGACCACATCAGCTACTACGGCGTGGACCACAGCCCGTCCTATTTGTGGAACTCGGCCAGCTGGGAAATCAGCCAAGCCTTGACGCCCTTCCTGGAACCGGTGCTGTCCGGCCCGGAAGCCTGGGCGGCCAACGAAACCATCAGCCGGGCGATCGAAATCCAGGACGGCCGGATCGTCAATCCGGCAATCCTGTCCTTCCAGCACCGGTCCGCCGAATACCCTTACCTTCCGGAGCCTTCGGCACCATAGACTCTTGGCATGCCCAATCCAGCGATCCTCCTCGTTTCGGACCAGTACGCCGAGATCCTCGAAACCCAGTTCTGGCGGTATCAGCGCGAGTACGATCTGCACGTCGCGCGCAGCGCGGAGGAGGCCATGGCGGCGACCGAACGGATCCACGCCGCCGGCGGACAGGTGGCGCTTTTCGTGGCCGATTCCAGACTGGCGGACGTGCATGTGCTCAAGGCATTCCACGATTGGCGCTCGATTGTGCCAACGGCGCGGCGCTTGGTCACCGCAAGCTGGGAAAACTTCCTGGAAGATTCAACCGCCTTCCGGCCGGGCCTGGCGAAGGGCAAATTCGATGCTTTCCTGCTGATGCCGCGCGGCATCCGGGATGAAGAGTTCCACACCGCGATCACCGAGATGCTCTCCGACTGGGGATCGACCAGTGCCACGCCGGAGGTCGATTCGGTGCGGATCGTCACCCCCACGGTCGACGGGGCAACCTTGTCGATCCGGGACTTCCTGTACCGGATGGGCATGCCGACCCGGACCTACGCTCCGGAGAGCCCGGTGGGCCAGGAGATCCTCGCGGAGCTGGCCGACGCCGGGGTGTCCGGTACCGAGGTGCGCTTTCCAGTAGTGAAACCGATGAACGGCACGCCGGTTTGTGCCCCGACGGTGCATGATGTGGCGATTTCGATCTATGGCGCACCGAGCGACATCGACGTCGACCAAGTGGTGGATTTGGCCATTGTGGGCGGCGGCCCGGCCGGCCTGGCCGCCGCGGTCTACGGAGCTTCCGAAGGGTTGAGCACCGTGGTGGTCGAGGCCGAGGCGATCGGCGGCCAAGCCGGCACCAGCTCGATGATCCGGAACTACCTGGGTTTCCCCCGGGGCATCTCCGGGATGCGACTGGCGCAACGGGCCCGCAGCCAGGCGATCCGTTTCGGCACCCGGTTCTTCACCGGGTGGCCGGTGGAGAAACTGACCCTGGGCGAGGACCACCATGTGCTGAGCACCGGCGGCGGCGAATTGCGTGCCCGGAGCGTGGTGATCGCCAGCGGCGTCGCTTACCGGAAGCTCCAAGTGGAAGCTGTGGACTCGTTGGTGGGACGCGGCGTCTTCTACGGCGCGGCGATGACTGCGGCACGGGAAATGGAAGACCGCGACGTGTTCGTCGTCGGCGGCGGGAATTCCGCCGGCCAGGCTGCCGTGCACCTCTCCCGTTTCGCCCGTTCGGTGACCATCCTGGTCCGTCGCCCGTCATTGGCGGAGACCATGTCCAGCTACCTGATCAATGAAGTCGAGTACAACCCGAGGATCACCGTCCGCGGTTGCGGCGAAGTGGTCGACGGCGGCGGTGAAGGCCAGCTGGACTGGATCGAGATCCGGGACACCACCAATGGCACCCTGAGCCGGCACCAGGCCGGCGGGCTGTTCCTGCTGCTCGGCGCCGAACCGCACTGCGAATGGCTTCCGGACGGCGTGGTCCGCGACGCGAAAGGCTTCGTGCTCACCGGACGCGATGTGCCGAAGGAAACCTGGGTCAACGGTTTGCCGCCCGGAAACCTGGAAACCACCGCGCCCGGGGTGTTCGCGGTCGGCGACATCCGGGCGGACTCGATGAAACGGGTGGCCTCGGCCAGCGGAGAGGGCGCCAGCGTGGTCCCCCTGGTCCACGCCTGGCTGGAGCCGCGGCGCTGAGCCGACGCCACTGGACCGGAGGCTTCGCCGGCCGCACCGGCACTCCTGTAAGCTGAATCCTGTTGTTTGACCGGGCTGGCCGCCGCGCAGCCGCCCTGGCCTCTGTAGCTCAGCAGGATAGAGCGTCCCTCTCCTAAAGGGAAGGCCGCCGGTTCGAATCCGGCCAGGGGCACTTGCCACCGCTCGGCCGGAGCATTCCGGTCCGGCCAAGCGGCAGGCCGACGCCGATGAATCGTTCAGTGGGAAACTGCCACTCATGTTCGCAGCAAGGCCAAACTAGGGGGACGGTTGGGAAACACCATTGGACCGATGCTCGCGGGATTGTTTGCGATTGTCATCGGATTTTTCGTCTTCAAGTTCCGAGAAAGAATTGGCACCCTGCAACACAAGGCGTTGCAGATAATCCCGCTTTACCGGACTCTGTACAAGGAAACTCTTATTCTCTGGTGCGGATTCGGTTCCGTGATGTTCATGATTTTCGGAGCCGTCTTCATCGTTTTGGGCATAGCGAATGCTTTTCAATAGGGCATCGAGGATTCAAGGGTCGGCCGCCGTCGGCTTTGTCCGTGACGATGCCTGGACCCCGGATGTCTGGCCTAATATGTCCTCATGACACCAGCACGCCGCCATGGGGACACCAGCGAGCTTGCTGACCGGTTGCCGGGGTTGCGGGATCTGAGCGCATTCCTGCAGGGCAGTTGGCGCGTCGAGCGCAGCGTGCTGGACCGCAGCCGCGGCCTCAGTGGCGGCTTCAACGGCAGTATCGACTTTTCGCCGGCCGATGGCGGCCTGCACTATCGCGAAACCGGGCTATTGTCCTGGAGCGGATCGATCGCTCCAGCGACCCGGGAGTACTTCCTGCGACGGACTGGAGACCCCGCCGGCCTGGACTGGCATTTCGTCGACCCGGACGGATCGCCGAGCTATTTCTTCCACCGCATGGACCTGCGAACCGGCTCCTGGCAAACTGAGCACCCCTGCTCCGCCGACCTCTACCGGGTGGACTACGCCGTAGCGGACCAGAACACTCTGTCCGCGGTCTGGGACGTCTCCGGACCAAGCAAGGATCAGCTATTGAGCAGCAGCTGGCATCGACTCGGCTGAGCCGCTAGCCCCGCCGGTTCCCTGATCGGCCTGGGCGAACTGGGTTTCGTACAGTTCCGCGTAGCGGCCCTGCGCAGCCAGCAGCTCGCTGTGCGTACCGCGCTCCACGATATTGCCGCCTTCCAGCACCAGAATCGCATCGGCCTCGCGGATCGTGGACAGCCGGTGTGCGATCACGATCGCCGTGCGGCCGCGCAATGCCTCGCCCAGAGCTGCCTGGACTGCCGCTTCGTTCGTCGAGTCGAGCGCCGCCGTGGCCTCGTCCAGAATCACCACCGCCGGTTGCACCAGCAGCAGCCGGGCTATCGTCAAGCGCTGCCGTTCACCGCCGGAAAGCCGGTAACCGCGTTCGCCCACGACGGTGTCCAAGCCGTCGGGCATGGATTCGATCAGCGACTCCAATCGCGCCCGGCGCAAGGCCGACCACAGATCGGCTTCACTGGCCTCCGGCTTCGCGAGCAGCAAGTTCGAACGGATCGTCTCGTGGAACAGGTGCCCGTCCTGGGTCACCATGCTCAACGCGGAGCGCAACGAATCGAAGGTCGAATCGCGCACGTCGAGGCCGCCGATCCGCACCGCACCGGAATCGACGTCGTAGAGCCGGGCCAGGAGCTGCGCGATGGTCGACTTGCCGGCGCCGGAGGAACCCACCAGCGCAATGGTCTCCCCCGGTTTGGCCGTGAAGCTGATGCCGTGCAGGACTTCTTCGCCTCCTCTGGCGTCCAGAGTCGCGACGTCTTCGAGCGACGCCAGGGAGACCTTGTCCGCTGCCGGGTAGCCGAAACGGACATTGTCGAATTCGACGCCGAGCGGACCGGTTGGGAATTCCTTCGCCTCCGGCTTCTGGTCGATCAGCGGCTTCAGATCCAGGATTTCGAACACCCGGGCGAAGCTCACCAGTGCACTCATCAGATCCACCCGGGCACTGGCCAGCGCGGTCAGCGGCGCGTACAACCGGGTCAACAGCAGCGCCAAGACCACGACGTCGCCGGCTGCCAGATCGCCGCGCACCGCATAGAACCCGCCCAAGCCGTACACCAGGGCCAGCGCCAGCGCGGAGACAAAAGTCAAGGCCGTGACGAACACGAACTGCATCATGGTCGACTTCACGCCGATGTCGCGCACCCGGGCAGCCCGCACGAAGAACTCCTTCGATTCATCCGCGGGACGGCCGAAGAGCTTGACCAGGGTCGCCCCGGGCGCGGAGAAACGCTCGGTCATCTGGGTGCTCATATCGGCATTCAGATTCGCGGCTTCTTTGCGCATGCTGGCAATCCTGGAACCGAACCGCCGGGCCGGGATCAGGAAGATCGGCAGCAGCACCAGAGCCAGCACGGTGACTTGCCAAGAGGTGCCGAGCATCACGATCAAGGTGAGCACCAAGGTGACCAGGTTGCTGACGATGCCGGAAAGCGTGCCGCTGAATGCTTGCTGCGCCCCGATCACGTCGCTGTTGAGCCGGCTGACCAGAGCCCCGGTACGGGTCCTGGTGAAGAACGCGATCGGCATCCGCTGCACGTGGTCGAACACCGACTTGCGCAAGTCCAGGATCACATCCTCACCGAGCTGTGAGGAGATCCAACGGACCAAGAGCCCGACGCCGGCTTCGGCGACCGCCACCAGGGCAATCATCCCGGCCAGGAAGATGATCAGTTGCAAATCGGTCCGGGCCACGATCGCATTCACGATCTGCCCGGCCAACAGCGGCGTCGCAACCGCGATGAAGGCCGAAATCACCGAAAACACCACGAAAACCACAAGCCGGGCCCGGTACGGCTTCGCAAAGGCGATGGTGCGCCGCACCGTTTGCCGGGTGACACCGCCGTTGTCTTTCTGCGCACCTGCGGTGCTCCACAGCGAATGCCAAGCAGCGCCTTCCATGCTCATGACTGAAACTCCTCCTCGATCGCCCCGCGATCCCTTGTGTCCGCCTACCCTAGCGCCGGTTACTGACAGTTTGTTCCCATAGAATTCGGGGCACAAGGAAGGGCCGCCTGAGCCCGCTCCGTCATCCGGGGAAATACAACCGGGGCCGCTAGGCGTTTGGCCTGGTAACGTCGAAAAGCTAGACCGCCAAGAACAAAGGAATTCTGCATGAAACGCCGCCAGATCGCCCTCCTCGGCCTGCTCACCAGCCTCACGCTCCTGGTGGCCGGTTGCGGCACCTCATCGAGCGGATCGAGCTCCGGGGCCGACAGTTCGTTGAGCGATGTCCAGCGCAAGGGCGAATTGGTCATCGCCACCGAAGGCACCTATAAGCCGTTCAGCTTCCATGAGAACGGCGGCTCCGGGGCGTTGACCGGTTACGACGTGGATGTCGCCCAGGCGGTCGCGGACAAGATCGGCGTGAAGGCGAACTTCCAGGAGACGCAATTCGACGGCATTTTCGCGGGCTTGGACGCCAAACGGTTCGATGTCATCGCGAACCAGATCTCGATCAACCCGGAACGCCAGCAGAAATACGAATTCTCAACCCCTTACACGGTCTCCACCGGCGTGGTGGTGACCAAATCGGACAATTCCTCGATCACTTCCGTCGCCGACCTCAAAGGCAAAACCACGGCGCAGTCGTTGACCAGCAATTGGTACAAGATCGCGACCGATGCCGGCGCCAACGTGCAGGGCGTGGAAGGCTGGGCGCAGTCGGTGGCACTGCTGCAACAGGGCCGGGTGGACGCCATCGTCAACGACAAGCTGACTTATTTGGATTTCGTCAAAACCACTCCGGATTCCGGGCTCAAGATCGCGGCTGAAACCACGGACAAGTCGCTGAGCGCATTCGCCTTGTCCAAGGGTGCCAGCACGCTGACCGCGGCCATCGACAAGGCCCTGTCCGAACTCGCCGCGGACGGCACGCTGGGCAAGATCTCGGACAAGTACTTCGGCACCGACGTCTCCAAGTAATCCTTGGCGTACAACCGGCTGGGGCCGGGTTAGGCTGAACCATGAATTGGGACTTGGTCTTGAGTTCGCTCGGGCCGCTTCTGCTGGGCGCAGTGACTGCCACGATCCCTTTGGCGATCGCCTCCTTCGCGATCGGCTTGGTGCTGGCATTGGCCGTGGCCTTGCTGCGGTTGAGCCGGAACGCGCTGCTCGCCGGCATCGGCCGGTTCTATGTCTCGGTGATCCGCGGCACTCCGCTGCTGGTCCAGCTGTTCGTGATCTTCTACGGCCTGCCGAGCCTCGGCGTGCGCTTGGAGCCTTGGCCGAGCGCGATCATCGCATTGTCCCTGAACGTGGGCGGTTACGCGGCCGAAGTGATCCGGGCGGCGATCCTCTCCGTGGCCAAGGGGCAATGGGAAGCCGGCCATATGATCGGCATGTCCCGCGGGCAGACGCTGTTCCGGATCATCCTGCCGCAGGCTGCCAGAGTGTCCTTGCCGCCGCTGTCCAACACCTTCATCTCTTTGGTGAAGGACACCTCATTGGCTTCGTTGATCCTGGTCACCGAACTTTTCAAGGAATCCCAGAAGATCGCCGCGGTGAGCGGGGACTTCATGGTGCTGTACCTGGAGGCAGCCTTGATCTACTGGGTGATCTGCCTGGCCCTCTCCACGATCCAATCGCAACTCGAGAAGAGGCTGGACCGTTATGTCGCCCACTGAACGGATCGCCCGGGATCAGCCGTCCACCGGAGAAACCGTGCTGTCGGTTTCCGGGCTGCGCAAAGCCTTCGGTGCCAACGAAGTGCTCAAAGGCATCGACCTGAGCGTGCGCCGAGGATCCGTGGTGGCCCTGATCGGGCCCTCCGGATCCGGCAAGACCACAGTGCTCCGCTCGCTCAACGGCTTGGAAACGCCCGACGCCGGAGTGGTCGAGATCGGCGATGTCACGGTGGACTTCGCCGGCAAGCCCGGCAAGCGCGAAATCGCCGCCTTGCGGGACCGCTCCGCGATGGTCTTCCAGCACTACAATCTTTTTCCGCACAAGACCGTGCTTGAAAACATCATCGAAGGCCCGGTCCAGGTCCAGAAACGGCCGCGGTCCGAGGCGGTCGCCGAGGCCGAATCATTGTTGTCCAGGGTCGGTTTGCTGGCGAAGAAGGATGCCTACCCGTTCGAGCTCTCGGGTGGTCAGCAGCAGCGCGTGGGCATCGTCCGGGCTTTGGCCCTGCGTCCGCAACTGCTGCTCTTCGACGAGCCGACCTCGGCACTGGACCCGGAGCTCGTGGGCGATGTGCTGACCGTGATCAAGGAGCTGGCTCTCGAAGGTTGGACCATGGTGCTGGTCACCCACGAATTGGCTTTCGCCCGGCAAATCGCCGATGACGTGGTGTTCATCGATGGTGGAGTGGTCGTGGAACACGGCCCGGCCGGGCAAGTATTGGTGGATCCCCGGGAGGCCCGGACCCGGCAATTCCTGAAACGGATTTTGCGCGAGGACTAGACGCCGAGCATCGGCACCAAGTACTTGGCCACCATGCCCTGCACTTCTGCTTCGTCGTTGAAATCGACCTTGATCGCCGGAGTGATCACGAAGGACACGGTCAACCGAACCAGCAGCTCGGCCACCACGTCGACTTCCAAATCCGCCGGTAGCCTGAGCGTTTCCTGCTCCCGACGCATCAGCCGGGCCACGAAATCGATCACGAAGACGATGATCGATTCGTCATAGGAACGGCCCTGGACTTCGGCGTCGGGACCCTGCCCCCAGAGCAGCGCTTCCTTGTACAAGGGATTGCCGTTGATCGAGCGGAGGATGATGGTCACTCCGTCCACCACCACGTCGGCGGCTTTCCCCGGCTTGGAGACCGCGTCTTCGAATCCGGTCATCAGCTTCTGCAATTCACGGATGATGACCTGCTCGATCAGCACGTCCTTGTTTTTGAACCGCCGGTAGACCGTGATCCGGGATACCCCGGCGCGCCGGGCGACATCTTCGACGCTCGATTTGCGGATGCCCTGAGCACCGAACTGTTCCGATGCGGCCGCGAGGATGCGATTGCCGATCAGATCCGTCACCGGTTCGGCGGCCGGTGGTTGGACGCTGTCCAGGTCTCCTAATACGTTCATTATTGCCGAAGTATATCCCCAGGTGGCATCGCGAGTCCTGGTCCACGCCGGAATATGACCCGGTCCGATTTCACAACCTGTGAGCTGCGTCATATTCAAAATCGCCGCGAAAAAGTCTTGCCTGCCTGGTTTTCCTGATTGATACTTAGAAACACTTGTTGTGTCAATGTGTCATCAACATTGGGGTTACGAGCTCTGCAACGTACATGGGATCAAGGAGGAACCTATGAAAACCAGCACCAGCTCTGCACGTGGCGGCCGCACCAAGTGGCGCCGTTCGGCCGTTCTCTTCGTACCATCCATCGCCGTCGTCGGCGTCTTGGCGGTCGGCATGGCGCAAGGCGCCTTGGCCGCTTCGTTCGGCGTCTCCGGCGGTAACGTCAAGCTGACTGCCGAGTCCGTCTCGGCAGACGGCATGTCCGCCTATATGGGCACCGCAAGCAGCACCACGGGGGCCGGCCATCCGGTGATGCTGGCCGGCATCACCTCGGCCAGCCTGCGGAACATGTGCGCTTCCGCTGTCGTGGACGTGCCGATTTTCGGCCCGGTTTCCATGAATCTCTTCGCCGGCAAGGATGCTCCGGTGGAAGGCAGCACGATCACCGCTGATGCGTCATCGCTCCTGGGCGGCGACGCCTCGGTTTCCGGCATGCAGGCCGGTCGGGATGCTTCGACCCTGGATGCCGCACCGGGCTTCACCGGCACTCCGGGGGCCTTCGGTTTCCAGGCCAAGAACTTGAGCGCCAACAACTTCAAGGCCACCGCCTGGCAAGCCACCGGCGGCACCATGAAGATCTCCGGGCTCGAGCTCTCGATGAGCGCAGGCGTCAAGGAATGCTACTGAGCCGGCAATGAATTGCCGCTAGCCGATTGGACCAGGAGGGGGTGCGGAGCTTCGAATCCGCACCCCCTTCCGGTTCGGCCTTGATCCAAGGCAACAACTGATCGAAGGATTGTACCGATGTCGCTACGTTCCGCAGTCAACACCGTCAAAGAATCCAGGGTCCGCGCCGCCGACTGGTTGGACCGGATCCTGCCTTTCCCCCGCGCCCGTCACTGGTTCCGCGACTGGCGGCGGAGCCGTCCGTTCTGGGCCGGGATCTACCTGTTGATCAGCGGCGGCATCATCCTTTCCTTGCCACTGGCGCCGCTGCCCATCATGTTGACGGTGGGCATGGCGGCGATTTCCGGTGCGGCCATCGGATTCATCATCATCGTCGCCGGCCTCTTCGTCTGGTTCGCCCCGCAACAACGCAGCTTCATCGCGGTCGTCGCGGCGGTATGCTGCGCGATCTCGTTCGTCACCTCGAATCTGGGCGGCTTCGGCATCGGCCTGATCTTCGGATTGCTCGGCTCGAGCATGGCCTTCGGCTGGCAACCGCCGGAAAACTCTGCCGAGGGACGGCGCCAGGCAGCCCGCCGTCGGGCCATTGTTGCCCGTCGCGCAGCGCGCCGGGCCGCGGCAACCGAACCCGACGCCGCAGTCGAAACCGCTGCACCGACCATGCCGTTGTCCGTGGCAACTGCCCAGGTACCGGCGATTTCCGCCGCAGCGGAGACCGCTGAATCCGCGGTCTTGGACCCGGAGCCCCTGGATCCGGAGACCGTCGAGGAGGAGACCGATCCGAGCCTCGAGGCCGCAGACGACGGCGTCCGGCCGGATCAGGAACCCAAAAGCGGACGCAAACACCGGGTGTTGCCGCTCGCAATGCTGCTGCTGGCCTCGACAGTCACCGCCGCCTTGCTGGTGCCCCTCGGCGTGGCTTCGGCCCAAGCCAGCACCTCGAGCGCGGCATGGCCCACCTGGTGGCCGACCTGGCCCACCTGGCCCGGCCAGAGCAAAAGCCCCTCGCCGAGCACCCCGGCCCCGACACCGCGGCCGACTTCCCTGCCGACCAATCTGCCGACCAATCTGCCGAAGCCTTCGGTGCCGGGTACTGGGCCTTCGGTGCCGGGCACCGCACCTTCGGTGCCGGGAACTGGGCCTTCGGCTCCCGGAACGCCCGGAGCCTCGCCGGATCCGGCCGCAAACGAGCAGGGCGCCCCGGCGGCGGACTCGCCGGACGATTCCACCACTGCGCCACCGGTGATTTCCGCTGCGCCGGCGCAGGAAACCGTCAACGTGAACATCTCAAAAGTGACGGTCAAGAACCTGTCCGCCGATCTCTTCACGGTCAAAGGCAGCAAATACGTCAATACCGTCAATGGACCGCTCAAAGTTCTGGTCTTGACCGCAAACTCCCTGACCGCCAAGGCCTACTCGCTGGCCAGCACCGACGCCGGCCCGAGAGTCACCTGGAACAGCGAAATCGTGGGCCGGAACATGGAAGTCTACGTGACCCAGCTCGATGCCTGGGTGGGCGTCCTCGGGTTGCCGGTCGCGCCGATTAGGCTGACCCCGGATTCGGTGCCGAGTTGGCTCAGCGTGCCGATCCCGCTGTTCGTGGCGAGCGATATTTCGATGGACCAAGTACTCATGAAGATCGACATCAGCAGCGCACCGAATCTGAAGATCAACGTCCTGCCGGCCGCCTGACCACGAACTGGCCGGCCCAGAGCACCAGTAGCGCCAAGCCCGAAAGCAATGCCGCCGCGACGCCGGCTGCAGTGCCCAGCACCAGCAGGGAAAAGAAGTTCCCGGGTCCGACCCCGCCCACGAAGGAAAGCCGTTCCAACGGCAGCCCAACCGCGACGACCTTTGACTGGATGTCGGATTCCGCGATTGTCCCGGACTGGTTCTGCAACTGCGCCCGGGAATCCAACGAAGCGTTCCGGTTGTCGCCCAGGAGGAAGACCCGGCCGGCCGGAACTTGCGCCGTGAACGGCGTCGCAGATGCCACGGTCGGCTGGCCTGGCACCTGATTCAGGTAAGGCTCGGGCACCGCCTGCCCGTTGACCCCGAGCTGCCCGCCCACGGAACAGCAGCTCACGGAATCTCCGGCCACCGCGAGCACTCGCTTCACTTCGGTCGAGGCAGCTGCTTGGGCACCCCAGTCCCTCGCGTTGAAAACCACGAGGTCGCCGGCCTTCGGACTCCGGTCCCAGGTATCGGCGATCATCCGGTCCCCCACTTGCAAAGTGGGGACCATCGAAGGACTGGGCACCACGTAAACCCGGTAACGCACGAAGAAAAGCACCGCACCGGCCAGGCAGAGCACTAGCCCGCAGCCGAAAACCACACGTAACCAGACCGGTGCCCTACGCTCATTGCTCGATTCCATCTGGCCTCCGATCATCCCGGCAAAGATCCTCCGGCTCCCACGAGCTATTCCAGAATACCGGTCGGCGAGCTGGAACACTTCTGCACCGATAATGTGGCTGAAGTTTCCAAAGTTGTTGCCGAGACCAATTTCCTCGGCTCCAAGTAAGCCATCTGTGCAGATCTGTTCTCGCAGGTCTGAAATACTCGGCGTAAATCAGCGTTTGAAGCGCAGGGTCACCAACTGGAACGGCCGCAAGGTCAATTCCGCCGAATCCGCCCCGAGCACGACGCCGGCCGGCGGATCCACGCGGTCTTCCAGCAAGTCGGTGACGCTGACCTCGGAGACCGGGAAGTTGGCCCGCAGCAATCCCGTCGAGCGTTCCCCCAACGCCTCGTAGAGGCGCACCACCACGTCGCCGGATCCGTCTTCGGCGAGCTTGACCGCTTCGATCGTCAAGGCCGCGTTGAAAACCGAGAACAGCGCCTCCACCGGCTGCGCCCCGGAGACCACACGGGGGGCGAGGTTGGTCCGGTAACCCTCCTCGACCGCATCCGCGATGCTGGCGCCGGGTCGGATCGAGACCGTCAGTTCATGCGCGCCCTGGTCCGCGGTGGGGTCCGGGAACTTCGGAGCGCGCAGCAGCGACAGCCGTACCGTCGTCGTCGTTCCGTGGTCCGCACCGCGCATTGCCCGGGTCACATCGTGCCCGTAACTGGAGGCGTTGGAGACCGCGACCCCGTACCCCGGTTCTGCCACGTGGATCCAGCGGTGCGCACAGATCTCGAACTTCGCAGCTTCCCACGAGGTGTTCGTGTGGGTCGGTCGGAAGATGTGGCCGAATTGGGTCTCCGAGGCGCTGCGCTCGGCCCGGACGTCCAGATCGAAGCCGAGTTTGAGCAGTTTCTCCCGTTCTTGCCAGTCGATCCGGTTGACGATGGTCAAGGACGGCGATCCGGCGGCCAGGCTGATCCGCTGGGTCAGCGGCGAGGACCCCACCAGCCGCTCGACCACCACCACGGCGTCCCAGCCACCGCGTTCCAGGGTGACCGAACGCACGTCCGAGCAGAAGCTCACATTTCGCCGGTAGAACTCGTCGATGTCCCAGCCGTCCCAAGCATTCGGGGTGTCCCGGTGCAGTTCGAGTTTGTTGCCGGCCCCGCCCGGAGCGATCGCCTCGCGACCGGTGGCGAAGTCCATCAGGGAAGTCACCAGGCCGCTGCTGTCGATCACGGCGCGGATGATCCCGTTGTCCAGCACATAACCGCCGTCCAGCTCGGTCACCTGCACCGGGGACTCGCTGCGCACTGCGGGAGCGGCGGCGAGCGCCGGAACCCCGTCGCGTTCGTGCGGAGCGGCGTTGAAGCTGAAATCGGTATCCCCCTCGCCGACCAGCGCCTGCATCGAGTCCGCGATGATCTGCTCCAGGGAAACCGCGATCGCGGCGTAGTTCCGTTCCGCATCCTGATGGACCCAGGCGATCGAGCTGCCGGGCAGGATGTCGTGGAATTGCTGCAGCAGCACCAAGTGCCAAAGCCGCTTGATTTCCGCCGCCGGGTATTCGGTGCCGCAGCGCACCGCGGCGGTGGCGGCCCAGAGCTCGGCTTCGCGGAGCAAGTGCTCGCTGCGCCGATTGCCCTTTTTGGTGTTCGCTTGCGTGGTGTAGGTGCCTCGGTGCAGCTCCAAATACATCTCGCCCAACCACACCGGTGGGGCCGGGTAGTCGGTTTGGGCCTGCTCGAAGAAACTCTTCGCACTGGCCATCCGGACCGCCGGGGATCCCTCAAGGTCTGCGGTGCGCCGGGCTGCGGCGACCATTTCCCGGGTTGGTCCGCCGCCGCCGTCGCCCCAGCCGAACGGCACCAGGGAAACGTTGCTGCGCCCCTTCTCCCGGTAATTGCGCTGCGCGTGCGCCAGCTCGCGGCCGTTCAACTCGGAGTTGTAGGTGTCCACCGGCGGGAAGTGGGTGAACAGCCTGGTGCCGTCGATGCCTTCCCAGAGGAAGGTGTGGTGCGGCATCACGTTCTCCTGATTCCAGGAAATCTTCTGGGTCAGGAACCAGTCGATCCCGGCCGCCGCCACGATCTGCGGCAAGGCCCCGGAGTAACCGAAGGAATCCGGCAACCAGGCCTCTTTCGCGTCCACGCCGAACTCGTTCCGGAAGAAGCTCTTGCCTTCCAGGAACTGCCGCGCCATGGCCTCGGAACCGGGCATATTGGTGTCCGATTCAACCCACATGCCGCCCACCGGGACGAACTGGCCCGCAGCGACCTTTTCCTTGATCCGGCCGAACAGCTCCGGATAGAAATCCTTGATCCATTTCAGCTGCTGCGCCGAGGAGCAGGAGAACACGAAGTCCGGGTATTCGTCCATCAGGGCGATCACGTTGGAAAAGGTGCGCGCGCACTTGCGGATGGTTTCACGGACCGGCCAGAGCCAGGCGGACTCGATGTGCGCGTGGCCGGTCGCCACCAGCTGGTGCGCCGAAGCGTATGCGGGTTGCGCCAGTACCTGGGCCAACTCGGCCCGGCCGGCCGCTGCGGTGCCTGCGACGTCGTCGGGGTCCAAGACGTCGAGCATCCGTTCCAGCGCGCGCAGGATTTCGTGCCGCCGCGGCAACTCGGTGGGCAGCTCGTGCATCAGTCCGGAGAGCGTCCAGATATCCTGGCTGAGCTCCCACACTTCGGTGTCCAGCTCGGCGAGCTCGATCCGGCCGATCCGGTAGATCGGGTCCGTGCCGGAGGTGGCTTTGTCGCCCAAGGCCGTCGGTTGGAACTGCCAGTCGCCCGCGACATTCGGATTCGCCGCTGCTTCGACGAAGAAGTCGATCGTGCCGTCCGTGCCCTTCAGCAGCTCCAACGGCACGTACTTGTTGCGCGGCGAGAGCGCCTTGACGATGCTGCCGTCGCGCCGCCAAGCAATTCCTTCGCATTGGAAGCCCGGCATTTCATTGTCATAGCCGAGTTCGACGACGACTTCGGCCTTGCTGCCCGGGCCGCCGAAGCCCTCGGGAACCGTGCCGGTGATGTGCAGCCACTTGGTGCTCCAGGCCGCACCCCACGCTTCGCCTTCGGCAACCGGGGCGAAATCCTGCCCGACGGCTTCGTCGAACGGTACCGGTTCTCCGGGGACATCCCAGCCGGTGACGGTCAGGGGAACGGATTTGCGGTAGCGGGCCGGGGCGATCCGTTCCCGGACGAACCGGTCCAGACGCGCTTCAGTCAGCCGACGATCGTCGTGCACGGATTCTCCTCATTTGGCCAAGGTTTTGAATTATTTGTCTCAGGTTTTGACTTACAAAGCCTAGCGGTGCGCATAACCGCTGCCAAGCCTTGCGGCGGCTGATTTGGAATCCTTTCCACGGTTGCTTCGAGTAGATCCCGAACCGCTGCCGCCTTACCTGCGCTTCAGAGAGCAACCCAGCCCTGCGGTAGCAAGAAGACCAGCCTTCTTGCTACCGCTCGAGGGCCCCGACGCTGGCTTCAGACTGCTGCGGCAGAGCCCCCGCGTACACGTTCAGCGAGCTGCCCCGGTTGAATCCGATCAGGCCGACGCCGCTCTGCTGGGCCAGCTGGACGGCCAACGACGACGGCGCGCTGACCGCGGAGAGCAGCGGGATGCCCGCCATCGCGGCTTTCTGCACGAGTTCGAAGGATGCCCGGCCGGAGACCTGCAAAACCGTATCCCGCAACGGCAGCCGCCCTTCCCGCAACGCCCAGCCGATGACTTTGTCCACCGCATTGTGCCGGCCTACGTCCTCCCGCAGGCAGAGCAGCTCCCCATTGCTGCGGTACAGCCCCGCCGCGTGCACGCCGCCGGTCTTGTCGAAGATCCGTTGCCCGGTGCGCAATTGGTCCGGCAGAGCCAGCAGCATTTCCAGCGCGAACCCGGGCGCCGCTTCGGCCGGAGCGAACCGGGACGATTTGCGTACCGCATCGATCGATGCGGTACCGCAGATTCCGCAAGAACTCGTCGTGTAAACGTGCCGGTGCAGATCCGGCAGCACCACGTCCGGGCGCAACTGGGCCTGCACCACGTTGAAGGTCTGCCTGCCGTTTTCATCTTCCCCGGCGCAGAACCGGAGCGAAATCAACTCGTCGGTGGCCGCGATCACCCCCTCGGAGACCAGGAATCCGGCCACCAGGTCGAAATCCGCACCCGGGGTGCGCATCGTGACGCTGAACGGCTCGTCGCCGATCCGGATCTCCAACGGCTCCTCGGCGGCCAGTACGTCTTCACGCCGTCGCGATCCGCCGTCGGCGTTCATTCTGGTGACTTTGCTTAGCGAAGTGAGCCTGCTCATGCCTCAAGCCTAGGCCCACGCTTACTATGGGGTATGAGCAACGCTCCCGATGAAGGCATCAACGAAGCTGACCTGAAGGTCGGCGAACCCAAAACCAAGGCCGCCGGCGTTCCGGGGGTGCTGCACGCGATGGAGATCGCGCTGAAGCAAATGGGGCCGATCCGCACCGCTGAGACGCTGTTGCGGTTGAACCAGAAAGACGGCTTCGATTGCCCCGGTTGCGCTTGGCCGGAAGCAGACAAGCGGCACCTCGCCGAATTCTGCGAAAACGGGGCCAAAGCAGTAGCCGAAGAAGCCACCAGGCGGCGGGTTTCGCCGGAGTTCTTCGCCGAGCATTCGATTGCCGATCTGCTCGAGCGCGATGATTACTGGCTCGGCCAGCAAGGCCGGCTGACCCACCCGATGCTGCTCGACGACGTCGGCGCAGCGGACCCGGAACGGCATTACCGGCCGATCGAATGGGCTGAGGCCTTCGCCCTGATCAAGTCCGAGCTGCAGGCCATGGACTCGCCGGAACAGGCGATTTTCTACACCTCCGGCCGAACCAGCAACGAAGCCGCTTTCCTCTACCAATTGCTGGTCCGCGGCCTGGGCAGCAACAATCTTCCGGATTGCTCGAACATGTGCCACGAGTCCTCCGGCTCGGCGCTCGGGCAGACCATCGGCATCGGCAAAGGATCGGTGTCGCTGGAGGACATCCACGAGGCGAAATTGCTTTTGATCGCCGGCCAGAATCCAGGCACCAACCATCCGCGGATGCTCTCCGCCCTGGAGAAGGCGAAGCGCAACGGTGCCCGGATCATTGCGATCAATCCGCTGCCCGAAGCCGGTCTGCTGCGGTTCAAAAACCCGCAGAACATCAGCGGCGTGCTGGGCGACGGGACCGAAATCGCGGACGAGTTCCTGCAAATCCGGATCGGCGGCGACCAAGCGCTGTTCCAGTTCTTGGGCAAGCTGCTGCTGGAAGCCGAGGCTGCCGGCCGCGAGGTCCTGGACCACGGGTTCATCGAACAGCACACCACCGGTTTTGCGGACTATTCAGCGGCGGTGGCGGATCTGGACTTGGCCACCGTTTTGGCAGCCACCGGCCTGACCGAAGAGCAGATTCGCTCGCTTGCCGCCGATCTGATCGCCTCCGACCGGACGATCGTCTGTTGGGCGATGGGCCTGACCCAGCACAAACACTCGGTCGCCACCCTGCGCGATGTGGTCAATCTGCTGCTTTTGCAAGGCAATATCGGCAAGACCGGCGCCGGCGTCTGCCCGGTGCGCGGACACTCCAATGTGCAAGGCGACCGCACCATGGGGATCTTCGAGAAGATGCCGGAATCGTTCCACGACGCGCTCGACGCGGAGTTCGATTTCGCCTCGCCGCGGAAACACGGCTTCGACACCGTCGCGGCAATCCACGCCATGGAACAAGGGAAAGCCCGGGTTTTCATGGGCATGGGCGGCAATTTCGTCCGGGCCGCCCCGGATACCGACCGCACCGAAGCGGCACTGCGCAGGATCGCGCTGACCGTGCAGGTGTCCACGAAGCTCAACCGCTCCCATCTGGTCACCGGAAGCCGGGCACTGATTTTGCCCACCCTGGGCCGGACCGAGCGGGACCGGCAATCCGGCGGAGACCAGAAGGTCACCGTGGAGGATTCGATGAGTGCGGTGCACGCCTCGCGCGGACGGCTCGCCCCGGCCTCGGAGCAATTGCTTTCCGAAGTGGCGATCATCGCCCGGCTCGCGCAAACCATGTTCCAGGACGACGACGGCGCCCGGTTGCCGAACACCCCGGTGGCGGACTGGGCGGCTTTGAGCGGGGACTACACCCGGATCCGGAAACACATCGCCGCCGTGGTACCCGGGTTTTCGGACTACGAGGCGAAAATCGAGCGGCCGGGCGGCTTCGTGCTCCCGCACGGCCCGCGCGACGGGCGGCGATTCGCAACGCCCAGCGGGAAGGCCGTGTTCACCGGGAACGAGCTGGAATTCCCGGAGATCCCGGCCGGGCGCCTGTTGTTGCAGACCCTGCGTTCGCACGACCAGTCCAACACCACGATCTACGGCAAGGACGATCGCTACCGCGGCATCTACGGCGGCCGTCGGGTGCTCTTCATCAACGAGGTCGACCTGGACACCCTGGGCTTCGCCGAGGGCGATGCGGTAGACCTGGTCTCCGAATGGACTGATCCGAAGACCGGAGTCTGCACGGAGCGCCGTGCCGAGGAATTCCGCCTGGTCGCCTACCCGACGCCGGTGGGCTGCGCGGCAGCCTACTATCCGGAAACCAACGTCCTGGTGCCGCTGGAATCCACCGCGGACGTGAGCGGCACGCCGACCTCGAAATCAGTGATCATCCGGTTGGCAGCCAGGACTCCGGTCGCTGCCGGCTAGTTCCAGGGAAAGCTGAACGCAGGAACCGCTTCGCCCAGTTTGACCCCGTGCGGCGGAACCACCAGGACGCCTTCGGCCTGCGCCAAACCGTGCAGCATGGCGGATTCGGTCTTCGCCACCGGTGAGGCCAAACCATAGAAATCCCGGTACGGCAGCAATCGGCTCCGGCCGGGGTCCGGTTCGTGGGCTGCCCCGGAAAGCACCTCGATCGCGGCCGGGCGGGGCAACCCGGCCAACCCGGCGAGCAGCGGCTGCGCTACCGTGGCCAGAGCCATGAATGCGGCCAAAGGATTTCCCGGCAAGCCGACCAGGAACCTGCCGCCGGGCAATCTGGCCAAGAACACCGGCCCGCCCGGTCGCATGGCGACGCCGTCGATCACCAAGTCCGCGCCGAGTTCGTCGATCGCCCGGCGGACTTGGTCGGCCGCGGAACGCCCGGTACCGCCGGTGCTGATGAAGACATCGGCGTCCGTCGCGGAAAGCGCGGCGACAGTTTCCGGCAGCCGATCCGGCAGCCTCGCCTCGCCGACCACCTCCGCGCCCAGCGCCAGCACCGCTGCGGAAAGCTGGGGAGCGAACACGTCCCGGACCCGACCCGGACCCGGGATACCCGAATCGACCACTTCGTCGCCGGTGAACAGCAGCCGGACCCGGGCCCGTCCGGCGACGCTGAGCGAGTCGGCACCGGACAGCGCCGCGAGGGCAAGCCGGACCGGGTTCAGGATGGTTCCGGCGGCCAGCAGCTGCTCCCCGGCGACGGCCTCCTTGCCGCTCGGCCGGATATGCTGCCCGGTCCTGGGTTCGCCCGGCTTGGCCTCGGAACTGAGCTGCAGCACCGGCAGCCCTTCGGCGTCCGCGGACACCCGCCCGCTTTCGCTGCGCAATACCGCCTTCGCGCCGGGCGGGACCAAGCCCCCGGTGAGGATGTCGCTGGCCTGCCCGGGGTACAGCCGTTCACCCGGGGAAACGAAAATCCAGGGCGCCGAGCCGTTGACCGCCCAACCGTCCATCGCCGCGGAGTCGAAATGCGGAATGTCCTGCAAAGCGACTACCGGTTCGGCGAGCCTCCGCCCGCACAGATCCGGACCGAGCGGCAATGCCGTTTCAGGCACCGGTTCGGCGGCGTCGAAGGCTGTTTGCCGGGCTTCCGCCCAGCTGTGCCGGATCCGGTGCTCACGCATCAGGTGCCGCAGCGGCCTTCCGGGCGACGATCCGGTTCGCGGCGGCGATCGCGGAGCTCAGGGACACCGCATCGGTGGCCTGGCCGCTGCCGGCGGCCAGGCCCGCAGCGTAACCGGCGATGAAAGTGGTCAACGGCGCCGCCGGCCGGACCACGGTGTGCGCGGCTTTGCCGGCCAAGGCCAAGACCGCATCGATGTCGACGGGTGTGTCCGCGATCTCCAGCTGCGCCAGCAATTCGGCACACCACGCTTCCAATACCTCGGCTTGGTTCATGGTGTTCCTTTCGCAATTCCCCACCGGGCCGCGTCAGCCCAGTCGTCGATGTCCGCGGTGGCCTGCTCCGGGGCAGGAATCCGGGCCAGTTCCAGACTAGCAATGACGCTGCGCAAGCTCGGCCCCTTGCCCGGGTGCGCACCGGTACCGGACCCCGCGCGTTGCACTGCGTCGCGCAACGGCGCGACCCGATAGCGGCCGAACAGCTGTTGCTCCCGTCCGGCGACGTCCACCAGCAATCCGCCGTCCGGCCCGGGAACCGCCTGGAACAGGGCCTGCAGCCCCGCCGCAGGCTCCGGGAGGTCGGCAGCCAGTAAGAGCAGCCAAGGCTCTTGGATCAGCTCCAGTGCGGCCTGCAGGCCGGCCACCGGTCCGCCGAACGCCGGGTCTTCGCGGGTCCAGCGAATTTCGGCCGCCCCCGGCAGCTTTCCAGTCAATGGCTGCAATCGCCCGGGATCACCGACCACGACGGTCGGCAGTCGCCGGTCGGCGATCCGCCAGACGGCAGCGATCACCGAAGTCAGCAGCGGCATCCCTCGGTATTCCAGCGCCGGTTTGAGTTCGCCGTCGAGCCTGCTGCCCCGGCCCCCGGCGAGCACTACCAGAGCGGTCGCTTCTGCAACGGCTGTTCGTTCAGGCAGCGGATTCACTCAGGAACGGATCCCAGTCCGGCGTCGGGCGCTCCAACTCGCGGATCTGCCAATGCCCGCCGCGCGGAGGCTTGGGCACAATGCGCAACCGCCAGCCCATTTCGCCCGGGGTATGGTCGCCCTTGAGGTTGTTGCAGCGCAGGCAGCAGGCCACCAAGTTCTCCCAGCTGTCCGCACCGCCGCGCGACTTGGGCTGTACATGGTCGATGGTGCTGGCGGACTTTCCGCAGTACGCGCATCGGTGTTCATCCCGGCGCAGCACCCCGCGCCGGCTCACCGGTGACTCCCGGTCGTACGGCAGGCGGATGTATCGATTGAGCAAAATCACCGAAGGGCGGCTGAGGATTTCCTGCGGTCCGATCACCGGGTCATCGCCTTCCGCGAGGATCGAGGCCTTCCCGGCCAGCACAAGGATCAGCGCCCGGCGGAAGGTGACTACCGCCAGCGGTTCGTATCCAGCATTCAGCACAAGGGTTCGCATATGCGTTCCTCATTCAGGCTGACCCGGAGTCTTCTCGGCGGAGCCGGCTGCCCTGCCGCAGCTCCGGGTCGTGAACTCAATCCAAGCCTAGGCCGAACCCGCGCATTTGAGCGAATCCCCAGTCCGGAACGGTCCACGTGTCGGGAAGAATTCACCCCGCGGCAACCTTCACCGGAGTGCAGATCTCGGCGCATCGGAGGCCCGGAGCAGAAAACCCATCCCCGCGAGATGCATCTTCAGCCCGAGGATGCCGATTTGGCAGCCAAAAATGCATCCTCGGGCGGAAAGATGCATCTCGCGGTTAACAGCGCAGGGTCACGAACGCCAGCAGGCCCGCACCGTTGCCGGTGCGGGCCTGCTGATGGAATAAGCGGACTAGCGTCCGATGGCGATGTAGTAGTCCGGCGGGCCGGTCGGGATGTTGACCGAGGCGACAACCGTCTGGTTGCCGAGCCAGCCACCGTGCACGGCCTGGCCGTTGCCGATGTAGATGGCAACGTGCTGTCCGCCGTAGCCGTTGTTCGAGTAGTAGGCGACGTCGCCCGGCTGCGCTTCGGCGGCGCTGATGACCCGGCCCAAAGACGCGAAGGCCGAGGGGCCCATCGGGGTGGTCGGCAATCCGGCAGACCGCAGGGCGGTCCGCACCAACGCGGTGCAGTCCTGGGTGACGCCGAGCTGGGCGAGCGCCGAAGCAACCACCACAGCGCCGGCACCGCTCGCCGCGACGTTAGCCGGGGCAGCTTGGCTGGGCGCCGGGGCTGCCGGTGCAGCCTGGCTGGCGGCGGCCGGAGCCTTGCTCGCGGTGTTGCTCCGCGGCGCCACGGTCTGCTTGACCTTCACCGGAGCGGGCGCCGAAGAAACCGTGGGGCTTTCGAACGCGATCTGAACCGCAGCCGAGGCGGTGACCGCCGGAGCCGTCGCGATGTTGAGCGTGGTCGGAGCCGACTCGCGCTGGCCGACGGTCGGCTCGGCCGCGTTCGCGGCGATACCGGTGGTCAGGACCAAGCCGGAAGCGGCGGCGATGACAGCGGCCTGGCGACCGACTCCACCTGCGTTTTCGCTGACCGCTTTCGCGATCACTGCGATGGAGTTGGTTTTGGTGTCCGCGCGGTGCCGCGCAATTCCTACTCGACTGCCCATTGAGTTTCCTCTTTCAATTTACTCAGTTTTGGTACTTCCCGGCGGTTGTCGTAGCGGGTCGCCGGCCCCGTGCTGAAGTTTTGCGGTTAGCGCAGCGTGTAGAAAACCGAAGATCCGACTTCGGCGACCGAGGTGATCAAGGTGCCCTGCGACGGGTTGAGTGCGCCGATCTCCATGCCGTTGCCCAGGTAAATGGCAACATGGCTCCCGCCGTTCTGCACCACCAAGTCGCCCGGCTGCGGGGTGGAAGTCTGCTTCATCACATTCCACTGGTTGGTCCGCGGCAACGAGATCCCGGCCTGGGCATAGGCCCAACCGGTGAAGCCCGAGCAATCCCAGCCGTTGGGTGTGGTGCCGCCCCAGACGTAGGGCTTGCCTTTTCCGCTCAGTGCATAAGCGACGACGGCAGCAAGGCCGGCACCTGCCTGGACATCAGCGGCTTCCGTGGCAACGGGCTTCTCCGCCGTGGCCGTGGTGGTGGCAACCCGGTCCGACTGCACTGCGGTCCGCGTGCTGATCGCCGGCTTCGGCGTAGAGCTCGTGGCCGGACGGTCGAAGACTACGGTGGCGTCTGCTGCTGCGGTGACCGTCTGCGCGGCGATCTTGAGGCTGCTACTGGCGTTCTCCGCAGAGGCCCGACCGGTGTCTGCGGCTTCAGCCGGCAAACCCAGGCTGGTCACGAGCCCGGTGGCAACCACTACTACTGCGGCCTGACGGCCGAAGCTGCCCGCATTGGACGCTACTGCTTTTGAAACTGCAGTCAGCGGATTAGTGCTGACGTTGGCCGCGCGATGGCGACCGATAGACGTCTTAGACGACACGTTTAGCCTCTCCCAAAGCCTGCGAGGTAAGCTGTCGGATTCGGATGGGAGTCACCCGGCCGCATCAGCTCCTTCCGGAGCATCTGCGACTTCACCCCAAGGACTTCCTAAGAAGCCCGCATGTGGTTCCCCCGCCTCTGCCAGACGAATGTTGCGAACGGACCTCGAGCGGTGGCAGAGCTAGGCAATCTGCTCGAGGACACCAGCTTCTGGAAACGCCGGTGCAGATAAGACGCTACAGCAGTTTCCATCGAATGTCACATTCCGGTTACGGAAATTTCATTCCACGGGATGATTTCGTGACCTATCGTTATTTAGTACAGTGGGCAGCGCAAATCCGCCCGGCATGCGGCCGGCCAAGGGAGCAGCTGCTCAGAGCCAGCCTTGCGGGTCTACGGTCTTGTCATTGACCATGACCTCGAAGTGCAGGTGGCAGCCGGTCGAGTTGCCCGTGGTTCCGGTCAGCGAGACCACATCGCCGCGACTGACTTTCTGGCCCACCTTCACCTGCAAGGACGAATTGTGGTTGTAGGTCGTGGACAGCCCGTTCCCATGGTCGATCACCACCCGGTTGCCACCGCCGAAGGGATCCCAGCTGGCGAAAGTCACGGTGCCGCCGGCAGCGGCGTAAGCCTGGGTGCTGCATGCGGCGACCAGATCCTGGCCGGTGTGCAATTCCCCGCTGGCGCCGGTCAGCGGACTGACCCGGTACCCGAACGGCGAGACGACGGTCATCGACGCGAGAGGCGCGGACAGCGTTCCCTTGGCGGCAGCCGGCGCCACTTTGCTGGCCGAGGCGGAAAGCAGCTGACGCAGTTTGCCGTCCGGATCCGCCTTGCTCGTGGTTTTGGTTTCGCTGAAGTCCAGGACCGCATCCGCCGCGGCGCTGATCGGCGCGGAACTCAGCGGAACGCCGTCGGCCACCGGCACCGTGGCCGGCGCGGTTCCCACCGTGCTCGGCGCCACGAACGCCAGCGCCAAACCGGCTGCGGCCAGGGCGATGCCGCCGCGTTGCGCGGTTTTGGCCGAACGCAGACCGGGCCGGGACGCCGGGACGGCCGCCCGGCGTCGGACCCGGCGCGCTGCTGCCCGATTCAACTCCTGGGCAGCCACGCTGGGCGTGGCAAGGGATCGGTTGGACTTCGACGCCGGTGCGGTGGCCGGTGCCGGCGGGATCACCGGTGCCGGACGGCTGCCGGCTTCCGGCGTGATCGCGCCCAAGCGGGCCCGCCGGGCAGCGTCCCGGGGGCGGAGCCCGGAAGCGCTTGCCGTCGTCTGGAACGGAGTCTTGGGAACCTGCGCGACGGGTGCGGTCACCGCCTCGGCCGCGGCGAACGGTGCCGTTTCGGAAAGTGGCTGCGCCGCGCTGCGCCGCCCTCGCGGACGGAGCTCCTGACTGCTCACTGACATGGAATCCTCTCTCAGGCACTTGCGAGGTTAGCTGTCGGATTCGGATCGGAGAGCGACCCGGCTCGCAACCGTCTGAGGCAATGGAATGCCCGGTCAAACAGTTGAGAGCTTCACCCCAAGGACGGTCGTCGACCGGCCAAAAATGGTTCCCCCGTCCTTGCCTAAAGAACTAGAAGCCCGTCGCGCAGAGGCAAGGCTCAGTGCTGGCGCGGGTAACGCTTTGATTTCGGCGTCAGGTTTTTACTATACGGCATTGAACCGTTTTGTAACAGTTCCGTTATCTAACTCAGGCCATCGAGACGAAGATGTGCACCGCTACTTCAGCAGGCAGCTCCAGTGCGCCGTCGATGCCCGGGACCCGGACCGAGATGTAGTCGCCCACTTGCTCCAAGGACACCGCGACGCCGGGCAGCAGGCCGGCCTCTTCGAGCTGTCCGAGCAATTCCGGATCGATTTGGATTCGTTCCGAGAGCCGTCCGATGACGACTTTCGATTCCGGCGTGTACTTCGTCATCGCGTCGACCATGTTGATCACGCCTTCAGTGAATTCCCGGGCCTTGTGCCCGCCGAACGATTCCAATCCGGGGATCGGGTTCCCGTAGGGCGAATCGACCGGTCGGCCCAGCAACTCGTACAGCCGCTCCTCGACCCGCTCGCTCATCACATGCTCCCAGCGGCAAGCCTCTTCGTGCACGTACGGCCAATCGAGCTTGATCACATCGGACAGCAAGCGCTCGGCCAGCCGGTGTTTGCGCATCACCGAGGTCGCCCGGTCACGGCCCAAATCGGTGAACTCCAAGTGCCGGTCGCCGGAAACTTTGACCAGACCGTCCCGCTCCATCCGCGCAATCGTCTGCGACACCGTGGGACCGGAGTGGTGCAGGCGCTCTGCGATCCGGGCCCGGAGCGGCACGATGTGCTCTTCTTCGAGTTCCAAGATCGCCTTCAAATACATTTCTGTAGTGTCAATCAAGTCGGTCACGTGAATAACACTCCTCACAACGGCGGACAAACAGGGGCAGCGGGTCACCTCGCAGCGGCAAACGCCATCGGAAGCTCCACGCGGAAACCTGACTCTAACTTAGCCTGCCGGAGTACCGGCCGGAAATCAGAGCCGTCGCCACGGCTGCCCTGCCCGCCGAAGTATTACCTCTCCGGTTTAGGCCCGACTTGGCTGCTGCGGCAGAATGTACCCAACCACCGGTTCAACGTCGAACTCGCCGCGTCTATTTCTGGAGCTCCCGTGACTGAAAACGCTACCGCCCAAGCCGTTCCGACCATTCCGGAGGAATTGCTGCCCGCCGACGGACGGTTCGGTGCCGGGCCCTCGAAGGTGCGGCCGGAACAGCTCGCTGCGCTCGGCGCCGCGCATCGGCTTTTGGGCACCTCGCACCGGCAGGCCCCGGTGAAGAACCTGGTCGGCGAGATTCGGGAAGGCCTGAGTGCCCTTTTCGCGGCCCCTGAAGGCTACGAAGTGGTCTTGGGCGTGGGCGGCTCGACCGCGTTCTGGGACATTGCGGCTTTCGGCCTGGTGGAACGCAAAGCCCAACATCTGAGTTTCGGCGAGTTCGGTGCCAAATTCGCCTCGGCAACTGACAAGGCGCCGTTCCTGGAGGCCTCCTCGGTCATCAGTTCCGCCCCTGGCACCCGGCCCGACCCGGCAGCCGAATCCGGCGTGGACGTGTACGCCTGGCCGCACAATGAAACGTCGACCGGTGTGTTCGCCCCGGTGCGACGGGTCCAGGGCGCGGACGACGGAGCCCTGGTCGTCGTGGATGCCACCTCCGCGGCCGGTGGCTTGGCCGTCGATGTTTCGCAGAGCGATGTCTACTATTTCGCGCCGCAGAAGAACTTCGCCTCCGACGGCGGTCTGTGGCTCGGGCTGTTTTCGCCCGCTGCCCTGGCCCGGGTCGAGCGGATCGCGGCCAGCGGCCGCTGGGTGCCGGATTTCTTGAATCTGAAGACCGCGGTCGACAATTCCCGGCTCAACCAGACGTACAACACGCCCTCGTTGAGCACCCTGGTGACTTTGGCCGAGCAAGTCCGCTGGTTGAACGGCAACGGAGGCCTGGATTTCGCCACCGGCCGGACGGCGGACTCCGCGGCCCGGGTCTACAACTGGGCCGAGGCCTCCGGCTACGCCTCCCCGTTCGTCGCCGATCCGGCAGCACGCTCCAACGTGATCGCGACCATCGACTTCGATGATTCGATCGATGCTGCCGCAGTCGCGAAGACATTGCGGGCGAACGGCGTGGTCGATGTCGAACCGTACCGCAAACTGGGCCGGAACCAACTCCGGATCGCCACCTTCGTCTCGATCGAGCCGGAAGACGTCAGCGCGCTGACTCGCTGCATCGATTACGTGATCGAACACGGCTGATCGCAAAAGCCTGACCGCAAAAAACTACCGCCCCGCCGGAACCCGGCGGGGCAACGGCTAAGCGTCCGGCTCCGCCTCGGGCTCCGGCGCAACAACGGCTTCCGCCTCCGGTTCGTCTTCGGGGCGCACCCGCTCCGACCAGGGAAGCCATTCCGGGGCCAGCACAGAAGCCTCGGACGGGACCAAGCCGACCTCGGAGACCGTGGCCTGCTTGGCCCGCGGCGCCCTGGCCAGAACCGTGAACCACTGCCAGCCGGTGTAACCGGGCATGGTGCATTCGAAGAGCTGTGTGACGACGCGTTCGCCTTCGCTGCGCGCCGCGATATGGGCGCCGATGTGTTCCGCCTTGGCGATCGACAACAGTGCCGCCCGGGCCGGTTCGATTTCGGCGGCCAGCACCGCATCGGGTTTGCCGACCCGCCACACCGGAACGCCGTACTTCCCGGCTTTCGCGGTTTTCCCGGACCGGGCCGTCACCGGACTCATTGCCCGTCCAGCTCGCTGGCCACAACTCGCAGGACTGCCGCCACCTTGTTGCCGCTGGCCTTGTCCGGGTACTTGCCCTTCTGCAGTCCGTTCGCGGTGCTTTCGAGCAGCTTGATCAAATCCTCGACGATGACGGCCATGTCCGCGGCCGGCTTCCGGGTGGCTTTGACCACCGACGGCGGAGTGTCCAGGATCCGCACGCTGAGTGCCTGGGCGCCCTTTTTCCCGTCGGCCACGCCGAACTCCATCCGGGTCCCGACCTTGACCTCCTTGACCCCGGCGGGCAACGCGTTGGCGTGCAGGAACACCTCCTGGCCGTCGTCGGACGTCAAAAAGCCGAAGCCCTTCTCATTGTCGAACCATTTCACCTTGCCGGTGGGCACGTCGCTACCTCTTACTCAGTTGGTCGAATGCCCGCGAGCCGTGCCCCCAAGGGGCGCGACGACTCACGGGCACGGTGGTCTGCTTCCTTATAGATTACCCGCAGCCACCGCCAATGCCGCTACCCGGGCCGGATGTCCGCTGTGAGCGTTATAACCTTAAAGGCATGACTGCGCCCGAGACCGAAGCCCCGTCCCGTTGGTGGCAGGCGCTCACCGTGCTGGCGCTGTTGCTGGCCATCGTCGGCGTGGCCTCGCTGGCTTACCTGGTGATCGTCCGTTTGGCCGGCGGGCAAACCTGGAATGGTCTGAACTGGATCTCCTTCAGCGCTCTGCCGCTGGCCTTCGTATTGCTGATCGTCCTGATGCTCCGCGCGATCTGGCGACGCCGCAGGCTGTGAGCCGGCAAGACTTCCCGGTAGCGTTAGCAGGATGTCCTCGATTCGCGCCCTGAGCCTGGAGCTGCCGCAGCGCAGCGATGCCTCGTTGCGCGAACTGTTTGCGGCCCGGCCGGACCTGATCTCGCCTCCGGTTCCGGACTTCGCCGCCTTGGCCGCCCGGGCCTGCGCCCGAATCAGCGTGCACCGGGCACTGGATTCCTTGGACACCGCGCACCTGCACGCCGTCGAGGTGGCCTTGCTCGGCACCGGCCCGCTGGATGCCAAAGGCCTGCAACAAGCCACCGGCGGCAGCAAAGCCGCGGCCGAACGCATTCTCCGCCGGCTGAACACTTTGGCGCTGTGCTACAAATCCCCGGGCGGGTTCCTGCCGGTGAGCAGTCTGCACGAAGTCATCGGAGCGCACCCGGCGGGCCTGGGCCGGAGTTACTTGGCTTTGGCTGACGCCGTCGGCGAAAGGCTGCAATCCGCGGCCGACCGCTTGGGACTGGGCGGCCGAAATCCCGGCCAAGCCCTCGCCGAGCGGTTCCAGCGGACCGGATGGTGGGAGCAGACGCTCGCCGGCGCCCCGGAACACACTGCCGCGCTTTTGGCCAAGTTCGATGACGGTCCAGTGGGCGCGCTGCCGAAAACCCGCCGGTCCAGAGACCCGGAGGGGCCACCCGGACCGGTCGACTTCCTGCTCGAGCAGGCAATCCTGGTCCCGCTGGACAACGAACACGTCGAGCTGCCCCGGGAAGCCGGGTTGGCATTGCGCGGTGACCGGATCTTCCCGGACAGCCCGGAACCCCCGGTTTCCGAAGCGGCCCCGATGGATCCGGCCCGGCGGGACAACGCTGCTTTGGGCGCCGTGGCCGAATTGCTGCGCCAGACCGGGCTGCTGCTGGAACACCTCGGAACCGAGCCGCTGCCCACCCTGCGGACCGGCGGCATCGGCGTCCGCGCGCTGCGTCCGCTGGCCGCCGGCCTGCAGATCGAACCGGCGCGGCTGGCCTTTCTGCTCGAGCTGGCCGCCGCAGCCGGCTTGATCCAGCTGGACGTGGACACTTCGGCCTGGACCGTGCCGGCGGCTTGGAGCGCGCCGATGCCGCGGACCGGCGCCATCGGCTCAGGCGGGCCTACCGGGTTGACCGGGCTCCCCGGGTTGACCGGCTGGGACCGGCTGCCGCGGGCAGAGCAGTGGCAGTTGCTCGGCGCCGCCTGGCTCGGTTCGGACCGGGTTCCCGGCTTGATCGGGCAGTCCGCTCCAGCCGGCGGTACGATCAATCCGCTCGCCGCCGAGGCGCGGCGGGCGGACGCCCCGGTGCTGCGGCGGTTGCTGCTCGAGCTGCTCGGCCGATATACCGGTGCAGCACCGGAGCAGGACCGGCTCTTTGCACTGGCCCGCTGGCAACGTCCCCGCCTGTGGCGGCGGCTGGGCCGGCTGGCCCCCGGCATCATCCAGGAACTGGAAATCCTGGGCCTGACCGGCTCCGGCGCGCTGACCGAATTCGGCAACCTGCTCATCCTCGACGGTCCGGCGGCGACCGCCCGATTGGCCGAAGCCTTGCCGGCTCCGGTTTCCAAAGTATTCCTGCAGGCTGACCTGACCGCGGTGGCACCGGGCTTCCTCGATCCCGGACTGGCTCTGGAACTGGCCCTGCTTGCTGACCGGGAGGGCCAAGGGCCCGCCGCCACGTACCGGTTTTCCGCGCCGAGCCTGCGCCGCGCCCTCGACGCCGGCCAAGGGCCGGAACAGATCGTGGATTTCCTCCGCGAACACAGCAGCACCAGCATTCCGCAGCCCCTCGAGTACCTCATCCGGGACACCGCCGCCCGGCACGGCCGGTTGCAGGTCGGATCCGCCTCAAGCGTGATCACCGGCGCCGACGAGGTGCTGCTCGCCTCGCTGTTGCATGATCCGGCATTGAGCCGTCTGGGATTGCGGCTGCTGGCCCCCGGCGTGCTGGCCAGCCAAGCCAGTCCCAGCGAACTGGCCCAAGCCCTGCGGGCCGCCGGGCATGCCCCGGCAGTCGAGCGGCCCGAGCCGCCGTACCGATCCGCTCGGGCCGGCAACCTCGACGTCGAACCGGAGCCGGCCGCGACAACCGAGGCTGAGACCACGGCGCAGTTGTCCCTGCTGCGCAGCCGGCCCATCGGCATCCCGGTGAATTCGGCCGTGGTGCCGCAATTGAGCATCGAAACGCTGCGCGAAGCGATTCGGGTGCGCCGGGCGGTGCGCCTGACCATGGTCGATGCCGCCGGGAATCCGGAGCGCTTGTTGCTTGTTCCACTTTCCGTGGCGAATGGCCGGTTACGGGTATTCGACCCGGCCCGGGACACCGAGCGGATCATGTCGATCCACCGGATCGTGGATGTCGACATCGTCGCGGAAACCGACTCCGCGCCTGCCGCAGCCGCCAACGACCGAATCTATGTGGCCGAACGCCACAGACTGGAAACCCATGACTGACCCCTCCGCCGGCGGCCCGCTGATCGTGCAGAGCGACAAAACGGTACTGCTCGAAGTCGACCATCCGGACGCGACCGATGCCCGGCACGCGATTGCCGCATTCGCCGAATTGGACCGCGCCCCCGAGCACATGCACACCTACCGGCTGACCCCGTTGGGCCTGTGGAATGCGCGTGCCGCGGGTTTGGATGCGGAGCAGGTCTTGGACACCTTGCTGAAGTACTCCCGCTTCCCGGTGCCGCATTCGCTGTTGATCGACATCGAGGAAACCATGAGCCGCTACGGCAGGCTGCGCTTGGAAAAAGACGAAATCCACGGTCTGGTGATGCGCACCGATGATTTCCCGGTGCTCGAAGAGGTCATCCGGGCCAAAAAGATCGGCGAGCTGCTCGGCCCGCGGATCGATCCGATGACCGTGGTCGTGCATGCTTCGCAGCGCGGAGCCTTGAAGCAGCTGCTGCTCAAGATCGGCTGGCCGGCCGAGGACCTGGCCGGATACGTGGACGGCACCCCGCATCCGATCGCACTCGATGAAGCCGGCTGGTCGCTGCGGCCCTACCAGAAGCTCGCGGTGGAGAATTTCTGGGCCGGCGGCTCCGGCGTCGTGGTGCTTCCCTGCGGAGCCGGGAAGACTTTGGTCGGTGCCGCCGCGATGGCGGTCAGCAACACCACTACCCTGATCCTGGTCACCAATACCGTCTCCGCACGGCAGTGGAAACAGGAATTGCTCAAGCGCACCTCGCTCACCGAAGCCGAGATCGGCGAGTATTCCGGGGCGGTCAAGGAGGTGCGACCGGTGACCATCGCGACGTACCAAGTGCTCACCATGAAACGCGGCGGACTGCATCCGCATCTGGAGCTTCTGGACGCCAACGACTGGGGTTTGATCGTCTACGACGAGGTGCATCTGCTGCCGGCCCCGGTATTCCGGATGACTGCCGATCTGCAGGCCCGACGCCGGCTGGGCCTGACCGCGACGCTGGTCCGCGAGGACGGCCGGGAAGGCGAGGTCTTTTCGCTGATCGGACCGAAGCGTTATGACGCGCCCTGGAAGGACATCGAAGCGCAAGGCTACATCGCCCCGGCAGATTGTGTGGAAGTCCGGGTGGATCTGCCCAAGGACGAACGAATGGCCTATGCGATGGCCGAAGACGCCGACAAGTACCGGCTCTGCGCCACCTCGCTGACCAAAACCGATGTGGTCGAGGAACTCGTCGCAGCGCACCGGGATGAGCAGCTGCTGGTGATCGGCCAGTACATCGACCAGCTCGATGAAATCGGGGAACGGATCGGCGCCCCGGTGATCAAAGGCGAGACCCCGGTGAAAGAGCGGCAGCGTCTGTTCGACGCCTTCCGGGCCGGAGAAGTGCACACCCTGGTGGTTTCGAAAGTCGCCAATTTCTCGATCGATCTGCCGGAAGCGTCAGTGGCGATCCAGGTCTCGGGATCCTTCGGCTCGCGGCAGGAAGAAGCGCAACGCCTGGGCCGGTTGCTCCGCCCGAAAGCCGATGGCCGGTCCGCGCGTTTCTACACCCTGGTGGCCAGGGACACCATCGACCAGGACTTCGCCGCGAAACGGCAACGGTTCCTGGCCGAGCAGGGTTACGCCTACCGGATCATGGACGTCAAAGACTTGCCGAAGTAAATCAGACAAACATCGATACATGCAGGATGTTCCCTGACAAACAACAGAGAATCTCCAGCAACACTCATCTAACGTTCAGACAATTCCCAGAAACTGGGAGGATCATGGGAGCCGTGAAAAAGAATGGACCTGAAGCACGGCTCTTGGTCGTCGACGACGAACCGAACATCCGTGAATTGCTTTCCACTTCCCTGCGCTTCGCCGGTTTCGACGTGGTTGCTGCCGGCAATGGCCGCGAGGCGTTGAGCGCGGCGGAAGAACACAATCCGGACCTGGCGGTCCTCGACGTGATGCTTCCGGACATGGACGGCTTCACGGTGACCCGCCGGCTGCGCGCAGCCGGCCGGCACTTCCCGGTACTCTTCCTGACCGCCCGGGACGACACCGAAGACAAAGTCACCGGCCTGACCGTCGGCGGCGACGATTACGTCACCAAGCCGTTCAGCCTGGACGAGGTCGTCGCCCGGATCCGCGCGGTGCTGCGGCGGACCCAACCGACCGACGACGACGACGCGGTGATCCGGGTCGACGATCTGGAATTGGACGACGATGCGCATGAAGTCCGGCGGGCCGGCACCTCGATCGAGCTCTCGCCCACTGAATTCAAACTGCTGCGCTATCTGATGCTGAACCCCAACCGGGTGCTCTCCAAAGCCCAGATCCTGGACCATGTCTGGGAATACGACTTCAACGGCGACGCTTCGATCGTGGAGTCGTACATTTCCTACCTGCGCCGCAAAGTGGACACCGATCCGGACGCACCCGCGCTCATCCAGACCAAGCGAGGGGTCGGCTACGTCCTGCGTACGGCCGAAAAAAGGTAATCGAAGGTAACCGGTATCAGTGGTCAAGCTCTGGCGGCGGGCGTCGCTTCGGACGCAGTTGGTGGCGATCATCAGCGCCCTGCTCGCAGTGTCCCTGATCGCCCTGGGATCGACGACCTACATTTTGCTGCGCGGATTCTTGATCGACCAGATGGATTCGCAACTGAGCATCGTGCAGTCGACGATCTTCGGCTCCGGATACACGCCCGATGAGGCGAAGAACAAAGCCCTGAACATCTACTTCAGGATGTCGGACAAAGACGGCAGAGTGGTGCTCGAATCGAGCCCCGGCCAGATCACCCCGGATCTGGACCCGCTGCCGCTGTCCGCCGCGATCGGCATGAACGGCAAACCGTTCGACATCCAGGACCGCCGGGATCCGACCAAGTGGCGGGCCGTGCTGGTGGCCCCGGTGGTGCTCAAGAACCTGCCCGGCCTGGAGCAAGGCGTCTCCGCGCCGGGCTACATCATGATCGCGATGACCTACGACAATTTCAACGCCTCGGTGGACCGGCTCGCGATGGTGATGATCTCGGTCGGGTTGACTGCGGTGGCGCTGGGCACCCTGATCGCGTTCTGGACCGTGAGCCGCTCCTTCCGACCGCTCGTCCGGGTGGAGCGGACCGCGGCCGCCATCGCCGACGGTGATCTGTCGCAACGCGTGAAGATCCAGAATCCGGCCACCGAAGTCGGCCGGCTCTCGGTGTCCTTGAACACCATGCTGGCGCACATCGAAGCAGCTTTCGACGCCCGGAAAGCCTCCGAAGGCCGGATGCGGCGTTTCGTCGCGGACGCCTCGCACGAGTTGCGGACCCCACTGGTGACCATCCGGGGCTTCTCCGAGCTGTACCGGCACGGCGCCCTGCAGGACAGCGACGATGTGGGCACGGCGATGAACCGGATCGAAAGCGAGGCCAAGCGGATGGGTGCCTTGGTCGAAGACTTGCTGGTCCTGGCCCGGATCGATGAACAGCGGCCGCTGCAAAAAAAGCCGGTCGACCTGCTGGTGCTCGGAAACGACGCGGCGGTCGATGCCCGGGCCTCCTCGCCGGACCGGAAGATCACCGTGATCGGCCTGGACGGCGGCCCGGCGACGAATTCGCCCACCCGGGGCGATGAGGCGCGGTTGCGCCAGGTCGTCGCCAATCTGATGGCCAACGCTTTGCGTTACACGCCGAAGAACACGCCGCTGGAAGTAGCGGTCGGCGTCGGCATCGAAGACGGCGTGCGCTATTCCACGCTGCAGGTGCGCGACCATGGTCCGGGCATCGACGACGCCGTGGCGCCGAAGATCTTCGAACGCTTCTACCGCGCCGAGTCGTCGCGGAACCGGGATACCGGCGGATCCGGGCTGGGCCTGGCGATCGTTTCCGCAATCGTCTCCTCGCACCAGGGCCAAGTCAGAGTGAGCAAGACCGAAGGCGGCGGTGCCACGATGACCGTGCAGTTGCCGTTCGAGAGCCCGGGCTCGGCGGACGACGATCCCCCAGGCTAAACCGGCCCGGCTTCCGGAGTGCTTTGCCGCAACCGCAACCGCCATTGCGCACCCTGCCTGCGCCACACCGAGGTCTGCAACAGTGGACTGCCGGTTTCAGCGGCCCGGTACAGCAACACGGCCATGTCGCCGTCGACCGTGGCACTGAACGGTTGCAGGTTCCGCGGCCGCAGCGCCCCTTCGGCGAGCACCGCTTCCCGGTCCCACCAACGGCCATTGGCGCCGATTTCTTCGAAATCCTCGGCGAGCAGCACTGCGGCCCGGCTGGCATCTGCGCCGAAGAGTTCCTGATCGTAGCCTTGCAGCAGGGCCAGCGGATCCGGCTGGACCGGCAGTTCGTCGTCGAGCACCGAGAACAGATCCGGCTCTTCGTCCGGCTCGGTGGGCGGCGCTGCCACGACCGCTCCGGATTCCTGCGGAGCGCTGGCCGCCTGTCCGGGGAAGCCCGGTCCGGCTTCCGGCGCCGTGCCGTTCTGATAAGCGGTCGCCACCGAACGGGCCCGCACGTCTGCGGCTTCATTGAGCTCGTGGCCGGCATGGCCCTTCACCCATTCGAAGCGGTAGCTGCGCCCGACCAGCTCCGCATCGATCGCTTTGAGCAGCTCGACGTTGAGCACCGGCTTGCCGTCGGCCTTGCGCCAGCCCTTCCGCTTCCAGCCGGGCATCCACTTGGTGACGCAGTTGATCACGTACTGGCTGTCGCAGAGGATCTGCAACGGCTCCTCCGGCCGGTGCGCGGTGGCCCGGAAGAGATCCAGCACCGCCATCAGTTCGCCTTGGTTGTTGGTACCGTGCGGCCACCCCCCGGCTCGCCAGGCGGTTTCGTCGATGTACCAGGCCCAACCGGCCGGCCCCGGATTGCCCAGCGCCGAACCGTCGGCGGCAGCGATGATCGTCATGCTGTTCATCCTCCCAGACCGGCGGCCCAACCAAGGAATTCTCCCCAGCCGCACCCTCCAGCCCCAGGCCCGGCCAATTCGACGGTTCAGCGGGTCAGGACGGCCTTGCCCACTGGATGAGGCGATTGGGCTGAATGAGGCGATTGGATGGCCCGGGTAAGGGTCTTGGCGCAGCTTCCGGTTTCCTGTATCGTTTTTCTAGAACGATTTACTAGATCGATACAGAAAGCTCGTGCAGCATGCCGAACCTGAAGACCGTGGCCGAGCAGGTCGGGGTGAGCATTTCCACCGTTTCCAACGCCTACAACAAGCCGGACCAGCTCTCCAGCGAATTGCGCAGCCGGATTTTCGAAGCCGCCGCCGAGCTCGGTTACGCCGGCCCGGATGCCGCGGCCCGCACCCTGCGCAGCGGGAAATCCTGGACCATCGGCTTGCTGATGACGGAACGGCTCTCCTACGGCTTTTCGGACCCGTACGCGGTGCAGTTCCTCGCCGGCCTGACCACCGCTTGCGAAGCCCGGCAAATCGGCGTCCTATTGCTTCCAGTGGTCGAAGACGGCTCCGGGAACCTGCGGCATCCGGCGATCGATGCCTTCGCCACGTTCGGCCTCGACTCGGACCACCCGGCAGCACAGGCCTTCCTCGACCGGAACATCCCCTTCGTCGGCGGCACGCGCCTCGACGATCCGAAAACCAGTTGGGTGGCCATCGACGAGGCTGCGGCTAGCGCCCGGATCGGCCAGCACTTGAGCCGGCTGGGGCATCGGAACGTCGCGGTCGTGGTCTCCGCCAATTGCAGCAGCAGCTATCAGCGGTCCGAATTCGCCGGGCCGGAAGATTTGGCGGATCTCAACAGCAGCGCCCGTTTCGCCGGGCTGTCCGCGGCCATGCCGGAGGCGAAGCTGCAGGTTTTCAACAGCGCGCCGAACAGCGTGGACGCCGGAAGGCTGGCCGGCGAGACCCTGCTGGACCAGCAGGACCGGCCCACTGCGATCATTTGCCTGGCCGACGTGCAGGCACTCGGCGTACTGGAGGCCATGAAGGTCCGCGGCCTGGCCCCCGGCAAAGACGTCTCGCTCACCGGCTTCGACGACATTCCGGCGGCTGCCGCGGCGGGCCTGACCACCGTGCACCAACCGGCATTCGAGCGCGGCCGGCTGACCGGCGAGTTGCTGATCGATCAGGAACGGACGGACCGGCAAATCACCTTGGACACCCAGCTGGTGGTCCGATCAAGCACCGGCCCCGCCCCCAAGCCCCTCTGATCCCCGAAAGGAGCAGGCCATGTTCCTGCCATTCCAAGCCCTGGACGCGACCCGAGACCTGGCACGATCGGCGCTTCCCGACGCGGCCGTCGTCGAGCATGTCCCCGATGCGCCTCGCCGGGTCGGCGCGCTACGCCTCGGATTGGCCAAGACGCTGCACGCGCTGGCCGGTCGGATCGCGGACGAGAACCGCCAGCAGTCCGCGGGACTGCGCCCCACCGAATTGGCACACTGACCGCGCAGAAACGACGGCGTCCCGCTGAATCCGTAGATTCAGCGGGACGCCGTTTTCGAACTGGGTTTTCGAGCTGAAGAGCCAGGCCGGGTTAGAACCCGCCCATGCCGCCCATTTCGTCTCCGCCCGGAGCAGCCGGGGCGTTCTTCTGCGGCTTGTCCGCAACCACGGCTTCGGTGGTCAGGAACAGGCCGGCAATCGAGGCCGCGTTCTGCAGTGCAGAGCGGGTCACCTTGACCGGATCGTTGACGCCTGCGGCGAGCAGATCCTCATAGACTCCGGTAGCAGCGTTGAGGCCGTGCCCGACCGGCAAGCCACGCACCTTGTCGACGACGACGCCCGGCTCCAGACCAGCGTTGATCGCGATCTGCTTCAGCGGGGCATCGATGGCGACCCGCACGATGTTCGCGCCAGTAGCCTCATCGCCTTCGAGGTCCAAGGTTTCGAATGCCTTGACGCCGGCCTGGATCAAAGCCACGCCACCGCCGGGGACGATGCCCTCTTCGACTGCGGCCTTGGCGTTGCGGACCGCGTCTTCGATCCGGTGCTTGCGCTCTTTGAGCTCGACCTCGGTTGCCGCACCGGCCTTGATCACGGCAACG
>SXGS01525427.1_pt1 | contig 50002 bp, 45 predicted proteins | sample 3174681 | NCBI WGS metagenome assembly SXGS01 (sample SAMN11356861, study PRJNA531348) | freshwater metagenome | isolation source: freshwater sample F1-80 | place: China: Fuxian Lake, Yuxi | collected 2017-12-25
GTTCGAATCGTTCCGGGCGCGCCATTCCTTCCAAAACCCGTTGGGGTTCAGGAAGTTGAAGCTCCACAAGGCTTTTTGAACCATTTGCCACGCAAAACGGGTGTGCAAAGTGGGTCGGCGCATGAGCTATCTGGAGAAGATACCGAAGACAGGTGCGTACAGGTTTCGGCGAGGCATCCCGCTCGCTCTTCGGCCGTACTTCCCTGATCGTGGCACAGCGTGGCGCGAGCCGTTGAACACCAAAGACCCGGCTGAGGCGCGGCGCCGATGCCTTGAGGTGAGCGTCAAGGTGGAGGCGCTATTTCAGCAGGCGCAGGCACGTCACGATGCAGGCGCCGGGCAGCAGGCAGCAGACGTTACCGCTCTACCAGTACAGCTTCTCAAGCGTCTGGCTTCGGAATGGGCGGAGGCTGAGCGCAATCGCCGGGCAAAATTCATCGTCGTCGGTGATGTCATGCCGGGCTGGCCGGAGTTTCTGGAGGAAGCTAATCTTGCTGGCCTGTCTGGCTTCGAGATCAAGGATGATCTGCCCGAGGAAATTCGCAAGCAACTGTCGCTAGGCGACGCGACCCCGGCTGACTTCATGGGGCGCATTAACGCGGAGGATCGGTTCCTTAATACCGCGATCCGAGAAATTTCAGAGCGTGCGGGCTATTTAATCGGTCCAGAGCATCCGTCGCATCCGGTTCTGTGGGCGTTGATCCGGGGCGCGTGGATCGAAGTGCTCAAGAGTGAACTCCGATGGAGGACGCACGATTTCACTGACTTGCCGAGCGAACCGCCTGAACCGGTCTCGTCGCAGGCGTTGGTATCTGCACGGCCTCTTCCACAGCCAATCCGGGCGCCCGTGCAATTGGCCGCCCCCGTCCACGGTCCAAGGCTAAGCGAGGCCTATGACGAGTGGGTAAGGCTCAGCAGGCCTGCGGCGCGAACAGCAGCCGAAGCGAAGACGGCGCTACGGCAGTTCACCCAGTTGCATGGCGACCTTCCAGTTCGCTCCATCACGAAGCTGCACGCACGGGAGTTTAGAGACCTGCTGGCGCGGGCACCTAAACATCTCCCGGCCAAGGATAGGCTGCGCCCCTTGCGTGAACTTGCAGAACAGGCAGGTAGGCAGCCGCGAGCGCCACAAACGATCAACAAGACGATGAACCTGCTCAGCGGAATTTTGAGCCGCCAGAGCAAAGAAGGGGTCTTCGATGATCTGCACTGGGCGAATCCATTCTCTGTCCATTTGGACGTCGAAAGCGCTGATGAAGATTCCTATGAACCCCTGAACGACACCGACCTTCGCAAGTTCTTCCAATCGCCGGTGTTTTCGAAGGGGCAGCGTCCTAAGCAAGGTCGAGGTGAAACGGCGTTCTGGGCGCCGCTTCTTGTGTTGTTTCACGGCACTCGCAGGCAGGACGTGATGCAACTTTTCGTCCGGGACATTCGATTAGACGCCGATACGAATTGCTGGTTCATCGACGTGAACCGCGACGACGGGAAGAGTGTAAAAAACGCTGAGTCCGTCAGGCAGGTCCCGCTACACCCAGCGATCATTGAAATGGGTTTCTTGCATTGGTGGGAAAAGCGTCGGCGTGATGTTGGCGATCACGCCAGCCTTTGGCCCGGCTTTGAAGATCGAGCCATGCTGTATGGTCGCATCAATCGCTGGAGTAAGTGGCTCAGCGATTACCTTGCACGTCATGTGGTCGATCATCCTCGCAAGAAGCTGCATAGCTTTCGGGGGACGTTCAAGCGTGTTGGTCGAGGGTGCGGCGTTGGCGATCCAATTCTCGATAAAATATGCGGCCATAAAATCGTAACAGATGGCGGGAAGTACGGAAGAAAGAAGCGGAGCAACGGCTCGCGAGATTCTGGATATCCGCTTAATATACTTGCCGAGCATATTGCCCGGATCAATTTTCCGGGGCAGGAGGAGCTCAGCCGAGTTCCTCCGAGCTAAGGACTGCTGTTGCACATTGGCGCTTTGAGTACGGCGCCATCGCGGCCTGAACGCGCTCCCTAATCCGTCCCACATCAGGCACCGCTAGGGCGTTGCCGATAGCTTGCAAGCAAGCGCGTCCGGGGTTGGCTCGTTCTGGATGAGACTCAACTCATGGTAAACTAAGTAAAGCCGTCGAATCTATAATTGATAGATTATACAAACCAAGTAAATACAATTCATATTGACTTAAGAATCTAAATAAGGTATAAGTAAAATAGTATATTACATATTCGTTCAGGGCATCATCACTGGCGGCCATGCCCGTCGCAAAACGTTTAAATCTGTCATTAGTTATCCCTTACCGGGCGCGCTGGCAGATACGAGGCAGAACGGCCAAGGGACGGACGCTCCACACCGACTGAGCATTAATGCGGGTGATGGATGTCAACGGCTTCCCACTGTGATTTCTTCGTAGATCACGACAAAGGCACTGAACAAGAAGAGAGTCGTGTCTTGGCAATTTGACACCTCTCTACGTTCATCCGGTTATTTCGACGCTGGGTGAATGTGCTTGATCCGAGAGGATCATAACCGTCTGGCCGCAACAGAGTTTACCTTGGATGCAGGCGCACCCGATTTAAGGCGAATGCTATCGGGATGAGTAACGTTTAACATCCACCTGCGAGGGTGAAACTGGCTGGGATGTGGTTGCAATGTAGGTCTCGGGAGACCGCCTACGACCGCTGTAGATGCGGCAAGCGACTATCGAAAAGGCTAACAAACTCAGGAATGTAGCTTCACTTCCCCCTCCAAAACACAGTGACCACTGCACGACTGATTACGGATAGTCACGTCTTCGTGCCGGGTCTGTGTTTTGGAGGGGGAGAAAAGAGGCGTGAAATCTAGGAATGGGATAGGTATTCGAGATTCATAATCGAATAGGACATAGAATACATGTGATGAAGAATGCTCTAGGCGAAGAAGCGAAGGCGAAGCCTGAGTGGTTCGCCGTGGAGCGACGTGAGCGCTGCGAAGCAAGCTCGCGGCCCTGATCCCATGAACTGCCAAATCGGAGATCGAATGCCTCAACATGTCGTCGTCTTTGATCTGGAGACGGTTCCTGATCTTGAAGCCGTTTCACGTGTTCATGGAATTCATGACCATCATGATGAAGTCGCCGAAGGCCTTGTCGGTGAGAAGTTCCCCAAGCTGCCGTTGCACAAGATCGCCTGCATCGGCGCCGTGATCGCTGAACGGCTGGATGACCACTGGGCGATCCGGTCATTGGGGGCACCGCATATGGACGAGCGATCCGAGGCCGACTTGATCTCGTCCTTCTCCGAACGGCTCCAGTCCCTCCGTCCAACCCTTGTCAGCTTCAACGGTCAGGGCTTCGATCTGCCGGTTCTGCGCTGCCGGGCGATGGTCAATTCGATCCCGGCTCCCGGCCTTCATGCCCGTGCCTACTTCAAGCGCTACGACGACGCCGCCGTCGATCTGTGCGACGTGCTGGGTTCGTACAGCAGCGGTGCCAAGGTCAAGCTCGACGAGCTATGCCGGATTCTTGGGTTGGCGGGTAAGCCTGACGGCGTGGATGGCGCTGAGGTGGCTGGATTCGTGAAGGCCGGGCGGATCGCCGAGGTGGCCGCGTACTGCGAGACCGATGTCGTCAACACCTGCCGGGTGTGGCTGCGTTATGAACTGTTCCGGGGTGCCTTGAGGCCTGATGAATTCCGGCGCAGCGAGGCGGCGCTTGCCGACTTCATCCGGGCTCGGCTCGTCGAGAAGCCGCACCTTGCGTTCTTGATCGACGATCTTGATCGTTCGGCGGGCGAAACCGACGTCTAGCCGCTAGATCACCGCTTCATCGCATCATTGACGCAGTGAACGATTTCCTTGCCAGCGACGTAGGCTGCTTTGATCTCATTATAATTGGTCGTGTTAGGCGGACTACCTGCGTGAACGAATGTATGTCTCCATGAAATTACGTTGTTATAGCTATTCAAAATACTGATTCGATCTCTTCGTAGTATAGCTGCATCTTTCTCGCGAACTAGTTTCTTGAACTTGTCGCTGTATTTCTGTCCAAATAATTTGATGTGATCATCGGCCAAATTCCTATACTTTATCTGACCATTCAGTCGCTCAAAGCGACCGCGTGCAACACTTCCAAGTACCTTGTGCTTCTTGTCCGAAAACTCGTAGAGAATGTCCTTTATAGCGAGTTCATAGCCAGTAACCGCCGATATCAGCACAAAGCCCAGATATCGGCCCTGAATGAATGGGTCGCCTATCGTTCCCATCATCTGGTCAAGATGAACGAGATAGTCGTCCACAATCCGAAATTTATCTAGATAGGTCATCGGTCGAGAAGGTACTTGTTCGCGAGCGCGATCCGGTCCTTTATGCTGGAGATGTCGCTTGTATTGAAGAATATAGCGGTCCTGTACTTTTCGTCTATTAAGAGCTTGGCAAACCTGTCAGCAAGATCGGGCGGCGCCGTACCGCCGTTGGCGATTAGAACCGATAGAACAGAGTCCAAGGCTGCGAGGTTGAGGGGGCCGCGAACGTGAAACGGCTTCTCAGGGAGCAGCTTTTCCACGGTGTCGACGGCCGCCTGAAATGCGTGCTGTAGCCTCACAATCTCCTCGTTCTTGGACTTCGCATGGGACTTCATGTAGCCGTTCAAGAACGACTTCATAGGTTTCTCGTAAGTCTTACTGCGCTCTGAGAGGGCGAGTGTGCGTAGAATAATCTCGACGTCGCGAAGATGCTTATCGGGCTTAGGCTGAGCTATAATCTTACGCCAATTGGCGTAAGAATTTGCCTTCTTAAGGGCGGCGACCATTTCGCCGTGGAAAACGCAATTCCTTATTTCCTGTGGCTTTAGGGGCGTTCCGCCCGTATTGAGCCGCTCGAATATATGGTACATGCTGCTTTCATCGCGAACGGGAGAAAGCTGCCTGATGTTCACAACCCGAAGAACTGACGACTTAAGTGCTCGTTGATCTTTAGCATCCAAATCTTCAAATCGTTTGTTGAAGTAGGGGCTCTTTTTGGAGAGCCCGCTTAGACGGAATACCTGTTTCTTGCCGGAGCCGCTCTCTTCGCCGAAATAGCCAGAGAAATAACTCACGACAGTCATGATGCGTTGTTGACCGTCAATGACTAGGCTCTTTTTGTTGTCGTCAATATAGAAGAACACCTGTGGTACAGGAAGCCCCATCAGAAATGATTCAATCAAGGCTGATGCTTGCTTGATGTTCCAGACGAAACCTCTCTGGAATCCCGGAATTACGATTTCGTCAGCCGCCCACATATCTTGGAGAACGCTCAGTGTGGGATCGGACGGATAGGTCGCGATATCGTATTGAACGTGGACCGGTTCGTCGTCCGCGCCCTCCTCGTCATCGGCGTCAACCAGCAGGTCAAGTTGCACTTCGCTGTCTTCCATCAGTTCCGCCATTCGACGCGCGCCCCGAGCTGAGTTCGCGCGATGATAGCAGTGCTTCGTTCGGTCAAGCTATCGGTCTGTGGTCCGAACGAGGACTATCCACCTAGAGCGCTTCGGCCGCCCGGCAGAGCCCGATACAGGGTCGCTGGGGCGCATCCGACCTGATCGGCCACTTCGGCGACGGTCAGCGTGCCTTCCGCGATAAGGGCCTTGGCCACGCGGAGCTTCTGATCGTCGAGGGATCGGGGGCGACCACCGACACGCCCACGGGCGCGGGCGGCGGCGAGGCCGTGTCGCGTGCGCATACGCAACTGTTCGACCTCGAACTGCTGGATGGACGAGATGAAGTTCAGCCAGAGCTTCCCTGCGGGCGTCACCGTATCAATCGCTTCATTGAGCGACCGCAGGCCGATCTGGCGCTCGTTGAGGTCGTCCACGATTTCGAGAAGCTGGCGGACATTCCGGCCGAGCCGGGAGAGGGAATGGACGACCAGCACATCGCCGGGGCGGGTGTAGGCGAGGGCGGCGTTCAGTTCTGGGCGTTCGGTTCGCGTACCGCTGATGGTCTCGCTGAAAATGCGCTCCACACCCGCTCGCTCAAGGGCGTCTACTTGAAGGGCATGATCTTGGGTAGACGAGCTACAACGCGAATAACCAATCAGCATTCACTCCCTCAAAACTCAACATGCCGCGACGGTTATGCGGCACAGGTTTTTATATACAGTATTGAGATAAAAATATCGACAATATAATGCCAAATATCAATGTTCTTGGCGACTTCTCAAATACGATCATTTGTCGGAAACACGAAGTTTGTTAGCGAGGCGGGATCGGAAGCCGATGCCCGGCGCCTATGGAAACCACGTGGTAAAGGTTTCTGCCCCAGAACTGGCTTCATTATACCGTTCGACGCATCTCCATCGGTCAACGAAACCGCGATCGAATCAAACTGTCATGCTCTCGGTGCCGTGCGATACGGTTCGCCGTCATCGCTACGCTGCCGATTGACGCCTTCTGGGCCATGGGCTCGGGCTTGGCGTCCGGTGAGTTCGGTATGTCGCCACCCACGGCCCGCGCGTGACGCGTGGCAAGGCGTTGGTCACCAGCATTCGCTTCGAGGGCACCGGTCTCGATCTTTCTGACTGGGAGTAAGCCCCCACCACGAAGCGGCGACCAAACTGGTGCCTTAAGAACCAGCCTGTTCTTGAAGATTGCGCAGGGCGCAGCGACAAAGACTCTTGACGACTCACGCAGCTGCATGGATGCATGCACGCATGGTTGCCACCAGATCAACACGCCCGGTAGCGGGGGCGACGGCAATGGACAAGGAACCGCTACAGGTGCGGATTCCGGTGTCCATCAAACGTGCGTTTAAATCGGCCGCCGCCCTTCGAGGTATCGAGCCGAACCAGCTATTTGTCGAAATCTGGGATCACTACGAACGGACCGGCGGCAGCAACAACCCCGACGCAAGGACTAGGCGATGAACGCCCCGGATGACATCGACCCCGCCGCCGATTTCCTTGCGACCGTGGGGAGCAAGCGCTTCTCTACTGTCCTCGCCGATCCCCCGTGGCAGTTCGTCAATCGTACTGGCAAGGTCGCGCCTGAGCACCGGCGCCTGAATCGTTATGGCACAATGACGCTTGAAGAGATTTGTGCTCTGCCGGTGCAAGAAGCACTAGCGCCGACAGCGCATCTTTACCTCTGGGTGCCGAACGCACTTCTACCGGATGGTCTGGCGGTGATGAAAGCGTGGGGCTTCGAGTACAAGTCCAACATCGTCTGGCACAAAATCCGCAAGGATGGCGGCTCTGACGGTCGAGGAGTCGGCTTCTACTTCCGCAACGTGACAGAGCTTATTCTGTTTGGGGTTCTCGGTAAGAACGCTCGAACGCTACAGCCCGGACGGACTCAAGTTAACTACCTTGGGACTCGTAAGCGCGAACACAGCCGCAAACCCGATGAGCAATACGAGTTGATCGAGGCTTGCAGCCCCGGTCCACGTCTTGAGATGTTCTCGCGTGGCACCCGAAAGGGTTGGACGGTCTGGGGCAATCAAGCTGACGAAAGCTATGCTCCTACGTGGGACACCTATTCGCACAATAGCAGTACAACCAAACTCGTTGCGGCGGAGTAACTAGCCTTCATCGGTATCGTCACCTTCTTCGTCACCTTCAACAAGATCGTTGACGTCGATCTGTTGGCGAATGACAGGATGTGCCTGCTTCCATTCTTCAAAGTCTTCAATGACTGCGGGCTTGATGCCAATAGCTAGGATGGGACAGCCTCCGCCACGGCCTGCGTCGAGCCGATACCTCAGCTTACCCATCCAAGTCGTGCTCGCACCGTACTTGCTTTTGAAGTTCGAGATCGCAACGCGACTCCCGATCTCAGCAAAGACGGGGCCAAGGGCCTTGGACCGCGTTAGCAATATGCCAGCATCAACAATACCGCATTCATAGAATGTTCTCGCGGCATACAAGTCTCGATCGAAAGTTTGATCCTTGCTGTTCCATTCCATGTCGAACGCGACGCGATTTTTTACGAAATCTATCTTGTGTCCATCAATAAAGCCTTCGATCTTGAATAGTTTATCGACGGAATTTGTCTTCTTTTCTGACTTTTTCTTTTTCAAATCGTCATAAGCGGGGTTCGGAATAATCGTCGTTTTCTTGACAATAATGTCTCCTTGAATGCGACTTTCGTACCAGCCCTTCGGATTCAAAAGACCGTCCATGGACTTCGCAATTAGCGACTTGTTGCCACCGGGGGCAACAATGTCGGCCGTTCGAATGCGAAAGGCCATCAAGGTGTCGATAAGCTCACGAAGCTCATCGGGACAGGCCGTTGCAAGGATACGGCTGGCGTTCCGGTAGCTATGCACCTCGAAGCGCTCAAGGAACTCTTCAGTAAATACCTCGCTCAAGGACACGTCCTTAGCGGAGAGCGGTTCCAAGTCCTCAGAAAGCGGCTTCTGGTCGGTCACAGAGCGATTATCCCGTTCACGTGGATTCGCGAGCGACGCTATCAGGTTCGTTCACGAAACCCGAGAGGCGCAGACGTGCGGAACGGTTTCAGCAAGGTGCGTAGGTCGGGCATGGGCTCACCGGGCAATCAAATCGGGGCGCGTCGGAGAATGAAGAACTTGAAGGAGAGCATGTTCATGTGTTCTTCCTCGCGCTCTCCGTCCTCCATCCATCCTATCGCTACCGTGGCGTGCGTTGGTGGAAGTGAGAGCCCCGATTGATCGTCTGATCCACAGCGATCAGCACATTCCGACCTGACGGTTCTGGTCGTAAAGGCTCAGCAATTCGCGTTCCGCCGCGTTGGTGCCGACCGCGACGAGCATCAACCGCGCCCAATGGCCGGTTGATGACGATGTACCCGCAAGGAGACGCTCACATTCGAGCCGGTGGGTGTCTTCGAAGACGAATTCGTCATCGTCCATCCAATCGTCGAGTTCCCGTAGTGGTTCGTCGGCGAATATCATGCGTAGCAGGGCCCTCACCGTTGGGTTGGTGATCTTGAGCACCATGATGTTCGTAGGTTCAGGCTCCGTCACCCAGTGCCCTGCCGCGTTCATCGCCGACATGACGCTACTCAACGCGATGGCGTCATCCGGGAAGGCGAGGAGCCACGGGCGCCAGATCATCGGAAACTCCACAGCTTTCGATCTGGCCGTTCCGGCCAGACGAGCATCTGGAGGCAGTGCAGGGCGAGAACGTAGCGTCCTCGGGCAAGGAGCCACCTGATCAGATGGAGGAGTGCGGTGTCAGAGGGGCGCCTGTGGCGATTGCTGGAGGCGTAGTTGTGGGCCGCACCGAGCAATTCAGTGGAGAAATGGCGCCGGGAGTGCGTCAGGCCCCTGCTGGCGCAAAGGGTGAAAAGATCGTTGGTCATGGTGGTATTTAGCCAAACCGCGCCGGTCGGCGCGGCTACCTACCGCTCGAAAGCCTTAGCCGCTGCTATTCGGCATATCGAATCGTAGCTCAGGTTGGAGTCGTCGAATGTGCCGACGGCCATGGAACCTGAGGTCACGTAGATATCCAACATGGTCTCCGCCACACGACCATCGCCATCTTTGCAAGACAGGATGATCTCGCCGACAGGCGCAGCGCCATGGTTCGTGATGGTCCACCGCACGCGCGATACGGCAAGAACATCTTCGACATCGAAGTGCAGCGCGAGCACACCTAAGTCAGCCGTCTCGCCCCAGCCGTGGACTTTGAAAGCTCGGGCGGTATTCGTGACCATACCCCATCCCACGGTCAACAGCAGCGCCAGAGCGACCCAGCGTATAACTGGCTTCCATAGGAACGCGATCACGGCGCCGATCAAGATGCCGGATATCAGTCGCTTCGCGCCGCTGTCCTCCGACAATCTACCGAACTTCCATCGGTCCGAACGCGACCGATCCACGACCATATTGAACTTCGAGGAGCGCCTTTGCATCCAGCGTGTTGCGGGCCTGAATGCGGACTTCTGTGGTGCGACCGCCGATGCGGATTTGGGCCTTGTACGTCTTCATCACCAATCTCCCTTCGCTGCGTCTAAGGCGACGTCTTAGGGATCGACGATTAAAATATGGAAAAAATGCCTATCGAAAAATTCCATATAGTTCGGCGACTGGCTCTCATTCGGACCAGTCACACATGCCCAAGTCGATCTTCACGGGCGATCACCAATCTCTCGTCGAAGTGCTGATCGCAGCACGTAAGGATGCGGGGCTGACGCAGACCGAACTCGCCAGCAAGATCGGGAAGGACCAGACCTTCATTTCGATCATCGAACGGTCGCAGCGTCGCGTGGATGTTCTTGAGTTCTACGCCATAGCCACGGCCATTGGCGTCGATCCAGTGATGCTATTTCAAAGGGTGGCGGAGAAGCTACCGCCCCGGATCGAAATCTAAACGATGACGGGTTCAAGCGTTCTGATTTATGGAATTTTTCCATATCCATGGTAGGTGAGCCCTCCACATGGAGGACATTTCTTGGAGACGCTCTATCGCATCGCCTTCGCTTGCTCAGACGTCGGCGGCGAAACGACCGTTGGCGAGGTGAGGCGGCGGCTGACGACGATCTGCGGTCAAAACTGGATGATGGATGACCAATGGCGGTTCGAGGCATCGCCATATCCGCGCACGCCGTCGTTCCCTGTAATCGTTCGGTTGCCAGAGCGCGACTTACTCGTCGCCTCGCTGGTAGATCAGGAGCGAATAATCGACGTGGCCGTCGTCTCCGAGCTTCAAAAGCGGCAATGGCGCCACCGACAATACCAGCGCGCACCGTTTCCCAATGGCGAGGCCTTCTTCCCTTGGGAAAACGTTGGCTTCCGGTTCGCTGTCCCGCCAGACCAAGCGATTGCATGGATCGGTGCCGTCGCGAACAATCCTTGGAAATTGGAAGGCGACATTCTTATCGTCACCCCGTCGGATGCGGGGAATATCCTGAGGGACGGTCTGCCCACGACTTTTGAGTACCTCGGTCGTGTCCGCGAGCGCTGCCAGTATTGAGGGTGTGGCGAACGACTGATTATCGGCAATGGTCATGGGCGATGGGCGTCTTACAGATCGCCGCTGGCCGACCCGCCGTTGTACCGCCCGACGGCCTCGGCCTTGTTCGTGAGCCAACAGCATCCGAGTTGAGCGCGGCAGCGGAGATAGCGTGCCTTTTGGAGGATGAAGGCACGAAGTTACGGTGTGTGTCTCGGTCGCTGATTGCATTGATCAGAACGCGATCTTCTTCCTCTGGACGCTGGTCTTCGGGATCACCCGCATTGGCGCATCGCGGAACGCGGCTCACGACGATTGAACATCGAAAACGTGGGGGAGATCGCTGGATCGACGTTCGTGGAAACCATCAGACGATATGGCTGTGGCTAACTCGGCGTGGTCGATAGGTCGGCATGGCAAGGCGTAACCGGCTCCTCAAGAACCGTGCTGGAAACAATTGACCAAGGTCGCATTCCTTGAGAATGGTCGGGTGCTAAGTAGGTGTGCAAAGGTGTCGGGATTTCACGGCGAACCGACAAAAAAGCTTTTTAGTTTCAATGGCATGTTTCGTGGAGCGTCGTTTCGTTCCGGGCGCGCCATCTTACCAATGCCTTAGCCGGATTTTGCCGCGCCGATTTTCGGTCTAAGACGGTGACTAGGACGGTGGTTGCGCTTTTTCCGCGCTCGGCGTCGGGCTTATCCTTCTGGAAAAAATTGAAACTGATCCGTGCGGATTGTACGCCGTCGGTGGTCTCAGTCTGCGTTCGAACATTTGTATCAGCTCTCTGAATTGCCCAGGGCTTAGCCTCAGACTGGACTTTCGAAGTCCTGAGGCTGACGCTACTGCGCCTTCATTCTGGATCGCGCGCTTTCAGCGTAAGAAGCTTGAGCAGTTCAGAAAATCGGCCTGCCTTCTGGCTCTCTGAATGACAAAAGATCAATTCAATTCAGGAGCAGCGCGGGATGGCGCATGTTGGAACGGCTTTCTTTGCTCACACATCGGGGGCGGACAAGGCTGGCTGGGAGCCCCTGACTGACCACCTCGCCTTGACCGCGCGTCTGGCCGAAGGTTTCGCGCGGCCGTTCGGTTTGGGCGATCTGGCGGGCCTGGCGGGCCTGTTGCACGATCTCGGCAAGTATCAGCCGGAGTTCCAGGCGCGATTGAACGGCGCCGTCGATGCGGTCGACCATTCGGGACACGGGGCCGCGCACGCACGCGCGGCCTATGGCCTCCTGGGCCAACTCATCGCTCACGGGATCGCCGGACATCACGCAGGTCTTCGCGACGGGCTGTTGTCCGTCGGCGGCCGTCTGGACGGCAAGGTCCCGACGCTCGCTCCTGTGGTCGAGGCGGCCAGGGGGGACGGCCTGATTTTTCCACCCATGCCGGCCATGCCGCGGATGCGGCCGTCCAGCGCGCCAGGTTTTCAGTTGGCGTTTCTGATCCGCATGCTGTTTTCCTGCCTGGTCGACGCGGACTTTCTGGCTACGGAAGATTTCTACGTCGCGGCGGAAGGCCGTCCGAAGCCCGACCGGGGCGCGAGCGCCAGCGTAACGGACCTGGCGCGCGCTCTCGACCGACATATGGCGCGGTTTCCGTCGCCTCAGCCGGGTGCGCTCAACGCGCGGCGCGCCGAAATCTTGACCCATGCGCGCGGCCTGGCCGCCAAGCCGCCCGGCGTCTTCACCCTCACCGTGCCGACGGGGGGCGGCAAGACCTTGACCTCGCTGGCCTTCGCCCTGGAGCACGCCCGTCGCAACGACCTCGATCGCGTGATCGTCGGCATTCCCTTCACGTCGGTTATCGAGCAGACGGCACAGGTCTATCGCCATGCGTTGGCGCCGCACGCGGGCGCGATCCTCGAACACCATTCGGCCTTCGACCAGAGCCCGATCGCGCGTGACGGGGGCGAGGGCGGCAAACAGGCCCGGTCCAAGTTGAGCCTGGCGATGGAGACGTGGGACCAGCCCCTGATCGTCACCACCACGGTGGGTCTGTTCGAAAGCCTGTTCTCCAACCGTCCGTCACAATGCCGCAAGCTGCACAACCTCGCCCGCAGCGTCATCGTGCTGGACGAGGTGCAGACCCTGCCGTTGGCCCTGCTGCGCCCCTGCGTGGCGGCGTTGAAGGAACTCGCCGCCAACTATGGCTGCTCGATCGTACTGTGCACGGCGACGCAGCCCGCGCTGCTCAAGGTTCCCGTGCGCGGCGGGCGCGCCTTCACCGACGGCTTCGAGGATACCGTCGAGCTGGCGCCCGATCCCCCGGCCTTGTTCGACGCCATGCGTCGGGTCCGCGTGGAGACCATCGGCGAACAGGCGGACCGCCAGATCGCCGACCGGCTTTCGGCGGTCGACCAGGTCCTGTGCGTCGTCAATCGCCGCGCCCACGCCCAGGCCCTGTACGAAGCCATTCGCGACCAGCCGGGCGCGCGCCATCTGTCCACCCTGATGTGCGCCGCTCACCGCCGCGCCGTGCTGGCGGAAATCCGCGACGATCTGAAGGCCGGGCGGCCATGCCGGGTGATTTCGACCTCGCTGATCGAGGCTGGGGTCGATGTGGATTTCCCCTTGGTCTTCAGGGCGGAGGCGGGCCTCGATTCGATCCTGCAGGCGGCGGGGCGCTGCAACCGCGAGGGCCGTCGCGACGCCGAGGCCAGCAGGACCTTGGTGTTCCGCCCGGCCGACGGCAAGCGGCCGCAGTCCATGAAGGCGCCGATCGAGAGCGGCGAGACAGTCTTCCGCCGGTTCGGCGACGACGTCGCCCGGCTGGACGCCGTGGCGCTGTATTTCGACGAATTGCTGTATCGGAAGGGCGATGCGGCCCTCGACGAGCAGGCGATCATGCGGCTGTGTCACGACCACATGAACACCCTGAACTTCCCGTTCGAGACCATCGCCGATCGCTTCAGGATGATCGACGACTATAATCAGCCGGTGATCGTCGCCTGGGACGATGAGGCGCGCGCGGCGATCACGGCCTTGCGTCACCTGCCGGACGGCTTCACGCCCGGCGGCGTCGCCCGTTGTCTACAGGGCTACACGGTCGGCGTCCCGCCCAAGGCGCGCCAAGCCATGATCGCCAACGGCGCGGCCCAGATCGTTGACGAAGCGCGCTACGGCGACCAGTTCGTGGTGCTCGCCAACCCCGATCTCTATCGCGCGGATGTCGGCCTGAGCTGGGCCGACCCGACGCTGATGGACGCCGAGCGATTGATGCTCTAAACCAAAGTCTTATCATCCAACATTGACTGAACTAGTTTGTGGCCGTAGCTGGGAGGTGTCACTGTCGCAAAGGGGCGAGGATGGCTTTCAACTTCGAGCTGAAAATGCTGATCGCGCCGCTTGGCATCTGGGGGTCGCTCAAATGGCGGAGGGACCAGGATGACGCGCGAAAGTGTGGATCGAAACAGTCATTGGTGAATGATCGCAACTGCGGTGAGGGGGAGTCCCTGGGTTTGCCCCAGGGCTCCCTCGATGCCGAGTTGCCGCCGCTCGTTCCTCACCCAAATGAGGATTGCGCACAACTATAGATATGTATTACCCGTCCAGCTGCCTTTGGGGTCGGCTTTGAGAGCGTAGATGGCGCAGGGTGTGAAACTCAGGGTCTGGGGGGAGCGCGCGTGCTTCACCCGGCCGGAGATGAAGGTCGAGCGGGTCAGCTATGACGTGATGACCCCGTCGGCCGCGCGCGGAATTCTGGAAGCCATCCACTGGAAGCCGGCCATCGCCTGGCGCATCGAGCGTATCCGGGTCCTGAATCCGATCAGGTTCGAGACCATCCGCCGCAACGAGGTGGGCAGCCGAATTCCATCGGCCAGCGTCAAGCGGGCGATGAACGCTGGCTCGACCGAGGGGCTCGCCCTCTATGTCGACGAAGATCGCCAGCAACGCGCGGCCACGCTCCTCAAGGACGTGGCCTATGTGATCGAGGCGAGGCTCCAGCTGAAGGACCCGTCCAATCCCGCCGAGCCGATCGGCAAGCACCTGGACATCTTCAACCGCCGCGCCGCCAAGGGACAATGCTTCCACCGGCCCTGCCTGGGGACGCGCGAATTCGCCGCCGACTTCGCGCTGGTCGAAGGCGAGCCGCCGGCGCCGCACGTGGACCTGTTGGGCGAAAAGGACCTGGGCTGGATGACGCTGGACATCGACTTCGCCCGTGGTGGTCGGCCGTTGTTCTTCAGGGCGCTGATGCGCGACGGGGTGATCGAGGTCCCGGCGCTGGACGGCGACCTGGTGCGGGCTTGAGCCGGCCTCAGCCTATGCTCGGCCCGCTGGCCGCCCTGGCGGCGCGCTACGAGCGCATGGCCGCGCGTGGCGAGGCGCCGGTCCCCGGCTTCGCCCCGGCCCAGATCGCTTTCGTGCTGGTGTTGGACCGCGACGGCCAAGTGGTCGCCATGCAGGACGAGCGCACCGGCGAGGGCAGGAAGAAGCGCCCTCGGACCGTCGAGGCGCCGCAGCCGCCCAAACGTACGGTTGCGGTGGTCAGCGGCCTGCTGTGGGACAAGACGTCGTATGTGCTCGGTGTCACCCGGCCCGATCCCGACATCGACGCGACCAGGCTGGAAAAGGCGCAGGCCCGCACCGCCAAGGAGCACGAGGCTTTCAAGGCGCGGCAACGCGAATTGCTGGCCGGGGTCGAGGACGAGGGCGCGCAGGCCCTGCTGGCGTTTCTCGACGCCTGGCGGCCGGAGGCCTATGCGGCCTTGCCGACCCCTTATCTGGACGAGATCACGGACCAGAACGTCGCCTTCCGGCTGGACGGCGATTTCAGCTACCTGCACGATCGGTCGGCGTTGCGCGCGGCCGTTTCAGCCCAGGTGGCGTCGGCCGACGCCGAGATCGGCCGGTGCCTCATCACCGGGCAGGACGCGCCGATCGCCCGACTGCACCCGTCGATCAAGGGCGTTCCCGGCGCCCAGTCGTCCGGCGCCAGTCTTGTTTCGTTCAACGCCAGCGCCTTCACGTCGCATGGCAAGGCGCAAGGCGACAATGCTCCGACATCCGAGACGGCGGCGTTCGGCTATGGCTGGGCGCTGAACGACCTTTTGGCGGCCAATGACGGCGACGACGCCAATGGCCGTCCCCGCTATCGCAATCGCGTCCAGATCGGCGACGCCACCACGGTGTTCTGGGTCGAGGCCGACGGCGACGACGCGCCGGTGGCGGAGGGGCTGGCCAGCCTGATCTTCGGCGCGCCGCCGCCCACCGACGCCGAACTCGCCGAAAGCAAGCTGGCTGACGTGCGTCCGTTGATGCGCGACCTTGAGGCCGGCCGGCCGCTGCGCGACATCGCCGAGCGACTGGCGGACCTGCGGCTCTATGTGCTCGGCCTCAGCCCCAACGCCGCCCGCCTCTCCGTGCGCTTCTGGCATGTCGGCTCGCTGGGCGAGATGGCGGGCCACTTCCAACAGCATTGGCAAGACCTGCGGCTGGCGGATGCGCGCCACGCCGACAGAGCGCCGGCGTTGTGGCGTCTGCTGCGGCAACTGGCGGCGCGGGGCGAGACCAAGAATATCCCGCCGAACCTGGCTGGCGAAGTCACCCGCGCCATCCTGACCGGAGGCCGCTATCCGCTGTCTCTGCTGACCCAGACCCTGATGCGGGTTCGCGCCGATCAAGGAGACGACAAGCTCCACGATCTGCGCGTGGGCCTGCTGAAGGCCGTCATCGTTCGCGACCGGCGCAAGGACGATCCCACGCCTATTGAAAAGGAGCCGCTCGTGTCGCTCGACCCCACCGAGGCCAACCCAAGCTATCGACTGGGCCGCCTGTTCGCGGTGATGGAGGCCGCGCAGGCCCAGGCGATCAAGGGGGTCGGCGCCTCGATCCGCGATCGCTTCTACGGCGCGGCCTCGGCCACTCCGGCCCACGTCTTTCCGTTGCTGCTGCGCGGCGTGCAGGACCACCTGTCGAAGATCCGCAAGACCACGCCGGGCCTGGCGGTGAAGTACGAAAAGGCCATGGCCGAGGTGATGGACGGCCTGGGCGCGGGCTTGCCCGCCACCCTGGACATCAAGAGCCAAGGCCTGTTCGCCATCGGCTACTACCACCAGCGCAGCGCACTCTACGCCAAGCGCGTCGATGGCGAGACGGAACTCGCCGCCACCCTGACCGCCACCCCGGACGAGACCGACGCCCAATGACCGCGATCACCAACCGCTACGATTTCGTTTTCCTGTTCGACGTCAAGGACGGCAATCCCAACGGCGACCCCGACGCGGGCAACCTGCCGCGCCTGGACCCGGAGACTGGCAAGGGCCTGGTCACCGACGTCGCCCTCAAGCGCAAGATCCGCAACTATGTCGCCATGGCGCGGGGCGAGGCGCCGGGCTTCGACATCTACATGCAGGAGCGGGTGGTGTTGAACCGGGCGCATCTGCGCGCCTACGAGGCCAAGGGCCTGAAGTCCGAGGCGAAAAAGCTGCCCAAGGACCAGGACGAGGCGCGCGGCCTGACCCGCTGGATGTGCGACAACTATTTCGACATCCGCACCTTCGGGGCGGTGATGTCGACGGAGGTCAACGCCGGTCAGGTGCGAGGCCCGGTGCAGTTGACCTTCGCACGCAGCGTCGACCCGATCGTGCCGCTGGAGATCAGCATCACGCGCAGCTCGGTGACCAACGAGAAGGACGCTCTGCTGAACGACCGCACCATGGGGCGCAAGCACATCGTGCCCTACGGCCTTTACCGCGCCCACGGCTTCATCTCGGCCCGACTGGCCAACGACGACAAGAAGGGCACCGGCTTTTCCGAAGACGATCTGGCGTTGCTGTGGGAGGCGCTCGGTCAGATGTTTGAGCACGACCGCGCCGCCGCGCGCGGACTGATGACGACACGCGGCCTCATCGTCTTCAAGCATGACAGCGACCTGGGCTCGGCGCGCGCCGACGACCTTTTCCGCCGGGTCACCATCGATCGGGCGGGGGGAAGCGCAGGCGCGCCGCGCGACTTCGACGACTATGTGGTCGAGGTCGACGAGGCCGATCTGCCCACCGGAGTCGCCGTTCAGCGGCTGATCTGATCGTGAGGCCGGCGGAGGGGGCGAGCGTCGACGAAGCCGATCTCGTGCCGCTGTCGGCTCTCCAGCACTGGCTCTATTGCCCGCGCCAGTGCGCATTGATCCACGTCGAGCAGGTGTGGGCCGACAACCACGCCACGGCGGACGGGCAGGTCAAGCACCTGCGGGTCAACGCCGCGGGCGAGGAAGTGCGGCGGGGCGTGCGGACCGTCACCGGCATGCCTCTGCGGTCGTTGCGGCTGGGGGTCAGCGGCGTGGCCGACGTGGTCGAATTGCATCGCACGGGCGAGGGGTGGCGGCCTTACCCCGTCGAACACAAGCGCGGCAGGCCCAAGAGCCACCGCGCGGACGAGGTGCAGCTCTGCGCCCAGGCCATGGCGCTGGAAGAGATGTTCGAGATCGCGATTCCCGAGGGCGCTCTATTCTACGGTACGCCGCGCCGCCGCGTCGTGGTTGCTTTTGACGAGGAACTCAGAAGCCTGACGACGGCCGCCAGTCAGGCTGTACGCGACTGTCTGGCCTCGGGAGCCACGCCTCGCGCTGTCTATGACTCAGCGCGATGCGACCCTTGCTCGCTGATCGAGTTGTGTGAGCCCCGAGCCGTTTCGGACGTGCGCTCGGTAAGGACTTGGCTTGCCAGGATGGTTGAGGACTGAACCCGATGCGGCGCTTGCTCAACACGCTCTATGTCAGCACCGACGGCGCCTACGTCCGCAAGGATGGGGACAACGCCGTGGTCGAGATCGAGGGCCAGGAAAAATTGCGCGCGCCCCTGCACCTGCTGGGCGGCGTGATCTGCTTCGGCCGCGCCAACATGTCGCCCGCCTTGATGGGCGCCTGCGCGGAGCGTGGCGTTGTGGCGGCGTTCTTTACCGAGCACGGCCGGTTCCTGGCCCGCGTCGAAGGGCCCGTTTCAGGAAACGTGCTGCTGCGGCGTGAACAGTATCGCCGTGCCGACGCGCCGGCGGAATGCGGCGCTTTGGTAGCCTCGATCATAGCCGGGAAGGCCCAGAATCAACGGGCGGTTCTGCAGCGGGCCTTGCGCGACCACGGCGCCGACCTCAGCGACGTCGACAGAAGCCGCCTCGACGCGGCCCAGACTCGTCTGCGCGACATCGCCCGGCGAGCGATCCACCTGGTCGACGTCGATCGCCTGCGAGGTTTGGAGGGCGAGGCGGCCCAGCGCTATTTTGAGGTTTTCCCCTTGATGCAGCGCACCGACGAGCCGGCGCTGCGGTTTGTACGGCGCTCGCGCCGGCCGCCGCTGGACCCGGCCAATGCGTTGCTCTCATTTCTCTATACGCTTCTGACCCACGATTGTCGGTCGGCGTTGGAGGGGGGGGGCTCGATCCCGCCGCGGGTTTTCTGCATCGCTTGCGTCCGGGACGCCCGAGCCTGGCTCTGGACCTGATGGAGGAGCTGCGCCCGCACATGGCCGATCGTCTGGCCTTGTCCTTGCTCAATCGGGCCCAATTGAGAGGCCGCGATTTCCGAGCCATGGAGAACGGCGCTACGACGCTGACCGATGCGGGGCGCAAGACGGTACTGGTGGCTTGGCAGGAGCGCAAAAAGAAGGAAGTCGAGCACCCCTTCTTAGGCGAAAAGGCGCCGCTCGGCCTGCTGGCGCATTTGCAGGCCCGACTGCTGGCGAGAACCTTGCGCGGCGATCTCGACGCCTATCCACCCATGATCTGGCGCTGATCCTTGCTCGTTCTCGTGACCTACGACGTCCAGACCAGCTTGCCCGGCGGCGCGCGACGCCTGCGTCGGGTGGCCAAGGCCTGCCTAAATGTGGGCCAGCGTGTGCAATATTCGGTATTCGAATGCGAGGTGGATCCGGCTCGGTGGACGGTCCTGCGCGCTCGCCTGCTTTCGGAGATCGATCCGACGACCGACAGTTTGCGGTTCTATTTCCTGGGCTCCGGCGGGCGTCGGCGCGTGGAGCATGTCGGCGCCAAGCCGGCGCTGGACCTCGACGGCCCGCTGATCGTCTGAGCCTATCGCGCGAACCTCAAGCGTCCGTCAAAACAACGGCCGGTTCGCGGACTTCCGAAAGGCATAGTTTTCAAGCCCTAGACGCTGATGTCGGCAAACGCATCACCTGCCCGTGGCAGGTCGGCTGAAGGTCCGCGCATGGGGCGTCGTTTCCTCTGTCGCATCAGGATGATAGGAACCCCGCAGTCGCCCCTTCGCGGGGGCGTGGATCGAAACTGTGTCATGGGTGCCGCGTCGTCATGAATGGCCCCGGTCGCCCCTTCGCGGGGGGCGTGGATCGAAACCGCACCGCGCCGGAGATCATCGCCGTCGGCGCCGAGTCGCCCCTGAGGATGCCGCCGGACTGGAGGACCTGTGCGCCTTCACCTGCGGGCTGATGGGGCAAATGCGGCACGATCTCGGCGCACAGCTGGACTGGGGGACAGTCGATCCCTTCAACACCGGCCATCCCCACGGCCACGTCATTGTCCGCGGCAAGGACGATCACGGGCGGGACCTGGTCATCGCCGGCGGCTATCTGACCGCCGGCCTGCGCCATCGTGGCGTCACCCTCGAACTCGGCCCCGAGACTTGCTGGAGGCCTAACGCAAGCTGCAGAACTGGGTCCATGTCGAGCGCCTCGTTCGCATCGACCGGGGGCTGTTGCAGGAAGCGGGGGAGCGCCGTCGGCCCGGCTCATCGCGGGCGGCGGCGCGCAGAAGTCAGAGCCGCGCCGCCGCAGGTGCGGTCGAGGTACGCCTCTCCCGAAGGGCCCTGCCGCGTGGGCGAGGACGCCGAGGCGGCGCGATCGCACGGGAGGGGGCATGCTTCAGCCGGCCGCGGGGACCCAGATCGAAAGCCATTCGGCGACCAGGGCCGGCCGCTCGACGCCCTCGATCTCGATCCGGCAGCCGAAGGTGGTGAGGAGCCGCCGCTTCTCGTCCTCCCGCTGCCGAAGCTTCCAGAAGTGGCCGCGGACCCTCGCCCCGACCGGCACGGGCGTGACGAGCCGCAAACGGTCAAATCCGTAGTTCAGATAGTGTCCAAGCGTCGCGGCGTCCTTGCCGGGTTCGGTGCCCATCGCCGAGTGGAGCGCCCGAGTGAGCAACGAAACCGTGAGGAAGCCGAAGGCGATGGTTCCTCCGAACGGCCCGGTCGCGGCCCATTCGGGATCGATATGCATGGGGTCGGGGTCCAGGGTCACCGCGCCGAATCCATCGATCATCTTCTGGTCGACCAGTATCCAGTCCGACACGCTGACCTCCCCGCCGGGTGGAATGTCGATGGCGGCGGTGTGGCGGGATTCGGACATGGCGCTCTAACTCAATTGGCTATTTATGAGGATGAGCTCAGTTTTTGAAACTTGTCAACGCTTCGATATTATGATGCGAACGAATTCAGGAGCCTATGACGTGTCATTGGTTGACCGGGCGGGTCCGCCGGCCCGGCCTCCATCACCTCGCCTCGATCCCGCGTTGCGGTCCCGCGGGCTGAAACCGCCGGCGGCGCCAGGATTTCGATCGCGGCGAACATCGCGCCGTCACCGCCAAAACCCAGCTGGGCTTTCGAATGACCCTTTCCTTCATTGAATTCTTGGAAACGCGCCTGCGCGACGCCCCGCCGAAGCTGAAGGGCGAACGGACGCGCGCGCGCTTGATGATCGCGACCGCCAAGGTGTTGGAGCAGAAAGGCTATCACGCGATGCGCCTGAAGGACGTGACCGACTGCGCCGAGCTCGCGGAAGGTGCGTTCTACATCTATTTCCGCGACAAGCTCGATGCGGCCCTCACGGTGCTGACGGCGCTGCTGGAGGAGTTCATCTCCATCAAATTCCAGACTCCCGCCCGGTCTGAGGGGGACGGCCCGTTCGTGGCGCTCCGCTGGGCCAACCGGCAGTGGATCACGGTGTCGCGCGCCAATAGCGGCCTGATGCGGTGCCTTCAGCAGCTCGGCGACGATAATTCCGAGTTCAGCCTGCTCGTTCAGCGCACCAACAGTCGTTGGCGGGAGCGCATCTTCAGGAGTCTGTCGCGTCGAAGCGGACCTTCGGCGGCTCCCGCCCTGGGCAAGCTGGCGGTCTATCTCCTGGGTGCGATGATGGATGAACTGGTGCGGAAGCTCATCGTCTACCCGGATCCGGACCTTCAGGAGTTGATGAAGGAATTGAATGCGGACGACGAAGTCATCGCCGACGCGACAAGCGTGGTTTGGCTCCGGATCCTTTATCCCTCCGCAAACCTCCCGGAAGATTTACCGGAGGTTGTCCTGGCGTTCGCGGACAACATCGGCGTGCCTCCCATCCTGGATCGGGCATAAAAAGTCAGGAAATTCAAAGAGATTCTCCTCAGGTCGGAGATGCAATCGGCGCTTGCTTGACAAAAAATGATGTTGTGCTCAGTTTCATATCAAGCCTGGACGCAAGACGCCGGGCGGGAAAACACAATGCGTCGAAAAAACACGATGCATGCAGGGAGGGCGACATGTGTGAGGGACTTAACGGGCGGACTCTGCGAGCTTGGCTGATGGGCGGAGCCGCCGCGCTCGCCTCTTTGGCGGGCCCGGTGCTGGCGCGGGAGGCGGAGCCCTCGGGCCAATCGCAGGCGCCGGTGCTCGAGGAGGTGGTCGTCACCGCCAACAAGCGAGAGCAGAACATTCAAAACGTGCCGATGAGCATCACGGCCATATCCGGAGGGGCGCTGGAGCGGCTCGGCGCGGCCAATTTCCAGGACTATGCGACGCAGGTCCCGAACCTTTCGTTCAGCGTCACCGGCGTGTCGCCGGGGCGGCAACTTGGAATGGTCATCCGGGGCATCGCGGGCGGCGCCGGATTCTATCTCGACGAGATAGCGCTGCCGGCGGGCATCGATCCCCGCATCGTGGACATAGAACGGGTCGAGGTCCTGCGCGGGCCGCAGGGCACGCTCTACGGCGCGAGCGCGATGAGCGGCACGGTTCGGCTGGTCACCAATCAGCCCAGCACCGCCGCGTTCACAGGCCAGGCCCATGTGATCGGGTCCGCCACCGAGGGCGGCGGCCTGAACGGCGCGGTCGACGGCGGGGTGAATATTCCCGTCATCGCGGACAGGCTCGCGATCAAGGTTCTCGGCTATTACGACTATGAGTCAGGGACCTACGACCGCTACGCCAGCCAGGACCCGGTCTATGGCGCTCCGGTTCCCTTCGCGCCGCACAAGAACGTCGACTCGCAATTTCGGAACGGCGGTCAGGTCGCCGCGACCCTGAAGCTCTTCGACGGCGACCTGACGATCACGCCGCGCTTCATGTTCGGCGACGCCGCGTCCCATGGCCAGTCGGTCGCCGACTTCCGGCCCGGCAACACCCGCCAGGAACGGATGTTCGACTATGACAGCGGAGGTCACGACGCCTGGCGTCTCTACACCTTGACCGCGACCTACAGCATGCCGTTCGGCGACCTCGTGTCCGCCTCGTCCCAGTTCGACCGCAGGGCCGATGAGCATGAGGACTTTTCCGAGCTTTTCGTCGCTCAGGGCTTTCCGTCCATCCTGGGGGTCAACCTTTCCCAGGCCATTCCGATCACGAGCACGTCGAAGGCCAGGATCAATTCCCAGGAACTCAGGTTCGTGTCCCGCCTCAAGGCGCCGATCCAGTTCACGGTCGGGGCCTACTACCGGAAATCGAACACGTCTTCGAACTATCCGCCGATCATGTTCGACGGGTTCAACATCTACAGCGCCGGGATTGCGGCTTCGACGACGGAGCAGGCGCTGTTCGGGGAGGCGACCTGGCAGGTGACGGACGCGCTCAGCGTCACGGGGGGGCTGCGGTATTTCGACACCCGCACGGCCAATGGCGGCTTCGAGAACGGCGACTTCACCGGGCTGTCCAATTTTTCCGGCAAGTCGCACGAAACGGGACTCAATCCGAAGTATGTCGCTGAATACCGGCTGACCCGCGACGCCCAGATCTACGCCATGGCGGCCAAGGGGTTTCGAACGGGGGGCGGGAATACGTTCTCCAAACCGGGCTGCGCCGCCGACATCGCCCGCGCGGGCCTGACGGGAGCCGACCTGGATTCCTACAAGTCCGACACCCTCTGGAACTACGAAGGCGGCGCGAAGACGACCTGGCTGGACGGCCGGCTCCAGGTCAACGGGGCGCTCTTCCACATCGTGCAGACCGGACTCCAGCAGAGCATCGAATTTCCGACCTGCGGCCAGAACGCCGTCGTCAATGTCGGCGAGGCCCAGAGCGACGGCGGCGAACTGGAAGTCAACGCGGTGGTCAGTCAGGGGCTGAGGCTGTCCTTCGGGACCGGCTACACCGACGCCCGCATCACCGCCGGCGGGAAGATCGGAAACTATGTGGTTCCGGTGCCCGTCGGTCAGAGAACCCAGCAGGTGCCCAGGTGGAACGTCTCCGCCGGGCTCGACTACAACTTCCAGGTCGGCAGGTTTCCGAGCTTCGCCCATGCGGACTACGCCTATGTGGGCAGCAGCAGGGGCGTCACCGCCGAGCGCGACGCCTACCACATGGTGAACCTGCGCGCCGGGGCTGACCTGGGCCGCGTTCAACTCGCCTTCTTCGTCAAGAACGCCTTCGACGTCTCGGCCAACCTCTCCGACGTGCTTGGCGTCGCGCCCACGTTCCGGACCCAGTTCTCGGTCTCGCGGCCCCGCACCATCGGGATCGACGCCACGGCCAAATTCTAACCGGCCAGGATCGCTCGCGAGCGCCAGCGCCCGCCAGAACCGACGACCGCCGCGCCCAGCCGGGCGCGGTCCTGGGCGGAAGGCGAGGCGAGCGTCGCGGCATGGGGCGCCCGCCGCCCGCCACATGGAACAAGGAGCTTCGTCATTCTCCGGTTCGACCTGCTTATGATCGTCCTTCTCGCCCTGGCGCTGCTCGCCGCGTCGCTGCGGCTCTCCAGCTGGATATGCCGGCTCCTGCTAGGCGCCGCCATCCTGGCCGCGGCGGTCCACCTCGTCTTCGAGGGCGCTCGCTGGCAGATGGTCCCGGTCTATACGGTTCTGGCCTGCTGGGGCGGGGGCGCACTCGGGCTGAGAATCTCGCCCCTGCGGGCCTGGGCGCAGGCGCGAGGCTCCTGGTTCGCCTGGACCGCGCGGGCGGGCGCGGCCGGACTGCTGCTGACCGCGGGCGTCGCGGCCTACCTGTTTCCGATGTTCCAGCTTCCCGAGCCCAGCGGCCCCTACGCCATCGGCACGCGGACCTTCGATCTGGTCGACGCCAACCGCCTGGAGCCGCACACGGTCGAGCCCTTCGATCATCGGGAGCTGATGGTCCGGGTCTGGTATCCGGCGCAGCCGGCCAGGCGGGCCAGGCCCGTATCCTACATGGACGACGCCGACCGGCTGGGCCCCGCGATCGCCAAAGGCTACGGCCTGCCGTTTCCGTTCGTCTTCTCCCACCTGAAGGCGATCCCGAGCCACGCCTATCCGGACGCGCCGATATCCGCGCGGCGGGCCACCTATCCTGTCCTGGTCTTCTCCCACGGACGCGACGTCTACGGCGCCGCCAACACGGTCCTGATTGAGGAGATGGCCAGCCGCGGCTATGTCGTCGTGGGTGTCGACCATGCCTATGGGAGCACCGCAACGGTGTTTTCCGACGGCCGGATCGCCCGGTTCGTCGCCGGCGTATATGAGGCGACGGGCCGGCGCGCGCCGCCAAGCGCGCATCGCATCGCGGTGATGGAGCGGGCGCAAAGGGCGATCGTGGGTTTCGACGTCCCCGAAATCCGGGCCGCCGTCGCGGAGCTGGATCGAGGCGATCCCCAAGCCTTGGCGTTGAACCACTATGGTCTGGCCATCTGGTCGGCCGACCAGAGGTTCGTCATCGATCAGCTCGAACGGTGGCAGTCCGGCGGGGCCGGCGGTCTGTTCGCGGGACGCCTGGATCTCTCGCGCCTCGGCGTCTTCGGCATGTCCTTCGGCGGGAGCGCCACGGTGGAGACCTGCGCCCTCGATTCTCGGTGCAAGGCCGGACTCGATCTCGATGGCTTCACCAGCCTGCTTCTGGACCTGCCGCCGCCTGCGCAGCCCTTCCTGTACGCGAGCGGCGGCGAACAGAATCTCAACCTGGCCCAGGCCGACCGCGCGCTCGGCCCGGCCTATTGGATGAAGGTGGGGACGAGCAAGCATGGCGACTTCACCGATCTGCCCATGGTCACCCGGCTCTGGAGACTTGTCGGCCTCTCCGGCTCGATCGCGCCCCGCCGGATGCTCGCCCTCACCAACGACTATGTCGGGGCGTTCTTCGACAAGCACCTCATGGGAGTTCCCGAGCCGCTGCTCGACGGGCCGTCGGCGCAATATCCCGAGGTGCGTCTGCGCGTTCAGCGCCCTGCGGCGCCGGCGCCCTAACCGGCGAGGGCGGCGCTTCGGCCCTCAGCTTGATGTCAGAAAGTTAAGTTGAGCTCACTTTCACAAAATGGTTTGAATCGATCATGAGCCAGTTGCATCGCTTCGGAAGAGCCGCGCGCCTTGCGCTGATCCTGGCTGCGGCCGCCTTTCCGGCTGCGGCGGCCATTTCCCCGCATCACGCCGGGGAACTGACCAAAGAGGTCCGTTCGGTCCGAACGGCGGGCGGCGAAGACGTCGCCTACGAGACCGGCACGATCTTCGTCCCGGAGAACCGCGGGGTCGCCGACAGCCGTCTGATCGGGATCGGCTACGCTCGAATTCGCGGGAGCGCCGCGGCTCAGAACGGTCCGCCGCTGTTTCTGCTCTCCGGCGGGCCAGGATCAAGCTATCTGGACCTGCTCACGGGAAGCGCCGGAAACAGCCCGGTGAAGCTGAGCGACCTGCTGGCCTTCCGCCCCGCCGGCGACATCGTGCTCATCGACCAGCGCGGCTATTCAGCCCGAGGCGACAGGCTCACCTACGCCCATCCGCCCTGGGATCTCCCCTTGGACCGCCCGGCGTCGCTGGCGGCCGAAGCGAAGGCGGCGATCGCATCGGCGAACATCGCTGTCGCCGCGAATCCCGGCAAGGACCTGTCCGGCTACACGATCGTCCAATGCGCCGAGGATGTGAACGATCTGCGGCGAGCCCTGGGCTACGAGAAGCTCACCCTCGTCGGCCAGAGCTTCGGGTCCCAGTGGGCCTTCGCGATCATGCGTCTCCACCCGGAGATCGTCGAGCGCGCCCTGCTGTCGGGCGTGGAGCCGCTCGACAACGGGTACGACATGCCGTCGCACGTGTTCGCCGCCCTGCAGCGGATCGCATGGTCGGCGGGCCGGGACCCCGGCCTGCAGCCCTATCTGCCGAAGGGCGGGCTCATGGCCGCCCTGCAGGCGGTGCGGGACCGCCTGGCGCGCTCGCCCGTCACGGTCAAGGTCCGCGATCCCCGTTCGGGGGGCGCCGCCTCCGTCACCCTGGGCCTCTCCGACTTCCAGCGGGACGTCGTCGGCCCGGCCGAAGCCTGGCCCGCCTGGGTCCTGTCGCTCTACCACCGGCGCTACGAGGACTGGGCGAGCGAGGTGATCGCCGAGCGCCATAAGGGCGGCGAGACGGATGCGCTCATCGCGCCGCTGATCGATACGAGCCTGGGGGTGAGCCCCGAGCGCGAGCACCTGCTGCGGACGGACCCCGCCGGCGCCTTCCTGGGAGCGTGGGGGTTCGCGCCCGACATCGCCGCCGCGCCGACCTGGCCGACCCCTGACATGGGCGACGGGCTGCGTCGGGTCGCCCGGAGCGAGATCCCCGTGCTGTTCGTCCATGGGGACTGGGACACCGAGACCCCCGTCGAGAACACCCTGAGCATGCTGCCGTACTTCCCTCATGGCCGGGCGATCCTCGTCCACCAAGCGGGACATGGCGCGCGCTTCCTGCTGATGGCGCAACGTCCGGAGCTGCGCGACCAGATCCTGCGGTTCCTGGGAACCGGGGACGCCGACGGCCTGCCTTCGGAGACCTCGTTGCCGCCGCCGCCCTTCGAGCGGCCGGCCTTCCCGCCGCCGGAACGTCGTGGGGCGGGATCATGAGCTGGCGGCCCGCCGTCGCCGTCCTGGCCGCCGTCCTGGGCCTGGCCATGCCGACGAACGCCCCGGCCGACACGCCGCCGGCGCAATCGCTCCTGCGCAAGGGCCAGCCCATACCCGCCCAGGACCTGGAGCGGTTCGTGGACGGCGCGGTCCGGGATGCGATGGCGGCGGAACACATCGCCGGCGTCTCGGTGGCGATCGTTCAGTCGGGACGCCCCGTGCTTCTCAAGGGGTACGGACTGGCCGACAAGACCCGGCCGATGGACCCCGATCGCACCCTCGTGCGCATCGGCTCGGTGTCGAAGACCTTCGTGTGGGTCGCCCTGCTCAAGGAGGTGGAGCGGGGCCGGGTGAGGCTCGCCGACCCGGTGAACGACTATCTTCCGCCCGCGCTGAAAATACCGGACCAGGGGTTCAAGGCCCCCATCCGCGTGATCGACCTGATGAGCCACGCGGCGGGCTTCGAGGACACCGCCCGCGGCCATCTGTTCGTCTATCGGGACGAGGACGTCACGCCCCTGGCCGACTATCTGGCGCGGCGTCGACCCCGCCGGGTCCGCGAGCCCGGCCAGTTCGCCACCTATTCCAACTACGGGGCCGCCCTGGCCGGCTATATCGTCGCCCGGCTCAACGGCCAGGACTTCGAGACCGTCATGGAGCGCGAGGTGTTCGCGCCCCTCGGGATGGCCAGCACGACCTATCGCGAGCCCTATGCGCCTCGCCGCGGCTTGCCCGAGCCCATGCCTCGCGCGCTGTCCGCCCGTCTGTCGGACGGCTTCGCCTGGCGTGACGCCCGCTTTCAGGTCCAGCCCTTCGAGCACATCAGCCAGATCGCGCCGGCCGGCTCGGCGTCCACCACCGCGGCCGACATGGCCCGCTACATGCTGGCCCTGCAGAACGGCGGACGTCTGGACGGGACGGAGCTCTACGGCTCCTTCACCGCCCAGGCCTTGCGGACGCCGATCCTGGCGACCCCAAGCGGGGTCAACGGCTGGGCCCATGGCCTGATGGTGCGCGACCTGCCGGGGGGCTTCAGGACCTACGGCCACGGCGGGGCCACCGGCGTCTTCTTCACCAACATGGCCCTGATCCCCGACCTGGACCTGGGGGTCTTCGCCAACAGCAACTCCACCGGCGGCCGGGCCCTGGTCGAGCGCCTGCCCGAGTTGATCGTCGAGCACTTCTACCTGCCGCCCCGGGGTTCGCCCCTGCCGGGGGACCCGGCCCTGGCCAGGAGAGGCGGCCTCTATGCGGGCGACTACATACCCACCCGGCGCGCCTATTTCGGGCTCGAGAAGTTCGCGGACCTCCTGGGCGCGGAGGACCGGGTCTGGGTCACGCGGGACGGCTACCTGATCGCCAAGACCGGGAGCATCACCCGCGCCTGGGTTCCCGACGGCGATCCGTCGCGTTTCCGGGCCGCGGACGGGGGATCAGATCGCCTCGTCTTCAAGCTCGACGCGCAGGGGCGCGCGGTCAGCTTTCCCATCGCGCGGGGAAGCTACACCCTGGAACGGGCCGGCCCGATGCTGGACCGGACCCTGTTCGGAAGGGCTGGGACCGCCACCCTGGCCGTCGCCTTGCTCGTCCTGGCGCAACGGGTGTTCGCCGGCCGGCGAGCCAGCCCGGCGCCCACATGGACCGGTCGGGTCAGAGCGGCGTCGCTGATCGCCGCGGGACTTTGGGTCGCCGTCTTCGCCGCCTTCAAGGGCTTTGGCCTCGAGGATCAGGGCGGAACGGCCTGGCCCGGCCCCGAGGTGCTCGCCACCTCGATCGCCGCCCTCGCCGCCGCCGCAGCCTCCGTCGCCCTGCTGGCCGCGACGCCCCTGGCCTGGATGGAGGCGAACGGCGAGGCCTGGTGGCTCAAGGGCCTGCAGGCCTCGGCGGCGCCGATGTTCGTCATCTTCTCGGTGCTGGTGGCCGTCCGAGGGGGGCTGTCCCCATGGGCCTGACCCTTCGCCTGACCCTTCCCCGCGACCGCGCCTTCCTGCGAAACGAGGAGTACGGACGATGATCCTGGGCCTCTTCGCCAGCGCCCTGGCCGGCCTTGCGGTCGGCCTCACCCCCTACGCGCCGCCGCCGGCGAGCCAGGTGGTCGTGTATCGCGACGCCGGCTTGATCGACGGCCTGGGCGGCGGCGTGAAGCCTCATATGGCCGTCATCGTCGAAGGCGCCGTCATCAAGGCCGTCCTGCCGGACCAGCAGCTGAGCAAGGCCGATCTCAAGGGGGCGGAGGTCGTCGACCTGTCGGGACGCTACCTCCTGCCCGGGCTGGTCGACTCCCACGTCCATCTGGCCACCTCGCCCAACCGCAAGAGAGCGGAGGCGCTGATGCGGCGCGAGGTCTACGGGGGCGTCACTGCGGTCCGGGACATGGCCGGGGACGGCCGCGCCCTCGCGGACCTGGCGCGAGCCTCCCGGGTGGGCGAGATTCCCGGCCCGGACATCTTCTACGCCGCCCTGATGGCCGGCCCCGGATTCTTCGCCGACCAACGCACGGTCTCGGCGACGCAGGGCGCCACGGCCGGCGCGGTTCCCTGGATGCAGGCGGTGACCAGCCAGACCGATCTGCCCTTGGCCGTCGCCCTCGCCCGGGGGACTTCCGCCAGCGGGATCAAGACCTATGCGGACATTTCCGGTCGCCTTCTGGCCCGGATCACGGCCGAGGCCCATCGCCAGGGGATGCGGGTCTGGTCGCACGGCATCCTGTTTCCCGCGACGCCCGAGGAGGTGGTCGCGGCGGGGGTCGATGTGATCTCCCACGCCTGCCAGGCGGGGTTCCAGGCCGCCGCGCCGCCGCCTGTGTCCATGTCGCCGCCGCCCGTCCTGCCCTATGCGCAGCTGGCGGACCCCGACAATCCCCGGATGGCGGCGTTGTTCGGGGAGATGCGGCGACGGGGCCAGATCCTCGACGCCACCAACTACGTGTACGTGGTGGGGGAACAGGAACGCCGGGCCGCCGGGAAGCCGGTATCCTGTTCCGCGGACCTCTCCGCCCGCCTGACGGCCCAGGCCCATCGCGACGGCGTCATGATCTCGGCGGGGACGGATTCGTTCTCTCCGCCGGAGGACCCGTTCCCGGCCCTTCACCAGGAGATCGTCTTCCTCGGCGAAAAGGCCGGCCTCTCGCCGGTCGAGGCCATCAGATCCGCCACCCTGACCGGGGCCATGGCCATCGGCCAGCAGGCTCAGATGGGCACGATCGAGCCGGGGAAGCTCGCCAACATGGTGGTCCTCGCCGCCAACCCCCTCGACGACCTGCGCCAACTTCGCAGCGTCGTCCTGACGATCAAGCGCGGCGTCCGCTTCGCGCGCTCCGCCTATCCGCCGCTCACCCGCGAGGAGCTGGATGAGGAAGACAACTGACCGCCCGCGCCTGACGTGCGCGGCTTCCGAGCAGGACATGAGATGCTGATTTTCGACACCCTCACCCTGGGCCTGCTGACCCTCTGGCTGCTGTCGGGCCTGGTCGGCGCCCTCAAGAAGACCCTGTGGCCCACGGCCCTGGCGATCCTGGCGCTGGCCGCCTGCGCGACGCACCTCCTCGTGGAGGGCCCCCGCTGGCAGATGGGGCCGGCCTATGTCGTTCTGCTCGTCCTGGCGGTTCTACAGCTTGGCGCGGTCTGGCCCCCGCTGGGCGGGCGGTTCAACGGGGCGGGCGGGCGCACGAGGGGCGCCGCCCGCTGGATCGCGGCCCTGCTGCTGGTCCTGACCGTGGTCGCGTCGTTCCTGTTTCCGATGTTCCGCCTGCCGAAGCCGTCCGGCGCCTATGCGGTCGGGACCACGACCCTGCACTTCGTCGATCCGTCCCGCTACGAACTCCACACGGTCGAGCCCTTCGATCGGCGCGAGCTCATGGCGCACGTCTGGTATCCGGCCACGGCGGCGGCGGGCGCGAAACCCGTTCCCTATCTGACGGACCCCGACGTCATGGCCCAGGCGACGGCGGGCTCGCTGCCGCTGGCGCCCTTCTTCACCCACCTCGGCGCGATCCCGACCCATTCCTTCCAGGACGCGCCGATCTCGCCGGCCCGGCGCACCTACCCCGTCGTGGTCTTCTCCCATGGCCGGAACGCGTTCTGGGGCCAGAACCTGACCCTGATGGAGGACCTGGCGAGCCGCGGCTACGTGGTCGTCGCCATCGATCACGTCTATGGCGCGGGACAGTCGGACCTGCCCGGGGGCCGCGTCGCGCGGTTCGTGCCCGAGGTCTATGAAAACCGCGGCCCCGAGCCTCATCGGGGAACCCCGCCCTCCGAGGCCGATCTCAAGGCGATCGCCACGAGCCTGAAGGGCGACGAAGTCCGGTCCGCCATCCAGAAGCTGATGGCCTATTCGCCCCGGGCCGACGCCAAGAACCGGTATGGGCTCAACATCTGGATCGCCGACCAGCGCTTCATTCTGGATCAGATCGAGAGCCTTCAGACGGGACGCACGCCGAGCCCGTTCGCCGGCCGGCTGGACCTGTCGCGGCTGGGCATGATGGGCATGTCCTTCGGAGGCGCGGCGACCATCGCCACCTGCGCCACGGACGACCGGTGCAAGGCCGGGGTGTCCCTGGACGGCTTCGCCCTCCACCTGACGGAGCTTCCGCCGCGACAACACCCGTTCATGACCCTGAACAGCGGCGACTACGGGGTCAATCTGGCGATCTTCGGCCGGGGCCCGAGCTGGGACTACTGGATGCAGGTGCGGGGCGCGAACCACAGCAACTTCACCGACCTGCCGATGGTGACCCGTCTATGGCGGCTCGCCGGCCTGGCGGGCGACGTCAAGGGTGGGGCGGGGCCCATCGATCCCGGCCACATGCAGGCGCTCCTGCGGGCCTACGTCTCGGCGTTCTTCGACAAACACTTGATGGGCGCGCCGGCGCCGCTCCTGGACGGCCCCTCGCCGGACTTCCCGGAAGTGCGGCACTTCACGGTCAAGCGCCCCTCGTGCGCCGCGACCGAACCGGGATGCCGGCCATGAGCGGCATGACGCGCGGACGCCTGCGCCGCCTGTGGCTCAACGTCCACCTTTGGATCGGGGTCGGCCTCCTGGCCGCCATCGTTCCGCTCACCGTGAGCGGAGCGGCGATCATGTGGCGCGCCGAGCTGGACCGGGTCCTCGCCCCTCAACGCTTCGCCTTCGCGCCTTCGGCCGCCATCGCGCCTGTCTCGGCCTATGTCTCGGCGGCCGAACGCGCGTTCGACGGACGCCTGGCGCCGATGCAGGTGGTGTTTCCCGAACATGCCGGCGACCCGGTCCAGGTGATGGGCGCGCCGGCGGGCGTCGCCCGAAAGTCCGCCAAGCTGCTGGCGGCCTGGCTCGACCCGGCGACCGCGGTGGTCATCGACAAGGGCGATCCCCAGGCCGGCGTGCTGGGCGCTCTCAACGTCGTGCACAAGACGCTGTTGCTCCCGGTCGTCGGCCATGACGCGGTGGGCTGGGCGGGGCTCGCCCTGCTGGCTTCCTGCGTGTCCGGCCTCTGGCTCTGGTGGCCGCGGAAGGGCGGGCCGCTAAAGGGGCTGCGCTGGACGCGGGGCGCTTCCCAACTCTTCAATCTCCACCACATGGTGGGGGTCTGCGCCGGCCTGCCGCTCGCGCTCGCGGCGCTGACCGGCGTCTACCTCGCCTTTCCCGGCGTCGTGGCGACGCTGTTCGGGGCCGCGGCGCCGCCCCAGCCGGCGCCCCGCATGCTCCACGTGGGGCCGATCGCCACCGCCGACGACGCCCTGGCCGCGGCGCGCGGCGCGGCGGGCGGGGCCTCTCCCACCTGGATGGCGTTGCCCACGGATTCCAGCGCGCCGACCTGGACCATCCAGATGGCGCAGGCCGGCGGTCGCGATCACCTGGAAGTAGAGGTCCGGGGCCGAACCGGCGAGGTTCAGGTCACGCCGGCCACGGACGACGTCGTCTCTTACTGGACGGCCAGGCTCCACGAAGGCGTCGACATGCCCGTCGCGTGGCGGCTGGCCCAGACCCTCGCGGGCCTCGCCCCGCTTCTTCTCGCCGGCACCGGCGTCGTCATGTGGCTGCGGCGCAGAACTCGTCGATTGGAGCTGTCATGAAACCGCCATCGGCTACCCTTCGCCCGACCCCCGAGGCGGCGCCGGACGCGGCCTCGGCCCGCGAAATCGGTCTCGCGGAGATCCGGTCGACCGCCGATCTCGTGGCCCCTTATGTCCTGCGCACGCCTGTCCATACCTGGCGGAGCCGCGAGATCGAGGAACGGCTCGGGACCACCGAGCTCGTCCTGAAGCTCGAGCTCTTCCAGCGCAGCGGCTCGTTCAAGCTGCGCGGCGCGCTCTCCAACATGCTGCGCCTTTCTTCGGATCAACTGAAACGCGGCGTCACGGCGGTGAGCTCGGGCAACCACGCCATCGCCGTCGCGTGCGCGGCGTCCATCCTGAAGACCAGCGCCAAGGTGATCATGCTGTCGACGGCGAGCCCGGATCGCATCGCCGCGGCGCGGGCCTATGGCGCGGAGGTGCTGATCGTCGAGGGCGGGGCGGCCGCCTTCGCCGCCGTCGATCGGGTGGCGGCCGAGGAGGGGCGCGTCCAGATCCATCCCTTCGAGGGCCGGCGAACCGCGCTTGGCGCGGCGACGCTCGGACTTGAGTTCGCCGAACAGTGCGGGCCGCTGGACGCCCTGATCGTCGCCGTCGGCGGCGGCGGCCGGGCCGCGGGCGTGGCGTCGGCGTTCAAGCGGGTTCAGCCCGGCTGCCGCGTGATCGGCGTGGAGCCCGAGGGCGCGCCGACCATGCACCTCAGCTTCGCCGCGGGCTCCCCGCAGTCGGTCGCCACGGTCTCCACCATCGCCACCAGCCTGGCCCCGCCCATGGCCCTTCCGCTCAGTTTCGAGCTCTGTCGCAGCAACGTGGATGCGCTGGTCACGGTGGACGACGACCAGCTCTGCGCGGCCATGGCGCTCCTGTTTCGAGACATGAAGCTCGCCGTGGAGCCCGCGGCGGCGGCGGCCGTCGCCGCGCTTCTCGGCCCCCTGCGGGACGACCTGCGGGGCCGCCGCGTCGGACTGGTGATCTGCGGCGCCAACATCGATCTGGAGTCCTTCGCGACCTACGTCCGCCGCGGCCAGGCCGTCGACGCGGGGCCGTGACGGCCAGATCGATCCCGACCCATTCGCCGTGAAACCCGGTCCCCTCTTGCGTCCCATGGGAGCTCGAACTTGTCCGACCTGCCCGTAACCTTCTCCGACATCGAGGCCGCCGCGGCGCGCATCGCCCCCTTCGTGCGCCGCACGCCCGTCCTCACCTCCCGCCGGCTGAACGAGCTCGTGGGGGCCGAGGTGTTCTTCAAGTGCGAGAACTTACAGCGCATCGGCGCTTTCAAGGCGCGCGGGGCCCACAACGCCGTCCTCTCGCTCGGCCCCGAGGCGGTCGCCAGAGGCGTGGTCACGCATTCCTCCGGCAATCACGCCGCCGCCCTCAGCCTGGCGGCGCGAAACAGGGGGACTTCCGCCTTCATCGTCATGCCGTCGAACGCGCCCAAGGCCAAGGTGGAGTCGGTGCTCCGCCTGGGCGGAGAGATCACCTTCTGCGAGCCGACGATCCTGGCCCGCGAAGCGGCGGCGGCGGCGATCGTCGCCGATCGCGGCGCCACGCTGGTGCACCCCTCCGACGATCCCCTGGTCATCGCGGGGCAGGGAACCGCCGCCCTGGAGCTGCTGTCGCAGGCGCCGGATCTTGACGCCGTCATCGCTCCGGTCGGGGGCGGCGGCCTGATGGCGGGAACGGCCGTCGCGGTGCGGGGCCATGGTCCGAACGTGGCGATATGGGCCAGCGAACCCGCCCAGGCCGACGACGCCTGGCGCTCCTGGCGGCAGGGCGTCCGCACCGCCGGAGATCCCCCCGACACGAGCGCCGACGGCCTGCGGACGACGCTCGGCGAAAACGGCTTCGTCATCCTTCGGGCCTTGCTCGACGAATTCGTCACCGTCCCGGAGGCCTCCATCGCCACGGCGATGCGGCTGGTCTGGGAGATCCTCAAGATCGTCATCGAGCCCAGCAGCGCGGTGCCCGTCGCCGCCCTGCTCGGGGGCGGGCTGCCGGTTCGCGGCCAAAGGATCGGCGTCATCCTCACCGGCGGCAACGTCGATCTGGATCGGCCGCCCTGGGCTTCCGCCGCCGCATGACCGGCAGGTCGACCGCTCCTGCCCCGGCCGCAGGCCCACGGGGGCTCCGGTGATGTCGGGACCGCAAAGGCCGCCGCCGGCCGGGAGGACCCTGTTCGGTCACCCCCGCGGCCTGACGGTGCTGTTCCTGACCGAGATGTGGGAGATCTTCTCGCTTCACGGCATGAGAGCCTTGCTCGTCTATTACATGACGAAGCAGCTGATGATTCATCAGGGCAAGGCGTCTCTGATCTATGGCGTCTATACGGCGGCGCTCTACCTTACGCCGATATTCGGCGGGATGATCTCCGACCGCTGGCTGGGTCGGCACCGCGCCGTCCTCCTCGGCGGATCGATCATGGCGCTGGGCCATTTCATGATGGCGTCCGAGGCGCTGCTGTTTCCGGCCCTGGCCGTGATCGCCCTGGGCAACGGCTTCTTCCTTCCGAATCTGCCCAGCCAGATTCCAGGGCTCTACGGGCCCGGCGACCCCCGCTCCGGCGCGGCGTTCAATGTCTATTATGTCGGCGCCAACCTTGGGGCGTGCCTGGCGCCCCTGGTCTGCGGCACGCTGGGTGAAGTCTTGGGATGGCACTGGGGCTTCGCCGCCGCCGGCGTCGGCATGCTGGGCGGCTTGACAATCTACGTGCTGGGCGCGGGCGAGCTGCCCGCTGACGTCGTTCCGGCCCGGGCGCCCCCTCCAGGTCCCGGGCCGACCGAAAGCCGGTGGCGCGCGCAGCTGCTGGTCCTGGCCGGCGTTTCCGCGGCCGTGGTCGTCTTTCGCATCGCCTATGAGCAGGTGGGCAACACGCTGCCCCTCTGGATCGACGCCGCCGTCGACCGCCAGCTGACGCCGGGCGGCTGGAAGATCCCGATGACCTGGTTCCAGTCGGTCAATCCGCTGCTGGTGATCTCGCTCTCGCCCCTGCTGGCCGTCGCCTGGACCCGCGCCGCGGAACGTGGGCGCGATCGCACCCCCCTGCAGAAGATGGTCATCGGAGCCGCCTTGTTGTCGCTGGCCTTCCTCATGCTGGCCGGCCTCAGCGCCTGGTCGGACGGAGGTCGGGTCGGCTGGCCTTGGCTGGCGGCGTTCTTCGCGGTGTTCACCGTCGCCGAGCTCTTTGTCTTCCCGGTCGGGATGAGCCTGTTCGGCCGCCTGTCGCCCCCGGGCGTGCTCGCCAGCGTGATCGCCGTCTGGTTCCTCTCGGCGTTCGTCGGAAACCTTCTCGCGGGAACCGTCGGCGCGCTGTGGAGCATCGTGGGGGCGCCCCTGTTCTTCTGTCTCCTGGCCGCCGCCGCGGCGGCCTCGGGCGCGCTGTTCCGGCTGCTGGATCAGCACGTCCGCCGGATCGACCGCCAGGCGCCCGATCGCGCCGCCACGCCCTTCGTTCCCGTCCATGAGGCGCCCCGATGATCCATGCCGTCAGCGAAGCCGTCGCCTTGGCGGGGGAGGCTTTCGCCGCCCCCGATCGTGGCGAGTCGAGGCTGTTTCCCGCCGCCATGGGCGAGGGCGGGGAGGGCGGGACGCGGCTTGGCGCGCGCATCTCGGCCATGGGCGCCGGCGGGCGTCGTCCTCATGGGAGCGCCTAGGGTGGGAAAGAGGCTCCTCGATCCGGATTGGTTCAATCGCTTCCTGCTGCCAGGACTGGCGTTCAAGGCCGTCGTGATCGGCGGCGGATACGCCACGGGACGCGAGCTGGCCGAGTTCTTCCTGCCTCACGGCCCCTGGGGCGGTCTGGCGGCGATGGCCCTGGCCATGGCGCTCTGGAGCGCGATCAGCGCCGTGACGTTCGCCCTCGCCTTCGCCCTCAAGGCGTTCGACTACCGCAGCTTCTTCAAGCACCTGCTCGGGCCGGGATGGATCGCGTTCGAGGCCGCCTATCTGCTGACGGTCATCGTCATGCTGGCGGTTTTCGGCGCGTCGGCGAGCGCCATCGGGGTGGCGATTTTCGCCTGGCCTCCCATCGCCGGGTCCCTCCTGCTCGGGGCCGCGATCATGTTGTTCGCCGCGTTCGGCGCCGCCGCGATCGAGCGGCTGTTCAAGTATGTCTCGCTGCTCCTCTACGGGGTCTACGCCCTCTTCGTCGTCTTCTCGCTCACCAGCTTTGGAGACTTGATCGTCGCCAACTTCCACGTCGCGCCGCCCCCGACGGGCGGCTGGCCGATCGGCGGCGTCACCTACGCCGGCTACAACATCATCGGCGCGGTCATCGTGCTGCCGGTCCTGCGTCACCTGACCCGGCCCCGCGACGCGGTCGTCGCCGGCGCCTTGGCGGGGCCGCTCGCCATGCTTCCGGCGGCGATGTTCTTCACCTGCATGGTCGCCTTCTATCCGGGGATCGCACGGGAGACGCTGCCGTCCGACTTCCTGCTTCGCCATCTCGATCGGCCCGCCTTTCACCTGCTCTTTCAGGTGATGATCTTCGCCGCCCTGCTGGAGAGCGGGGCTGGATCGGTTCACGCGATCAACGAGCGGGTGTCCGCCGCCATGAAGGCAGGCTACGGGCGCGAACTTCCGACCTTGGCGCGCGCCGGGCTCTCGGGACTGATCCTCGTCCTGTGCATCTTCATCGCCGACCGGATCGGGCTCGTCGGCCTCATCGCCAACGGATATCGCCTGCTCGCCTATGCATTCCTCCTCATCTATGTCGCGCCGGTGCTCGTCATCGGCCTGGCGCGGCTGCGGGGCCTGGCGACGAGGCCCGGGCGCACGCGCCGCGATCGCGCAGGGGCGGGCCCCTTGCCGCCACCCCTGTAATATGTAAATGAGCTCATATTTATTTTTAGAGGCTGATCCAGAATGATGGCCGGACGCAAACTTCTCCTGTGCCTTGTCTCCGTTCTGGCCCTGGGCGCGGCGCAGCGCGCCGCCGCCGAGACCGTTCACCGGGCCGGCGACGTCATCATGGAAACGCGTTCGGTGACGGCGGCGGACGGAGAGGTGGTGCCGTTCGAACTCGGCACCCTGTTCGTCCCCGAGAACCGCGCCGTTCCCGGCAGCCGCATCATCGGTGTCGGCTTCGCGCGCATCCGGTCGAACCGGTCCGGCGACAGCACGCCCACGGTGCACCTGCCGGGCGGCCCCGGCGAAACCGACATGGAGCCGCTGTTCAAGACCGATCCGGAATCGCAGCGCGACCTGACCCAGCTCCTGCAGTACCGGGCGATCGGCGACGTGCTGGTGATCGACCAGCGGGGCTATTCCGAACGCGGAGAGGTCCTGAACTTCGCCTACCATCCCATCGCACGTCCCCTGGATCGTCCTGGCTCCCGCGCCGGCGAAACGGAGACCTTCATCGAGGTCGCCAAGGCGGCGGTCGCCGCCAATTCAGGACGGGACCTGTCCGGCTACACGGTTATCCAGTGCGCCGAGGACGTGAACGATCTGCGGCGAGCCTTGGGCTACGAGAAGATCAGGCTGGTCGGGCAGAGCTTCGGGTCCCAATGGGGTTTCGCGGTCCTGCGCACCCACCCCGAGATCGTCCAGCGGGCGCTGCTGTCCGGCGTGGAGCCCCTCGACTACGCCTACGACATGCCCTCCCAGGTGTTCGGCGCGCTCCAGCGCATCTCGTGGGACGCCGAGCACGACGCCGGGCTCGCCCCCTACATGCCCCCGGGCGGGCTGGTGGGGGCCATAAGGTCGGTGCGCGAACGTCTCCTGCGGGCGCCGGTGAAGGTCACGCTCAAGGACCCCAAGACGGGCCGCGTCGACGTCATCACCCTGGGGGCGGAGGATTTCCAGCGGGCGGTGATCCGGCCCGAGGGGACCCGGCCGCCGCGCGCCTGGCCGGCCTTCATCCTGTCGATCTATTACGGCCGCTATGACGACTGGGCCCGGGAGGTGATGCAGGACCGCGCCGGCTCCAAGGACGAGATGGGGCTGATCGGTCCCCTGATCGACACCAGCCTGGGGGTCACGCCCGCCCGGGAGCATCTCCTGCGAACCGATCCGGCGGCCGACCTGCTCGGCTGGTGGAACTTCGATTCCTACATCGCGACCGCGTCCATCTGGCCGAGTCCCGACGTCGGCGACGACTTCCGCACCCCCGTCCTCAACCCCGTCCCGGTGCTGTTCGTCGAGGGCGATTGGGACATCTCGACCCCCTACGAAAACATGCTGAACATGCTCCCCTACTTCCCCAACAGCCGGGCCATCCTTGTTCACCGGGGGAGCCACGGCGCGCGCTACGCGATCTTCGCGCGCCAGCCTCAGGTGATGGAGGCCGCGCTGAGGTTTCTGAAAACCGGCGAGACCCAGGCCCTACCGGTCTCCGTGTCGCTGGACGTTCCGAAATTCCAGGTCCCGGCCTTCGCGCCCCCGGCCCGCCAGCCCTGACGTCCCGCTCACCTCCAGGACCCGCTGCATCATGGGCATTCCCAAAAACGTCGCTCGGACCGCCTGCCTCCTGGCGCTGCTGCTCGCGCCCGCGAACGCCGCCTCGGCCAAGGACGGCTACAGGGTGTTCGTCTCCGTCGACATGGAGGGCGTGACCGGGGTGGTGGGACCCGGCCAGCTATCTTCGGCCGGCGCCGAGTACCAGCGCTTCCGGAAGTTCATGACCGATGAGGTCCTCGCGGCGATCGCCGGCGCGCGGGCGGCGGGCGCCACCGACTTCGTGGTCGCCGATGGGCATGGCGACATGCAGAACCTTCTCATCGAGGACTTGCCCGCCGATGTCGTCGTGGTGCGCGGCGGCCCACGGCCTCTCGGGATGATGGAAGGCGTCGAGCGGGGCCGGTTCGACGGCGCCATGCTCATCGGCTATCACGCCAGCGCCTCCAGCCTGACGGGCGTCCGCGCCCACACCTTCTCCAGCGCCAGGCTGTCGGAGGTCAGGCTGAACGGAGCTCCCGCCTCGGAAGGCCTGGTCAATGCGGCCATCGCGGCGCAGTTCGGCGTCCCGATCATCCTGGCGAGCGGCGACGACGCGGCCATGGACGAACTGCGTCCCGCGCTGGGCGGCGCGGAAACGGTGACGGTCAAGCGCGCCGCCGGGTACCAGGCGACGGAGACCCTGACGCCGCAACAGGGCCAGGCCCTGATCCGCGCCGCGGCGGCCCGGGCGGTGGCGGCCATCCCGACCCGCGCGGCGCCCAAGGCCAAGGGGCCCGTGACGATCGACCTGACCTTCCATGCCTACCGGCCCGCCGAGATCCTCTCATGGCTGCCGATGGTCGAGCGCACCGGTGCCCGATCCGTCCGCTTCAAGGCGTCGGACCCCGCCGCCGCGATGAAGTTCGTCGATTTCGCCCTGTCCTACTCCGTCGAACTGGAACCCTAGGCGCCGCGGCCCGGCGCTCAACCGCTTTCGGAGTGAACAATGCTGCTGGCTTTCTCCACCTGGTCCGAAATTGAAGCCGTTCTGCGCTCGTCGCAGACCATCGTCATCCCCATCGGGTCCTGCGAGCAGCATGGCCCGACCGGCCTGCTGGGAACCGACTGGCTTTGCCCCGAGATCATCGCGCACGCCGCCGCCACGGCTGGAAACGCCCTAGTCGCGCCGACCTTCAACATCGGAATGGCCCAGCATCATCTGGGCTTCGCCGGGACGATCTCGCTGCGGCCGTCGACCTTCCAGGCGGCGATCTGCGACTGGTCGCGCTCACTGGCGCGCCACGGCTTCCGGCGCCTCTACTTCCTCAATGGGCATGGCGGGAACATCGCCTCGATCGAGGCCGCCTTTTCGGAATTCTATGCGGACGCCTCGTTCGCGGGTTCGTCCTCGCAGGTTCTGCTGAAACTTCGCAACTGGTGGGACCTTCCTGGCGTCGGCGACCTGGCGGAGATGATGTTCCCCGTGGGCCATGGCCACCACGCCACGCCGTCGGAGATCGCAATAACGCAGGCGGCCTATCCGGCCTCGATCAAGGCCGTCAGCTACGCTCCCCGGATCGCGCCCGTGGGCCCAATCCACGATGCGGCAGATTTTCGCAGCCGGTTCGCGGACGGCCGCGTCGGCTCCGATCCCGGCTTGGCGACGCCCGAGCTTGGGCGCAGGCTGATCGATGCGGCGACGGCGTCCCTGCTCGACGACCTGTCGGCCTTCGAAAACGAGAGGTCGGGCCCGCGAGGCGCCCGCGATTGACAAGGTCGGTGCTCGGAATAAAGTGAGCATGAATTCATATTCATTTACGTCAGCTTCGGCCTGACCGGGCTGCCGCCAATTCGGGGTTCCACCATGAGTAAGAACGCTTGGGTCCTTGGCGCGGCCCTGGGTGCGATGATGTCGTCCATCGCGCTGTCCCCGGTCGAGGCCCAATCCCAGCTCCAAGCCCCGCCCCAAGCCAAGGCCGCCGCGAAGCCCAGGGGCTGGAGCGATCAATCCTACTATCTGACGATGCGCGACGGCGTGCGGCTGGCCGTCAGCCTCTATTTTCCCGACGGGGTCGCGCCCGCCAAACCCGCGCCGGTGATGTTCGCCCAGACCCGGTACGGCCGCGCCAAGGGGGGCGGGCCCGGGCCGGGCGCGCAGCGCGATTTCTGGCTGAAGGCCGGGTATGTGATCGCGGTCGTGGACACCCGCGGCTCCACCGCCTCGTTCGGCGGCCGGCCGGTGGATATCGGCCCCGACGAGGTGCGCGACGCCGACGAGATCATCGCGCACCTGGCCTCGCGCCCCTGGTCCAACGGCAAGGTGATCTCCTGGGGCTTTTCGTACCTGGCGGACACGGCCGACTTCGCCACCAGCCGCCCCGCGCCCGGCCTCGTCGCGGGCGTGCCGCGTGAAACCGACTTCGACGCCTATCTCGGCCTGTTCTTTCCGGGCGGCGTCGCCAACGACGCGTTTCTCAACGCCTGGTCGGAGGGCGCCCGCCAGGACGATCTGGGCCGGGACCCCGACGCCCAGCTCGATTGCCTGGCGCGCGTGGGCGACTGCGCGAAGATGTTCCCGACCCTGCAGCCGGTCGACGGCGACGAAGACTACAAGCTTTTGCGCCAGGCCCTCGCCCAGCGCGGAAAGCACTGGGGTCCTGAAGACTATGCCGGCGTCACCTTCCGCGACGAGCCCGGCCGCAACGGCTACACCATGTTCGCGTCGTCGCCGGCGTCGGCCCTGGCCGGCATTCGCCGGGAGCGGAAGCCCGTGCAGTACTGGGGGTCCTGGATGGACGGGGGAACCGCCGAGGCGGCCCTCGCCCGGTTCCGTTCAGCGCCCGAGGCGCCGGCGGAAGTCTGGATCACGGCCCACGATCACGGACAGAGGAAGAATAGCGATCCCTTCGACCTGGCCCGGTCGGCGCCCTTCCCAAGCGTCGACGAGCAGTTGAAGAGCCAGGCGGACTTCCAGGCTCGCGTCCTCGGGGGCGCCAAGATCGAGCGGACGATCAACTACTACGTCATGGGCGCCGGGGTCATGCGGCGAACCGCCGTTTGGCCGCCGGCCGACGCCGCCACGGTTCGGTTGCATCTCGCCGCGGACGCGTCCCTGACCCAGGCCGCCGACGCCCCCGCGGGCGTCGATCGCTACGAGGTCGATTTCACGGCTTCGACCGGGGGGACCACGCGGTGGACGGCTCAAGGCGGACCGCCGGCGGCCTATGCCGACCGACGCGGGGCCGACGCCAAGCTCCTGGTCTATACCGGCCCCGCCATGACCGAGGACATGGAGCTGGTGGGCAATCCGGTCATCGATCTCAGGCTGGCGAGCAGCTCGAACGACCCCGCGATCTTCGTCTATCTCGAGGACGTCGCGCCGGATGGTCGGGTCACCTACCTCACCGAAGGCCAACTTCGCGCCCTTCACCGCAAGCTCGCGGACCCCGCAAGCCTGCCCTACGACCAGGGATTGGCGCCTCATAGCTTCGCGCGCGCCGACGCTCTGCCCGTCACGCCGGGAAAGGTGATGCAGGTGAAGTTCAGCCTGTCCCCGACGGCGGCGCTGATCCGGAAGGGACATCGGCTGCGCGTCGCCATCGCGGGCGCGGACAGCAGCATGTTCCGCCGGTATCCGGCCGCCGGTCCGGAGACGTTTCTCGTTCACCGCGGCGGCGGCGACGGCAGCTCGCTCGATCTGCCCATGCGCCGCTGGACGCCCGACGCGCCGAGCGATGGAAGCCGTTCCGCGAACGGCGTCGGCGAGCCCCGACACTAGCCGGGACGCTCCGGCCGGGCTTCGCGGGTCTGGGCGCTCGTTCCGGATCGCCTGATCGCGGCTCCGGGCGCCGGGCCCGGCGGGGCGGGCCGATCCGTCACGCCCCGGATGGTCGGCGCCGGGCGGCCAGCACGCGCGCGGCGTCGGCGACCAGCCGATAGGCGGGGCCGCCTTCGTCCTCGAGCACGCGGGCGGCGACGGCGAGCTTGCCGGCCGCGCCGTCGAGATCGCGCGCTTCCAGCGCGGCCAGGGCTTCGAACCGCCGCACGCGCTCCTCCGACAGCCGGTCCAGGCGCGCGTCGATCTCGAACATCTCGACGCCCAGGGGCAGGGCGCGGCGCTGGGCGAGGCTCAGCTTGAACCAGTCGAACTCGCGGGCGGCCCGCGTCTCCAGCGCCGACCAGCGCAGGCTCAGGCGGTTGATCCGCAGGTCCAGCGAAAGCCATTCGGCGCAGCGGGCGACAAGGTCGTCGGTGGGCGCGATGCGGAAAGTCCCGCTCGTTGCAGCCGCCGCCGGAGCGGACGCCGCGACGCCGAGGATGTCCCGGCGCGAGGGGGCGGGCAGGCATGCGTTGTCGCTCGCCCTTCGGTGCGAACCCATGGCGTAGTCTCTGATTCAGCGGTTATCGTGACCCTATCTCACCCATACCTCGCGTCAATCAAAAAGATCCATGTGGCTCAAAAAGTTTAATCCATGCTGACGGGCGCGCAAATCCGGGCCGGAAGGGCCCTTGTCGATTGGACGGGCGCCGAGCTTGCCAAGGCTTCCAGCGTATCCCTCCAGACGATCCGCCGTATGGAGGGAGAGGTCGGGGCCGAGCGTAGTTCGGCGGCCAACATTCAGGCCGTCCGTCGCGCGCTCGAAGAAGCGGGCGTGGTTTTTCTGGACGCCGATCCGATGGCCGGCGTCGGGCCAGGCGTCCGCTTACGGGGGTAGTTAGAGTCCGAGCGGCGGAAATTCGCTTCGCCGTTGGTCGGGGAGGATTGGATGCAGCGTGCGCGGCAATAGGCGCCTCGCTCCGGCCGCACCTGGGTGTAGCGCGGTGATTCAAGCACGAGGTGTCGATGGTCACGCCCATGCAGATCAAGCTTGCGCGAACGGCTCTAGGTTTGGGCGTTCGCGAGCTCGCCTAGGCCTGCGGCGACCTTGCGCGACGCGCGTCGCCGCAAACAGACGGACGCCCGCGGCCGGTCCCTGGGGAGCGGCCGCGGGCGCTGGGTCGGGGCGGGCGGAGGTCAGTTCGCCGGCTTGCCGGCGGCCTCGGCCGCTTCCTCGATCAGCTTGGCGACGGCGTCGGGACGCGAGACATAGACGGCGTGGCTGCCGGCGACCTCGACGACCTTGGCCTTGGCCCGGGCGGCCATGGCGCGCTGGGCCGGCGGCGGGATCATGCGGTCGTCCTTGGCGACCAGGTACCAGACCGGCTTGGCCTTCCAGGCCGGGGCCGTGACCGCGCCCTGCAGGGCGGTGACGCCCCACGGAACCTGGGAGTCGGCCATGAACGCCGCCTCGGCCGGGTCGACGTCGGCGGCGAAGGACGCCGCGAACTTGGCCGTGTCTAGGAAGAGGTAGCCGTCCTGCGGCGGCAGGGTCGGCGGGACGGGCGCGCCGGGCGGCGGGATGGCGATCAGCGAGGACACCGATTCACCCGTGTCGGGCGCGAAGGCCGTCACATAGACGAGGCCCTTCACCTTGGGGTCGCCGCCGGCTTCGCTGATCACCACGCCGCCGTAGGAGTGGCCGACCAGGATCGCCGGGCCGTCCTGGGCGGCCAGGGCGCGGCGGGTGACCGCCACGTCGTCGGCGAGCGAGGCGGTGGGGTTCTGGACGATCGTCACCTTGTAGCCGTCGGCGGTCAGGATCTTGTGGACGCCGGCCCAGCCGGAGCCGTCGACGAAGCCGCCATGGACCAGGACGATGTTCTTCACCGCGCCGGGGCGAGCTTGGGCGGGCGCGGCATGGGCGGCCGCGGGGGCGGCCAGGGGCGCGCCGCCGGCGATCAGCAGGCCGGCGAGGGGAGCCAGGAAAGAGCGGAGCTTGGTCATGGGACGTTCCTTTCGTTTGCTTCTGCGATAATGTTTATCGCGATAAATTATGGATGCGCCCATACCGGACGCCTTGTCAAACAGAAATTTATCGCGATATCTATTTTTGTGAGAACGACACCGCGAGACGAACGATGAAAGCGACTGACACCGTGCCCCTGGACGGCCAGCTCTGCTTCACCCTGTACGGGACGACGCTGGCCATCAACCGGACCTACAAGCCCATGCTGGACGAACTCGGGCTGACCTATCCCCAATACCTGGTGCTGAGCGTGCTTTGGGAAGCCGACGGCCAGACGATCGGCGGGATCGCCGAGCGGCTGGACCTGGAGCCTAGCACGGTCACGCCGCTGGTGAAGCGGCTGGAGCAGGCGGGCTTGGTGACGCGCGAGCGCAACCCCGCCGACGAGCGGCAGGTGCGGGCGCGGCTCACCGCGGCGGGCGCGGCTCTGCAGGCGCGCACCGGCTGCCTGACCGAGGCCCTGCTCGAACGCTCGGGCCTCACCGTCGCCGAGATCATCGACCTGAACGCCAAGGTCCAGCGCGTGCGCGACGCGCTCGTCGAACGGCTCTGAGGCCGCGCGGCGGCCGTCGGGATCGATCGACGGCGTCGTGATATTGCAATTTTTGCAAATTTACCTCCCTATGCGCCGACAAGAAAACGGGAGGACGTCATGAAGGTGCGAATGAGGGGGATCGTCGCGGCCCTGATGGGCGGGGTCTGCGCCCTGGCGGCGGCCGGCGGGGCCGGCGCGGCGGGGCCGGCGACGCTGAGCGCCCGGCAGATCGACGAGGTGGTGGAATCGGCCCGCAAGGCGTTCGACGTGCCCGGCGTCGCCGTGGCGGTGATCCAGCCGGGCCAGGCGCCCTATCTGAAGGGCTACGGGACGAGGGACGGGGCGAGCTCGCCCCCGGTCGACGCCGGCACGCTGTTCGGCATCGGCTCGATCAGCAAGGCCTTCACCACCACCGCCATCGCCATGCTGGCCCAGGAGGGCAAGCTCGACTGGAACGACCCGGTGATCAAGCACATCCCGGAGTTCCGCATGGCCGACCCGTGGGTGACGCGGGAGTTCACCATCCGCGACCTGGTCACCCACCGCTCGGGCCTTGGGCCCTACGCCGGCGACCTGATCATCCTGACCGACAGCAAGGCCAACCGCAAACAGGTCTACCAGGCCCTGGCCAACCTGCCGGCCGCCACCAGCTTCCGCACCACCTACGCCTATGACAACCTGCTCTACATCGTCGCCGGCGATCTGGTGGAGCGGGTCTCGGGACAGTCCTGGCAGGACTTCGTCACCGCCCGCATCCTGAAGCCGCTCGACATGTCGGGCTGCGTCGCCGACCAGCTGCGGCTGGGCAAGGACGCGCCCAAGGCCGTGGCGCACGACTACGCCGACGGCAAGCTGGAGGCGGTGGACTTCCCGCTGCCCCAGGTGACCGTCCCGGCCGGCGGCATCTTCTGCAACGCCCAGGGCATGGCCAAGTGGATGGCCTTCAACCTCGGCGCGCCCTCGGCGGTGAAGCTGGACAAGGCCCGGGCCGAGGAGCTGTTCCGCCCGGTCACCCCGACCCCGACCAATCCGACGGCGGCCCAGTACGCCGGCGCCAGCTTCTCGGCCTACGGCCTGGGCTGGTTCCTGCAGGACAGCTACGGCCGGCGCGAGGCCCAGCACGGCGGCGGCCTGCCCGGCATGGTCAGCCAGATCAGCATCTTCCCCGGCTCGGGCTTCGGGGTGATGGTGATGAGCAACAAGAGCACCCGCGCCTCCAGCGCCATCGCCATGCGCCTGGCCAACCTGGCGTTCAGCGACCATCCGCAGGACTTCATCCCCAAGATGGGCGCGGGCGAGCTGCAGGCGGTCGCCCAGGCGGCCAAGACCGTCACCGACGTCAAGGCCTCTCCCCGCGCCGGCTCCGCCGCGCGGGCCGCCCTGCCGCCGGCCAGCTATGTCGGCCGCTACCGCGACCCCTGGTTCGGCGAGGTCGAGGTGCGCGTCGACAACGGCGCCCTGGTCATGGACCTGGGTTCGAAGTCGCTCACCGGCCCGCTGAACCACGTCGACGGCGACCTGTTCGTCGCCGCCTGGCGCGACCGCGGCCTGAACGCCGACGCCTACGCCAACTTCCGGCAGGACGAACAGGGGCGCATCGTCGCCATCAGCATGCAGGCGGTGTCGCCGCGCACCGACCCGTCGTTCAACTTCCACGATCTGCATCTGGTCAGGGAGGACGCGCAGAGATAGTGGAGCGCATGAGCCGAACCACCGCCAACCTCGACCAGGAAGCGCCCGCGGAGTCCGTCGGGGCCCGCGTGCGCCAGATCCGCAAGAGCCGCAAGCTCACCCTGGAGCAGCTCTCGGGCCTCACCGGCATTCCGGTGTCGTCCCTGTCGCGCATCGAGAACACCCGCCTCGGCCTGACCGTCGAGAAGGTGCGCACGCTGGCCAAGGCCCTGGAGGTCACGCCGGAGACCCTGCTGACGCTCGCCGCCGAAGATGACCTGGCCCCCCGCAAGGCCTCGCCGTCGCCGGTGGCGACGCCGGGGAGCGTGTCGGTCGACCGGGCGCGGGGGCGCGAGGTCGACCGGTTCGGCGACGCGGCGGTCCACTACATGTTCGACCGCAACGAGCCGCGCGCGCTGGACTGCCTGTATTTCCAGCTGCAGCCGATCAGCATCTGGGACTCGGAGTTCGTCCGCCATCCGGGGGAGAAGGTGCTCTATCTGGTGACGGGCGAGATCCTCGCCTATATCGAGGGCCGCTCGCCGATCATCCTTGAGACGGGCGATTCCCTGCACATGGACGGCAGCGTCTGGCACAGCGTGGTGGCGATCAACGGCCGCGCCGCCGAGCTGTTCGTGGCCTACCATCATGGCGGCCGCCACGGCTCGGACGCCTTCGAGGCGCAGGCCTTCACCCCGGAAAGCTGGGCGGCCCTGTCCCAGCGTTCGAAGCGGCCTTAAGGCCGCGCGCGCGCCGCCGCGCCAGCCCCCAGGCGTCGTCGCCAGGGCCCCGGCCGGAACCCCGCCCTCGGCTCCATCATCCGGCGAGCCTGTTTCGCATCCTCCATATTTTGCTTGAATTGCAAATTTTCTTTGCGATAAATGCAAAGAAAAGCGTGCGAGGGGATGGCGTCATGAAGGTTTCAGTCGAGCGGCGGCATATCGGGCTGCAGCGCCCGTTCCGCGTTTCGTTCGGCGCCATCTCGGGCATGGACGTCGTCGGGGTCGAGATCGAAAGCGGCGGCGTCCGCGGCCTGGGCGAATGCTGCCCGATGCAGATCTTCGACCAGACGCCGGAATCGGTCCTGAGCGACATCGCCGCCATGGCGCCGCGCATCGAGCGCGGCGAGATCAACCGCGAGCGCCTGCAGGCCGCCATGCCGGCCGGGGCCGCGCGCAACGCGCTGGACTGCGCGCTGTGGGACTACGAGGCCAAGCGTTCGGAAAGCTCGATCTGGGACCTGACGGGCCTGCGCCCGGTCGACAGCGTCCCGGCGGACATCTCCATCGGCATCGAGACCCCGGAAGAGACCGCCCGCATCGCCGCCGCCTGCCGCGACGCGGGGATGATCAAGCTGAAGCTCGGCGGCGAGGACGACCTGGCCTGCGCCCGCGCGGTCCGCGAGACCCTGCCGCAGACGGCGCTGTTCGTCGACGTCAACGGCGGCTGGACCCTGGAGCGCCTGAACGCGCTGGCCCCGCGCCTGGCCGAGCTGGGCGTGTTCATGATCGAACAGCCGCTGCCCCGGGGCCAGGACGCCGTCCTCGACGGCTACAACAAGGCCATCCCTCTGTGTGCGGATGAATCCTGCCACACCCGCGCCGACCTCGACCGGCTGGCCGGGCGCTACGACTACGTCAACATCAAGCTCGACA
>SXGS01728124.1_pt1 | contig 49993 bp, 41 predicted proteins | sample 3174681 | NCBI WGS metagenome assembly SXGS01 (sample SAMN11356861, study PRJNA531348) | freshwater metagenome | isolation source: freshwater sample F1-80 | place: China: Fuxian Lake, Yuxi | collected 2017-12-25
CGACGCTGGCAGAACCTTTTTTTTCCTGGCCATCCCTGGCTCCTTTCTCGCGGGGTGTCCGAACTCATTGCTGTGTCAAGGAACTTCGGCCACAAGCATACCAAACCCAAACCCTCAGCTGCAAACCATGTCGTACACCCGAAAGGCGAGCATCTTGAAAACTGCCCTCGACTTGCCCCGCCGAGTTTTCGTACACTTTCGCTCGCATACCATGGTTTCGGTCAAGGAGGACCAGCGATGGCCGAGGAAAAACCGCAAGGGGTCAAGTCAACGCTCTCCGGGTGGATCAAGGCGGGCGTTACCAGCGTTGTCGGGCTGATGTCTGGCGCCGTGCTCATGTATCTGACGCCACTCGTCCATAACGCGATCAAGCCGGCCAAGCCGGTCGCCAATTTCGCGACGCAAGTCACGGGGCTTACCGTGCAGATCAACAACCGCTCCACTGGTGGCACACATGGCTGGTGGGACTTCGGTGACGGCACGGTCCTCGAACCCTTCGATGCCAAGGCCGAGACGCTCAAACACGTCTACGCCAAACCGGGCAAGTACGATGTCAAGCTGACCCTGCAGAACCTCCTCAACGAAGAAAACGAACGCACGACCGCGCTGGTTCTAGACGCGGCCGCGCCGGAGATCACGTTCTTCCAACTGATCCCGCTGACGCCGGGCGAGCGCGCGCCGTCCGTCTATCGATTGCAAGCCAAGGCCAAGAACGCCGCGTATTGCATCCTTTCCGTGGAGGAGGATCGCCCACTGGAAATTACTGACGGCACGGCCAATCAAGACCGCTATATCACCTTCGACGAAATGGGAACGTACACCGTCCGTCTGGCCGCGATCAACGGCAAGCAAATCGTCGAGAAGGCGGTGCAGGTGTATGTCAGCGGCAATGAGGGCCTCATGCCGACCGCGAAGCTGCAGGTGAGCTACGAGGCGATCAGACTCGAGCGCATCACCAAAGACATGCGCATCACCTGCGATTGGCCGGCCGGTTCAAGAGAAAACACCGTGACCTTTCGCAAGGAGCGCCCGGCGTTCGGCGGCGGCGCGATCGTCAGTGCCGAGTTAGTGAACAAAGACGACAAGAACGGGGCGGCGCGCAACGTCAAGCTGGCGGTTGCGCCGGACAAGTCGCGCATCATCCTTTCCGGCGAGCTGGTGAGGCCAGCGGGCTTTCTGGCGCCGAAGACGACGACGCCGTCGTGGCTGGCCGAGGTGCGCGTCGTGATGGAGCGCCGCACGGCGCCTCAGCTCATCAATCATGGCGCTGTCGCGATGGCGGTCAATCTCAACACGACGACCAAGCTGCCATTGCAGCCGCTCGACGAGGGCTGGGAGCTTGTGCGCAAGACCGTGAACGTCGAGTTGTGGGACGGCAATCGCAAGGTGTGGGAAAGCAGCAAAGCCACGACCAACGCCAAGGTGACGTTGATGAACCAGGCGTGCCTCGTGACGGCGATCCCGCAAAACGACAGCGTGGTGCTGAAGATCGACGCGCCAACCGCCGCGACGTTCCCGCCGCAAGGAGTGATTCCTGCAACGCACGTGCCGCCGCCGATCACGCTGCTGCCGCCGCCGAGCGGCCCGATCGGCCCTGTTGCTCGACCGACCTTTGTGCAACCCAACCCACTACTGCCTGGGCGGCCGATGAAGAAGTAGCTCGCTATCTCCTGAAGGGACCGAAGTCATTTGCCGATGCAGAAGCGGCTGAAGATACGATCCAAGAGATCATCCGTGTAGATCGCGCCCGTCATCGCGCCGAGCTCTTCCAACGCCAGACGCAGATCCAGGGCCAGCAACTCCGGCGGCGTCTCCTCGCCCAGCACGTTCGTGTAGGCGCGGCGTAGATGCTGCAAACACATCGCGATGTGATTGGCGCATCGGCTCAAACTCGGCGCGAGCGCGCCGCGGCCAACGCGGCGAACGCCTGCTTCGATCAACGCGCGCAACTCGTTCAGGCCCGTGCCGTTCGCCGTGCTCGTTGCGAGAACATCGGGCGGCGCCGGCGCCAGATCGGCCTTGGTCGCGATGCGCACCGCGTTCGACGGACAGCCGTTGTTTCCCGCCGGGTCATCGCACGCCGCACACCATAGGATCAGGTCCGCCTGTTGCATCTGCTCCCTCGCCAAGGATTGCCCGGCTTGCTCGATCGGTTCATCGGCCACACGCTGGCCCGCCGTGTCGACGAATAGAATCGGCGCAGCGCCGTTCGCATCGTGCCGCGCTTCCAGATAATCGCGCGTCGTCCCCGGCTCGGCATCGACCAGGGCGGCGGCTCGGCCCAGGAGCGCGTTGAACAAGCTGCTTTTGCCCGCGTTCGTCTTGCCGGCCAAAACGACGCGGAACGGCCGTTGGCTGAGTGAGCGTTCTTCGAGCTGTTTTCCCACCAGCGTGATCTGCGCCAGGCCGCGCGTGATGCGATTGAGTAGATCGTCGGTCGTGACGAAGTGGATGTCCTCATCGGCGAAGTCCAGGCCCGCTTCGACATCGGCGAGCAGATTCAATAAATCGTCGCGCAAGAGGCCGAGAGGCTGCGCGACGCCACCGGCTAGCTGCTTGAGCGCATGTGTGAGATCGTCTCGGCTGTCGGCCTCGATGACGCCGAGCACGGCCTCGGCACGCGTGAGATCGAGCTTGCCTGATAGAAACGCTCGCAGCGTGAACTCGCCCGACTGAGCTGCGCGGGCGCCGGCGCTCAGGCATTGCGCGATCACCACGTCGAGAATCGGCCCACACGAGATGAGGTGCATCTCGATTACGTCTTGGCCGGTATAGCTGCGCGGCGCGGCGAAGTGGTAGATGTCCGCGGGAATCGGCGTGTGAAACCCCGGCAGAGTCAAATGTACCGTCGCGAAATGCCCGCGTCGCGGCACGAAGGCCATACACAGCGACCCGACAATGGCCGCGGCACGCCGACCGCTCAGGCGCACGATCGCGCGCGCCCCCGGGCCGGTTGCGCTGGAGATCGCGACGATGGTGTCGTTCGGATCGAGATGTTTGGTATGCGAGGTGACCATGCGATTCAAGACGCCGAGCGTTTCAGCATCGCCGGCAGGGCAATCAAGCCGCCGGTCGCCGCGAGCAGCAACAGATAGAGAAGGTGATTCATTTCCGCGACGACCAACCCGCGCACCTGGTAGCCGCCGGTCTGCTCGTCGAGCACTTGATCGCCGCCGGCGCCGCGCCGCACGAGCTTCAAGGTGACATTGCGCAGCCGACCGTCGTTTCTCTGGTTGAGGCTCTCGAAGACGATTTCCTTGCGTTCCTTCTGGAGATCCATGGTGACCTGTTCGAGGATCAGCTTCAGTTCAGCCACGTTCTTGGCCGGGAAGTATTGCCCGCCGGTCTTGCCGGCAAGTTTCTTGAGCGAGACCTCGTCAATGCCGTCGTCGTGCAGGGTTATCGAGAGGTTTTCGAAGATGTCCAGAAGGGCGGCCTTGTTCTTGGCATAGTAATACTTCCCGCCGGTTTGCGCCGCCATGCGTTTCATGGTCACGTCGTCGAGTTCGTTCGGTCGGCCGAAACCGAGAATGTAGAGCGGGACGTTGGCGTCCTTGGCTCGCTCGATGACCTCCTCGACACGGCGTCGGCTGGAGTTATCGATGCCATCGGTCATGGCGATGACGGCGCGTTTGCCACGGCTGGCGTCGGCTTCGAGGACGTTGATCGCCTCATAGGCCGCGTCGAAAAGGGCAGTCTCCCCCTCGGGTTTCAGTTCCTTGACGCTATCCTTCAACCGCTTCGCGCGGGCCTTGCCGAGAAACTCTCCCGGTTTGTCCACATAGCTGCTGAACGGGAGGATGCTGCAACGTCCAACGGGGGACATGGAATCAATGAAACGCTCGGCGGCCAGGTGCATCGCCTCGATCTTGGAGGTCTGGTCGAGATTGTCTGCGGGGGGCGTCATGCTGCCAGAGTGATCGAGCGCGAGCACCGTGTTGACTTGCTCGACCTTGCCCGGCTCGCCGATGCCGATGGTGTAAACACGGATGCGCGGCTCTTCGAGGGCCTCGTCGATGACGCGGTCGATGTTCTTCTTGCTGTTGAGATCGACGCCGTCCGTCATGACGACGACGGCGCGGTCACGGCCGCGGGCGAGCTTGCGCAATATGGCGATGCTTTCGGACGTGGCGTCGAGATAGGCGGTGCCGCCGCGCGGCTGTGTCGCGTTGATCTCCTTGCGGAGCGGCGTTCGTTCGAAGATCGGCGCCTGTTTGTGGCGCATTTCGTGATCGAACAGGACCAGCCCGCAATCAGACTTGGTGGACAGTTTCTTGAGAAACACGTCGGCGGCAATACGCGCCTGCTCCATGCGGTTGTTTGCTTTCATGCTGCCGCTGGTGTCGAGCGCGAGCATGGCGCTGAGGCTTTCGACGGGAATAGGCTGAGGCACATCGACGACTTTGACGAGTTTACCGTCTTCCTCGATGACGATCTTGTAAACGTCGTCAAGCTTGTCCACGTTGCCGCCGTCGAGCGTGATGGTGAAGCGGACGCGTACGAAGATCGCCTTTTTCGTGCCGTCGGGAGATTGCGTCAGTTGTTCGAGGTCGGCGGGATCGAATTCGATTTTGTAGGGAATCTTGGATTTTTGGGCGTGCGCGGTAGCAGCGAGCAATCCGAGGAACGGCAACAAGAGGATCAGGCAGCGGCGCATCGTGATACCCCTCAGCGGGCGAGCAAGCAGAATCAACATGGGCCGATGAAATGAGCGGCCGCGTCTTTTTCCCCTCTCCTTCGGAATACCGGAGGTAAGGGAAAAAATGCGCCCCCTGGATTGTACCACAGCGCTCGCATGATCCGGAAGCGTTTATTTCTTCTCCGCCTGCTTCAGGATTTCATGCCATAGGGCTTTCAATTTGCCGATTGTCGTGATCGGTTGATTGTCTTGCTCCTTGGCCTTCTCTTTGTCTTTCTTGGATTGTTTGACCTTGTACTTGGGAGGCGACGCCGTCACCGCAGTGCTGCTTGACGCAGGCGTGCCGGTCGGGCTGGCAGCGCCGTCTGGGGCGGGCTTCTTCTTCGGCAACAGCATGCGTTCGGCCATGCCCCACAAACTGCTCGTGATGAAATAGATGCACAGTCCCGCCGCCACCTTGTAGAACATGATGCCGAAGACGACCGACATGATCTTGATCATCTTCTGCTGCGTGGCCTGCTGATCGTCCGTCGGCGGCGGCATCGTCTGGATCTGCTGAATCAGCATAAACACCACCGCGAACACCGGGAGTACGTTGAGATACGGCCCAAGGTAGAGAAAGCCCAGGAAGCCGTTGCCCGCGTCGGGCTGGCTGATCACGGGAATGTTTTCGGTCCAGAAGACGAGCATGTCGGGCGCCGCCAAGCTTTCGATCCACAGGAAACTCGCGAGCCGAAAGTGGATGCTCTCTTGCAGCGAGAAGTAAAGCCCCAGGAAGATCGGCATCTGCAACAAGAGGGGCCAGCAACTCGCCAGCGGGTTGATGCCGTGCTTGCGGTTGAACTCGGCGGTCGCCTGCATGCGCGCCTGCGGATCGTCGGGATAGCGATCGGAGATCTTCTTCAATTCCGGCGCAAGCTCCTGCATCTTGATGCTGAAGAGCGCCTGCTTGCGGCTGATCGGAAACATGGCGCCGCGGACGATGACGGTCAAGACGACAATGCTGAATCCGCCGCCGAAGATTGATTGCAGCACGTACAAGAGCCAGTGCATGAGCCGGGTGAAGAGGATGATGATGTCGGTGAGTTTGATCCACGATGAGACTCGGCCGAACCAGTTGTCGGAACGGTAATCGGTGAGGGTGCGCAGATGGAGTTCGTCGACGTAACGATCAACGGTTTCCGCAGCGACTTCCTTGTCGCCCGAAAACTGACCGAGCAACGCCGCCTTGACGGGGCCGTGATAGAGCATGAACTGGTGTACGCGCCGATCGCGCGGCCCCATCGGGATGACTTCGCTGTTGACGCGCACGGTGATGTCGTCGAACTGCGGCTTGAGCGTCTCGCCGATGCGGACCCAGCTGGCGACGCGGAGTTTTTCGTCCGGACGCTCATAGTAGCTGAGCACGACGCGATTGTCCTTCGCAAGCTGCAGGTCTTCGATGTGCTGACTCGTGCGGGGAAGGAGTTGGAACCATTCATCTTTGCCTTCCAGATCGCGCAACAGGACCTTGTCGTCTTGCACTCTCTGGAACAGGCCGCGTTTTTCATGCGTTTCGAGCGTCGGCCGGGCCCAGGCGAGAATTGTCTCCGGTTTTACGCCGTCTTCGGACGGCTGTTTCGGATCCACGACGAGCATCGAGCCGAAATATTGATTGCAGACGCCCGCGTATTGCAGCAGATTGCCGCCGAGTTGGCCTTCCGGTATGCGATCGCCGCCTTGGCGCAGACTGATGCGGGCCGACTCTTCCAGAGTTCGCCACAAATTCTTGTTTGGTTCGAGCACCCCGATGATGGCGTTGCGAAACGTGGCCGTGTACCATTCCCCTTCGATCGGCAGGCCCATGCCGCCGGTCAATTGATAGCGCAGGGGGATGATCTTTCCTTGCGGGCCAGTGCCCAAATCGAGCAATTCCAGCAACATCGTGACGTGGTAGTCCTTCGGCGCCAGACGAAAGGTCTTGATGACCTTGATGTGTTCGATGTCGGGGATGGTCGTCGCGTAGGTGATTTCATCGTGAAGAATGTTGTCGTCTTTGTCCTTGACGCGCTCTTTCTTCTTTTCGACGGTCCAGACCTTTTCGCCCAGGCCGAAGACCGGCGGCTTTTTGTCATCGGCGTCGAGAAAGTGATACATGCGGAAGGAGGGTTTGAACTCGTCGTCCTGAATGAGTTCGAGATCGCGATCGGTCGGTTCGCCTCGCCAGTTGGCCGCCTTGAAGCGATTGAGGGCAACCCTGCGCACGCCGGCGCCGCGCGAGATGGTGTCGACGGTCAGATGGAAGCCGGGGCCGCCGAGCGAGTCGGTTTTCGGCGGTTCTTCTTTGGCCGGTTGCTTGATTTCGACTTTCTGCTCCGGCTGCGCAATGGGCTTCTTCTCCGGGGCATCTTTCTTGACGTCTTTTTTCTCGGGTGGTTTCTTGTCCTTGATCTTGGCGATTTGGTCAGGATCGGGACGCGTGCCGTAGTTGAGCACCAGCCAGTACCAGCCGACGATCACAGTGATGGCCAAAACAGCGAAGAGAAGGATATTCCGCCACATGAGATTGGATACATCCGCAGGAAGCGTTGTCAGGTATTTCGCTCGGCGCGTGAGAATCTTGAAAAATAGCTCTCTGAGTTAGGATAGGGACGCGGAAGAAAAGGGGGAGAGCGCGGGAGTGATTAGCCATCGCCAGCCTCTTGGTGATGAAAAGAATGGACGCGGAAAGATTTGCCCACTTCGCCAATGTGGCCTAAGCTTGAGCAGATTTTCTCGCGAGGCCGTCGATGCCGCACCGTTACCTATGCCTGCAAGGACACGACTGGTTGTACGGCGAGGAGGAAATCGCCAGTTCGGGCAAGGCGTTGTTCTGCCCGAGCTGCGGTTTGCGTCTCTACACGGAAAATCAGGCCCCGACGCAGCATTGTCTACAGCACCGCGCCGAGTCGCCGCCGCTCACTACCGCCGACGTCTGGCGGCTGAATCGCCTATCGGGCGATGGCTTGACGGCGGTTCCGACCATCCAGCCCAACGACATCGAGGCGATTCCCGGCTACGAGCTGCTCGGCATCCTCGGACGCGGCGGCATGGGCATCGTCTTTCGCGCCCGGCAACTCTCACTCAAACGGCAAGTCGCGCTGAAGATGATCCTCACGGGCCGGCACGCGCGCCCCACTGAACGGGCCCGCTTTCAGCGCGAGGCGGAAGCCGTCGCGCGCTTGCAACATCCCAATATCGTGCAAATCTACGAGGTCGGCGAGCAGAACGGCCTGCCGTATTGCGCGCTCGAATTCGTCAACGCCGGCAGTCTCGCTCAGTTCCTCGGCAGCAATCCGCAATTGCCGCGCCTGTCGGCGCAGTTCGTACACGATCTGGCCCAGGCGATGCACTACGCCCATAAACGCGGCATCGTGCACCGCGATCTCAAGCCGGCGAACATTCTATTGCAGCTGGACGAGAGCCGAATCCTGAAAGACGGCCAAATGACCGACTCCGCGTTGTTTGGCGATCTAACGGTGTATGTTGCCAAGATCACGGATTTCGGGCTGGCGAAACACATGGGCGGCGAGGAGGGCCCGTTCCGCGTCGGCGCCGTGGTGGGCACGCCGAGCTACATGGCGCCGGAGCAGGCACGCGGCACGTCGGGCGAAGTCGGGCCGGCGGCTGACGTGTATGCCCTGGGCGCCATCCTCTACGAAATGCTGACCGGCAGGCCCCCCTTCAAGGCGACGACCGCGGAGGAGACCGCCCAGCAGGTGCTCACGCAGGATCCCGTTCCGCCCACGCAGTTCGAGCCGAAGATCCCCAAGGATCTCGAAACCATCTGCCTGGTCTGCTTGCAGAAGAATCCCGTCCATCGCTATGGCAGCGCGGAGGCGTTCGCGGACGACCTGCGCCGCTTTCTGTTGCACGAGCCGATCCTGGCCCGGCGCACGCATTTTCCGGAGCGCGTCGTCAAATTCGCGATTCGGCGCCCCTTGTTTGTCGCCGTCTCCATCGGTGGACTGACGCTGATGTCGTTGTTGTGGTGGGTTTGGTGGAATCGCGCGGTGACGTATCAAGCGGAGCGCACGCAAATGTACGTCGCCTGGCAGAAGAGCGAAGATGAGCTTCAGCAGGCGATGCGGACCATCGATCAAATGGCCGAGGCCGAGGTCAACGCGTCATCGTCGCCCGCCGCCTTGTTCCAGGCCAAGCATTTCTATGAGCGCCTCCTCGAATACGACGGACCGCCCGGCCGCACGGCGCTCGTGCACTTTCGGCTCGGCAAGATCAACGAACGCCTCGGCGATCAGCGTGCGGCTCAGGCGTCGTATCAGGAAGCGATACGGCGCTGGGAGCAACTCACGCGAGAGCGCCCTGATCTCACGGATTACCAAAATCATCTTCTTGAAGGCCGCCAACGCATGCAATCGTTGACGCCGCAGAAATAAATATGGCGCGACGCGGAGCGTCGCCGATTCCCGACGCCGAGGATGTCTCGTTCGATCAGGTACTTTGGCATGGTGATGTTTCTTGCGACTATTTTGTCCTGCGAATCAGTTCGTTAGAGGGAAGCTTATGATCCTCGAACTTTCGGGCCGCCTCTACGCCGGCGACCGGCAGCCGAGACGGATCGAGCAGCCCAAGCTGAACAAGAACCGATGCTTGATCCCAGTAAATACGTTCGCAGGCGATCTTGTCTCCCTGGAACTGCACGACGACCACCATCGGGACTTCGACCTTTCGATGGGTCGGCAGAACGCCTGGCAGCATCCAGGCCATTTCGATGTCATGCGTAAACGAGAAAACGAACTCGTCAATGAGCCGGTCTCGACCGACCGTCCGGGCGAGGAGGCGTAGCGTGGTGTCCGCAGGCATCTGTGGAATGAAATGCTTGCCGTAAAACTCGATCATTTCATCTCGGCCCCGGCCCCCCGTCATGACAGGAACGTGGTTGACGTAGTTGTCGGACGTCATCGTGGCGACGGTCGCCGCTGCATCCTTCGTGGCGAATTCAAGCCGGGTGTGTAACTCCCAGAGCCGAACCAATTCAGTTTCCGTCAAGCTCATCGTCTGTCTCCTGGATCATTTTTCCTGTTGTGGGCGTCGTCGAGAAGCCTGCCAGACCGGCAGGGAGTATTCTAACTGGATGAAGGACTGCCGACCAAAGGTAAAACCGTCCGGTACGACATGGTTTGTGTACATTGTTCGATGTGCCGGTGGTTCACTCTATACCGGAATCACCACGGACGTGAAGCGTCGCTGCCAGCAGCACAATGCTGGAACTGCCTCTCGATACACCCGCCGTCTTCTGCCTGTGAAGTTGGTCTATCGGGAAGCCCATCCCGACCAGAGTTCGGCGCTGAAACGGGAAGCATCGATCAAGGCCATGACGAGGCAGCAGAAACTAGCGCTAATCCGTTTGAAGAAGAAGGCACGATGATCCCGCTCCACGAAGATCCACACTTTACCTTCCGCTTTGGCGACGACCGGATCATTCGCCGCTTTCATCTCAATGGCGTGGAAGCAGGGCGAACGATTGAGGTCTTCAAGATCGATCCCGGCACCGGCGCGCGGCTGGACCTGCTGACGACGGCGACCATGGGCGAAGACGGCTGGGTCGATCTGGCCGAGTCGATCATCGTGCGCGCCGGCGAGGCATTCATTGCGGTGCCGGGAAGGGACCAATGATCGTTTGGCTTTCGCAATAATTGGCGACGGACACTTTGCCCCTGGACGAGAACCCGTTTACGAATGGTTCGCCGCCTGTATGTTTATCCGAGAGAATTCCTCCACAATCCAGGAGATCTACGATGCGAAGGCACATTCTGATGGCCCTGACAGTCGGGTTCCTGATTGGCACTGCTGGCGAGGCCGGGGACGACTCCAAGAAGGAATTGCAATCGTTCCAAGGCGCCTGGGTGCTGGTTTCAGCGGAGCGGGACGGCAAGAAGGACTCTAGCGGGAAGGGAACCAAGCTTGTGCTCACGGGAAATAAGTACGCCCTGACGCAAGAATCCTCGGCGGTCATCGGCCACTTTGGCACTTTCTCTCTCGATCTCGCCAAGAAGCCGAAAACGATAGATGTTACCGTCACGGATGGCCCGGACAAGGGGAAAACGTTCTTGGGCATCTACGAACTGGCCGGCGATGACTACAAGGTCTGCTTTTCTTCTCCGGGCAAGGAGCGGCCGAAAGAGCTCACGTCGAAGCCGGGAAGCGGCAACCTCCTGCAAATCTGGAAGCGTGAGAAGAAGTAATGAGGCGATGTTTCGCATTTCAGCATCTGACTGGCTGAAAGATCTATTCGGCGGCGCTCAAATACCGGCTTTTGTATTACGGCTTCTTCGTACTCGAAGCCGGCGCGGCGGCTATCTCGAAAGACCAGAAATAGAAGCCTCCGACGGGAACTTGGTTAATCGACCATGGATACGGAACGGATTTCGATTCGTGGCGTTGCGCCATATTGCCCTTCGCAACCACGAGCTTGCCATGTAGGGTTCCGAGTTCTTCCTTGAGTTTGCCACTGGGTGACGGCAGCCAGATGCGAGTTTCTCCGTTGGGGTGCCAAACCGAGATGTAGTAGGAATCGCCTTTGGCATGATGGCGGAGAACTCCTGTCACTTCGGCTTTGATCGAACCCAGTGTGGACGCCCTGGCTTCCGCCAGTTGCTCCGCCAAGACGCGTTCCTCGGCTCGAAGTTTCTCCAGTTGCTCGCGCACCTTGCGGAGCTTGCTTTCAATTTCTTCCGGATCCACCTGACGGACTGGCCCGCCAGCGTGGAGAAAGCCCAACAGCATGAACGCCGTCGTAATTCCAAGGATTGACCGCATCAATGACCTCCGTGTAGATGGTTCGCATAGCACACAATCGAAAGGCCAAGTCGCCGAACGCTACAGTTCAGTTGCCGGGCCGCCTGCATCGCGAAAATCAGTGAAAGCCGAATGGGCGGCCCGTTCTGCTGCAGCAATTGGTTCGGCCGTCACCAGTTGCGCTCAAGAAACAAATGCGCGCCCCCTTCACTTTGGACGATTAGGGAATGCCCCGTCGGCTTCACATTCCAGCAGGGCAACCGCGAACACGCGATCGCCCTCCTGTGCGATCACCCACACGAGAAGCATCGGATCGTCGCGTTCCTCCCGCACGACATCAATCGTGACCGACCGGCTTGCCATCTTCGAGACCAGCCGCAGGTTACGGAACGTGCCGTTCGGATGGTAGCGAACCGCTTCGACGGCAAGCGGAGCAGGCAGGATGACAATAGGAAGCGCTACTGCGGCGTCGGGGCGTCGCTTTTGCTCATCGAAGAAGAGCGTCTTCAACTTATGGGCTACTTTGAGGTCCAACTGAAACGAAACGCCGGCTTTGGGCGCGACGAAAACCTTGAAGTTCCCGAGCGTCTGTACCACTTTCCCTTGCAGTTTGGGGAATTTGGATAGATCGGGTGCCGGTTCGTCCGCGAACAGAGACGCGAATGGACATACAACCACGCTGAGGCAAACGACGATGCAGTTTCGCATATGAAAATCTCCGAACAATGTCGCTCAAATCCGCCCGGCCCTGCAGGACAGCAGGACACCACGGCCGAACGCAACAGTTCACCCGCCGGGGCCGCTGCAACGGCGCGGTGTCGCGCGAAACAAGAATGCGGCCCCGGTCGGAGTGCAACGTTTGGTTCGGCGGCGACTCGGACTGATGCATACTTCAAGGCTCAGGCCACAAGCCGGGCCAGATGCTCGTTTGCTTCACCCAGAACGAGATCAGCACAATGCCATTCACGACTAAGCCAACGGCGGTGACGCCCCACCATTTCTCCACACGGACGAGAGCGATGACGGCACAAAGGAACCCAATAACGATAAACCACCCAAGCGTGTGTATTCCGGCCTCGAGTGCGTGACCTGCCCACCACCCGAACTGGTCGTTAAGGACATAAGACACTGCACAGCCACAAATGAATCCCAAAATCGGTGCAACCACCGAGATCACGTTAAAGCGAGGTGCAGAGCGGGTAGGCAAAGTCGTCTGAGGGCTCAGCTCGATGTTAGGGTCACGATGCATTCGTGGTTCCTCGCTTCGCCAAGCCATCGAACTGGTGATCAAGCCAATCGGCGCCGCACCCGTTAGCGTATTCTTGTTTGCGTCGCAAGCGCCGGTTGACGTATTTCAGTTCGACCAGTTTTCTACGCTGGCGCCCGTTGACCTATCGCGAATCTATTGGAAGCAAATGGACGAGCACTGTCAAGTTGATAACCTTTTCTTTCTCGACCCAAGGACGTCGCAACTACGACGTTATCGATGAAATGGACCATTGCGACGCCAAGCTGAGTGGCCTCCGTGTGACGCCTCCGGCTCTGGGGCCGACAGAGATGAAAAAAAAACAGGGGTGAGCCTTTCGGTTGGCCCACCCCTTGTAACTTTCTGTGCATGCGAGCTTGCGCTGCGGTTATCCCACACGCTCCGGCACCGCGAAGCCTTCGCGGTACTGGCGCGTCAATAGCCGATTCGCCTCGGCGTTGCCGTTGAAGTTTTCGGAGCCGGCTTCGATTTCCAAACGGCGGCCGACGTGCAGACGCTGGTCGGCAAGCGTCAGGTTGTGGCCCGTCAAGTGGGCTTCCATGCGTGCGACGGCTTCGTTGGCGTCCGCGTTGTCGCCGAAGGCGCGGGTGCGCGGGTTGAACGCGGCGGGGGTGCCGAGCTGGTACGAGATGTTCGCCAGATGGCACAGGGCGCTGGAATAGTGCCCGTCGAGGATGTCGGCGTTGAGGTCCTGCACGCGGCGGCTGCGAACCGCGGCGATGAAGTTGGCGAAGTGGCTGCCGCCGGGGCCGCGCTGGACGTTCATGTTCGGGATCGCTTCGCCCGCGCCTTCGCCGCGCGCGAAAAAGCGATTGCCGGCGATGACGCCTTGCTCCAGATGAAAGACGTTGCCGACGCCCTGCCCGCGGAAGCCGTCCGATCGCAGGCCGCGCACCTCGAAGATGAGCTTGGTTTGGCCGAAGTCCATCAACGTGACTTGCGTGTTGGGCGTCTCGCCCTGATCGGTGTAGCCGAAGCGGCCGCCGACGCTGATGACGCTGCGCGGCAAGGTCGCACCCTGGATGGCCCAGCGGGCGATGTCCATCTGATGGACGCCCTGATTGCCGATGTCGCCGTTGCCGAAGGCCCAGAACCAGTGCCAGTTGTAGTGCACGAGGTTGGCGTGATGAGCGGTGCGCTGGGCCGGGCCAAGCCAGAGGTCGAAATCGACTTCAGTCGGCGAGGGAGTGTTGGGCCGGGTGCCGATGCTGTTGCGCAGCTTGTAACAAAGGGCGCGCGACACGAGCAGCCGACCATAGCGTCCGGACTGGATCGCGGCGATGGTGTTGGCCCAGCCGCCTTCGGTGCGGCTCTGTGTGCCGTGCTGCACGATGACGTTGTGCCGACGCGCCATCTCCACGGTGATGCGGCCTTCGCGGATATTGTGGCTCGACGGTTTTTCGACATAGACGTGCTTGCCGGCTTGAGCAGCCCAGATCGTCATCAGGGCGTGCCAGTGGTTGGGCGTCGCGATGGAGACGGCGTCCACGTTGCGATCTTCAAGCGCCCGGCGAATGTCCGCCACGGTGCGCGGCGCCGGAGCGCGGAGACCGGTGAGCCGACGCGCATAGGTACGGGTATCGGGATCAACCAGGTACGCAATCTGTACGCCGGTCATGCCGTTGTAGGCGCCGGTGTGAGCGCTACCGCGGCCATTGAGCCCAGCGACGGCGACGCGAATCATCTCGTTGGCGCCGCGAACTTGTCCGGATGATTTGGTGCCCGCGACGGTGATCGTCGCCATGGCCGCGATGGAGCCTTTCACGAACTGTCGTCTGGTGACTCTGCTCATGGATGCAATCCCTTCGGGTGGAGAGAGAATAGTGGTCAGGCAGGTAGAGTGGTTATACCCGACCCACTATGGGATTGCAATGAATTTCCGGCATCTTCGTTTAGCGCGCGCACGGCGCCGCGCGCTCGCTAATCGAAGACGGCAGCGGTCAATTGCTCGGCAAATTTAACTGCGTGCCGGCGGGAATCGGGAAGCGTGGCTCCACTTTGGGATTGAGGCGGTAAATCTCCATCCAGTGATCGGGATTGCCGAGGAAGCGCCGGGCGATGTCACGAATTCGTTCGCCGCCCTGCTCCTGCACGATGTAAATGCCTGTCCTGTTGATCGGCGCCGGCGCAAGCGCTCCAACGCCCGGATTGAGCACCGTCGGCGGCGAAATACTGACGATCGGCGGCGGGATCGGCGCGGCGGGGACGACGCTCGCTTCGCGAATCAGCGCGCGATAGTCGCGTTCCAGCAGTTCCTTTGGCGGATACATCACCTGCTGGCCCGCATTCAAAACCGGCGGATTGGCGGCGACGTTGGCGCCAAATTTGATCAAGTCGCGATGATCGCGATTGTAAGCGTGCAGCGCGTCGCCATACTTCGCCGTGCCATAGAGACGCTGGCTCAATTGGCCGAAGCTCGCTTCGCCGAAGCGCAATTCCGTGAACTCCGGGTCATAGCGGTTCAGCATCGGCGGTTTGAAGCCGCCGACGATGATCGGCGGCATCGACGGGCCATCCGACGGATTCGACGGGATGATCGCCGTCTTCCCTTGACTGTTGACAATTGGCGGGACCGTCGACGTATCGTTCGGATTCATCGGCCTGGTGATGTCCTTGGGGTTGAGAACAACGGACGGCGGATTGAGATCCTTCTTCGGTGGCGGAATCTCAACCAAGCCGTCCTTCGGCATCGGCGAAAATACCAGCGGCACCGCCTTCTCGGTTAGCGGTGGAATGGCGTTTTCTTGATTCTTCACTTCAACCGGCACGACGCCAAAGCTGATGGCCTGACGTTTCGGTTCCTCCTTCTTCGGCAACGGCTCGAGGGTGGCGAGCGCGCCGAACTTGGTCGGATCGAGCGGCGCAACCACAATTGGCCTCTTCTCCTCCTGCGCGAATGGACTTGGAACCGGCGGCTTGAACTCGGCTTGCACAGGCGGCGGCACGATCGCCATATCACTTGGCTTGAATTCGAACGGCTTCGGCATCGGGATGTCCTTGGATGGATCGCCGAACGGCGCGGCAGGCGGAATGCTGGTGAGCGGCGGCGGTCCACCAGTCAACGGCGTATCTTTTTTTTCCGGCAACGGTGCGAGCCCGCTCGGAAACGACGGCGACGCATCGTTCCTCTGGGGCGTGTCGTTAGCCTTCGGATCGCCGGCGTTTTGCCCCGGCTTGGCGGCGGCGACCTTGACGGTCTGCTCTTCGGGATCGGCCGGCGCCCCATCGCCGCGTTTCCACTTCGACGCCACCACGATGGTGACCAGACACAAAAACGAACTAGCGACCACCAGACCGATTTTCGTTTCGCGTGTCATTTTTGCCGCTCCTTTTGATTCATCAATTGGCCGGACGCAGGCCCACGCGGTTCTGCGAACCGCGGCTAAACGGGGTGCTTTTGGGCGACGCGCATTTTTGCGCTGCGGGCGCGTGGGTTGTCCCGAACTTCCGCGTCGCTCGCCTGCACCGGTTTTCGGGTTAGCTCTTTACACCATTCCGTTCCTTTGCGAAAGGCCTGTTTCACCAATCGATCTTCCAGTGAATGAAAGCTGATGATCGCGATCCGCCCGCCCGGCCGCAAACACTCCGACACAACTTGCAGAAACCGTTCCAAAGCGCCCAGCTCATCGTTCACCGCGATCCGCAAGCCCTGGAACACGCGCGTGGCTGGGTCGATCGAATGCCCCTTCGAACGCGGCACACAGCTTCGCACAAGGTCGGCGAGATGCCCCGTCGTCGCAATCGGTGTCTTTTGCCTCGCCTCCACGATTCGCCGGGCCACGCGCCGACTGTGTCGTTCCTCGCCGTAAAGATAGAAGATGTCCGCGAGCTCCTTCTCGGACAGCCGGCGAATCAGATTGCTCGCCGGTTCGCCGCTGGTCGGATCGAGCCGCATGTCGAGCGGCCCATCGTTGTGGAAGCTGAAACCTCGCGTCGCATCGCTCATCTGATCGGAGCAAAAGCCAAGGTCGGCCAGGATCGCATCGACGGCCGTGATCTTCAGTTCATCGAGCACGCTCGGCAAGTCCTCGAAGTTACGTTGCCTCCAGTTGATACGCGGATCCGGCAGCCGTTTCTGCGCGTTCGCGAGCATGGCCGGATCTTGATCGAGAGCAATGAGCGTTCCCTCTGGTCGAAGGCGATCCCACAGGAGCGCGGCATGTCCGCCGCCGCCGACGGTCGCATCGACGACAACCTGCCCCGGCTTCGGATCGAGCCAGTGCAGCACCTCATTCGGTAACACGGAAACGTGATGAATGGTCGGCTCCAAAAAAAAAGCGTGAAAGCAAGGAGGGCGTCCTTACTCTCACGCTATCAAGAAATCAACCGCGGCGAAACCGCGGATCATGTTCAAGGGGCTGTCGGCAAACCTTGACGATGGGGGATCGTGACAAAGCTCTGGCAAGCCGTGTCTACTCTCACGACCAACCTTCGACAGCCCCCTGTCGGTGTCAGCGAACTCTTACAATTTCATTTGGCCGCGGGCGGCATTATTTGCTGCGAAATGCCTCTTCCGCGACCTTGTCGAATTTCGACTCATGTTCATTGAGGAACGCCTGCCAGCGCGTCGCGTCCCAGAGTTCCAGATGGTCGCGTACACCCAGCAAGATTACTTCGTGTTCCAATCCCGCAAACTTGACGAGCCGATCCGGGATGAGAATCCGACTCGAACGATCGAGATCAACCTCTTCCATCTGGGCGAAGAATAGCCGACGAAATACACGTGCCTCGCTGTCGGTCGCCGGCGTCTCGTCTAGCTTGGCGGAAAGTCGCTCCAACTCGTCCTTGGTGTAAATCCACAGCGTCTGGTCGGGCCCCGGCGTCACGATTAGTTGAGCGACCTCGCCGAGCTGCTCGCGCGCCCGCTTGGGCAATGCCAGACGTTTCTTGTCGTCGAGCGTTCGTGGATGGGTTCCGGTTAGTAACATGGGAATTCGCCTGCGCGTCAATCCCTGACAAACAACAGGCGAATCCCATATTCACCCACTTGATCCCACTTGTCCCCACAATCATACCCGTTGACACATCCATTTCAAGAGTTTCTTCAAAAAAAACTAAAGATTCCTCGTCTTCGTTTTGCGCTCGCGCACAACTATTGGATGTGAAACTCCTTACGGCTTCGGCTTGTCGTTTCCCGGCCCATTCGTATATTCTCCTTTCCAATGGATTCCGTCCTCGCATGCGAAATGAGTCGTCATCATGACCATGAAATGTGCCCTCACCGGAGCCAAACCCAGCGGCGGCAATAAGTACGCTCGCCGTGGCAAGGCAAAATACCTCGGCGGCGTCGGCCGCAAAGTCACCGGCAAGACCAAACGCCGCTTCAAGCCGAATTTGCAGCGCGTCAAGCTCGTCATCGACGGCGAAGTCCAGACCGTGCGCGTCACCGTAAAGGCGATCCGCACCGGACTGGTCAAACGCCCGGTCAAACGCAAGCCGTTCCAGATGCCGACGCTCTAAGGAGACTTCGGCCGCCTGCGGCTAACGGGTTTCATCATGTCTCTCAGCGCCGACGAAGTGCGCCTGGTCGCCGACCTCGCGCGATTGGAACTTTCCGACGCCGACGTCGCGGATATGGCGACGCAACTCAGCGCCATCGTCGATTACATCAATCAACTGCAGCGCGTGAACACCGACGGCGTCGAACCGCTTGCACACGCTCTTGATCTGCGCGACGTCTTCCGCGACGATGTGCTGGGCCAATCGCTAAGCGCGGACGCAGCACTCGCCAATGCGCCGGCGCGCAAGGGCGATTTTTATCGCGTGCCGCCGGTGTTTGGCGAATAGCGGCATTTGTTTAGCGATCGCGTGACGCCTAGTGAGCGTTAAACGAGCCTCCCTGAAAAATGACCGACCTCACCGCCACCGAGCTCCTGCAAAAACAAGCCGCCGGCGATCTCACCGCCGCGTCGATTACGTCCGCATTCCTCAATCGCATCCGCCAATACGACCCAGCCCTCAGAGCGTTCCTGCACGTCGAGGAAGCCGCCGCGCTGCAACACGCCGAAGCCATCGACGCCAAGCGCAAAGCCGGCCAGCCGCTCGGCAAACTCGCGGGGCTGCCGATCGCCGTCAAAGATGTCCTCTGCACCAAGGGCCGACGCACGACTGCCGGCAGCAAGATCCTGCAAAACTTCGTGCCGCCCTATGATGCGCATGTCATCACCCGCTTGAAAGACGCCGACGCCATCTTGATAGGCAAGACGAACATGGACGAATTCGCAATGGGCTCGTCCACCGAGAATAGCGCCTACCAGGTCACGCACAACCCTTGGGCTCTCGATCGCACCCCCGGCGGCTCCAGCGGTGGCTCGGCGGCAGCGGTAGCGGCATCCCAGACCTCATTGGCTATCGGCACCGACACCGGCGGCTCCATCCGTCAACCCGCGGCCTTCTGCGGCAGCGTCGGCATGAAGCCGAGTTATGGCCGCGTCTCGCGCTTCGGCCTCATCGCCTACGGCAGCTCTCTCGACCAGATCGGCCCACTTGCCCACGACCTGCGCGACGCCGCGCTGCTGCTCGAAGTCATCGCCGGCCACGATCCGCGCGACAGCACCTGCGTCAACATGCCGGTTCCCGAATACACGAAGATGCTGGACCAGCCGATCAAACCGCTGACGATCGGCGTCCCGGTTGAATTTCTCCCATCTCCCTCTGGGAGAGGGGCCGGGGGTGAGGGCGCAGGGCTTGACCCCGAAATCGAGACCGCGATCCGCGCCGCTTTGAACGTGTACGAATCGCTCGGCGCCACGATCAAGCCCATCTCGCTGCCGCACAGCCCGTACGCCATTGCCGTCTACTACCTCGTCGCGACCGCGGAAGCGTCCAGCAATCTCGCCCGCTACGACGGCGTCCACTTCGGCCAGCGTGCCGAAAAATTCGCCGGCCTGATCGATATGGTCAAGAAGTCGCGCGGCGCAGGCTTCGGCACCGAAGTCAAACGCCGCATCATGCTCGGCACCTACGCCCTGTCGAGCGGCTACATCGACGCGTACTATCTGAAGGCGTTGAAGGTGCGCCGCCTGATTCGCCAGGATTTCGATCGCGCCTTCGCCGAGTGCGACGTGGTGATCGGCCCGACGGCGCCGACGCCCGCGTTCAAGATCGGCGAGAAGACCGCCGACCCGCTTGCGATGTATCTCTCCGACATCTACACGATCAGCGCGAATTTGGCCGGCATCCCCGGCATCAGCATCCCGTGCGGGTTCACCAAAGCAGGGCTGCCGATCGGCTTGCAGATTTTGGGAGCGCCCTTCACGGAGGAGAAGCTGCTGCGCGTTGCGCGCATGCACGAGCGGGAAACGGATTGGCACAAACGGCGGCCACCCTTGGAATGAGTTCATGACAACCTACCGCACCATCATCGGCCTGGAAGTACACGTCCAGCTTCTCACGAAGACGAAGCTCTTCTGCGGTTGCTCCACGACGTTTGGCCTGCCGCCGAACTCCGCGACGTGTCCCGTCTGCTGCGGCTTGCCGGGGACGTTGCCCGTTATGAGCCGGCGGGCGTTTCAACTTGCGCTCCAGGCGGCAGTGGCGCTCAATTGCTCGATCGCGTCATTCACGAAGTGGGATCGCAAGAACTATTACTATCCTGATCTGCCCAAGAATTATCAGATTAGCCAATATGATCTGCCGTTCAGCTCCGAAGGCTCGCTTGAAATCGAAACATCGGCCGGCACACGCAGGATCGGTATCATCCGCGCCCATCTCGAAGAAGACGCCGGCAAAATGCTGCACGATGAGTACGCCGCCGCGAGTGATTCGCTAGTTGATCTGAACCGCACCGGTACGCCGCTCCTGGAGATCGTCTCGAAGCCCGAAATCGAAACGCCCGAAGAAGCAAAGGCGTACATCGAGGAGTTGCGACTGCTCCTGCGCGAACTCGGCGTCTCCGATTGTGAGATGCAGGAAGGCAGCCTTCGCTGCGATGCGAACATCAATCTGCACGTGCCGCTCCGTGGCATACGATTCCAATCGTGTGACGAACCCGGCGCGATCACACGATTGGAATCGTATGCCACGAATGCGGCCTTCATCGCCACGCCGATCATCGAGGTGAAAAATCTCAACACCATCCGCGGCGTCGAGCGTGCCCTGAAGTACGAAGCCGAGCGGCAAGCGAAGGAGCTGCAAGACAATCTTGACGCCGGCGTTTGGCACATCGATGGGTCCAGGACCAGCGTTTTTCGCGACTACCAAGTATCACCAATTACCCGGCGCAAGTCTGATGGCACACTCGGACCGGTCAGCAAGGCGACCGCGGGTTGGGACGAACGCACCGGCCGCACGGAGATCCAACGCCGCAAGGAGGAGGCGTCCGACTATCGCTACTTGCCGGAGCCGGACCTGCTGCCCGTTACTGTTGACGAGGCAACCTTGCAACGCGTCCGCGCCCAACTGGGCGAATTGCCCGCAGCCCAGAGAGTGCGGCTGCAAGCACAATATGCGCTGACCGCGAACGACGCCGGCGTGCTCTCGCGCCAGGGCCGGGCGTTTGTCGCGTACTTCGAGGCGGTCGTCAAGCCGTGCGGCGATGCCAAGGAAGCGTGCAACTGGACGCTCAACGATCTGCTCTCGACCCTCAACGAACGCAAGCTCGATATCAGCGCCTGCCCATTGCCGCCCGAGAACCTCGGCGAGCTTATCCGCGAAATCAAGGCGACCGGGTTGAATAAGCAGCGTGCCCGCGAAGTCTATGGCAGGATGCTTGACGGCCTGACCGCGAAAGAGGCCATCGACAAGCTCGGCTTCAAGGTAGTCGCGGACGAGGGGCAGCTGCTTGACCTCGTGCGCCGAGCGATCGCTGCCAACCCGAAGGCGGTCGCCGATTTCAAGAAGGGAAAAGTGAAAGCTGCCGACGCGATCAAGGGCTTCGTTATGCGCGAGACCAAAGGCATGGCGAAGACAGAGGTGGTCCAGGAACTGCTGATGCGCGAGTTGCAAAACACGCCAGGCTAATATTCCGTGGCATACGATTCCAGTCGTGTGATTTGAGGAAATCACACCTTTGGAATCGTAGACCGCGACGAAAACACCATAAGCACAAGTTATTGATTCGACTTTTGCTATCAGCGGAACCAAAATTCACTCCCCCGGTTCAATCCTTATGATGGGGTTACGTTCCATAAGATTTCTTGCCGTAAGTTCGGTAAGGCGGATTCCATCCTAAAGAGGAGGTAGGTAGTACGATGAGACATCGCATTGCGATGAGCCTCGTCGCCACGGCCGTGCTGGCTATCGCTGTCGGCACCGCAGGTGACGCGCTCAAGTCAGGCCCGCAAACGGGCAAATCGCTTCCCGGTCCTTTCCATCCCCTGAACGTCACGGGGGGACAGGCTGGCAAGAAGCATTGCCTCGTCTGACAGAACGGTGGCAACCCTGTCGCGATGATCTTCGCACGCGAAGTCAGCGATGGCTTGACCAGTCTGGTCAAGAAGATTGACGCCGAGACCGCCAAGAACAAATCCGCCAAGATGGGCAGCTTCGTCGTATTCCTGACTGACGACGAGAAGCTCGAAGGCAGCTTGAAGACCCTGGCCGACAAGGAAGGGCTCAAGTCCTGCGTGCTCTCCATCGACAACACAGCCGGTCCCAAGGGCTACGAGGTCGCCAAGGACGCGGACATCACCGTCGTGCTTTACAACAAGCGCAAGGTGGAAGCCAACTTCGCTTTCAAGAAGGGCGAGTTGAACTCCGCGGCGATCGAGAAGATCGTTGCCGCCGTGCCGAAGATCCTGCCGGCGCCGAAGTAAGCGCAGCCGACTAACGGAATTTTCGACAAGCCGCCGCGGTGAGAAGCTCATCGCGGCGGTATTTTTTTTATTGTCCGGCCACTCCGTGACCGGCAATCGAATGTCCGGTCGCGGAGTGACCGGATCACATTGAGCCGCGAGCGGCATGAGAGAATACAATGGCCGCCATGGATGCCGAGCAGCTTCCTTATCTGGAAACCTTCGTGAAAGCCGCGGAGTTGAGCAACTTCACAGCCGCCGCACGCACATTGGGCCTGACGCAAGCCGCGGTCAGCCAGCGCATCCAGGCACTCGAGCAGGCGCTAAAGGAATCCCTCTTTCAACGCCAAGGCGGCCATGTGCTCCTGACCGAGGCCGGCCGTTGCCTTTATACCTTTGCCCTGCGCATCCTGGCGTTGCATCGTGAAGCCATCCATGAGATCACCGGCCGCGCGGCGCCATTGACGGGCGAGTTGATCCTGGCCGCCAGTTCCGTCCCCGGCGAGTATTTACTGCCCGAACTGCTTGCCAGGTTTCAAGAACGCCATCCTCACCTACAAGTTCGCGCCACCGTCACCGATAGCCAAAAAGTTCTCGAACAAGTTGAACATGGCCAGGTCCACCTCGGCCTGGTCGGCAATCGCAGCGACAGCCCGCACCTGGAGTTTCGCCCGTTCGCCAAGGACGAACTCGCCCTCCTCGTGTCCGTCAAGCACCCGTGGGCCGGCCGTAAACGCATCACCCTGGCCCAACTCGCCACGCAGCCGCTCATCGTGCGCGAAGTCGGTTCTGGCTCGCGTTCGTGCCTCGAACAGGCGCTGGCGCACGAGGGCAAATCGCTGCACGATCTGCGCGTCATGCTGGAACTCGGCAGCAACGAAGCGATCAAAGAGGCGCTGCAGCGCGGCCTTGGCGCCGCCGTGCTGTCGACGCGCGCCGTCGCAAAGGAAATCCAGTCCGGTAAGCTCCACGTCGTGCAAATCGCGGGACTGACGCTAACGCGCGAGATGTCCATCTCCTGGGATCGCCGCCGTGTCCTGCCGATCCCGGCGCAGCTCTTTCTCGAAGTGCTCGAACCGGCGCTCGCTGAGTCTCGATCCTAATAAGCACGTCTTGTTGGTCATCAAACACCTATCAGGAAGTTCGGGCTATGCGCTATTCAATAGCGCCGCTAATTTGACGCGGTAAGGCAAGCGGCCTCGCTTGCCTCCTTGTTCGACTTGCCCCCACGCAAGGCAAGCGAGGCCGCTTGCCCTACGAGGCTGTCTTGGAATGGGATGACGACATTCTCCGCGCACTGTGCTTCACCGCCGTTTTCGCGGCGATGGCGATTGCCGAACTGGCCGCGCCGCGCCGTCGGCTCACCGTGAACAAGCCGCGACGCTGGCTGAGCAACCTTGGCCTCGTCGCGATCAACACGCTGCTCGTTCGCCTCGCCTCGCCCGTGAGCGTCATCGGCGTGGCACTGTACGCCGAGTCGCGCGGCTGGGGACTGCTCAACTACCTTGACGTGTCACGCTGGTCGGCCGTGGTCGTCGCCGTCATAGTGCTGGATTTCGTCATCTATCTGCAACACGTCCTCTTTCACGCTTTGCCGTTTCTGTGGCGGCTTCATCGCGTACATCATGCCGACCTCGATGTGGACGTGACCACAGGTGTCCGCTTTCATCCGCTCGAAATGGCAATTTCATTCGGCATCAAGCTGTCGGCCGTGGTTCTGCTCGGCGCTCCCGCGCTGGCCGTCCTTATTTTCGAGATTGCGCTGAATGCCACGTCGCTGTTCAATCACGCCAACCTCAAGTTGCCGACATCGTTCGAATTTATGTTGCGTTTGCTGCTCGTCACGCCCGACATGCACCGCATCCATCACTCGGCCGATGCGCGCGAGACCAATACCAACTTTGGCTTCAATCTGCCGTGGTGGGACTACTTGCTCGGAACGTACCGCTCCGACCCCGCTCGAAATCACGAGGACATGCCACTCGGCTTGCAGGAGATTCGCGATGAACAACGTGCCGAGCGTCTGGCATCGTTGTTGGCGATGCCGTTCCTTGACACCGACAAGTCAAAATCCTCAAACCTGTGACGTTGATCGCCATCTGGCATCTCATTTTTCTGCCGTTGATCTGCGTGGCGTCACCAGGTTTTCACTTGCGTGTGCCGCGTGCCGGGATACGATGTAACCACACTTGACTCTACTTGGAGACTCCATCATGCCAAACTATCGCGTCGCGGTCATCGGTCGCACGGGGCGAGGCAACTACGGGCACGGGCTCGACGTCGTCTGGCTGCAAATTCCCAACGCGCAGATCGTCGCCGTTGCCGACGAAAACGAAGCAGGACGCCATGCCGCACAGAAGCGACTCGCCGCCAAGAACGCCTACGCGGACTATCGCCAGATGCTGCAAAAGGAACGGCCGCAGATCGTCAGCGTCGCGGATCGGCATCTCGATTCGCATCGCGACATGGTAATCGCGTGCGCCGAGGCCGGGGCGTCGATCTTCCTCGAAAAGCCGATCTGCCGCACTTTGCAGGAGGCTGACGAGATGGTCGCCGCCTGCGAGAAGCATCACGTCAAGCTCGCGATCGCGCATCAGACGCGCTACAGCCCGCGTTTGCAGCGCGTCAAGGATCTGATCGCCGACGGACGCATCGGCGATCTGTTGGAATTGCGCGGCCGCGGCAAGGAGGACGCTCGCGCCGGCGGCGAGGACCTGATGGTGCTCGGCACGCACATCATGGATCTGATGCGTTTCATCGCCGGAGATGCCCGCTCGTGTTACGCGAAGGTCGGCGTCGTCGGCAAGGAACGCGTCACCGTTGTCACGAAAGCGGACCTGCGCGAAGGCGGCGAAGGCATGGGCCTGATCGCGGGCAACCACATCAATGCGACGTACACCTTCGACCGTGGCATCACGGGCCACTTCGCCTCGGTGCGCGCGACCCGACAGAAGGGGGAGCCCGACCGCTTCGGCCTGACAATCCACGGTACGCGCGGGGTGATCCAGCTCACGACGGGCAGCTTGCCGGTGTGCCATCTGCTCGCGGATCCGGGTTGGTTTCCGGGCCGCAGCCGCGCCAACTGGCAGCTCATCACGAGCCAGGGCATCGGCAAAGAAGAAACGCTCAAGGACGGCGGCCTCGGCCAGGGCAACGTCTGGGTCGTGCAAGATTTGCTGCAAGCGATCGAACGCGACCGACAGCCAAAGGGGAGCGTGTACGACGGCCGCGCGGCGTTGGAGATGATCCACGCGGTTTACGAATCGGCACGGACGCGCGGGCCGGTGGAGTTGCCGCTGCGGAATCGGCGGCATCCGTTGGCGGGATGGTAATGCGCCGGACGATGATGATCAGGAGATGGACCATGACCCGAACCTTGTCAGTGCGGCAGCCGGCGCGGCTGGCCGGCGTGGTTGTGATCGCAGCGCTGACGTGCGCGAACCTGGTGCAGCGGGCCGGCACGCAAGAGAAGCCGGGGCCGGTGGCTGCCCGCCCGTTCGACGAGAGAACCGCGGCGGCTTGGAAGAAAGCCGGGGCCGCGCTTGGCTGGATAGCTGTGAACCAATACGGCATCCAGGAATTTCGTCCGCAAGCGGATGGATTGGCCGGGGCGGTGCCGGCCTGCCGCATTGCAAAATGGCAAGAGAACCTTTTTGCCAAACTGCCCGATCCCGCTCTACCGTTTGGCCTCACTCTTACCGGCGCAGATGTGACAGACGCGGGACTGAAAGGGTTGGCCAGCCTCAAAACCTTACAGTTGCTCTACCTTGGCCAGACGCTGGTGACCGACGCGGGACTGAAAGAGCTGGCTAGCCTGAAGAGCTTGCAGACGCTCGACCTTGGCGGCACGCGGGTAACGGACGTGGGCGTCGCCTCTCTGCGGAAGGCGCTGCCTGGTTGCAAGATCATCCGCTAACGATCACATCGCTGGCCAGCATCGGCGAAAAAAGGCCGAGCGCCGGCGCGACACGCGAGGCGTGTGGCTTGGCGCGTGAGAAAGCCGTCGATGCCCAGACGTTGGTCGAGTGGTTAAGCTCCCTCTTTGCAGCCGTAGCAGGTGAAACAAGTCCGCTGGATGGCGAGCGATCCCATGGCGCTTATGAAGGTCCGCGGCGAGCCACCTTTGTTGCGACACGCCTGACCACATTTACAGGTCCGGCCGGCGCCCCCTTTTTTTCGACGGCATCGGCTTGCTGCTGAGCAGCGCCGGTGAGAATGGCCCGAAGGAGTTCGCGGCCTTTGGATAATGCAAGCAATTCACATTGGTCGAGAACGGTTCCATCGGCTGCGCCATTGGCGGTGGCCTCCATCGCGCGCGCAAACGCCAACGCTTGCTCCACCACCAGGCTTTCAAAAGGCGTCTCCACAGCAATCGTCATATGTGACATCGAACATTCCTCCTTGAATGAGATGCCCCCTTTTACCTGTTCTTTCGATTCAATGCCAGAAAGGATTGGCGCACCCCCTCAAAACTATGCGGGAAATCGGAATTGATCTCAGCACGTCAATCAAGGTATAAAGACGATGCGACCACTTTCCCTGGGCAGGAGGCCCGTTGATGCGCATTATCACCATCGCAATGTTGACGCTGTTCTCGCCGGCCGTGTTCGCGCAAGGGCAGGTCGAGCCGGCGACGCGCATCGTGCCTGTGGAGAGCAAGGCGCGCGACGTCAAGGCGTTGCCGGAATCGGCGCGGCCCATCTTCGTTAGCGCCCAGCGCGGCCTGGAATGGCTCAAGCACATGAACAAAGCCGACGGGCGTTTCGTCTATGGTTTCCAGCCCGCCCTGGTCGTGATTCTCGAAGGGGATAACTTCACCAGTCAAGCGGGGGCGACGTTCGCTCTGGCCCGCGCCTCACGTTATTTTCGCGACGGACGCGGCACAACGATGGCGCGACAGGCAGCCCTGACACTGCTGTTGGAGACCGTGCTCGACAAAGAGTCCGCGGAACGCTACACCGCCGCGCCGCCGCAAGCGCTCAATCGCCTGGCCGCCCAGGGTCTGCTCGTGAGCGCCATCCACGAACTCGCGATTCCAGGCGACGATCTTCTCCTTCAGGCCGATCAGCTCTGCAACTATCTTCGCAAACAGCAGCGCTCCGACGGCTCGCTCGTCGTCAGTGAAGGCAAGAGCGGCTCCGACGAGCTCGACGCTCTCCACGCCGGCTGGGCCTTGCAGGGCATCGTGCGCAGCAACAAACAGCGCCCTGCGGAATGGAAGATGGATGCACTCAAAAAGGCGCGCACTTATTACATGCACCATTGGCCGAATCAACGCAGCATCGCCATGGCGTCGAGCCACACGTCGGCGTACGCGGAGGCGTACCTGGCCACGAAAGACGCCGTTTTCGCCGAGAGCGTGTTCACGATGAACGATTGGCTCGTCGGTCTACAGATGCGGGAGAATTTCGACTCGTCGCGCAAGCACTGGAGCGGCGCCTTCCCGCGTCTTGTGAGCGGCAAGCCTGATCAAGCCGCTCCAGACATCTGGTCGAGCCGCGCCGCGGAAAGTCTCGCCGACGCTGCCCGCGTCGCCAAGCATGCCGGTGATTTACAGCGCTTGCAACGTTACGAACGCGCATCGATCCTGTGCTCGTACTTCTTGATGTCGCTGCAGTATTCGCCCAAGAACACGGAGCACTTTGCCGAAAAGTTCCGCCCCTCGATCATCGGCGGGTTCTACGCTTCGCATCAGGACGGCAATCTGCGGCTCGACTACACGCAGCATGCGTTATGCGCGATGGTGCAATATCTGGATTCGGTCGTGGAGTAATTTGCTATCAGCTATCTGCTTTCAGCCAGGTTCAAAATGCGAAGCGATGGGGGACATTTGCTGAAAGCTGATGGCTGATGGCTGACAGCTATTCGGATAGCCAATTTGTGCATTCCCTGTATACTGCCTCTTTCATGTGCATGCGTTGCAGCGTCAAGGGGCATAGTCCGAGATCGGCATGACCGTCATGAACGAAGAAAGACCACCGTCCCGACGACCACGTTGCCGTTCTTTGACCGGAGTGCGCGTTCTCGCCACCGGCAGCTATGTTCCCGATGCCGTCGTCACCAACGAACATCTCCATCAACGCCTGGGCTTCGACTCTGACTGGATCGTCAAGCGCACGGGCATTCTCGAACGCCGGCACGCCCTGCCGCACCAGGCGACGAGCGATCTGTGCTATGCAGCCGCCAAACGCTGCATAGAAAACGCCCGCATCAAGACGAGCGACATCGACTTGCTCTTGCTTGCGACCTTCACGCCCGACATGTCGTTTCCGTCCACCGCGTGTCTGGTGCAGGATCAGCTCAAGCTCACCTGTCCGGCAGTCGATATGCAGGCGGCGTGCGCGGGCTTCATGTACGCGCTCATCACCGGGGCGGCGTACGTCGCGTCCGGCGCCAGCGATTGCGCTCTCATTATCGGCGGCGACGCCAACAGCCGCATCGTCAATCCCGACGACATCAAGACCTACCCGCTGTTCGGCGACGGCGCCGGCGCGGCGCTCTTGGTTCGCGGCCGACCCGATCAGGGCATCCTCAGCTACAGCATGGGGGCGGACGGCTCGGGCGGCGATCTCCTGAGCCGGCCCGCGTGCGGCAGCCGCATGCCGCCCACGCCGGATTCGCTGGCGAAGGGACTGCACTACATGTACATGGATGGCCGCGCCGTCTTTCGCTGGGCGGTTGCGATCATGTGCGACACGATCCAGGACGTGATGAACCATGCCCGCATGAGCACCGATCAAGTCAATCTCTACCTCCCCCATCAAGCCAACATCCGCATCGTCAACGCCGCCACCGACGTGCTGCGCATCCCGCGTACCAAGGTGTTCAACAATCTCGAACGCTACGGCAACACCTCTGCCGGTTCGGTCCCGCTGGTCCTGGATGAAGCGAACCAGGAAGGCCGCATTCATCCGAACGACCTGGTGGTGTTGAGCGGCTTCGGCGCCGGTTTGACGTGGGGCACGGCGCTGATGCGCTGGTGAACAGAATCGCCGCCAGCGGCTCGGCTGAAGAAGTTTCGTCCCTCACCATCTCACAGCGCCGCCTCGTACAACTCCAGAATCTCCGTCTCCGTCACCGGCCGCGGATTGAAGCGGGCGGTCCATTGCTGTGCGGCTTCCTCGGACAACAGCGGCAGAATGCCGCCGCTTACGCCGCACGCGGACAACTCCGTCGGCAACTTCGCGAGGCTCATCAAGCGCGTGATATGCTCGGCCAGCATCTCGCCGTGGGCATCGACATGGCCGTTGTGCAGGCCGGCTTCGTCGATCAGGTCGGCGTACAGAGCGGAGACGGAGCGCGCGTTGAAGCGAATGACGTGCGGCAACATGATGCCGATCGCCAGACCGTGCGTGATGCCGTAGTGGGCGGTGAGCGGATTGGCGCAGGCATGGCAGACGCCGAGCATCGAGTTCTCGATTGCCGTGCCGGCTAGAAAGGCGCCCATCTGCATCGCGCCGCGTGCTTCCAGGTCGAGGGGGTTGTGCAGGACTTTTTCGAGATTGACCTCGAGCAGCTTCCAGGCTTCGCGGGCGAACATCTGCGATACGGGATTTCTCTTGGTCGTGACGTACGACTCGACGGCGTGCGATAGTGCGTCGATGCCGGTGAGGGCAGTGACTTTGGCGGGCTGCGTGACCGTGACTTGCGGGTCGAGGATGGCGGTGGCGAACGCGGCCTTGCGGTCGCCGCAGGCCATTTTCAGGTGCGTCTTCTCGTCGGCGATCAGGGCGTACGATTGCGCTTCGCTGCCGGTGCCGCTCGTGGTCGGGATGCCGATCGAGGGGAGCATCGGCTTCTTGGCTTTGCCGAAGCCTTTGTAATCGGCCATCGCGCCGCCGTTGGTGAGCAAGAAGTTGATGCCCTTGGCGCAGTCCATGGCGCTGCCGCCGCCGACGGAGACGATGAGGTCGATGTCGAGCGGTTGGGCGAAGCGGACGCCGAGGTCGACGTGCTTGCTGGTGGGATTCTCCTCGACTTCGTCAAAAACAGACACTTTCAGGCCGGCGTCTTCAAGCGAACAGCGCGCGCGATGGGGGTGTCCGGCAAGTTCGAGCCCGGGATCGGTGACGAGCAGCGCGCGCGTCGCCCCTAGCTCGCGGGCCAGTTCGCCCAGGCGGTTGAGCGTGCCGGGGCCGAAGATGACGCGCGTCGGCGTGTGAAAATCAAACGGCTGCAGCGGCATGGGCGGGGCGGGGAAGAGCCGCGGAGTCGTCGGAATGGTGGTGGTCGCGTGCATAAATCATCAAGGGCGAGGATTGGCGGGTACCCAGCAATTATATCGGATTCGCTCGTGAGCGGGCGATGAAAATGCGTATCCTCGTTCCCTGGCTCCGCTTGGGAATGAGGATGCTTACCGTACCTGAAGGATCACCATCCAGCCGTTGTCCCTGTACTTAGTCGGCTGAGTCCCGATAAGAACCGGCGCGAAGGCGGCGAGCCAGGGGGCTGTGTCGGCGGCGTCGACGGGGTCGGTGTAGGCAAAGTCCACACTGTCGTCCGAGAATTTCAGAGCGGGTTTCAATCGGCTCTGGCGCACTTTTTCTAGCCGCGCCAGTCGTGCCTCATCCATGCGAATCACCGGCAGCGTGCCGGAGTTGGTTTTCAGCCGCTCCGCGAACGACGGATGGTAAAGAAACAGGCCGCGCTGCGGTTGTCCATCAATCCAATCATCCCTGGTATCGACCAGGGCGACCTCGTGGTCCTGTAATTCGCCGCTCGCCTCGTCGGGAAGAAGCAGTTTCAGTCTGGCGAGTTCGCTAATTTCGAGAGTCATGATCAGGACGCCTATGCATTGCGATCCTCTGGGCTGGCCGCGCCAGATGGGCACGGAAAAGGCGACCGAGGGCTTCCGCGTCACCTGGTTAATAAAAACCAAGGAGCGATGCCTGTCGGTGATGGGCTCTTTCACGGTGCCCTCCGGGAATTCCTTGCCCAGGCCGTGAAAGTAGTCGCGGAAGGCAACATTTCGGCCGACTAGATGTTCGTTCGGCGGGTAGCGGGCGAGGACCAATCCGCGCTGGTCCGTTATTATCCAGCTCGAGGACACGTTACGGGTGCTTGAGAGGGCACGGACCGTGAGCCAGTCAAGCAGAGCCTGGTTGTTGGCAGCGGGTTCGCGCGGTTGCTCGATTTTTTCCAAGTCTTGAAGCAGGCGGCGAATTTCCGCGTCCTCAGCGGCGCCGAGAAGGATATACCAGCGTTGGTCGATCAGGTAGGCGATGGTCCGGGCCGCGGACTGGGCGGCGACGAGCAGTCCTTTCCCCCGGCGTTTCTCGACGGCGATGCGGGCATCGCGTTCCTTTGCGGCTTCTTGCTGCTGCCATAGCGCCGTCACCATCATGGTCGCGATGAGCACAACCAAGACCCCGGCGAACGCCTCCACCAAGAATCGATGCCGGCGCGCCCAGCGTGCCGTGCGCTGGGACCACGGCTCCCGCCAGGCGTTGACTGGTTCATCCGCCAACCAGTGCTCGATCTCGCCGGCCATCTGAGCCGAACTGGCAAATCGATCGCGCGGTTGCAGAGCCATCGCCTTCAAGCAGATGGCTTCCAGGGCGGGCGGTACCAACCTCTTCAACTGACGTGGCCGAGGAAAATCGCCGCGCTGCACCTTCTGCAAGATCGTGCCCAGGTCGGCATCCTCGAACGGCGCCTGGCCAGTAAGCAGGCAATAGAGCGTGGCACCCAGGCTGTAAATGTCGCTGGCCGGCCCAAGCAGGTCAAGCCTTCCCTCCGCCTGCTCGGGACTCATGTATTGTGGCGTACCCAGCGCCGAACCGGACAAGGTCTCCGCGCTGTTGCCTGACAGCTTTGGCGACGGCCGCAGCGGCGCCTCCGCCGACGGCGTGACGGCTTCCTCCTTGCCCAGCAACTTGGCCAGGCCCCAGTCCACCACCAGCGTCGCACCATACTTGCCCAGCATGATGTTGGCCGGCTTCAAATCGCGGTGCAAGACACCCCGGTCGTGGGCGTACTGGATGGTCTGGCACACATTAATGAACTGGCCGAGCAGCTTGCTCAGTGCCAGTGTCCGCTCCCCCGGATCGCGCGCCGCCGTGTCCGCCTTGTGAAAACGCTCGATTGCTTCCTGGAAGCTGTCCCCCCTGATGAAACGCATGGCGTAGTAGGGTCGGCCGTCCGCATATTGACCCAGGCCATACACCGGCACGATGCCAGGATGCTCCAGACCGCCGGTGATCTCCGCTTCCAGCAGAAAACGGGCCCGGCTGTCCGCGTCGTCGGCATGAACCTCCCGAATTTCCTTCAGAGCCACCTCGCGATGCAGTTCCTCGTCGAGAGCGACATAGACCTCGCCCAAACCGCCGCGGGCGTGCGGACGCAAGATGCGGAAACGCTGCCCGGGCGTGGTCGGCGTCCCCACCGCGCCCGCGACGGTGGCGAAAGGATCCTCGTTGCCGGCGCGCGGCGTGGTTGTTGAAACATGCACAAGACTTGCTTGCAAGAGCGGGTCCCCGAGCTTTTCCAGGTCCGCTTGCACAAATCCCACGGGGCCTAGCGCGGCCAGGCTCCGTTGCGGATCATTCTCGTGCTTATTGAGGTGTTCGCGCACCAGGGCTTGCAGCAGAACGTGGCGGTCCTCGGCGAGCGCCCCATGCTTCACCAGGATGGCGCTCAACGCCTTGTTCTTGTCAAACACCCAGGCGCTCATGGCGGCAATGAGCTGATCGCGCGTGATGAAATCGAGCTGCAACGCCAGGATGCCAAACAGTAGGTTGATGTCCGCGGCGGGGCCGTGCTGGGCCATGGCGAGCTTCTCCCGGAAGGGCGCCTCGTTCCTGCCATTGCGAGACAGCTGCCCGTGGTGGGTATGCGGTTGAAGACGAATTCGATCCCTGGGAGCTATCCTATGGCGGTAGATGGCGCCGGGCTAGCGCTCGCGCGTCAGAGTCAACGTGGTTTCCTGATTCGGGCGAATCCGTACGCCGGCAATCGTCGCCAGGCTGCGGGCATCAACCGTCGTCGCGCCGGCGCCGCCGGTCGAGGTCGTCCATTTGAGCGTGTCGCCCGGTTTCAATTTGAACTGCTGCAGGCGGCGCGGCGTCACATCGACCGTCATGTCGTTCTTGGCGAGATCGTTGGCGATTCGGACCGACCATTGGGCATCGGTATCGACGACATTTTTCCACAGGAAGCCGAGATTGATGCCGCCTTCCAGGTCGCCGTCCTTCGGGTCGCCGTTGCCCGGATTGTCGTCGAGGGAACTGTTGCGGAAAGCGGGGTAGCTCTGGTTGCGCGCGAATTTTTCAGCGGAGTAGTGCTTCATGACGCGCGCCATGGGCTGGCTGCCGGAACTGTGATCGCCATTGTTCCAGGCGAACGCAAAACCGTGGCGCGACGCGGCCATCGCTTTCGCCATATCCACCTGCTCCTGCCAGGACGCGAAGCCGTCGCGCCGGCCGCAGCACCAGGCGAAGAACGGCAGATCGGCGGCATGCTCGGCCGCAAAACGCACCATGTCCATCCGCTCGAAGTAGTCGGTCTTGCCGTCGTCGAGCAGCACCTTCTGATTCTTGCCGAGCGGGCCAACCAGGCTGGGCAGCCCGCGCTGGCGCGTGCGCGGCCGATCGGGATAGACGACGGCGAACCGTTCCGGATGGCGCAAAGCGAACGTCGTCGAGCCCCAGGCGCCCATCGAGCCGCCGCCGGCATGGATGCGATTCGGATCGGCGGCGTATTTCTTGGCCGCCCAGTCGATAATCCAGAGTTGGCGTCGTTCGGTGAAGGGATAGGCGCGCGGTTCCTTACCCTCGAGAGCTGCAAGGTAGCCGAACCAGAACGTCTCCATGGCGCGGAGGCCGCTGGGATGCTCGATGGCCTCGCGCGCGCGCAGGACGAGCGTGTTGCTCGGCTTGGTGCGCCGCTCATCGACGGAGAAGACGCCGGGCAAGCCATCGCGCCAGCCCATCTCGTGAGTTCCGAAGAAGAGGTAGTAATCGCCGTACTCGCCGGCGGTTCCGCCTTGTCCTTGACTGGCGTGCAGCGAGACATTCATGGGCAGCCCTTTTTGGCCGCTGATGGCGGTCTGGGCGATGTAAGGGCCCGGGCGTCCCTTGGAATCGTAAAGCTTGATCGGCTGAATCGGCGCCACGGTTTCCTCGATCGGCTCGGAGGTGGCGCTGCGTCCGGGGACGACCTTCGTCAGCGGCTTGTGTTTCTCGTCCGTGGCCACGACCGCATAGAAGGCTCGGCCATTCTTGCGCACGGTGTGTATGCCGACGCCGGTCCACTGCGGCAACGATTTGCCTCCTTCGACGAGGACGGCCGTCGGCTTGGCCGGATCGAGGCGGTCCTTCATATTGAAGCCGTGACCGAACAGGCGGGCGGAGTTGTTGAGCACGCCATGATAGCAAAGCTCGGCCCGATCGAGATTGGCCGCGGTGATGGGCTGAGCGGAGCGATAGAGGCTGTAGCGATACTCGACCCCCGCTTCCCCTTCGGCGACATCCTTCCAGGTGACAAACGTCTGCCCGTGCCGGCACACGGCCTGAATGCCGGTGACTTCGATTTCGCCGGCGCCGAGAAAGGGCGTCAGCGCAGCAGCAGCCAGGCACGCAACGAATGATCGCATCGGTTCCCCCCTATTTCGTTAGCTGGACGCGCAAGCGACGGATTTCTTGATATCCGTCGCTTGCGCGTCCGGCTAACAAGTAATGGCGCCAATCACGGCAACTCTTCGATCTTGATCGTGTGTGCCACCGTCGCCGGCGTCAAAGCCTTCAACGCAGCGTCCAGGCGCTTGGGAATGCTGGGATTATTCTTGTAGGCTTCCTGTTTCAACCACGCCCGGCAATTGTCTCGCTCGGCCAGCGCGGCCATCGTCTTCGTGAAATGGCCGCAGAACGGATTATCGAGAAACTCCGCAGCGAGATTGATCCCCTTGTCCAGCGCGGCGGCGTCGAATGTCTTGACCACGGTGCCCCAAGCTCCGCTTGCGAACCTCCGCTTCGCGTTCCCTTCCGCTGACTACGTTATTATACCTAGTACGAGCAATCGCTGAGTCCGCCGAAGCTCAGGGAGGACGCGGAGCTTCCGGATGACGCTCCCAGTTCTACCGCGTCGACAGATCAGGAACGTCGTCGCGCGCGACCTGCTGAAGCCTCTCCAACAGCGCGTCGGTCTCGAGCGGCACGCGGTCGGGAAGCTGGCGCCAAGGCGCGTCGAGCAGTTGATGGTCGATTCGCGGCGTCTCGAGCCCCAACTCCTGACGTATGCGCAGAATCGCGAAGATCTCGGCAGCGAACGTTCCAAAAGGCGGCCAGCTGAATTCATGATCGTCGCCCGTGCGCATCATGTGATAATCGCAAGCGACATCGAGAGCGCCACCGAGCTTGGCGGGATCATTCCAGGCAGCGAGCACTGTGCCGTACACCCCAAAGGATTTATCGGGCTCCGACACGCCATCGAAAATCGCCGGATTGCGCAGACTGTAAAGCTTGAGCAAGAATCGCGACAACGGCCGGCCTGCGACGCCGAAATTCGCGACGCGCAACATCTGCTTGCAGAAGTAGTCCGCGGTCTGCCATTCTTGCAGCGCGATGGCGAGCGCGAGTTTGTTGCCGAAGTCGCCACAGCCGAAGAAATGGTCCCGCGGCTTCTTGAAGCGAAGCTGAAAGGGAACATCCCAGTAATAATACTCCAGCGCTCGACGTATCTTGGTCCAACCGCCCGGGCTCCTGTCCCATAGATCCACTAACCCCTCCGCACCGGAACGTCCGCCCCAACTCGTGTAATTCACGAGCATCAGTCGATTGGGTGAGGCGACGAAGGCACGCCATTCCTGGCGTTGTGTCTCCTGATGTTGGGGGGCGGTTGTTTCTCGGCCGGGGTGCTCCATGAGATGGGGGGAATCAAGTCGCTTGACAACGATATCGAGGTCCTTTTGATAGCGGGCATCAAAGTCGGTTCTCATGCGCTCGAGCCACTCGCGAGCCCCCTTCATCCTTTTCTGCAAAAAGTCACGTTTCGGCTTGACGTCCTTGCCCACTTTCTTAAACATCCCCTTGCCCGGCTGCTCGCAAAAAATTTGGGCGAACCAGGGGCCGAGCAATTCCTCCAGACGCTGCCAGATCTCCTTCACGGCAACGAGATGGCCGTACGTATCGGTGCCGTCGAACGCAGCCAGGGCGTAGATGCGCACCGTATCCGGCAGGATGGCGCGGAATGCGAACACGATCTCGTGGAGGTCGGGCTTATTCGGGATTTTCACCGCGTAGCGTGCGCCGACGCCATCGATTTGCAGGAAGAGCTTGGTGGGTAAGAACGTCTCCGCGTTCTCCGTCTCGATCATCGCCTTGATGCCGGCGGGGTAGAGGCGGAGGAATATCTCCCGCAGAGGCTCGCTCGGATGAAAGCGCCAATCCGTAACGATGGCTTGGGACGATGCGCAGATTGCATCGGTGAAGTCCCAGGCCATTTCGACATGCGGTTTTTCTCGAAACGAGCGAAGGATCGGCTCAGGAACTTCAAGGAGAGCCAGCGCGGCAGAAAGATCGTCCAGAGACGGCGTCGCGACGTTGGTCGACATGGGCTATCCTCGCACGGTCGAAAAGATCTGTGGCATGGGAGAGCATAGAATACGGTACTCCCGTGCGGAAAGCATACAAAAAAACAAACCCCGCCGGAGCTTTCGCCCTGGCGGGGTTTTATCTTTAGCAACTGGTGGGCATCTTTTCAAACGGCGTCTCCACAGCAATCGTCATATGTGACATCGAACATTCCTCCTTGAATGAGATGCCCCCTTTTACCTGTTCTTTCGATTCAATGCCAGAAAGGATTGGCGCACCCGCGCCGCAAAGACAAGGCAATCTCGGCCGATGAAGACTGCGAACTTGATCGCCTGTTGCGCAGAGCGGATCAGCTCACCATTCTCAATACACGGGCGCGTCATACGCTGAATCACACCAATTCACCCCATATCGATTAGCGATTCGTAGCGCCAGCAATTGAGCTGGGCGTTGCAAAGAAAAGCGTTGCGAACCATCCTATTCATTCATACGATGGTCACATTCACTCGGAGACCAAGGTATGCAACGCACCGCGCTATTACTTCTGTCCATCGTATTCCTCACCAACTCCATCGCCGCCCAACCCAAGGACAAACCCAAGTGGGCCCCCAGCCCGCACGTCGCGGCGACCGAGCCGCTTTCGCCGGAGCAGCAGATCAAGAAAATGAAGCTGCCGCCCGGCTTCGAGATCCAGCTCGTCGCGGCAGACCCGGACATTCGCAAGCCGATCAACATCGCCTTTGACGCGGCGGGCCGGCTCTGGGTCACCGAGTCGATCGAGTATCCGTTCGCGGCGAAGGAAGGCCAAGGCCGCGACACCGTCAAGATTCTCGAAGACTTTGGCCCCGACGGAAGGGCGCGCAAGATCACGACGTTCGCCGACAAGCTCAACATCCCCATCGGTGTGCTGCCCGACATCGACGGCAAGGGGGCGCTCGTCTACAGCATCCCGTCCATCCAGCACATGCGCGACATCGACGGCGACGGCAAGGCCGACAAACGCGAAGTCTACTACAGCGGCTTCGGCTCCAAGGACACGCACGGCATGACGGGCGAGTTCCTACGCGGCTTCGACGGTTGGATCTACGCATGCCACGGGTTTGCCAACACCTCCAACGTCAAAAGCAAGGACGGCTCGTCGTCGCTCAGCATGACCTCCGGCAACACCTATCGCTTCAAGCCGGACGGCTCGCGCATCGAAAAGTTCACGACTGGCCAGGTCAACCCGTTCGGCATCGCCATCGATCCGTTGGGCAACCTTTACACCGCCGATTGCCACAGTCGGCCGTTGACGATGCTGATGCGCGGCGCGTGGTACGAGAGCTTCTCCCGGCCCCACGACGGGTTGGGCTTCGCGCCGCAGCTCAACACATTCAATGGCCACTCGACGGCCCTGTGCGGCATCGCCTACTACGCGGCCGACCAATTTCCCACGCAGTATCACAACAAACTATTCCTCGGCGATGTCGTGCTTAATCGCGTCAACGCCTACAAGCTGGAATGGACGGGCAAACCTCAGTTCCCGGCCATCTTCAACCCCAAAGAAAAGATGGCGGTCATGGAGGACTTCATCACCAGCCAGGACCCGTGGTTCCGCCCCGTCGATATCAAGCTCGGCCCCGACGGCTGTCTGTACATCGCCGATTTCTACACACGCATCATCGGCCATTACGAAATCGATTTGAAGCATCCCGGCCGCGACAACACGAAAGGGCGCATCTGGCGCGTCGTCTGGCGCGGCGAACAAAAAAACGAAAACCCGCGGCCCGTGATCGACCTGACGAAGGCCGACGTGCCGACGCTCGTCGAGAAGCTGGCGAACCCCAACCTGATGGTCCGTCTGCACGCGGCCGATCAACTCGTCGAGCGCGGCGGCAACGACGCGGTCGAGCGACTGCAAAAAATACTCGCTCCCTTCTTCGAGTCAGGCGACTCCGCGCGGAAGGCGCACGCCCTGTGGATTCTCGAACGCATGGGCAAGCTCGACGACAAGACACTCGAGATCGCCGTCACCAGGGTCGGCAAAAACCTGGAAGTGCGCACTCACGGCCTGCGCATCCTCGCGGAGAAGAAGAATTGGACGCCCGATTACACCAGAATGATCGCCAAGGGTGTCTTTTCAGACGTGCGCAGCCCGAAGCTCACGCGCATCGCGATCGAGGCGCTGGCCGCGCATCCGCACCCCGATCACGTCGAAGCTTTGCTGAGCATCAGCCGCAGCTACTTCGACTCCGGCGATCCGCACGCCAAGTATGCCTGGCGTTACGCCCTGCGCGAGCAACTGCGCGAGCCATCCGTCTGGGAGAAATTCGATATGGCCAAAGTGGATTACACCACGTCACACTACATGGTCGAGATCTGCAAGGCGCTGACCCACGAACCGGCGGCGGCCTTTGTCAAGGGCCACATCGAGCGAACCAAAAGTCCGGCCGCGGACCTCTATCGCCACGCGGTGCGTTACGGCAAGGACGACGCGACCGAGTGGGCGATCCGCCATGCCGACAAGCAATACTATGTCCTGCCTGACCGCGAGTCTCCCGAATTGCCGCAGCTGGCGGCCATCTTGAAGGCGATCGTGCAAGCCAATCAGGAGCGCGGCCGCAAGCTGAGCGAGGCGGAACGCACGGCGCTCGCGGGGACCGTCCAGCGCATGTTGGGCTCGAAGCTTTCCAGGCCGAACAATCGCGAGATGTTTGCCGCGGCCGCCGAGTTGGCCGGAACGCTCAAGTTGGAGAGCACGTTGCAGAAGTTGATTGAGCTTGCCCGGTCAGCGGGCAACGATGTGCAGCTCTGCAAGGCGAGTGTCGCCGCCGCGGTCGCGATCAATCCGCTGGAGGCAGCCAAGCAATTGCAAGACATCCTGTTCGATCGTCCCTTCCTCTCGTCGCCGGCGGCAAGGGATACGATCACCAGCACGCTTGCGTCGCTTGACGTTCCCGAGGCGTATCAGGTGTTGCTGCGCATGCTGGAGAAAGCGCCTGCCCCGATGCAGACCACGATCGCGCTGGGCATGTCCAGCTCGGCCCAGGGCGGCGATCGGCTGCTCAAGGCGATCGAGGCAGGCAAGGCGTCGCCACGCCTCCTGCAGGACAAGGCCATCGAAATTCGGCTCGTCAGCGCCAAAGTTGCGAATGTCAAGGATCGCCTTCAAAAGCTCACGCAAGGCTTGCCTCCGGCAGACGCCAGGATGCAGGAACTGATCGCCGCCCAAAGCAAGGCGTTTTCCTCGTCCCAGCGCGATGTCGAACTGGGCCAGAAAGTATTCCAGAAGAGCTGCGCCAATTGCCATCAAGTGAATAATCAAGGCGCAAAAATCGGTCCCCAGCTCGACGGCATCGGCGTGCGCGGCCTCGAACGCTTGCTCGAAGACCTCCTCGATCCCAATCGCAACGTCGATCAAGCCTTCCGCACCACGCAGATCGTCACCAAGAAAGGCCAAACCTTCACCGGCCTGTTCCTGCGCGAGGACGGCGCCATCGTGATTCTCGGCGACAAGGACGGCAAGGAGATACGCATTGAGAAGGCATTGATCGACGAACGCAACGTCATCCCGCTGTCGCCGATGCCGTCGAACTTCGTGGAAACGATCGGCGCGGGGGACTTCAACCACCTACTGGCTTATCTGCTCGCGCAACGCGGCAAAGAGAAATGACATTACTTCTAGATTTGGCGACGATGAGCCGTTGAATTCAACGCGTTTACCCCGGCGGCAACGGCATCGGCACGCCGCCACCTGGCGGCGGAGGCGGAGCGGGGAGCGGGTTCGCGAGCGGGGCCACGATGCGCGTCGCTTCTTGCTCGATCAACGGCGCCTGGTTCAGCTCGCTCGTGTATTCCACCTGGAAGCGGGCGTCTCCCTCCTTCAACGCCTGGCACTGCACCTCGAACGTCAGCTTCGCGCCAGGCTGTAACGTATCCACTCGGTCAAACGTCACGAACTTGCCCGCGATCGTCTCCTTCGTCGGGCCCGTCGCACGCAACGCCTTCAGCAACTCCGGCGTCGTCGCCTTTACTTCAATCATCTTCGCCGGCGCCGAGCCCGTGTTCGTCAGCACCATGCGATAGACGATTGCCTTGCCGACCTCGACTGGATTGGTGAGGCCGACCATCTCCATCTTGAGCGCGGCGATTCCCTCGATATTGATGCGTTTAATCTGCTCGAAGCGGATATTGCCGTCGGCCGTGAGCAGCGTGGTCTTCTCGGCGGCGGGAGCCGCGCGAACGCACTCGGTCGTCAGTTCGAGCACGACTTCCTCGCCGGGCTTCAAGGCGCCGAGGTTCCAGACGACTTCGCCACCGGCTTGCGACGGATTGCGTGAGCCGGCGATGAAGCGCAGTTCCGGCGGCAGCCGATCGCGCACGACCACGCCCGATTGCTCGGCGTCGCTGTCGTTCTTGACGAAGATCTTCCACTCCGCGGGCCGGGGGCCGACGTAGCGTTTCGCGGGGCCATCGATACGCAGCGACACTTTCGGCTGCTGGATGACGACGACGCGCTGGTCCTGCGTCTTCAGGTTGCCGGACGCCGCCGAGACGCGCACGCCGAGCGGTCCGAGCTTACGCGGCGTCAGGATGAGGCCCACGTCGTGCGATTCGCCGGGCGCCAGGCGCGGCACTGTCGATTGCAGGGTCTGGCCGGGCTTGTCGAATTCGAAGCCCTTGTCGAAATCGGCAATCACAGAGATCTCGTCAACCGGGCCGGTCCCTGGATTGCTCAGGCGGATCGTGAAGCGGATCGGCGCATCGATGACGCCCGATTGCGGGCCGATGATCTCCGCCTTGACTTGCGGCGTTGTGATCATTGTGTCCACTTCGCGTTGATCGTTCTGCCCCTCGGCCGTGCGCATCAGGGCCACGCTCTTGACGACGCCGGCGCGGCGGCTGCGGAAGGTCGTCTGCACGCTCTGCGTTTGGCCGACCGCGAGCAGGCCGCTCGGGAAGACGAGTTGCCCATTCTCCGGTTGCGCCGGCGGATTGGCGCTGACGAACTCCAGGCCGTCGGGAATCGGCAAGCGGAACTCAATCGACTGGCTGTCGATGCGGCCTTCGTTCTTCGCGCTCGTGGTGTAGACGATCTCCTGGCCCAACGCGACGGACGGGGGCCCGACGTGGTTGAGACGCACGTCCGGGGCGATCCACTCGATCGATGTCTCGCCGGTGATGATCGGCACGCCGGCGCCGGTCGGCGTCGTCGGGTCTGGCGGACGGATGAGCTCGACCGAAACGCGGTTGGTCCCCGAGGCGGGCGTGGTCTGCTTGATGCGGACTTTCGCAAGCCCGCTGATGTCGCTGATCGCGATTTCTTCCAGCGTCTGGCTGGGCAAAAGGACGGCGGGGGGGCCGTCGATAATCTTGTAACGGACGCGGTATCTCGTGAGCGGCCGACGATCGGTGAAGGCGGAGATACGCGTGACGAACTCGTGTTCGGTGCCGAACTTGGCCACCGCTCGCTGTGGAAATTCCCACGACGCATCGACCCAGCGAATGACCGTGGTCTTCATGCGTTTGTCCCAGTTGTGAATGCCAGGGACGACGACTTGCACATGGGTATCGCCTTCGACCGGTGAGCTGACGACGCACCACGATTGGCCCGGACGGACCATGATGTCGTCGGCCTTGTTGAGGTTGCCTCGCGAGAGCCGATGCTCGCCGTGCCCGGTGTAGGAGAAGCCGCGATTGCCTTCGATCCCGCCGCGGCCCGGCAGATAGCCGGATTCATCTACCTCGACGAGGTTGCCGCCCGTGACGAGCCAATCGACCCGGCGATTGCGGCGCGGGTTGCCCTTCTCGTCGCGCACCGTCGCCAGGATGACGACCTGTGAGCCGACCTGACTCGTCATCACTTGCGGCTCAACTGCTAAATCAATCGCGTGGGGATCGAAATTGGCGTAATAGGCGGGCCCGATGGGTTTGGAGTGGGTGCGAATCACGTCGCCGGTGTGGAGCCAATAGGGAAAATAGCTTGGATTTTGACTGCCGCCGAAGCAGCCCGCAGCGCAGAGCGCGAGCGCTGCAAAGAAAAGAAGCCCCAGACATCGTCTGGCGTGTGGCATTGGCGTGAACGCTCTCCAGCTAATTAACCCGTCGCTCTTTTTGAGAGTTCGGGCTCAAGGTTATTGGGGAGGGGGTATACGCGATTCTTCGAAGTTGACAAGCGGAGTTTCGCACGGAATTGTAGAGATTACACGACGTGAATCGCGAAGCCGTTTCGCAGACTGCGCAGACGGCAATCTTGCCGATCTCAAACCCGGCAAGATCGGGGGCTTGCCGCCACGAAATCGATGTCGAGAATCCAGAACGTCAATATCAATCGACGAACATGAACTCGTTCGCGTTGAACAAGAGCCGGCAGGCGTTCGCCAAACCGTGACGTTCGACGTAGACCGTCATTGCCGCACGCTCTTGTTGCGTGGGGCGCCGCGCGAACGCTAAACGAAACGCGGCGTCCACTTGTTTGCCGGCGTCCGTCTCTTGCGCCTTGACACGCTCGGCGAAGAACTCCGCTTGCTTGACCATGAACGGGTTGTTGAGCAACGCCAGCGCTTGCAAGGCGGTCATCGTCGTGTTGCGCACGGGCACGTTGATGTTTGGATCGGCACAGTCGAGCGTCTCCAAGAACGGATTCGGCACGCTGCGGACGACGAAGCGATACACGGTTCGCCGCCAATTCTCCGGGCGATTGATGTAGGCGATATCGAGATGATCGTAGATCGGCGAGTGATCGTCCTTGAAACGGAACAGGTCGTAGCCTGGCCCGTGCATCTTGAAATCCATATTGCCGCTGACGACGAGCACGCTGTCGCGCACCGATTCCGCATCGAGCCGCTGCCGATTCTGCCGCCAGAGCAGGCGATTATCCACGTCTCGTTTCGCGTTCGCAGCGTCATGACTGGATGCTTGCCGATAAGTCGCGCTGAGCAATATCTTGCGATGCAGCTTCTTGAACGAATCGACATCGCGAAACTCGCTCGCCAGATAATCGAGCAGTTCCGGATGACTCGGCTTGCTGCCGTTGCGGCCGAAATCGCTCGGCGTATCGACGAAACCCTTGCCGAAGTGGAATTGCCAAACGCGATTGACGATGCTGCGCCAGGTGAGCACGTTGGCATCCGCCGCGATCCAATCCGCGAGGACAGCGCGACGGGCGCCTTCGTCATTTTCCCCTCGCCCTTTGGGAGAGGGGCTGGGGGTGAGTGCTAGTCCCTTGAGCAAGCGCAATGCCCCCGGCACCGCCAGTTCCCCCTTGCGTTCGACGTCGCCGCGTGCCAGCACGTGGATCGGCCGCGGCGCGATCGGCACGGCGGCATAGACTTTCATCGAATCCTTCAACGTCCCAAGTTGCGCGTCCGCCGTCTCGATTTCTTTCGCGAGGTGGACCAACTCGCTGCGCGTGTCGGCGTCAAGCAACGCGTCGTACATTTTGCGACGCTCCGTCTCCAGCCGGCTCAGGTTTACTTCGTGCCCGAGACGCGACTGCCGGTCGGTGCTGAGCAAACGCTGCCGGCTGGTGAAGCCGTCGACCAGATGACGGGTGCTCCAGCGGCCGGCTTCGATCGAGTCAAGAGCGGTCACTTTGGCGCCGGGGGCGATGTTCTTGTCGCCGGCATAGACCTGCACCTCGGCCAGCGCGAAGATGTAATCGTTCGTCCGCTTCCAGAGCTTGGTCGCGGTGATACGCACGAAGCGAGCTTTCTTGCTGAGGGCAAACGCAGCAGGCTCATCGCCGCGACTGGGCACGTCCCCCTGCGTGTGATCGACGAGGGTCTCGGACGTCGCGAAGTTCCCGTCATTGGAGAGCGTGATCCTGTAACGCAGCGGGAAGCCGAAGCCGGGCGAATCGGGGAAGTCGGTGGGGCGTGCGGGGAGAAGTCGAAGCGCCGTGATCTCCGTGGGCTTGCCCAGGTCAATCTGCACCCATTTCGTCACCTCGGGCGATTTCTCGATGCGGCTGTGGTAACCGTTGGTCGGACTCGGCACGCTCTTTTCAACGAAGGGCATCTTGTCGAGTTGCGTGTGCAGAAACGAGATCTCGGTTTCGCGTTTTCTCAGCTCCGGTGACGACAGCGATACGGCCTTGGTAACCAGAGCGGCACGCTTGGCGGCGGCAGCGGCGTGCTTCTTCTCGATGTCTGCTCGGAGCGTCTGCGTCTCCTTCGACGCGACCGGGCGATCGCCGCGCTCGACGCCGGCGAAAACAGCCTGAAGCTCGTAGTACTCCTTCAACGAGATCGGATCGAACTTGTGATCGTGGCAACGGGCGCAATGAACCGTCAGGCTGCAAAACGTCGACATCGTGTTGGCGACCATATCGTCGCGATCGAGAACGCGCGTCTTCTCCTTGTCGACTGTCCCTTCGCGCAGCTCGACGTGGCCGACGAAATCCCACGGACCGGCCACGACGAAGCCGGTCGCGATGATACCATCGGGGTCCGAAGGGAACAGCACATCGCCGGCGATTTGCTGGCGAATGAACCGGCGATACGGCATGTCATTGTTAAAGGCGCGAATGACCCAGTCGCGATACAGCCACGCCCACAGCCGACGCTTGTCCTTGTCGTACCCGTGCGTATCGGCGTAATGGACCAGATCGAGCCACAGCCGCGCCCAGCGTTCGCCATAACGCGGCGACGCCAACAATCGATCAACGAGTTTCTCCAATGCCGCTTGCGGCTTGACGCTCGCATCGTGCCACGCCTTGACAAACTCCTCCACCTCTTCCGGGGTGGGCGGCAACCCATGCAGATCGAACGTCATGCGCCGGATCAGCGTCGCGGGATCGGCCTCGGCACTGGGCCGCATCCCCTTGGCCTCGAGCGTCGCCAGAATGTAGCGGTCGATACCGTTCTTGATCCACGCGGCGTCCTTCACCTCCGGAGGCTTGGAACGCGCGATAGGCTCCAGCGACCACCACGGCCCGTCTTTCTTCTTATGCGTATTTTCACCTAGCAGCAAATCCTTCGGCCACGGCGCGCCGCCGTCGATCCATTGCAGGAACAGATCGATCTCTGCGTCGGTGAGCGGTTCGCCCTTCTGCGGCATCTTCGGCATCGGCCCGCGGATCATCTTGACGAGCAAGCTCTTCGCGGCATCGCCGACGACGAGGACCGGGCCCTTGTCGCCTCCAGTGAGCGTGGCGTCGCGCGTCGAGAGATCGAGACCGCCGCGCGCTTTGTCGGGATTATGGCAGCCGAGGCAATTCTTCTTCAAGAGCGGCGCGATCTTGCCCGCGAAGAACGCATCATCCACTTTCGGTCGAGCGGGCTGCGGCGTGCCCAGCGCGTAGATAACGCCGAAGCTCAGGACGATGCCGAGCGCGAGTTGATATGCGGGGTTCATGAGGCTATTGTGGTCGAAACGTGACGGGGCTGCAAGGGCCGAATGCGTGGTATCACTCCAGCGCTTGGGCGTACTGCATCAACACGTGGATCAGCAGCAGCCCGAGGCCGAACGATGCCAGGTTCCCGCCAAGGACCGCGGCCATGTCGCGCCAGAGATACTTGAGAGGACCGAACGCAAGCCAAAAGAGCGCGCATTCACCAAAATGGGCGACGCTCTCGGCAATCGCCAGATACACCAAGTAAGAAGGCTCGCGCGGAATCACAAGCACGACGATCGGATACGTGCATGCCGTCAGCCACAAACCCGCCAGCAGGCGACGCCGCATCGGATGCTCGCTCGACAAGAACGCGCACAGGATCGGCGTTTCGATGGAAATCGTGACGAGATAGCCGATAGGGAGGAAGAACCACGGATCATCCTGCAATCGCTCGATGAAATCCTGCATCACAGCGCTCGCAACAGGAAGGGAACCTCGGCCAGCACGTGTACCAGGGCCAGCGTGAAGTAGACATCGCGCGTGATCGGATAGTTCGCCGCGAAGCAGAGCCACAGCAGGACCACGACGGCCGCGCTCAACAGTAGAAAGACTTGTATCCCGCGCGTCCACGTAAGCGAGCGTCGGCCCAGCGGCATGTGCGGGACGTTCCACAGGTTCGACTTCTTGCCGAGCCACGGAATCGCGATCAGCCAGACGCCGTAGTGGACCACTTCGAGAAACGTGTGCGTCGCGACCAGGCAGTGCGAAGAAACGCCCGTGAGCAGTTCCGAACCTGCGTGCTGCGTGATGCGCGTCAACAGATCGTCGCCGACAAGGTTCGGCGCCCCCGCGAGCCGCCACCAGATGAGCGCGAGGCAGACGGGAATCGCCAGCAGGCATAGGTGATACAGCCTACGCACCTCCGGCCGGGTGCGGCGAATCTCGCGATCCAGGATCCACAGCGCGACCAGCGGATGCAGATAGACCAATCCCAGACCCCACAGCATCGGCCACATCCACGCCAGGGCGATGACGAAAAACGCCGCCGGCCAGATCCAGCCCCAATCGCGGCGCGGGTTTTGCGTGCTGCGCAGGTAAACGAGCGCCGCGATCCACAAGGCGAGCAGCGTATTCCACGCCGCGTAGCTGGACATCCATGCGTCCGTCTCGGCATGGAGCAACGTGAGAACTAGCGGCATGGCGGCGAAACTCGCGGTCAGAACGAGCACGCCCGCGAATCCGAGCAGGAAGAACGAACGCAGCCGACCCCAACGCGCCGGCAAACGCGAAAGGAAATAGCGGGCCTCGACCCAGTTGTGCGGACCGGCACAAAGAAAGACGGAGAGGATGGAGAATTCGATGGGGAGGAATCCCGCCATCGCCGCCGTCAGAATGACGAACGAAAGCGTGCACGTACCGAACATCAGGCCGTGGGGCCGATCGGCGCCAACGGCGAAATCGATTGCAGTCGTGGACATCGGCAGGGTATGGCCCCTCTCGGGTTAAACCTTCTTTCCAGCCACTCGAAGTGGACGATTCTTGACATCAGTATTTGCCGTTCTTCTCGTCACGAAAGCGTTGCCGCGACGGGCGCGGCGGCGGCCAATTCTCGATGGTATGGGTATCACCCCACTCACGCGAGCGCAGCGACAAGGGAATCGTGAGACTTACGGCGTTCCCGTCGTCCAACAACGTAACTTCGATCTTATCGCGTTCAACGACCAACCAACCCACCGCAAGGACCATCAAGCTCACACCCAATGCGGTCAGTGCCCAGCCCCATATGCGTCGATTGCGTCGAGCAATCCAGATTCCCGCGGCGGCCAAGGACGCGGATAGTGCGATACCGACGGCCAGATTTCGACGAGCGGCCGACGCCTGCAAGCCCGTCGCCCGCGCTTGATCGGCGAATTTTCTCGGGACTTCCAGATGTACACGTGCAACATCTCGGAACATGACTTTGACGGCAACATGCTCGCCATATCGAAGTTGCTGAACCATGCGGTCGATTTTCTTGTAGGCCGCATCCTTCGAGGCAATGAGGGGTGGGGGACCAACGTCGCTGCTGGCAGCGCCCGGAAGAAGCAGCGCAACGACAAGCGCCAACCAGGTGCAAAGACGTGGGTCGATCATGCATGGGATCCGAGCGATTCATTGGGTGCGCACGGACTAATGGTAACCTTGCGAAAGCCGTCACGCAAGCGGAATTGACTTTTGTTCAAACGATTCCCCGACAACTCGTGAATGGCGGTCGCGGTCGATCCGTCCTACTTCGTGGCCGGCGCAACGGTTTTCTTCGGCAGGATGAGCTGGATGTTCGGCGCCGATCCGTTGCGACTGATCTGTACCTTGCCGGTTTCGATGGTCGTGAGCATCTGCACCGGTGCAATCTTGATCGGCTGGAGCCACTGCGGCGTATGCCGTGGACGCGGCGGGCGCGGCTGACCGGGGATCGGGGGGATGTCCGCCGACGCCGTTTGCGCAAGGCCCAGGCTGCCGAGCATCAGTGCCAGCATGAGCATTACGAGGACTTGCTTGTTCGACGCATGGGGACGCACACACCACAACCCGCCCGCGACCAGTGCGCCGGTGAACGCCAGCCCGGCAAACGGCAATCCGCCTGTCTGCTCCGGCGCGCGCAACGCAGCCGATGGCGTGCTCGGCATGACGAGGCGTGCGCTCTTCGCCTGTGGGTCACGCGAGATGACCAGACGCTGCTTCGGCGCTGCGTCCGTGGGCGCCTTCGGTTGCCGCCCCCGAAACTCCGGCGGCGCATCGATCGGCGGCGCCGGCGGGACGTACGGCGGTCTCGGCATCACAACGTCCGCGCTGACGCCCGACGTGATGACCAAAAACGCAACAATAGCACCCATCCATCCTGAATTCATGGAACCCTCGCATTATCGGCCGACAATCTTGTCCGCGATCTCCGGCGGCACCACCAATTCAATCACGTCTCCCTCGGCGACGATCACCACGTTGACGTCCACCTCGCCGAGTTGCACAACCTGTGCCACGGGAATCAACTCGGCCGATCTGCGCGGCGGTGTTGCATCCGCGACATTGATGACCGACAATAAACCCAATGCCAGGACGCCGATGACAGTGCCTGCGAGTACCTTCTTTTTCGGGATTTCCCCGGCGCGATAGCACATGCACCACAGCCCGCCGCCTACGAACGCCATCGAGATCGCCAACCCCGCCATCGCATGGCGCGTCGAGACGGGGCGCGACGCATCGGCGCTCATCATTTTCCGCGGAATCTTCAGCTCGGCGATTTTGGCTTCCGGATCGCGCACGATGACCACATCATGTTCCGCTTTCGCAGGTTCGCTGTGTTCCCATGGCCGCGGCTGACGTCGACCACCGGAAAAGAACAGACACGGCGGGGCCACGTCCGCGTGCAACTCGGTGACGACCATCAGTACCAGCAGCGGTGCGGGAAGCCAGCGAAGGGAGGAAGACATCGGGCTCTCCAGGTTGACTCAGAATCCCTGGGTTCTCCACGGTGTCAAGCAAGAGACCGGATGGTAGCCGTGGGCTTTGGAAGAATCAATATGCGTTCGTGGGACGCCGAGCCTGCCAATTGCTGTAACTCTTTAGCCGTATGAAGTACATCTTTGCTCGAACCGCCTGTTTGGGTATCCTCTGTGAGACACACGGAGGGTTTTACCATCACGGCACTGGATGTCTCTCTGGGACCGAGCCTCACAGAAGCGGAGGCTCGGGCCA